>Ga0255049_10002153_pt1 | contig 10503 bp, 10 predicted proteins | sample JV7_2_3_MG_FD_183615 | JGI IMG/M metagenome (GOLD analysis project Ga0255049, IMG submission 183615) | Seawater microbial communities from Jervis Inlet, British Columbia, Canada - JV7_2_3 | ecosystem: Environmental > Aquatic > Marine > Inlet | place: Canada: British Columbia | collected 2016-10-06
GCGGACGAGTGGGACATAGCGAACCCTTGGTAAGTCATGCAGACGACGGCAGCCGCGCCGGCACCAAACCTGACGAGATCACCGACAACCCAAGGTAAATTCCAAGCGGTGCTCAAGCCATACCATTGGTTGGCAATATGAGCGGCTCCGAAAAATACGAAAAAAACGATGCCGATCAGGCCGCGGCTGATCCACGATCGATCCGCACGGAGAATTGCGCGCCACGACTGCAAGGGCACACCCATGTGCGTCAGGTGAAAGAAAGTCTTGAGTCCCACGCCGACCAGCAACCCCCCGATCATGCCCGGCACAAAATCTGTTAGTAACGACACTAAGAAAAGACCAGCACCAAACTCACAGGCAAAAAACGCATTTGCCATCGGTGTGTCCCAGTAGCGCTGGAAACGAAAGCCTAAGTTAAAACTGTCGCCAACAATTGGCAGGTCTTGTACGGCCATGCCTTATCCCCTTTTCAGATAGCGTTATTGTGTTAGTCGATGTAGTAGACTTTCGGTCGTGTATTCTTTTCCGGCAACGGCTGACGGCCTCCGCGTTCCTTAATGAGCCTACTGGGCTTACTGTTCGGATCGTCGAGGTCACCAAAGATACGTGCATCAGTTGGGCAGGTAACGACACAAGCCGGGTCAAGGCCAGCGTCCACGCGGCCGCTGCAAAAATCGCACTTAGTCACCATGCCCGGCGTATAACGCGCGTAGCCTTGCTCTTCGAACGGCGTCAACTCTCCTTCCTGGAACAGGCCGTTCTTGAACAGGTCGGCTTTCAGTTCGGTGCGCTGATCATATGGACAGGCCACGGCACAAGAACCACAGCCGATACATTTGTCACTATCGACCATGACGATGCCGTCATCGCGCGTGTAGGTCGCGCCACTCGGGCACACTTTTTCGCAAGGAGCATCCTCACAATGATTGCAAAGCGTCGGTATGTAGACCCGATTCACAGACGGATACACGCCGTACTCCTCACTCAGCGTCTTGGTAAAAAACACCCCGTCTGGCAATGAGTTTTCCTGTTTGCAGCCGACCACACACGCGTTGCAGCCGATGCAACGCTTCATGTCAAAGACCATGCCATAACGTGCCATTTAGTGTGCCCTCCCTTTACCAGGCTGACCGATCTCATCCACGATATCGTAAACGGACTGTCCGTCTTTGAGGCCCTGTGGCCAATCGTCTATTTTCGTTATTTTTAGTTTGCATACGGTCTCGGGCTGTCCCGTTACGGCGTCCGTGTTACGCAGGTCGTATGGCAATAAATCATTAAAATGCCCGCCAGCATGCGGCACACTCATCTTGCTCACCTTGGCACGCGACAACGCATTGGAAACACCGAGTGCGTCCGGGTGTATTCCTTCGGTTAAGCCGATGCGGCCATAGAGTTTGCCGTGAGGTGACTCGATCTTGACGATATCAAGCTGCTCAAGACCTTGCTTCTTGGCGGTGACCGGGTTTATCAGCAATGCAATATGTACGGGGTCGCGGTAGACAATATCCCTGATCCAGGGATTGCTGAGGCTTTCGCCGAAGTTCAGCTGGATATCTTTGTAAAACATGCCGTACATGTCGTATTCCGGCGGTTCGTTGTGGACGGGATCAAGGGCAGCCGTCGGCAAGGGCTGGTAGTCGTCCCACTGCCATTCATCGATGAACGGCACATTCGCATCCCGCATTTTTTTCTTGAGGCCGTCGCGTTGCACGAGCATGTCTTCAATGTAGAAATGCAGTCGCATGCCTTCCCAGGGGCGGTACCACTTGTCCGAACGGCGCTCGGTTACGGCGTGACCGTGCTCCATGTACCAGTCGATGTCTTTGTCGTTCCATAGCAAACCTCGACGGCGCGCGATTTCGCGATCCGTGTACTTGATTCCCGGCTCGAGCATCAACTCGGGTTTTTGCGGAAAGCCGAGCGTCAAACTGATCACCTCGTTGTACGCATCGAGGCAACCCATTCGCTCCGATATTTCGTTGAGGATGTCCTCTTCGCTCTTGGTGTCGTACAGCGGCTCGGTGATCGGTTGTCTGAAACAGTACCCTTCCGTGTGTGGCGGCTCGATCATCGTGTTGTTCCACGATTCGAGCACATCGTGCGACGGCAGTATCACGTCAGCCCATGCCGTTGTTTCAGTCGGAATAAGATCGGAGACAGCAATGAAGCGCATGCTCTTCATGAACTCAAACCACTTATCACGTGGACCCTGCATGGCCCACAGAGGATTCGAATGCATGATCATCATGACGTCGGGCTTGAACTCGATGCCCCACTTGTCGGGGTCTTCCCATACCTCTAAATTCAGATGCGGCGGATGCACCCCCACCGGGAAGTAGTCCATCAGATCAAACGTATTGGGCGGGTAAGAAAATGGCGGCACCGGCCCAAGCTGATGCGGTGTCGGCAAGATCATGCCGTTCTCACCGGGCTGCACATGACCCTTGTCGACCATTTGATCGTCAAGTGTGACGCCCATGTGGCCTCCCGGCGCATCGATATTGCCGAGCATGAAGTTGACCATCTTAAAAGCGTGGTTAGTCTGGAAACCAAGCTTGTGGCCTTGTGCACCGCGATAATAGTTGTAGGCCGCGGGCCGCAACGGCATGACGCGGCCGTCGATTTCAATGGTTGAGTCACGTGCGATCTCGGCCGCATCATAGAGCTCACGCGCTATGCGGCGCATGGTGTCGGCCGGCACTGTGCAGATCTTCTCCATTTCCTCAGGTGAGCAGTCCTCAAGAATATCCTTGAATCGCTGGAATGCCGGCTTACACTCCTTACCGTCGACCTGAAACGTACCTTCAAGCGCCAATTTCGTTATCGTCGGGTCGTCCCACAATTTGGCGCGGCCTTCCCCGCTATCCCAAACGTAGATCTTGTCCTCATTGTTGCGGATGAAGTAGCCGTCCTCGCCCACAAGGTACGGCGCGTTGGTGTCCTTCCTCATGAACCTGTAGTCGACCAGACCGTTCATTACCATCTCATGGCATAGACCAAGCGCAAACATCCGGTCCGTAGCCGGTTTGATCGGTACCCATTCTTCGGATTTCGCGGCCGAGATGGAGAAGCGCGGTTCAACTGTCACGCACCGCATACCGCGGTCCATGCGAGCGTCGGCTACCCATTTAGACTGGGCCGCCGCATGCAGGTGCGAGGAGAAACCGTCGCCCGTTCCATCATTAATCCAGTAGTTACAATGCTTCGCGTCATTGGCGGCCGCAAAAGCAGAGTGGATATAACCATTAACCGGGTGGTAAGCGCCGCCACACATCGTGCCGCCCGACTGGAAACTGTTGAAATTGCCGAACGACAGCGGCCACGCCCAGCAATTCATCTTCTGAAAGTCTTCAATCGAAGGCAGGAGCTTGCGTGGATCCTCATCGACAGATTTCTTGAATTCGCTACCGACCAGATCAAGTGCTTCGTCCCAGCTGATCGGTTCCCACATGGGGTCAACACCGGGACCTTTTTCGGGGTTGGTGCGTTTCAGCGGTTGCTTGATTCGTTTCGGGTCGTAGTGCCGCATGATCGCGGAATTGCCCTTCGGACAGAGCTTGCCCTGATTCGACGGATTGGTCGGATCGCCTTCGATCTTGTTTATGATTCCGTCAGTCGTGACATGAATAATGTTCGAACAGGAGTGCAAACACATCTTGCACGTTGATCGGATCCACTTACCGGGCTTAATCGAGTTGTGAACAGCCTCTGGTTTTGCCGCCATCGTCCCTCTCCTCAAGTCAATTCAGCGCCGGGAGCGCCATACACAACATAGCACGTCAATTCGGAATGATCGCATCATGAGTGGTGGTACGGCTCGTGGCCACGCAAGACACCGATCACAATTACGAACATTGCGAGCAGCAGACCGATCGTTCCCAGCACGGCCAACACCTTGCCAAGCAATGCCAGTGGACCGATCTGCAACAAAACACCCAATGGAAACACAGTCGCACTGGTCGCCAGGCCTGCAGCAACGCCCGCGCGAGCCCGCCGGCCGTAGCCAAGTTTGTGCACCACCAGGCCGTATAAGATCAATATCAGGCTCAAGAATCCCCAATGGCCATGGAAATGAATTTCACGCTTGTACTCTGCGGCAATTTCGCCGTACTGCTGCAGTGCCGCGTAAGCCGCCGCCCTGTCACCACCAGCGGCTTCGACGAAACCATTCATCATTGCAACGCCCATGCCTACCAGTGTTTGGTGCTCATCGAATACAGCGTAGTAGACACCGAAAAACATGGTCATCGCGATCATTGAGAGGCCGGACAAAATCAGGATGCGGTTTTCGAGGTGCATTGCTACTTCCTAATCGCTGTCGAGTGCGCCGGTCTTGCGCGCCAAACCAAAAAGCATCGCAGCCAATGCAACCATAGCCGCCAAACCCGACGTGTCCGCCATACCGCCGGCGATCAGGCCGTATTTGAACTCCAGAAGGATGGAAACAGGCAGCGCTGCTGCGGCAACGACCATAATGATTGCCCAACGGCTTTTCCATCGATCAGACAGAAACACGAACGGCTGTATGAGCGCCAAAAGCAGAAGCAGGATGGCCATCGAGTTCAAGTGTGCGTGTGCGGCCGTATTGATGCCTCGAAATGCCAGGTAGCCACCGTACGCCGCGAAATCAGCATCGAGCGACTGCCGTTCCATTGCGCTCGCAACGATACTGCTTAGGATGTCTACCTCGTTCGGACTCTGCGTGTATTCGCTGTATCCCGCATAAGCAGCACCGTAAAGAAAACCGACCAATAGTAATACGCTGCCACCTACGAATAAGATACGACTTGCACGATCCAGCGTATCAGGCCGTTCAATATCAGCGGTGTCATAGTCGTCCCGCCAATTCCGCCAGTATCGCCACAGTCCCATTAAGTGGATCGCGACGAAAATTGCAATGGCGAATCCGGCTGCATCGGCCGCAATGCTCGCCCAGCCAATAGCAACAAACGGGCTGTACGCCAGGCCCACGTAATGAATTGTAAAAATTGCGATTGGCAGCGTAATCGCGCAAACAACAAATGCCTGGGCAACTCTCAATTTTGTTGCAGTCGACCAGGCAACGAAAGGCTGCAAAATCGCAAGCAGCACTGCCAGGTAACCCATTGCAACACCGTGTGAGTGTGCGTCGACCTTGGTGCCACGATTCTCGAGAAAAGCACCTATAGCCTGAAAATGTCCCATGATTGCATCGGTATCCCCGGCCGGGATCGCCGCCGCGGCCGCGTACACAGCGTCTCCGATGCGGGCGTTATTGGGATGCAAAATAAATACCGCGAAAATATCGCCGAGCAACATGCCCGATAGAATCAGGAAGACGCCGCAGAACGCGTAGAGGCGAGTTATTCTCGTATCAAGGATATCTGCAATAGCCAAATTTCCAGATTGAGTCAATGCCAATCGCTGTCCCCCCCCGCTAATCGCCGATCAGGCGGCACTGCCCGCTGTGATCTTTATGCCCGCTCCGGGAAACCGGTAGCGTTTGTTCATGAAAATTAATACAGAGGTTAACGCCTCGGCAACAGCAGAATTGTCGATCGGACCCGCGTGCCAGGCTTTCATGCCAAGGTCCTCGGCCAGCTGTACGACGACTTCCCGCGCGTCTTTGTCGTCACCAGTTACCAACACATCGCAATTGTCCAGGTGGGCCTCGTCTGCATTCAGGTGCGCCGCCGCAACATTTTGAAACGCCGAAACCACTCGCACGCTCTCACCCAGAAATTCCTGAGCCTGCTTGGCCGCGCTGCCACCCGGCGGCAATTGCACTCGCATGACTTTGGGCGGCACCAACGGGACCGTCGCATCGACGAAAATCTTACCTTGTACGGATTCCCGGACCGACTCCAAAATAGGCTCATGACTGGCGAACGGCACGGTCATGATGACCACTTCCGCAGCGGCTGCTGCATCGGGATTGGCCAAACCTCGAACGTTGGCCTCACTGCCGGCGCGGGCTAACAACTCACTTGCCGCCCGCTCAGCCTTCTCCATACCTCGTGATCCGATGATCACCGGGTATCCGGCCTGGACCAGCTGCCATGCAAGGCCGCCGCCCAGATCGCCGGTACCACCGAGGACTGCGATCGGAGTGTCGCGCTTCATCCGGTCGCCAGCAACTCGGCGGGTGCTGCTTTGAGCTTCGGTAAGACCTCTTCGCCGTACAGCCGAATGGATTCAAGATTTTCTTCAACACTGGCCCCAACCACTTCCAGTAGTGGCAGGTTAAGTCCGTTGTCGATCAGTTCCTGAGTGATTTCCAGACATTCATCGGGTGTACCTGAAATTACCGTGAAGCGTCGCTGCATTTCGTCGCTAACCAGATGCGCCACGTTGTCATCGGTACCGGCTTCGATGGCCTTGCGGAACGGATCCCAGGTCGAATCAGGCAATCCCGAGCCGGCGAGGATTTGATCGTTCTTGATGTTCTTCAGTTTGTTGACGATATAGGTGCCGGTGTTCCGTGCGGTAGACACTTTGGCTTTTGCGCCATCTTCAGAGCACGCCGCGAGAATTACGCCGCCGACCGGAAAGTCCTCTGGCAGACTCCTGCCGGCTTTTTCAGCACCCAGATGCATGTTTTTGCGCGCAGTCCTGACCCATGCCGGGGATGTCAGGCCGGCAAGCAGCATACCATCGCTTTCGCGACCAGCGAGGCGTTGCATAAATGGTCCCGTCGCACCGACGTAAATTGGAATTTCCGTTCGCAGCCCGTCGCTTGCGCGATCGTATCCGGGCATGGTCGATTCAAACAGATCACCTTCATAAGCATATTCTTCGCCAGAAAAGACCCGTCGCATGATCTCAAAGATTCATGATGCACTTTAACCGGCCTCATTTTGTTGATGTCGTACTCGAGGTACTGAATTCCGACCATGCCGACGCCAAGCCCCATGATGAAGCGACCGCCTGACAACTCGTCGATACCGGCAGCCTCAGAAGCTTGCATCGTCGGGTGACGCATATACGGAGAAGTGATACCCAAGCCGATCGGAATATTCTTCGTCGCCATGGTGGCGGCAGCCAGGGTTGTGAAACAGCCACGCGATTCAAGACCATACTGGCGAAACCAGTGATAGGCCTCGGCGATCCAGAAGCCACCACTAAATCCGGATTCTTCCGTCTGCCTTGCGTAGGCCTGAATGGCTTTCAAGGGTTCGTACGATTTGAACAGTACGCCAACGTTTACTTCACTCACGGTTGCTCTCCTGATATTCGTTACTGCCTGCTGCTACAGGCTTTTTGATTTCGCTCAGGTTATTTGCGCCACAACGTCGCGGAACTCGGCGTCCGTGATCAAACGCTTTGCTGCGGTTGCCTGCGACTTAACCTCGCTCAATATGTCGCCATACTTGTCTGCAGGCGCATCGAGCCCCAGTTCATCCAACTTCAGCTTGACATTGGAAAGGCCACTTTTCTTGCCCAGAACGATTTTGCGCGTCGCGGAGACAATATTTGCGGAGTAGGGTTCGATCGCCTCGGGTATGTGAAACTGGTTGGCCACGGCACCGCTTTCCCGTGTGTACAGGAACTCGCCAACGACCGGTTTCCAGCCGTCTACCGTGTAGTTGCCCGACAACTGCACCAGCCGCGACACTTCGCGAGCCTTGCTGAGGTCCAGCTCGACCGGAATCTTGTAAAGGCACTGCAATGCAAGAGCGACTTCGCATATGTCGGCATTGCCGGCGCGCTCACCCATGCCATTGATGGTGCCCTGGACCCAATCGGCGCCGCCGCGTACTGCGGCGATTGCTGCGGCCGTAGCTAGCCCAAAATCGTTGTGGCCATGCCAGTGAACCGGCACCGACTCTCCGACCCAGGACTTCACCTCGCTTATCAAGTATTCAACACTCTCGGGCGCACACGCACCAATTGTGTCAACGACGGAAATTTCGTCCGCGCCTGCATCCAGTGCCACACCATACACGTCGCGCAGGAACTGCATTTCGCTACGGGTACTGTCAACAGCAAAGAAATTAACGGTTTTGATACCGTTGTCCTTGGCATGTCTGACCGAACTCGCAACACGCTCGAGCACCTTGTCTCTGGTAAATCCGTAGGCTTCCATTTTCACGTCGCTGGTCGAAATTTCGATCAGCGTGTGCTCGGTGCCCAACTCGATATGCGCATCCAGGTCTGCCTGGACGCAACGCGCGAACCCCCAGATTTCGGATTTCAAGTCTGCCGAAAGAATTCGTTTGACTGCCTCGGTGTCGTCTTCCGATACGCGTGGAAAGCCGGACTCGATTCGGCCGACGCCAAGCTCCGCCAGCATGCGAGCAATCGCGAATTTCTCGTCCGGCGAAAAGCACACGCCCACGGACTGCTCGCCGTCGCGAAGCGTGGTGTCGTAAAAGCGAATGGTCTTGGTGCGATCAAAACCATCCTGGACGCTAGCCATGTCATTCAATGAACTCGTCCAGATCTGATCCTCCGGTATGTTGCTCATGCTTTTATCTCGTTTTGGCGATGAGCGAGAAGGACCACTGGAATTCTCGCCATCGTGATCGAAGATGGTAAGAGACGGCAGGAAATGTGTCTTGTCCGGCAGCGCGCTATTCGTTGACTGGCAGAGTAGCCCATGCCGCCGCTGGAATTTGGGAGCTTACATAGCTGGTTTTGCTAGTCTCTGGAATTGCTCCCGGCCCTGTTCAAGCATCGGCTTTGTTTGACCGACCAAACAGGCCACGCAGAAAACCCAGTAGTCGGGCCCAGAATCCCTTCTTGACCACCTCAAGCTGGGGCTCCAGCTGGCCACGAAACGCGACGATGAACTGCTCGGCGATGGAATCCGCCAGCTTGTTCATTACGCCACCGGCGAATTTACCCAATCGTCCGACGATTTTTACATGCGAGGTAAAGACGACGTCAGTCTGACCTGCTGAGACTTCAGTGAGAAAGAGTTGCGTTTTTGCCGTCATACGACTGGCGCGACCGCCCTCCTCGCCTTTTACCATGTACGTGGCAAATTCCGGCGCACGCTGTTCGAGCTCATCCACATCTGCCTTGACCGTTGTCTTGATCGGACCGACTTTGATCTTCATTACGCCCTTGTACTTGCCCGGACTGTGAGTCTTCACTTCTTCAACACCGGGTATACAAATGGCAACCTTCTCAGCAGAAGTAACAAACTCCCATACTTCGGTCTGGGGAGCGGCAACGCGAAATTTTTTTTCGATGTCCATAAATTCAGATGCGCTCCGTACTCTTGCGGCCAGCCTGCACTATATGCGAGCACTGAATTCGCCACTATGCAAGCGCCGCAGATAGTTGTGCGCAAAGTGCCCTTATTATTCCGGATACTCGCAAATATGTGGATACGATGAGGCGACCTCATTATAATTTCCTCCCAATAGTGTCTGCCGATCACTCGATTCTAGTTACCGCACAGGAGAGCAAACGATGGCGCTGCCGGAGCTGAAGGAATTTTGCCTGCCGGAATCCGGCAGTGAGGTGGTGGGCCTGCTGGACAAATACGGCGACGGAGCCTTGTTTGTAGCAGGTGGGACATTTATTCACGGACTCGAGGCGCGTGGATTTTTGTCTGGAGTGGAAGCCCTTATTGACCTGCGCAATCTCGGGCTAAATACGATTCAGTCGGAGAATCGCGGTGTTCGAGCCGGCGCCACGGCGAGTTTCGCCGACCTCGAGCACTTGCCCGACATAGATACTCCGGCTTTCGGTGCACTCCGGGATGCTCTTGCCTACCCCCCGGCTCAAATCAAGAATCTGGCCACCGTTGGTGGATCAATTGCTGCGGCGTGCCCGTTTTTCGACGTGCCGGCGGCTTTCCAGGTGCTGGATGGCGTCGTGACTGTCCAGGGTCGCGACGGCACTCGCGAATTGCGACTGGATGAGGTCTATTCCGGCCTCTTTGAAAACTCACTTGGGACCGATGAATATGTCGCGAGTCTGTTTCTTCCCCAACAGGACGCCCGTGCTGCCAGCGCCTACCTCAAACTGGAGACCAACGCCAACGACCTGGCGTTAGTTGGCGTCGCCGTGCGCGTCACCGTGGGCAAAAAGGACAAAATCAGTGATGCCCGCGTGGTTTTGGGCGGCGGTCTGAACGATACCTTTGTGCGCTCCTCGGCGGCAGAAACCGTGTTAGACGGAGGGCAGGCCAGTGACGATTTGTTCCAACGTGCTGCAAACGCCATTTCCGCTGATATTGACCCAATATCGGATCACCGTGGTTCAGCCGAGTACCGTGCAGAGATCGGCAGGGTATATGTCAAAAGAGCACTACACCAAGCGATGCAAAGACTTGACTGAGGGAGACAAGCGCATGAAACAACTGGTCACTTTGAACATCAACGGCGAGGAACATCAGCTTGCGATCTCGCCGGACGCAACCCTGTTGAAAGTGCTCCGTGATGAATTGGGATTGCTGGGTACGAAGCGGGGCTGTGACACCAGCGCCTGCGGTTGCTGCACGGTACATTTGGACGGCAAGGCGGTTTATGCCTGCGTTGTCTATGCAATGTCTGTCCAAGGTAG
>Ga0255049_10002154_pt1 | contig 10500 bp, 12 predicted proteins | sample JV7_2_3_MG_FD_183615 | JGI IMG/M metagenome (GOLD analysis project Ga0255049, IMG submission 183615) | Seawater microbial communities from Jervis Inlet, British Columbia, Canada - JV7_2_3 | ecosystem: Environmental > Aquatic > Marine > Inlet | place: Canada: British Columbia | collected 2016-10-06
CAGCGAACCGCCGAGGACGACCGGTTTGCCGGTGACGATCTCGGGAACCGGGTAGCCAACCTGCTGGCTGTACGTGTCCATGATCCAGGACATGACCTGTTCGTTCGTGCCCATGTCCGGAGCGGGGATATCCTGGGCCGGGCCGATCATCGAGATGATTTCCATCGTGTACCGGCGCGTCAGTCTTTGCAGTTCGGCTCGTGACAACAGGTGCGGGTTGATGCGCACGCCGCCCTTGGCGCCGCCGAACGGCAATTCCATCAGGGCGCATTTCCACGTCATCCACATCGCCAGAGCCGAGACTTCGCCGAGGTTGACGTCTTCATGGTAGCGGATGCCGCCTTTTGTCGGCCCCATCGTTAAAACATGCTGTACTCGGTAGCCGAATACCGTTTCGACCTCGGCATAATCGTCACGCCGACTCGGGAAGCTGACCATCAGCGCACGCTGCGGAAACAGCAGCCGGTCACGGACATTTTCATCCAGATCCATGATCCGGGCGGCCCGCAGGAACTGCTGCTGGGCGAGCCGGAACATCGGATCGTTCCACTCTGCATAGGGGTTGATCGTCTGGTCAAACGGTCGGGTATCAGGATTCATGGAACCTCCGATCGGTAATATGGCCACGGTCGCGCCCGGAAAGCCCGTCCGGGCTTTACCGGTCAGTTGAGAATAGCCGATTCCGCGGAGTTTTTCTGTTGGATGCGGGACTCGATGACCGCATATCAATGCGCGGCTCACCGATCAGAAGATGAATGCCCTCGTCGTATTTGCTACGACAGGTGTCCGGTGACCGGGCGTCGCTATATGGAAGGATAAGCGGTCTGCGCCAGCAGTCGGTGGACCGATTCCCAGGATGCCCCGTTTAACCGGCGCAGGCGTACCATATTTTTCCATTCGATACGGATTGCCGGGTCGTCGCCGGCAATCGTATTGATCAGTCCGGGAATGAGATGCATGAATTCGGCATCACGATTGAGCAGCTTGGCCGGGGCAGGCTTGCTGTTAACCGCGGGGCCTTGCAGCCTGTCCGTTTGGCTGACGGGCATCATGGGTTCACCCTCCGTTCGCGAAACAACAAATGGATTATGGGCGAGGGTGGACCGCATGAACATCACCCGATCGGGTTAACTGCCGTGCAGCAAGGTCTGCGACGGACCTTTTGGGGGGGGCGGATTTAACGCATTCACGACAGTCAGGAAAAAGCCGGGCCGATAGTTGCCCGTAGCCATACCGAATTAAAGAGACGACAAAATCATGGCGAATCATTGCGGCCGCCCCGGTTTTTCTGCATATATGTCCTGATGTCCATTTTTCCGTCAGCGCTGCAGGATTTCTTTATCCAGAATCAGGATCTTCTCTGGCTCTTTACGCTGTTTGCCGATCTTGGCCTGACCGTGCTGATGTACCGGTTGTTCGGCAAGTACGGCCTGCTCGCCGCGATCGTGCTGGCAATCCTGCTGTCGAATCTGCAAGGCCCGAAACTAACGGTCATATTCGGCATGCAGACGAGCCTCGGGGTTATTTTTTATTCGAGTATTTTCTTTGCCACCGATCTGCTCAGCGAGAAATACGGTCGTGACGAGGCCAATCGCGCCGTCATGATCGGTTTTTCCGTCAGTGTCATCATTGTCTTTATGCTGAGCCTTGCCCTGTTGTTTCAGCCGTCGACCCGGCCGGCCTCGGCCGCTTTCTCCGGGGAAATTCATGAGGCTTTTCGCTCGATTCTCGACTTTACGCCGCGCTTCGTTTTCGGATCGTTATTCGCGTATCTGGTCAGTCAGCGATTCGATGTCTGGTGTTTTCATGCCATTCGTGAACGGACTAACGGTAAATACCTGTGGCTGCGCAATAATCTCTCGACCATGGCCTCGCAGACAATAGACACACTGCTGTACTCGTTTGTCGTATGGTGGGGCGTCGTCGATCTGCAGACGGCCCTGCAACTGGGTATCGTCAAATACGGCTTCAAGATATTCATTGCAGCCTTCGATACGCCATTTATCTACTGGGCCCGCAGCTGGAAAGTGCGTTACTAGCCCTGCCTGAAAATCAGGCTAGACCATAATCTGTATGCGGGTTCCACCCAATTCACCCCGATCTATTTCCAGGGAACCTTTGTAAACATCCTCGACCATCTCGCGAACGACCGCCAGACCAATGCCCTGGCCTGGTGTTCGCGAGTCGGTGCGCACACCCCGTTTTAATACGTCATTGCGAAGATCCCTGGGTATCCCGGGGCCGTCGTCCTCTACGACCAGGGCCAGGGTCTTGTGAGCCGGCGAGCCATGTTTATTGCTTGCCTGGATCCTCACCCGCGATTCGGCCCACTTACAGGCATTGTCACCGAGGTTACCGAGCATTTCGGCCAGATCGCCGGGGTCTCCCATGAACTTCGTACCGGGAGCGATATTCATGTCAAGCTCAAGTTGCTTTTCCTGGTATAACTTTTGCAATGAAAGCAGAACTCGCATGGCCGTCTCGTTGACATCGATGGCAGCACCCAATGGTGAACGACCGGATGTAGCGGCACGCTGGAGTTGATACTCGATGGTTTTATCCATTATTTCGATTTGCGCCTGGATATCTTGCTTCTGAGCATGTGCAGATTCTGAGGCGGCGCCGGTGCGTAATATCGCCAGCGGTGTTTTTAAACTGTGTGCAAGGTCAGCCAGCGACTCACGATAACGACGCAGGCGAACCTGACGACTGTTTATAAATTCGTTGAGATTGTCTGTTAGCGGGCGGAGTTCTTGAGGATATCCATCGCTTAAATGTTCTTTCTCGCCTGCTTGAATCTGTCTAACTTCGTCGGCAACGCGGCGAACCGGAGCCATGCTCCAGATAAGTACGGTGACCTGAAGAAGCAGAAGAAGCAGGCCGGCGCCACCTAACCATGCGAGAAGCGTATTGCGAAATGCCGTGACTTCGGCATTCATACCGACCCGGTCCTGAGCAACACTGAATATCAGGGTTGTTTCGACACCGGGGGCCAGTTCCCAGATGACCGGGTAGGAAAGGGTCAGGAGTTGACCGGTCGCGTTCGGCCAATCACCGGCGACGGGTACGCCGGGTGTACCGGCATCTGGATAGGTAATATTCATTGCAAGACTGGATTCAGATTGCCACAGTAAACCGGCGTCAATACTGCTTATCGCAGCATAGGCGCCTGAACCCGGATTGGAGAGTTCAGACTCCGGCAGGGTGGTCGGCATTTTAAGTGTGCTGATATTGTCCATTTCGGCCGCGCCGATAAGCATGTAAATACGTGCCTGTAGGCGCTCCTGATTAAGCGCAATAACGCTGCGGCCGAATGCCCGATCCAGGGCGATGCCGGTCAGAATGATAAAAAAGGCAACAACGATTATGCTTGCGGTCAGTAACCTTCCGCGAAGCGACCATGCTGTGGCAGACGAATTCATCTGTCAGAAGCCCGGGTGATTTCGGTGATGCCAGTCATGACGAAGGACGCTCCAGGCGCAGGCGGTATCCGCGACCGCGAAGCGTCTCAATAGGATCCAGTGAGCGAGTGGGATCGAGTTTACGTCTCAGTCGGCCAACCAGAACCTCCAGCACGTTACTGTCACGGTCTGTTTCTTCGTCATAAAGGTGTTCGGCAAGCGCGCTTTTTGAGATCACATCCCCCGCATGCAGAATCAACTGTTCGAGCAGTCGGTACTCGTAGGCTGTCAATGTAATTTCACGATCATTGATGGTGACTCGCTGGCTCGATGTGTCCACCTGGATATCTCCTGCGACGAGAACCGTATTTGCCCAGCCGCTGGAGCGCCGCACGAGTGCACGTAGCCGTGCCATGACTTCTTCCATATGAAATGGTTTGACCAGGTAGTCATCGGCCCCGGCTTCAAGTCCCTCAACTTTCTGATTCCAGCGGCTTCGCGCAGTCAGAATCAGTACCGGAAAAGTTCGCCCTGCTGCGCGCCATTTGCCAAGCACGTCAAGTCCGTCGATATCCGGAAGGCCGAGATCCAAAATAGCAACATCAACAGGAAACTCATTGCCCATGTAGATTGCTTCGGTGCCTTCGCCGGTGGCATCAACTACGCAGCCGCTAGAACGGAGAGCATCAATGAGTTGCTCTCGCAGCAATTGTTCGTCTTCAATGACAAGTACACGCATGGCCCGGAACTCCGCTGAATGATCAGTCGAGAACGCGGCCGGTTTGGGCGTCGACCCGAACCGTACGAACCCGTTCACCTTCCAGTAAAACTCTTACCCGGTATACCGACTTGTTTTTGCCCTCGAGCTGAACTTTGAGCACGAGTCCTCCGGTTGCTTTGCGAGCGGCCGAGGCGGCCTGATCGCGCGAGATGCGCGCGCCGGTCGACTGTTCGGTTTGAGCCTGGAGATGGCGCGGGCCGGCATTTGCCGAGGCTGATATGAGAGACACGGCGAGAATAATCGCGATTAATGCAATAACACCACGTCTCTCGTTAGTCATCAGCTCTTGAATTTCCTGGTTTCGTCAGGTTTTCGGCTGGCATGCCAGCCGCTCATGCCGTTCAGATTATAGGTCAACGGCTGAACGCTGACACGAACCCGGATCGTCTGTCCCGGATCTTGCGGAGTTTGAGTGACGAAGGTCCGGCCGCCGTATTCATACGTCACCCGATATCCTTCGAGGCGCTCTTCCTGATGTACGATCTCTTCGATCTCGCATCGTCGCTCCATCGAAACTGAGTTGCGATTTCTTATTTGTCTGCGATACCCGGCATCACGCCCCATGGATGCACCGAGCAGTGCGCCGGCGATCGTCATGATGTCATTGCCGCGTCCACCGCCGAACTGATTGCCGACGACTCCGCCGATAATTCCGCCGACCAGTTTTGGTGTATGTGATCGGTAACCGCCCTGTGCGGATTGTCTGACCGGTTCATCCCAGCAGACTTCACGTGGCGTCGTAACCTGAACGGTTCTCATCAGTGGCTGAATGTCGACAACGTCAGCCTCAATCCAGAATGTGTCGATATGTCGGTCAACCGGCTTGTGATCAGCCATGACCATCATGGGTATGAAAGAGATGCCCAATATGCTGTTGACTACGAGTTTTGAGTTGCGCTTCATTATGAAATCCTCCCGGCCCTCGACCGATTGCCATAGTTTGTATCGGCCTGCCGTAATGTGGGCAGTTCCGACGAATCATCACCAGCATAGGTGATCAACCCTGAACAAAAGCTGAATGCCAAACCGCTTTGGCTACGGAGCTTTCCGGTCATGTAAAACCGCCTGTTTCGTTAAGCGCAGGTTCAGCCAGGGGTTGGTAGCGTATTGCCCGGAGTCAGTATTTCGACTCGTAACGCTAAGAGGTGACAGATTATGAAACCGATACAGAAAATAGTGAGTGTTGCCGCTTGCGCAATCCTGTTTACAACAGGAGCAGCGCTGGCAGATCAAGGCGGCAAAAAGGGTCGGGACGGCTATCGCAATTCGTCCCGACATCATCAGACCTCAACAGTCGAGCGTCGTCGACATGACAATCATGCCAGGTCGCATCGATCTGACCGGTCCCGACACAATAAGTGGCGCAGCGACCGTCGTCACCATCGATCGGGTGATTATCGACGCCACGGCGTTCATTCGCAGCACCGGCATGTAAACCGGCACAGGCATAAACGGCACCATCGCCAACAGCGACGTAATTACGGTGCGCCGGGTTACTACCGTCCGGCTTACGGTTCATCCATCAGTGTCTGGCTGGATGGAATCGGATTCAGCTACTACGAATCAGGATATTGAGATTGATGTGCGAACTCACCAGATTCATCGTCAATTTTTCTCATAAAGTACCGGGCCCGTCTCAAGTGGCCGGTTCTGGAGCCTAAGAGGAGGGCGATGGGACCCGGGAGCTTTGCCACGGCAAGGCTCCCGGGCCTGGCGTTGAATCGACAGGTCGCAAGCGGGAAGATGTTTTACCTGACCGGAAATCACTGTTGATTGACGCCTGTTGACCTGCGTAAACAAATCCATTTCCTCAGAATATTCGTGTGGTGGTGACAGGGACGTCCCGCCCATTTGGTTTAACTGAATGGAGCGAAATGTGATGCACGAATTGAGGCCGCTTGTCTTGTTTCTGACCGCTTTCTGGATTCCGATCATCCTGATCGGCCTCGCTCGCCTGTTCTGATTGTCTCTCGATGGGTGTAATAGTGGATTTGCTGAGTTATCAAAGTCTGATCGTACTCATGCTGTCGCTGTCGTTGTCTGGGCAAGCTGGCCGATCAGGAAAGACAAATAAATACGATCACGTTGTTCTGTGGAGGCTCTGATGTATTTTGAGTTTTTGTTATTCGTTAGTGCGGCCTGGTCCCTGTATAGATGGGGCCAGAAAATCGAGCGTGAACAGGACCGGAATAGCCTTGATGCAGAGGCGCCGGGACTTGTCTGAAATCGAACTGCTGAGTTTCAGTTAAGAGGAGTCGCTTTCGGCGACGATTGATTAGCGTGTTCAAATACACGCAGAGTGTCTTGCGGGCTCTGGAAAGTGCGGCTTCGCCGCATATTCAATTTGCGTTTAGCACGCAAACGCAAACGTGGTCGGGGTGAGAAGATTCGAACTTCCGGCCCCTGCCTCCCGAAGACAGTGCTCTACCAGGCTGAGCTACACCCCGCTCTACGTATTCCGTGACAGGACTCGATTCGTGACGGGTCGGGATGTCCGTCGTCGTTAGTCCCGTTGCGCGGCCTTCATGTGAGGAATAATGTTGGCCGCTACTCCGGAGCGCTGTTATACGCGCTGTACCGGTTTCGTGCAAGCGCACGACGTGCGCATGACACGCTCTATCAGGCGCTCCTCTTGGTTTCCGCCTGCGGTTCGAGTTCGCCTGCCGGTTCCGGCAGGGCGATCTTGTGTTCGGTGCTGTGCAAGTAATCGTTGAATATATGCTCGGCCGACAGGACCTGGAACCGGCCGTCCGCCAGCTTTTGCGTCGTGTCCTTGAGCCGATACACATAATGTCCGCAGGTATAGGCGTTGTACTTGCTGAAATGATAGCAAAGGCAGACCTTGTCCTTGACCGGCAGCTTCTTGCCTTTTTCGTTGAATCCGGTCGCTTCGTAGGCATCGATATACTGGCAGCCGCCGTCCTTGTTCAGGATATAGCCGAGTGGCTCGCACTGAGGCTTGACGTTCGAATCGATGCAGGGGCTTTGTCTGAGCAGTCGCAGCGGATAACCGGTCGGGGAAAGCGTCGAGACAAAGACGTCTTTTTCCTCGGCGCTGAGGAAGGCTTGCTTGGCTTTGGCGGGCAGGCCGCATTCCTCGGAAATCGTAAAGCGGGTTGCGAGTTGCACGGCGCCCGCGCCGAGTTGCATGTACTCGGTTGAATCGGTGCCGGTAAATATGCCGCCGGCCGGTATGACGGGGATATCCAGTTGCTCTGACTTCAGAAAATTCACAACCTCGACGAAAATATCTTTGAGGTTGTATTCACGCCAGTCCTCGCCGAAGCCCAGGTGACCGCCGGCCAGCGGGCCCTCAACAACGACATAATCGGGCAGTCGGTCGACGCGCTTGCCGCTGCGAAGAAAGATCTTCAGTGCGCGGACGCTTGAAACGATGATGCCGATCTTTACGTCGTGAAACCGCGGGTGGTCGGCAATGAGTTTCAGGCTGCTGTTATGCAGGCCGGCCGACATGGTAATGCCGTCGATTCCGCCATCCATCGACGCTGTCAGGCGCATGCGCAAGGTTTCGCCCGGAGACGCCATGTTCAGTTTTTCCATGACGTTGATGAATATCCCGCCGTCGCCCTTCTTCTGCTCCATGGCGGACTCGACGAAACTCAGCTGTGCCAGTCGCAGGTCCTCGAGATCGAATTTTACGTTGGTCTTGTCGAAGGTGTCGCGGCTTTCGCGGTGTCTCTCCGACTTGGCTTTCGTAAACTTGGTTTTAAATTTCTTGTCAGATACAAACGGGATCATTGCATCTGATATATGGCCGATCCCGCCCAGCCGGCATGCCTCGAGCGCGAGCTCGACGGTTGAAATGTTAACGCCCATACCGCCTACCATGATGGGTACGTATTGATTGTTGCCGAGCATCAGGCGGTAGTTGTCCAGCTCATCCATGGGCTTATTTTGGGCAATCATCCGGCAATTATATACCTAGGACGAGCAGGGTAGGTGATGGTTTCGCTTGACTCGGTCGCCGTAAAGTGAAAGGGCGGACTCAGTATCGGCGTTCAACGGCAAATCTTGCCAGGTCGATCAGTGAATCTTTGTAATTGCTGTTGGGTACCCTGGAAAGGGCCGCAATGGCCTGATCAGCAGCTTTTTCCGCGCGACGCATGGTGTAGGCGATCGCGCCGCATGATCGGACGGCCTCGATAATCGCGTCGACCTGTTTCCGGCCGCCATTCTCGATGGCGTCACGAATCATGATCTGTTCGCTCGCGCCTGCATGGTGCAGGGCATGAATCAAAGGTAGCGTCGGCTTGCCTTCGGCGAGGTCGTCGCCGATGTTTTTGCCGAGTTGGTCGTGGCTCGAATCGTAATCCAGCGCATCGTCGACGAGTTGGAAAGCCGTGCCGAGTTGCTTGCCGTATTCGGTAAACGCATCTTCGACGGCACGGGCCTGGTCGGCCAGGATCGCGCCGATGACGACGCCGGCCTCGAACAGCTTGGCCGTCTTGCGGTAAATGACTTCGACGCATTGTGCTTCGGTCGTTTCCGGATTCCGGCAGTTCATGAGCTGGAGGACTTCGCCTTCGGCAATTGTGTTAGTCGCGTCGGCCAGCACATCCATAACGCGCATCTGACCGACATCCACCATGAGCTGAAAGGCCCGTGAATACAGGAAATCGCCGACCAGCACACTGGCCTCGTTGCCGAATACGCTGTTGGCCGTGTGCTGCCCACGGCGCTGCTCCGAGGCGTCGACGACATCGTCATGCAGCAGCGTTGCCGTATGTATAAATTCGATGATGGCCGCCGCCGTGATGTGCTGGGCGCCCTTGTAATCACAGGCGCGCGCCGACAACAGCAGGAGCAGCGGGCGCAGCCGCTTGCCGCCGCTGGAAATAATGTAATGCGATACGCTGTTTACGAGGGCGACATCGCTGTCGAGATGTTCGATGATCTCGCTGTTGACGGCTTCCCAGTCACCGTCCAACTGGTCGCGCACCGCCTTGAGATCGAAAGTATCGGATTTAGATTGGACCAGATGCATGTTGGTCATAATAATGCCTGTTATGAGAGCGACAGCACAACTGATCATGCTTTTCACAGCCGGTTTTTTAACTGTGTCTTATACCTATGCTTATGGTTCGCTCGGCCATGAAATCGTGGGTGAGATTGCCGAGTCTTACCTGTGTGAAAACGCTGCCGACGAGGTCACGCGTCTGCTGGACGGCGAATCACTGGGACGTGCGAGTCGCTGGCCTGACTGGATACGCAAAGATCCAAAATGGCGCAAGAGTCGGCCATGGCACTATATAAATGTTGCCGATGACGCACGCATCGACAAGGCGACGGGTCGGCCCGGCGGCGATGTCATCTGGGCAATCGAGACTTATCGTGGCGAACTGGAAAACCGGAAACTCGGTACGCCCAGGCGGGCGGAGGCGCTGCGATTCCTGGCGCATTTCATCGCCGACATACACCAGCCCCTGCACGTGGGTCGCCTGGAGGATCGCGGCGGTAATTCGATTGCTGTGATCGTCGACGGGCAGAAGTCCAATCTGCATAAATTCTGGGATGCCCAGCAGTTGCTCAAGCTGGATCGCAACAGCCGGGGCTATGATCATGACGGGCAAGTTGCTTCGCTACGGGCGCTCGTCGCCGATCGGGCCGCTGGACTGCAGTCTGCCGGCGTGCTGGACTGGGCGCGTGAATCGCAGGCCCTTAGACCCGAGGTTTATGCATTCGGCGCAGATTCCGGTGAGCTCGATGCAAAATACCGTGCCGCGGCCCTGCAGATTACCCGCGCAAGACTGGCTGCGGCCGGCGTTCGCCTGGCCGGTACGCTGAACGACATTTTTTGCACGGATTCCGGGAGAGGTTGATGGTTCGGCTGGGCGACGGTTGCCCTCGCATTTGAAAAGTCATTAAAAACATTCAGTTATTTGGTAAATTTCTGATGTTACATAAGCCAGGGACCTGCCGGTGGACTGACCGTGGGCGCTGCTTATTGCCTCAATTCATACGCTGATCCCGGCCCATTACGGCCGATCTCCGAATTCTGCGGATTTCCGTCAGACTGGCGTGCCTAACCCGTTGATTATGTGTGCCTGAATCATTAGAATTCCCGCTCTTTTCGGGCCGGCAGTCGGCCTTTTCCGGAGATACAGGATGTACGCCGTATTTAAGACGGGTGGCAAGCAATACCGCGCTGGTAAGGGCGACCGCCTCAAGATCGAAAAACTCGATGCCGCGGAGGGCGACAGCGTGGAGTTCGATGAAGTGCTGCTTGTCGGTGAAGGTGAGAACGTCAAGGTCGGTGCGCCGCTGGTGTCCGGCAGCAAGGTCAAGGGCAAAGTCATC
>Ga0255049_10002156_pt1 | contig 10498 bp, 9 predicted proteins | sample JV7_2_3_MG_FD_183615 | JGI IMG/M metagenome (GOLD analysis project Ga0255049, IMG submission 183615) | Seawater microbial communities from Jervis Inlet, British Columbia, Canada - JV7_2_3 | ecosystem: Environmental > Aquatic > Marine > Inlet | place: Canada: British Columbia | collected 2016-10-06
TCAAACCATATCGCGATGGATGACAGAGGGATCCAGCCGAATGGGCATCGGTGAATCGCATGCCGCTGTGCGCCAGACTGTCGAGATTCGGTGTGGGTATTTTGGACTCGGCGTTGTAGCTGCTTAAGTCCCCGTAACCCATGTCATCGACCAGGATGAAGACGATGTTGGGGTCCTTCGCGTTGACGACAGATGCCCACAACAAAGTGGCAAGCAAGAAGATGAGAGTTCTGGTCTCGGCCATGGTGTCACGCGGTCCTACAATCGACGAGCTTGCTTGATCATACCGTGCTGTAGTTTGACTCATCCAGCGAGCAGTTTATTGATTGCTACCGGTGGCATTATCGTCTAAAGTATCCCCTGAAAACAAGAGCAGAAAGACCAATGACAAAGACTTCCATCAGGATGCTGGCGCTGGCGTCCTTGTGCACCATCCTCAGCTCGTGTTCCCGTGACGAGGACACCATTGTTCTGAAACTCGCCCACGTGCTGGATACCGGCCACGCGGTGCACCAGGGAATGGTGTACATGTCGGAACAGCTTGAAGACTATTCAGATGGCACGATGCGGATCGATATTTATCCCAGCGGCCAGCTTGGTGCCGAGCGAGAACTCGTGGAACTGGTGCAAATTGGGTCCCTCGCGATGACCAAGGTCTCTGCCTCCCCGTTGGAAGCTTTCGTGCCGGCCATGCAGGTCTTCAGCATTCCTTATGTATTCCGCGACCGCGATCATTACTTCAAAGCGCTCGATTCGGCGATTGGCAAAGAATTGCTTGCTTCCGTCGAAGTCGCCCGTCTCAGAGGAATGGGCTATTACGACTCCGGCAGTCGAAGTTTCTACATGGTCGATTCGCCCGCGGAAACACCGACCGACATCGAAGGCATGAAGATTCGTGTCATGAAGAGCCAGACCGCGGTCAAGATGATTGCCGCGATGGGTGGCAGCGCAACGCCGATTTCCTGGGGCGAGCTGTACACGGCGTTGCAACAGGGTGTCGTGGATGGTGCAGAGAACAACCCGCCGAGCTTTTACTTGTCAGGGCACTACGAGGTCAGCAAGTACTATGCGCTGAACGAACATACGTCGGTGCCGGACATGTTGCTGATGAGCGCTCACGTATGGGATTCACTCAGTGAGCAACAGCAGGGCTGGTTGCAAAAGGCGGTAGACGATTCGGTCGCACATCAGCGAGAGTTATGGCGTGTTTCTACTGAAGAGGCGCTGGCAGCTGTACGAGAGGCCGGTGTAACGGTGACGTATCCGGACAAAGCGCCGTTCATGGCGGCCGTGCAGGAAATGAAAGCCTCTTATGAAGGCACAGAAGTCGGTCGCCTGTTAAAGGCGATTGAGGCGGTGGAGTAAGTCATGCAAAGAGTTGTTCAGGTTCTCGACGTCATATTGAAGAACGTCCTGATCGTGCTAATGGCCGCCCTGGTGGCCGCCGTTAGCTGGCAGGTCATCTCTCGTTACGTCTTTTCGTCACCGAGTTCATGGACCGAGGAAGTGGCCCGTTTCCTGATGATCTGGATTGGCTTGCTCGGCGCATCCTATGCCTTTCGTACACGCGTGCATTTGGGACTCGATCTGTTGCCCAAAAAACTGACCGGTCGATCGGGGGAGATGCTCAAACTGTTCACTCTCGCTGTGATCGTTTTGTTTTCCGTTACCGTGTTAATCGTCGGTGGCGGCAAACTGGTTACGTTGACCTGGGAGCTAAGACAGTATTCCGCCGTACTGGGGCTGCCCATAGCCTTCGTTTACTCGGTCATCCCCACCGCCGGCATCCTGATTTGCCTCTACGCGATCGTCGCGGTGAAGGAAGAGAACATCGCCGAATCCGACAGTACTGCGGACACGGGGGTTTGACATGACGATTGCTATCCTGATCCTGACCTTCGTCATACTGTTCGCATTAGGTGTACCGATTGCGTTCAGCCTGGGACTATCCACGTTAGCCACTATGCTGACGACAATGGATTTCGGACCCGCCGTTACCACGATTGCGCAACGCATGGCGGGCGGAATCAACAGTTTTGCGCTGTTGGCTATTCCCTTGTTTGTCGTGTCCGGTCAATTGATGGCTCAAGGTGGCATTGCCCGGCGAGTGATTGATTTTTCGAAAGCACTGATCGGCTCCGTGCCGGGTGGACTTGCTTTCGTCAACGTTATTTCATGCATGCTGTTTGGCGCAATTTCTGGCTCAGCAGTCGCGGCTACATCAGCTATCGGTGGCTTCATGATCCCCGAGATGAACAAGGCCGGGTACGACAAGAATTTTAACGCCGCAGTTACCGCAACCGCGGCCACAACCGGCATGTTGATTCCGCCGAGCAATATTCTCATCGTTTACGCCGTTGCCAGCGGCGGCGTCTCCATCGCCGCATTGTTTATCGCCGGTTACCTGCCGGGAATTCTGGTTGGCCTCTCCCTCATGGTTGTGTGCGCCGTCTATGCGAAGCGACACAACTTTCCAGCCGGCGACCGCGTACCGTTCCGCGTGCTGGCCCGGTGCACACTGGCAGCCTTGCCAAGTCTGTTCCTGATCTTTGTGGTCATCGGCGGGATCATCGCCGGTATTTTCACGGCAACAGAGGCCGGTGCGATCGCAGTTTTATACGCCTGGATTCTCTCCGCCTTCATCTATCGCGAAATTAATCTTTCTCAAATGAAGGCGTTGCTGCTCAAGTCTGCCGAGACGACCGCGATCGTAATGTTCCTGATCGCAACCTCGATGGCGATGTCCTGGATACTCGCCTATGAAAATATCCCGGCAGTCGTGGCAGACACTCTGGTGAATCTCAGTGACAATCCCATCGTCATCCTGTTGTTAATCAACCTCGTGTTGTTAATGGTCGGTATCTTCATGGACATGACGCCAGCGGTATTGATCTTTACGCCTATTTTCCTGCCGGTGGCCGTCGAACTGGGCATGTCGCCTTTGCACTTTGGAATCATGATGGTGCTGAACCTGTGCATCGGTTTGTGTACGCCCCCGGTCGGCAGTATTCTTTTTGTCGCCTGTGCAGTCGCCAAAACCAGCATAAGCCAGATTGTGCGTCCTATGATCCCGATGTTTGTGGCCATGTTCCTCGCACTGATGCTTGTTACCTACGTGCCAGAAATTAGCGAGGCCCTGCCGCGTTTCTTTGGGCTGATCGATTGATTACTGAGCAATATTCCGGGACGAACTGATGGCTAACAAAACAAAAGCCCCGACCATTAATGATGTGGCTGCCCTGGCCGGGGTCTCCAAGCGCACCGTGACGCGTGTGATCAACCGTTCCTCAAGGGTCAAAGAGGCAACGCGGCTAGAGGTTGAGAAGGTTATCAAGGAACTCAATTTCGCCCCCAATCGCCAGGCACGTGGCCTTGCGGCCAGCCGCTCGTTTCTGGTTGGCCTGGTTTATGACGTCCCGACGCTGTTTATCAACGACATCCAGAAGGGAATTCTGAGCATCGTCGAAGACCTGGGTTACGAGTTGGTCGTCCATGCCTGCCACTACTCGAGCGAACGACTGGCGGAGAACATCACGCGATTCGTGAATCGCGCTCACCTTGACGGCGTTATCGTTCTCCCTCCGGTATCGGATATTGCAGGCCTCGGCGAAAAACTCGAAGGTGCGGGCTGCCCGTTTGTGCGGGTCACTTCGGACGTCAGCGACGAGACCTCGAGGTTGGTCGTCACGGACTACCTGTCGGCCATCTCGGATATGACGCGGCACCTCGTGAAGTTTGGACACCAGGATTTCGGCTTCATCTCGGGGCCCAACAATCAGCTGTCTGCGCGAAAACGATACGAGGCGTTTGTACAGGCACTCGCAAGTCATAGTCTTGAGTTGCACCCTGACATGCGCGTGGAAGGAGACTACACGTACGACTCTGGCGTCAAAGCGGCGCATAAACTCCTGTCATGCGACCGTCGGCCCACGGCCATCTTTGCCGCCAACGACGAAATGGCACTCGGAGTCATCAAGGTTGCACATCAGCTCGGGCTGAAGGTGCCAGATGACCTGTCCCTGGTCGGCTTTGACGGCACACCCTTTTCCACATTCGTTGTTCCATCGTTGTCGACCATCACCCGGCGGACCAGCACGATCGCGCGAATCGCAACAGAAAAACTACTGGCCCAGATTGATGGAGAGAGGGATGACGCAGGCGTGATCGAGACGATGGTCTCTCCCCGGTTTGAGCCGAGAGAATCGACAGGGCCGGCGCCCCATCGATGACGGGCTGGCTGTTACCTCTCGAAATGACCATATGACGAATTGCACCAGGAGAAAACGAGGAGCATCCAGTTGATTTACTCACGACCGCAGTTAAATACTCTCGTTGCCTTGCGACTTTTCGTCGGTTGGCACTTTCTCTATGAAGGCGTCGTCAAGCTCTTCAATCCGTACTGGAGTGCCAAGAGTTTTCTCTTGACGGCCGAAGGCGCGTTACGACCTTTCTTCGTCTGGCTCGCGGAAGAGCCGATGACAAGCGCGGTCAACGTAGCGAACGTGACGCTGCTGATCGGCGTGGGCGCGGCGTTGATGCTGGGGACGCTGACACGTATCGCCGCGGCTCTGGGAATCGTGCTGTTGCTCATGTACTACCTGGCGCACCCGCCGTTCCACGGAATGAGTATGGGTCCCGGTCCCGGCAGTTTCTGGATCGTCAATTACAATCTTATTGAAATCGGCGCGCTGTTGGTCGTATTCCATCTTCCGACCAGCCGGCATTTTGGGCTGGACGCGTTACTGGGCAGGACCGGGCCCTGGAACAAACTCGATAACGGAGACCAACATGGCTGACAAAGACAATTCCAATCCCCGCTGGTCCCGAAGAGGAATTCTCAAGGGTTTGGGCAGTGTGCCGCTACTGGGCGCCGTCGGCTGGTCCGCAGCAACCGCGAGCAAGAATGCCACCCGGCAACGGGAAACCACGCTGAATGCCCTGGACATCAATGCGATGCCGCCCCCTCCAACCGGTCCCATGAGCGGCGACCCGATCCGTGTCGGAATCATCGGATTTGGCGGGCGTGGTCACAGGTTGTGCATGTCGCTGGGTTTCGCGACCAAGAACTGGCTGGACAGGATGAGCCGTGCCGCCAGCCAGAACCGCAACGATACGCGATTGGCAGATTTTCTGGCCCAGGATGACCAGAACGTGCGCCTCGTGGGTGTCTGCGACGTGTTCGACATCAAAGCAGGCGAAGCCCTGGATTCCTTCAACACCAACACAAATGAGATAAGGCGATTCCAGACCTACGAGGACCTGATCGCGAGCTCCGAAATCGATGCCGTGGTCATCGCAACTCCGGATCACTGGCATGCCCCGATGGCCATCGCGGCGCTGGAGGCAGGCAAGCACGTCTATCTCGAGAAACCGATGACGCACAATATTGCCGAGACGTACCAATTGCGAGACGCAGCCCGGAAGGCGAACGGTGTACTGATGATAGGACATCATCATCGGCAGACGCAGAGCTTTTTGACCGCCCAGGACGTGATTCAAAAAAACGTGCTGGGACACATCTCGCTGGTGCAGGTCAATACCAACCGGAATCGTGACACCGGGGCGTGGCAGTACAATATTCATGAGGATGCAAGCCAGCAGACGATCGACTGGAATCAGTTCATCGGCAATGCGCCTATGGTTCCATTCAACAAGGAGCATTTCTTCCGCTGGCGTAAATGGTGGTCCTACGGTTCCGGACTGTCCGGCGATCTGTTGAGCCACGACTACGACAGGATCAACTGCGTCCTCAATATGGGCATTCCCGATTCCGTGATGTCCTCGGGTGGTATTTATACACACCGCGACGGACGCAATGTGCCCGACGTCATGCAGGTTTGTATGGATTATGCGAACCCGAGAAACTCCACAGCACAGGATGACGGGATCCGGCAGGGCATGACCGTGTTGTACAGTGCCACGTTGGGGAACGAGCATACGCGTCCGACATTGCTCATGGGGCATGACGGGACCATGGAACTGGACAACCGCCTGCGGATTTTCACCGATCGCGGTTCCACCAAGTTTGCGGATTTGATCGAGGCGGGGACATTGCAGCCCGATATTCCGGTATTCGAATACGATCCGGCTGCCGAAGGGATAGATGGAGTTACTTCGGCGACGACGGCTTATTTCGCCAACAAAGGCCTGTTGTGGACGTATCGGGATGGTAAGCGGGTCGATCCCACTTTCCTGCATTTGCGGGAGTGGCTAAGCTGCGTCCGCAACGGCGGCAAGCCAAGCTGTGGCATCGACGAAGGATTCGAGGAAGCGATCACGGCCCATATGGCCGGGCTGTCTTACAAACTCGGTCGACGCATCGACTGGGATCCGGTCAAGGAGGAGCTTGTGCCGATACCCGGTTACGATTTGGACGAGGTGTTATTGGCCAACGTCGAACGCGTCACTTAATTATGAACAACTGAATCACAGGGGAACAGAATGTCGACGAGAAGATCTTTTCTGAAACAGGCGGCGGGCGCGTCGCTGGCAGTATCCGCTATGAGTAGTAGCGCGGCGAGCTATGCAAGGATTCTGGGAGCCAATGATCGATTAGGTGTTGGGGTGATCGGCCTGGGACGCAGACTTAAAGCCTTTGTTCCCCCGATCAGCAGCACCGCGAACAACGTGGATCTTCTCTACCTCTGCGATGTTATGAATAGCCAGCGAGCAAGGGCTGCCGATTTGTTCTCTGAACACATGAGCCTTGACGCAAAACTGGAAAATGACATCAGGAAGGTCATCGATGACCCGAAGGTCGATGTGATCATCAATGCCACGCCTGATCATTGGCACGCTCCCGGCTCGATCATGGCGCTGAAGGCCGGTAAGCACGTGTATGTGGAAAAGCCAGCCACCCATAACATGTTCGAGAATGAATTGATCGTCGCCGCCCAGAAGAAATACGGAAAAGTCGTTCAGATGGGCACCCAGCAGCGGTCTTCAGGCCACACCATCGAGGTTATCAAGGCAATCCATGCTGGCGTGATCGGCACTCCATACAAAGCCGTTGCCTGGTATTCGAACGACCGGGGTGAGGTTCCGGTGCAGAAGAAGGCTCCTGTGCCTGAAGGCCTGGATTGGGATCTCTTCCAGGGGCCGGCGCCGCGTCGTGAATATACCGAGGAGACCTGGGATTACAACTGGCATTGGTATGGTTGGGCCTACGGTACTGCTGAGTCCGGAAACAACGGAACCCATGAGCTCGACGTGGCGCGCTGGGCCCTTCAGGTGGGTTACCCGACCCGCGCAGATGTACTGGCCGACAAGCGGCATTTCCAGGATGACGGCTGGGAAATGTACGACACGATGGAAGCGACTTTCAGGTTTTCCGGAAACAAGATCATCCAGTGGGACGGCAAGAGCAGGAACGGTTATCAGACTTACGGGTCAGGTCGGGGAACCCTGATCTATGGAACGGATGGCAGCGTGTTTGTTAATCGTAACGAATACAGGGTGTACGACCGGACGGGCGCACTGGTCAAAAGCTACGAGTCGGCTTCGCAGGAAGCTGGCACCGCGCTTGGTGGTGGGGGAGACATGTCCACGCACCATGTCGTGAATTTCTTTGATGCAGTCCGTGGCAAGGCCGGATTGACCTCGCCGATCGACGACGGTGCGGTCACGATGGCGCTGGTTCATTACTGCAATATTGCTTCCCGGATTGGTAAGGGTTTTGATATCGACGACAAGACCGGCCGCATGTTTGACAGGGATGCAATGAACCTCTGGGGACGCGAGTACGAGCCCGGCTGGGAACCGACCGTCTGAAGCTGGGTTGTCGAGGTGAGCATGCCGAATCTGGGTCGGCACATTTTCTGCTTCGTCGGCTTGCTTTCGTGGCAATTTTCCGGCGTTGGAAATACAATCTGATAAGTTCATGCTAGCGGTGGCATTTTTTATGAAAAGACGAGAATTCATAGGTTCGGGAGTCGCTTCAGCGGCCCTGGCAGCCATGCCTGGCCTCATTTCGGCGAAGGCGGACCAGTTTGACGGCGAGGTCCTGCGCACCGGCCATATCGGCACGGGCCGGCAAGGGGGGAAACTACTGGGATTGGCGCATGGGCTGCCGGGATTCGATATCCGAACCATTTGCGACATCCTGCCTTTCCAGTTGGACAGGGCGAAGGGCATTGTCGGAGAGGGAATGCAGGCGGTTGAAGACTACCGCCGCATTCTGGACGATCCAAGAATCGATGCTGTATTCATCGCTACCCCATTTTATTTACATGCGCAGCCTCTGCTCGATGCACTGGACGCCGGGAAGCATGTCTACTGCGAAAAAACCCTGGTAATGGGCCACGACCAGATAGAACAGGTCCGACCGGCCATAGAAAGTACCGATCGAATCGTGCAAACCGGCTACCAGCATCGCTATTCGGATCATCTGCAGCACATCGCCGGCATCATCGAGTCAGGTGAGATCGGCTCTATCAGCAAAGTCGAATGCCAATGGAACCGCAACGGTGACTGGCGCAGACCGGTGCCTTCTCCGGAGTACGAGCGAGCCATCAACTGGCGCATGTACCGGGAGTACTCCGGTGGCCTGACGGCCGAACTAAGCTCACACCAGATGGACATATTGCAGTGGATGCTGGACAGCCCGCCAAAACACATCATGGGTAGCGGTGGTATCGATTACTGGAAAGATGGACGGACTACTCGCGACAATACGCACTTACTCGTTACGCACGAAAATGGAATTGCTGTGTCGTACACGTGTTTGACCACCAACGATCATGGCGGCTTCAGGATGACGTTCCTCGGGACCAGGGGCACGATCGTTACGACGCTCGACGAGGCATGGCTCACCACCGAAGCCGTTGCCGACGAAACGCCGGAGGGCGTGGATGCTGTGACAGGCGCGACCATGTCCCTGTCGGGAGTGCCGGGCCAGAGAATCAAGCTGGCGAACTTCAATCCAACTCGCAATGCCGTGGCGGCGTTCCGAATGTCTGTGCTCAGCAATAGCACGCCAGCCGCCAGCGGGATTCATGGACTGAGATCCTCGCGAACGGTGCAACTGTCTCTGGACGCGATGGACAATGGAACGGTCGAAAATTACTAGCCGAACTGACAAGCACAACGAAAGCAGGACAAGCAAACATGAAAAGTAAAACGCAAATTCAGTACGTCACCCTTTGCCTGGCAGGACTCCTGGTTGGATCAGTACAGGCTGGAGAGTGGCAGCCCCTGATCGACGGGTCCGATCTGTCCGGCTGGAAACAGGTCGGCGGTGATGCAAAATACGAGATTCACGACGGCGAGATCGTCGGCCACACGGTTGCGGATACGCCCAACAGTTTCCTCGTGACGAAGACGCGCTATTCCGATTTCATCCTGGAATACGAAACTCGCCTGGACGCACCGACGAATTCGGGCATGCAGATCCGCAGCCATGTCGGGGACAACGGGATCGTGCTGGGCTATCAGGTTGAAGTCGATCCGACGTATCGTCGCTTCAGCGGGGGACTCTACGACGAGAAGCGTCGCAAGTGGCTGTATCCCCTGACGCGGAATGAGAAGGGCCGCGAAGCGTTCAGGAACGGTGACTGGAACCACTTCCGAGTGGAAGCCATCGGTAATTCGTTACGCGTGTGGGTCAATGGTATACAGACGGTCGACATGGTCGACGACATGACGGCCAAGGGCTTTTTCGGTTTGCAGGTGCACAGCATCAGGGACCCTGAACATGCGGGCCGGAGCGTGCGTTGGCGCAACATGCGTATCCTGACCAGCGATCTCGAGGCCAACCGCGTGCCAACTGACCCGGACGTCGTGCAGATCAGTTATCTGCACAATCAGCTGACGGACTATGAGGTGCGGCAGGGCTGGCGGCTGTTGTGGGACGGCAAAACCAACGCAGGCTGGCTTGGCGCCAAACTGGATGGTTTCCCTAAGACAGGCTGGACGATGGACGACGGTATCCTGACGGTCGAGGCGACCGATGGTGGCGAATCAACCGGACCGGGCGACATCGTTACCGTGGACAGTTTCAGCAACTTCGACCTGCAGTTTGAGTTTCTGATCACCGAAGGCGCGAACAGCGGCGTGAAGTACTTTGTTGATCCGAGTCTGAACAAGGGCACGGGTTCGGCAATCGGTTGTGAGTTCCAGATTCTCGATGACGAGGTGCACCCGGATGCCAAAGCAGGTGTGAACGGCAACCGGACAATGGGTTCTCTGTATGACCTGATCACGGCGGAAAATCTCCAGACTGAGGGACGCGCCAAACAGTTCAAGGGCGTCGGGCAGTGGAATCAGGGCCGCATCGTCTCCGACGATGGTCACGTCGAACACTGGCTGAACAATGAGAAAGTTGTCGAGTTCGATCGAAGCAGCCAGACCTACCGTGCACTGGTCGCGTACAGCAAGTACAAGGACTGGGAGGGTTTCTGCCAGTGGCCGGATGGGCGCCTCTTGTTGCAGGATCATGGCAACGAGGTGAGCTACCGCAATATCAAAGTTAGAGAGTGGTGAGTAATTAGATATCGAGGAT
>Ga0255049_10002157_pt1 | contig 10491 bp, 9 predicted proteins | sample JV7_2_3_MG_FD_183615 | JGI IMG/M metagenome (GOLD analysis project Ga0255049, IMG submission 183615) | Seawater microbial communities from Jervis Inlet, British Columbia, Canada - JV7_2_3 | ecosystem: Environmental > Aquatic > Marine > Inlet | place: Canada: British Columbia | collected 2016-10-06
GAACCGGATCGACGCTGACCTCCAGCGGATGAACGCCCGGATCGAGCGGGAAGGCCTGGCGCCGCCACTTCCCTCAGAAAACTGAACTCAGACAATATGTTTAGGGGTCGCCACCGTGCGGCCGCTGTTTTTTTCATGCGTTAGAATGTCCGCTTATGGCCGACTCCGGTCCTTCGTAGAATGGTTTTTCGAAAAGTTTGAATGACTGCTGCTGGTGAAAGCAGACGTTCGATGTTTCCGCGGAAACTTCCTCGAATCAACTTTAATAAAAGGCTGTAAGTAGATGATCGCGGCGCTGCTGCAAGATCAGATACGGAATATCACAATTATCAGATCAGGGCCCGCGGTACTTGTCGACGATCGACCGTGCCAGTTCATAGGGTGACAGTTCTCCGTCAATTACCGGCCGGATAGAAGAAGCAAGCCGTTCTATTCCTGTCTCGTCCCAGAGCTCCGATCTGATCGTTTTTTCCACAATCTTTTTTATTTGGTACTGAAGTCGTTGTTCCTGTCGCTTCCGCAGGCCATCTGTGGCAATCATGTGGTTCCTGTGCTCGAAAACCCGCTCGGCGAGATCGCCTGTGCCCTGCCCCTCGGATGCTATGGTCTTCACGATATCCGGCATCCACTCATCCTTTAACTTCGAGTGCAGTTCCAGCATCGACTGAATAGCCGCGTAAGTACTGTCACTGTCGGGCCGATCACATTTGTTGACTACGAAGACATCCGCAATTTCCATGAGTCCGGCTTTCATCGCCTGTACGGAATCCCCGGATCCCGGCACGACCACTGCCAATACCGTATCTGCCGCACTGGCGATGTCCAGTTCTGACTGGCCGACTCCAACCGTTTCGATCAGGATGTAGTCAAACCCTGCGGCATCGAGTACGTTGGCTGCATCGTGGGTGGCATAACTTAGCCCACCCGAGGAGCCGCGTGAAGCCATGCTCCTGATAAACACACCGCTATCCTGATCTGCCTCAACCATCCTGATCCTGTCGCCGAGCAATGCACCCTGTGTATACGGGCTCGTCGGATCGATGGCGATTACCGCTACGGAGATATCGCGACCGCGAAAATGTGCAATGAGTTGATTGATCAGGGTCGACTTGCCTGACCCCGGCGGGCCTGTGATCCCAACTCTGTGGGCGGTCCCGGTGTGAGCGTATAACGCCTGTAGTAATTCGATGGCCTCAGGTCCGCCCTCCTCTACGACGGTAATCGCCCTGGCCACGGCCATGCGGTCCCCATCCAGGAGAGCCCGGATTGACGAATTATCAGCGATCACCAACCTCGAGTAACACGGCCATCGCCGTGTCCCCCGCGGCGCAGCCGGTGAACAGACCCACGCCACCGCCTCGAACGACCAACTCCTCGATCAACTCGATGCTGGACCGAAGTCCCGTTGGCGCGTTCGGGTGACCCCAGACCAGTGAACACCCGTAGTTATTCATTTTCATTACGTCTGTTCCGGTCGCCTTGGCGAACACGAGATCATTGGCGACGAAAGGATTGTGCGTCTTGACGGCATCTACCTGTCGTATTGTCTTTCCTGCTTGCTCCAACGCCTTCTGCGCTGCCGGGACAGGCGCCTCGGGCATGTAAGCGAGCTCAGCCCGTGCAAGCCCAAACCCGAGAATACGTACGGCAATTTTCTTATCGGTGCTAAGCTCAGCCGCTTTCTCTGGTGTTGCGAAAACCATCCCTGCATTGCCATCAGCCGGATGTGTTTGTGCGCCGTATGTCACGGTTCCGCCTTCCAATACCGGCTTGAGTTTTGCCAACCCTTCCGGCGTGGATACGGAGACCCCTTCGTCTCCGTCCATCGTCGCTATCGTCTTGCGAAAATTGGGGCTCGGCACGTCAAACGGGAGCGTCATGTATCGCTTCTGGAATGCACGCTCGTCAGCCAGTGCTGCCTGATACTGTTCTTCACGCCGCAACACGAGTTCATGCTGCTGCTGCATCGATAATTGGTGGCGTGCCGCGACGTTCTCAGCTGTCTGGGTCATTGAGTGTTTCCCCAATGGGTCCATCATCATGTTATCGAGTACGCAGTTTTCCGATTCACCCGTGCCACCAATACCATTCGGCGCCGGATAAAAGATGTGTGGGCCATTCGAAGTCCGGTCACAACTTATTGCCAATGCACAAGTGGCCATACTGGTTTCTATTTCCTGCACGGCCGCGAGCATGGTGCGCACGCTGGTTGCACAGGCCTGGCTCACGGTCGGCCCGCCAACGTTGCCAGCACCCAACATTCCCATCAACCACGGCAAGCCGTAGAACGAGTGTTTCTGCGGAGTCGTGATTCCAAGCACGCCGTAGTCGAACGATTCGACGGGAAAATTGTGTTTTTCAAGTTCCTGACTGGCCACGTGAGCTGCAAATTGAATGCTATGCAGATTAGCCAGGCTTCCTTGCCACTTCGCGAATGGCGTGCTCCAGTAATGGCCGTACGGAATCTCTGCTTTGAAAGTCATTCTTGTGATCTCTATTTTATGGCAGTCCTGACTTCACCGAGTTCTCTCTTGCCTGAACAATGACTAACAAGATCACGAAGAATTCTCTTCAAGGTTCGAATGTCCTTCTTACTAAAGCCGTCCAGCTCAGATTTTTCCATTTCTTTCGCTTGAACCAGCATGGTTCTGGCAATTTTCATCCCTGGCCTGTCAATAGTAACAGCGATCATTCTTCGATCCTGACGGCTCAGTGAGCGCGTAACCCAGCCTTTCGCCTCCATTCGGTCTATCGCCTTTGACAAGGTGGGCTGCTTGCACATGACGATATCCGATAACTGCCCGACCGAAATCTGTGGATGATCGGATAGGGTCGAAAGCACTCTCCATTCGATGACCGACACATCCGCAGCCGCCAAACAGGAGCGAAACTCGATGCTCACAGCCTGACTTGCTTGCGACAACAAGTAGGCAAGATAATCATCGATGAAATGCCCTTTCGTGGCGGTACGTCTTGCGAGAACAGCGGATTTTTTCAAAATGTAGCTCGTTGGTTTGGGTGAATGAATTGAATGCACGTGCCCGAGAGTATACACTATTAAGAATCATATTATGATTTTTCATATAATGAGTGCTGCGGCTGTGGCGAGAAGGTAATGCAATGGGTCTGAAGATCGGCATTGATGTTGGCGGGACATTCACTGATTTCCTCGTGGCCTGGGACGATCGCGACCCTGAGATCTTCAAGATACTATCAACGCCGAACGACCCTTCAATTGCCGTCATCAACGGCATGAGCGAAATAGCGGCATCATTGGAGCCACCGATGAGTATCGAGGAATTCGCAGGTTCCATCGAAACAATCGTGCATGGCACCACAGTCACCACAAACGCAACACTGACGCGCCGCGGCGCCAAGGCAGGCCTGCTAACCACGAAGGGAATGCGCGATGCTTTGGAAATGCGCCGCGGCATCCGTGAGGAGCAATACAACAATCGTTACACCAATGTCGAGCCACTGGTGCCGCGTTACCTGCGCCGGGGAGTTGAAGGCCGCATAGACCGGAACGGTGCGGAGACCGCGCCCCTGTCCCTCGTTGACGTTGAAGAAGCGATCGAATTATTTCGGAAGGAAAATGTTGAAGCAATTGCGATCTGCTTCATGAACTCGTTTACCAATCATGAACACGAACAACTTGCAGCCGAGTTGGTGCGCAAATCGTTGCCGAATGCCTACCTGACCGTATCAAGCAGTTTGCTTCCGGCAATCCGGTTTTACGAACGCGTCAGCACAACGGCACTCAATTCCTATATCGGCCCGATTCTGAGCCGTTACCTCGATCAGCTGATCGATAAGCTGGGTGGGATCGGCTTTGACGGTATTCTCCTCATCATGCAATCGAACGGCGGAGTCATGTCCCCCGATGTGGCCCGGGAAAGTGCCGCATTGACACTTCTTTCGGGTCCGGCAGCCGGCCCCGGTGCCGGCCAGTATTACGCCAGAGCGCACGACCAGGACAATTGTATTGTGATCGACATGGGCGGAACGAGTTTCGAGGCGGCCCTGGTCGTCGGAAAACCCGTGGTCGTCAACGAAGGCACGATCGATCGTCATCGAATAGCACTGCCCATGCTGGGGATTCACACTATTGGCGCCGGCGGCGGCTCTATTGGCTGGATCGATGAAGGTGGACTGTTGCGGATGGGACCGCAAAGCGCAGGTGCCGATCCCGGACCTGCAAGCTATCGAAAAGGCGGCACCCTGCCCACCTGTACCGACGCCAACCTGGTACTTGGCTATCTCAACCCTGGCTTTTTTGCCGGTGGCAAGATGGAACTCGACATGGAAGCCGCAAGGCTTGCCATCGAGGAACACATTGCGAAGCCACTCAACATGACGATAGAGGAAGCAGCGGCCGGTATGTATCGTGTGTCATGCAACAACATGGCGCAGGGAGTAAGGGAAATAACGATCAAGCGTGGCTTCGATCCACGCGAATTTCCCATGGTGGTTGCCGGTGGTGCCGGCCCTTTGCACTCCTGCTCGATTTGTGACGAACTGGAAATTCCCTTTCAAATCGTACCCCGCGAATCTTCCATACTTTGCGCCGTGGGTATGCTCATGGCTGACATGCAACACGATTTCGTTCGAACTTTTGTCACGCCGCTGGACAACATCGACTGGGCCGAGCTCGAGAATCTGACCTCCGTCATGATCCAGGATGGCAAACGCCTGCTTGAAGATGAGCAAATTCCGAGTAAGAGACAGGAATTCAGGATCAAATTCGATTGCCGTTATCTGAAGCAGTATCACGAAGTTTCTTTTGTGGTTCCGGACGCTGCTCTGAGGGCAAGGGATACGAATGCGGTAGCTGAAACCTTTCATGCCGAACACAACCGCCTGTATGGCTATTCGCTTCAGGACCAGGAAGCTCCGATCGAAATCATCAATATTCGCGTCCAGGCATTGGGATCCACGGAAAAACCGGAGTTCAGGAAGGAAGACTTTGCAGGCAGAGATCCGTCGACCGCACTCAAAGGCGAAAGACCCGCATATATTCCCACCGAAAAAACTTATAAAACCGTGCCTGTCTACGATGGCCACAAAATGCACTATGGGAACCTGGTGACGGGCCCTGCAATCATTGAGCAAGTAACGACAGCTATCTTTGTCAGTGAATCGGTTGATTGCCTGGTGGATGAACTCGGAGCCTTCGCCTTGTACCGAAAGGGTCGTGAAGATCTTGTTGCAAACGCACTTGCGGGGAGTCAGTTATGAGTAAAGTCGATCCGATCCTGCTGTCGGTTTATGCCCGTACATTCAAATCGATTGCCGATGAAATGAGCATGTCCATACAAAAAACCGCACGATCTCCGATCCTGTGTGAGGCGAAGGATTTCGTTACCGGACTGTATGATGCGGGTGGCAATATGTTGGAACAGATGGAGAATCTTCCCATCCTCGCATTCTCCCTGGCGCCAGTCTGCAAATACATCACTGAGTTTTTCGACGGCGATATCAATGACGGCGACGTGATTTTTCACAACGACGTTTTCTCCATGGGAAACCAGAACAATGATGTCGCCGTCTTCAAGCCTATTTTCTTCGAGGGCAAGCTGGTTGCCTGGTCAGCCGCGAAGGGCCACCAGGCGGACATCGGCGGTGCAGTAGCCGGTGGATACAACCCCAATGCCGTGGAAGTCTGGCAGGAAGGCCTGCGGATTCCTCCGGTCAAGGTCTATGATCGCGGCAAGCTGCGAAAAGATGTGTGGGACCTGATCTTCGCCAACATTCGCTTTGACATCGTGCAACACGATATGCGCGCGCAGATGGGCGCCTGTACTGTCGGCGAACGGCGCATGCAGAAGTTACTGGAGAAATACGGATTCGAGAGCTTTGAAACTCACAAAGTCGCGTTATTCGATGCCACACGCAAGATGATGGAGGCGGAAATCAGCAACATGCCCAATGGCGACTATGAAGGAGAGGGTTTCGTCTACTATGACGGGCGCCACGAGGGAAGTACGTTTACGATCCGCGTCAAAATCAAAGTTGAAGACCGGCACATTACTTTTGATTATAGCGATACCGATGAGCAGACCAACGGTTTCGTTAACGGCACTTTTACCTCGAGTGCGTCGGCAACCATTCTTACATTTCTGCAAATGGTTAACCCCGATATCCCGCACAACGAGGGAATGGTGCAACCCATCGACATTATTATTCCGGAGGGCACGATTCTAAACGCCTCCTATCCCAAAGCGACGACCTTCGGCAATCACCTTTGCCCACCCAATGCCGATGCGATCATGCGCGCCCTGGGTCCCGTCATTCCAGAGCGGATTACGGCGGGCTGGAATCACCTGCTCTGTTCGCTGACGACCGGCATCGACCCGGATAAAGAAGAAGACTTTGTCGATATCTTCTTTATGGGCCTGAAGGGTGGATCGGGCGGCATGCAAGGCACGGATGGCTATGACCATATCGGCATGATCGACGCTTCAGGTGGTGTGCTCGACCAGGATTACGAGATGTTTGAACAACAAACACCTCACACGCTGATCAAACACGAATACCTGACGGATTCCGCCGGAGCAGGACAATGGCGTGGTGGTCTCGGTACTGAAACAATTTACCAACTGGGTTCGGACGATACTCAGCTGGTCACTTTCGGTGACGGGGATTTCCGGCCCGCCTTTGGCCTTTTCGATGGGATGGATGCGGGTCTGAACCTGATCAAGTTAACCTACCCGGACGGGACGGAGGTCATTCCACGGAACAAAGACCTGATCACCGATGTTCCCAAAAACACTAACTATTATCAGATTGCCGGTGGTGGTGGCGGTTACGGTGACCCACGGCAACGCGATCGCGAAACTCTGGCTCACGAAGTGCGTGACGGTCTTATTTCCAAAGACGCCGCAAAGTCCGTCTACAATTTCGATCCGCCACGTTTGTAGTCCAACACGCTGATAACCATGGATTTCGAATTCACAGAGGAACAGGTCCTTGTCCGCGATACCTTTGCGCGCTTTTGCGACGAAGAGATCGCCCCGCAAGCGGCCGCCTTTGACGAAACTCATGAGTTCCCGATCGCATTATTCCGGGAAGTGGGCAATTTGGGTTTTTTCGGCATGCGTTACCCTGAAGAGGCTGGTGGTTCGGGCCATGATCTGCTTACTTATTGCCTGGCTTTGACCGAACTGGCGCGCGGTTCAATGGCGCTGGCAGGCGCCGCCTCGATGCAGTCCCTGATGGGCACAAAATTCCTGCACCTCCTGGGCAACGAAGATATTTGCGAACGATTGCTGTTACCGGCAATTGCGGGCGAGAAGATCGGTGCTATCTGCATGACCGAGCCAAATGCCGGCAGCGACCTCCATGGAATGCGTACACAGGCCGACAAGGTTGAAGGTGGCTACGTATTGAACGGGCAAAAGACCTGGATCAGCCAGGCCCCGCTGGCTGATTTCTTTACGGTCTTCGCCAAAGCCGGCGAGGAGAAAAAGCTGACCATTTTCCTGGTTGAGAAAGCTGACGAAGGTCTTCACGTAGGCCGGCCAATCGACAAGATGGGTGTACGAGCCTTCCCCACCTCGGAAGTTACTTTTGCCGACTGCTTCGTACCCGATGATCGCCGTCTCAGCAAGGAAGAAGGTGACGGCGAGTCTCATCTCCGCAAGTTGTTAGGTGAAGTCCGCATTATCACCGGTGCATTGGCAATCGGTTGTGCCAGGGCCGCATTGCAAGAGGCTGTGCGTTATGCCGGCGAACGTCAGCAGTTCGGCAAACCCATCGGTGCGTTTCAGGCCATCAAGCTGAAGCTGGCGGAAATGGCCACTGAACTCGAAGTAGCAGAGCACTTTGTATATTACACGGCGTGGTTGGCTGACAACGGCAAGCCTCACCATCAGCAATCCGCCATGTGCAAGTTGTTTGCCAGTGAAACGGCACTGACTGTCTGCGACAAAGCGGCCAGAGTGTTCGCTTCCTATGGGTTCGCCATGGAATACCCGGTGCAAAGATACCTCCGGGATATCCGCTTCACGCTGATCGGCGGTGGTACCAGTGAGATACTGAAACTCGTCATCGCCAAAGAGCTTTTGCCGTGAAATCCAACATCAGAGTATTGGTCGCAAAGCCAGGCCTGGATGGCCATGACCAGGGAGCCAAGGTTGTCGTTCGGGCATTGATGGACGCCGGATTCGAAGTCATATACACGGGCCTGCGCCAATCGCCGGAGGCCGTTGCCAGGATAGCGCTGGAAGAAGATGTGGATGTGATCGGGCTTTCCAGCATGGCCGGATCGCACATGCAGTTTTGCACTCGCCTCGCGAGTTTACTGGAAGAAAACAAACTGACGGACAAGCTCTGGATCATTGGAGGCAATATTCCCAAACGGGATGTTGCGGAGCTAAAGACAATCGGCCTGAACGGGATCTTCCCCACAGGTACGCATTTCGAAGAAATCACCAACTTCATCAACGAGAACGTGACATGACTACCGAGCATGACTCTGGAGTCAAACCACTCATCAACGAGTCCGGCATAGAAGTTAAGACTCTTTACACACCAGAAGACGTAGACGAATCCGGTGGCATCGAGATGGTGGGTAATCCGGGGGAGTATCCGTTCACCCGCGGCATCCATCCTGAAATGTACCGTAAACGTCCCTGGACCATGCGCCAGTACACAGGGTTTGCCAATGCGAAGAAAACCAACGAGCGCTTCAAATATCTGATAGCCAACGGTCAGACAGGGCTGAACGTTGCCTTCGACCTGCCCACACAGATCGGACTGGATACCGATGATCCGATGTCAGTTGGCGAGATCGGCCGGGTTGGCATGGCCGTCGACACCTTGCGCGATTTCGAAATTGCTTTCGATGGCATTGATCTCGAAGAGATCACGGTGTCGCTAACCATCAACGGCGCGGCGGCCGTCCTTATCGCCATGTATCTGGCGATGGCGGAAAAACGCGGTTACGACATTAGCAAGCTGCGGGGCACAGCGCAGAACGACATACTAAAAGAGTTCATCGGTCGTGGTACCTGGATTTTTCCGGTGGAACCATCCGTAAAACTCGTCTGCGACACGATTGAATATTGTGCGAACCACGCACCCAAATACACGCCCGTGAGTGTGTGTGGTTACCACATCCGTGAATCGGGCGCCGATCCGGCAGAAGAAATGGCATACGCTTTTTGTATCGCGAAAGCGTACACGGACGGCGCGCTGGAGCGCGGACTGGATATCGATGAGTTTGCCGGACGCTTGTCATTCAACTTCAATATCTACGGCAATATTTTCGAGCAGGTTGCCAAGTTCAGGGCGGGCCGTGGCCTCTGGGCCAGGATCATGAAAGAAGAGTACGGCGCCAAAAATCCTCGCTCGATGTGGCTGCGCATGATCGCCGGTGGCGGCGGTAACGGACTGTATGCCGACCAACCCGAAGTCAACATCATGCGCGGCGCCTACTACGCGCTCATTGGCGCACTTGCCGGTGCTCAGACAATGGCCTTGTGCTGCTACGATGAGGCCTACACCATCCCGTCTGAGTTTGCGCAGCGTCTGTCGTTACGAACCATGCAACTTCTTGCAGAGGAATCCGGATTGTGCGACACGGTCGACCCGCTGGCCGGTTCCTGGTACATCGAAACCCTGACCAACCAGATGCGACAGAGGATGGAGCAAATCATTGCTGAGGTTGATGCCCAGGGTGGCATTGTCAAGCAGGTGTCCGAAGGTGCCGTTCAATCCCGAGTATCCGCACGTGCCTACGACACGCAGAGAAAGATATTGTCAGGAGAAATCCGCAAAGTGGGCGTTAATTGCTTCCAGATGGAAGAGGAAGAGGAGCGCGAACCACAATACCACCCCTATGACGAGGCGGCAGCGCAGAAGCAGATTGATGCCACAAACGCGATCAAGGTGGATCGCGACCAGGCGGAAGTTGAACGGGCGCTCATCCAGGTGAAGGACGACGCGAAATCCGGCGCAAATGTCATGCCCGCCATCATGGAGGCCGTCAAGGCCTATGCCACGGTTGGTGAAATCACGAACAAACTGACTGAAGCATACGGACACTACCAGGAGCCGATCCGCTTCTGAGACTACACGATGTCGGAAATCACAAACTATCTTTCGCCCCGTAGCCTGGATGACGCGGTCAAGGCCATGGCGGACGGTGATGTGACCGTCCTTTGTGGCGGCACGGACCTGACGCTACAAATGGAGTCCGGCCAGCGTGAATATGCCGCCACCTTGATGAATGTTCGACGCATTGAAGGTCTTGCTGAGATCGCATTGACAGGCGACACATGCCGGATCGGGGCACTGACGACCGTATCCGAAATAAAGACGAATCAACTGCTTAGTGAAATCGCTCCGGTAATTGTTGAAGCGGCCGATCAGTTTGCCAGCGATCAGATCCGTAATGCCGCTTCAATCGGTGGCAATATCTGCAACGCGTCCCCTGCCGGCGACATGATCATCCCGTTGCTGCTGCTCAATGCTGCTGTCGAACTGGCC
>Ga0255049_10002161_pt1 | contig 10480 bp, 5 predicted proteins | sample JV7_2_3_MG_FD_183615 | JGI IMG/M metagenome (GOLD analysis project Ga0255049, IMG submission 183615) | Seawater microbial communities from Jervis Inlet, British Columbia, Canada - JV7_2_3 | ecosystem: Environmental > Aquatic > Marine > Inlet | place: Canada: British Columbia | collected 2016-10-06
GAGAAATACGGGTTTGCTCAGGTAGTCATCTACACCGGCGGCGAATGCTTTCGCCCGCTCCGGTTCCAGCGCATTCGCCGTGAGAGCGATGATCGGCGTGTGCCGCTCGTCACCTTCGAGTTCGCGAATCGTCCGGGTCGCCTCGTTGCCGTCAATGCCAGGCATCTGGCAATCGATCAGAACAGCCGCGTATTCGTGTTGCTGACATGCATCGATGGCAGTCTGGCCATCGTCGGCCAACTCAACCGAGTAGCCGAGTTCCTGCAGCATGCGTTCGGCAACCAGCTGGTTGACGTCATTGTCGTCGACAACCAGGACGGTCATGCCCGGCACCCATATTCGCGGCGATTTGGGCACGGGACGCACCACTTCCTCAATGTCACGCTCGACACATTCAAACGTGCGAAGCCCTGACTCAGCCTCGTCGATAAAGGCTGACGATCTGGAGACGCCAAGACGTACCGAAAACCAGAACGTGCTGCCTGCTCCCAATTCGCTGTCGACGCCGATATCACCGCCCATCAACTGCACCAGTTCTCGCGATATGGCCAGGCCCAGCCCGGTGCCACCATGACTGCGCGTAGCCGACTCGTCGACCTGCGAAAACTGCTCGAACAGTTTTTCCATATCCTCCGCAGCGATGCCTGTGCCACAGTCCCGCACCTGGAAACACAGGCCCTGCCGGCCCTTCGCTTCTACGCTATCCCCGTACAACTCGCAAAACACTTCAATGCGCCCGTTTTCCGAGAATTTGATCGCGTTGCTGACGAGGTTTGACAGCACCTGGCCCAGACGCACCGGATCACCAAACAAATCAGTCGGAACTCCCTCAGCGAGGTTGCGCCGCAGTGTGAGATTCTTGCTGCCCGCATCGGCCAGGAACAAGTTCAGGACATCGTCGATTACCGTGAGCAGTGAAAAATCGACGCGCTCCAACTCCACTTTGCCGGCTTCTATCTTGGAGAAATCAAGCACCGCGTTGATGATTTTCAACAACGACAGCCCCGAGCTATGCATGGTCTCCACGTACTCCAGCTGGAGCGGAGAAAGCTCCGTGCGTTGCAGCAGGCTGGCCATACCGATCACACCATTCATCGGCGTGCGTATTTCATGACTCATGTTGGCCAGAAACTGACTTTTGGCATCACTGGCCGCATTGGCCTGATCCCTGGCGAGCGCCAATTCCTTGCTACGGGTACGCGCCTCTGCTTCACGAGCAGCAAGACTGGCTGTTCGTTCCACCACCAGGGATTCGAGGTTTTCAGCACGCCGGTCCGCAGCGCGTCTGCTCCAGGCGATTATGATTACCATCGCCGTGAATAAGCCGGTCAACAGCAACGAAATCGCCGTATTGATGGCGAATATTTTTTTCTGGTCCGCGGCGATGAAAAGATCGACCTGGCCACCGATCGTTCGCGACAGGATGAGAATCTCATGGAACAGATCATCGAATGCAGTGTCTTCCGCGCCACCGATGACGCCGGTGGTATCGCGGCCCCGCCAGCGAGACGTCACCTGTCCATCGAGTAGCGTGATGCGTTGCCGAAGTAACAACAGGTTTTCGCGTACCGCGTTGAGCGGCTCAGCAGCACTTTGCGCGTCAGCCGATTCCAGACGGGCATCGATGAGATCAGTGGCAGCAATTAGTCGATCGTGCACGTCCGTTTGCAGATTGATGCCAGTATCGCCGCCTAGCGCCTCTTCGAACCACAGGTGAGCCGATGCAACCTCCTGCTGCACCAGTTCCGTTAGATGCAGCAAATCTGAATTATTCTCGAAAGCACGACTACTCAGCCATTGCGAGTAGACAACCCCGCCGATCGACATTGTGCCGACGACGAGAATGCTGGTGACAAGATATTTGAGTGGCAACGCGCGAATACCGACCCCCTGACCCATAGAGCTGCAATTCTCTCAATTTCAATGTTATGCAAGGACCATTCCAAGCCAATGAAATCATTGGCTTACATAGGGGGGGCTAACAATTTTGCAAAGAACTTCGACAGCCTGATCAGTCGAGAGCCTGCCAGGCCGTTTGTGGCACCAGGCGCCCGGCATCGAGGTCAAGCCTGACGATATGAGCGCCGAGCGCACCAATACGACGGTTCAGGCTGAAACTGATGGGTGGCGTCAGGCCGGTCGCGAATCGATTCATGCCCTCGAGTTCCGCGACAAAACGTTCGCGGTTCAAGGCGTGGCCCGAGCGTTGCATGGCTTCAACCAGCACCCTGGCAGCAGCCAGCGCCGAAATCTGACTGGGAAGATGCGCGCTCGGCAGCTTTGCCTGCGCGCCAAGCGTTGCGTATGACTGGCGGCCACTGTCGCTGACGTCCCCGGGCAGCGTCGGGTAGCCAATAAAGATACGCCCGTTGAATACCGGCGGCGCGTCCAGTAATGCGGGTGTTGCCGTAGCCGCCGGCAGGAACAAGCGCGGCACTACGGGCGACTCCGCGAGCACATCGAGGAACCGGCCAAGTTCCGGCGCCGTGCCCAGGAACAGCACATCATCTGTTGCGCCTAATTTAGAGGCAGTCCCCGCGGCATCAAACTTCGCATTTGCGTAGGGCAGCGAAGTCGACACGTAAGTGGAAACGTCACCCAGCAGGTCATTATCCGGACCAACGACAACCTGACGACGTTGCACGGCATCGCTCTCGCTGCGCGCATACCGGCTCAACGATCGCATTAGCTCTGCGCTCCCGGCATACAGGTAGAAAGTCTGCGCTGCGCGCTCTTGAACTCCAGCAGGCGCTCGCGACACTGGCCCAACGACCGGCACCGCGTACTCTTCGAACAACACCGCCAGTTCTGCCTCAGCACCCTGACTGTAGGTGGCGACCAACGCAAATACTCCGCGCGACTGCAGCGCTTCCCGCACATTCTCCACGGTTTGTTGCGGAGTCTCGCCCAGCGGTATGACCTGCAGCTCGATAGCGCGACCGTTGACACCACCACCGGTATTTAATTGCTGCACGAAAGCATCCAATACGGCCCGAACTGCCTCGCCCTGCGGCGCCGCCGGACCCGACAATGGCAACAGCGTCGCTAGCTGCACCGTGCGTTCACCAACCCCCGGATCGAGCTCGTATTCGAGACGTTTGAGATAGGCGATCAGTGCGTCGACGTCATCCTGCGCCATGCGGTATCGCGGCATCGCGAAGTCCAGTTTGTTGCCGGCCGGATCGGTGCCTTTGGTGGTTGCGACAGCTACCGATGCTTCATCAAACGCCGGGTGCCGGCGACCGTAGTCGTGCTCGTGGCCGTAACTCTTGCTTAACTCGCTCCAGGTAATGTTGGACGGAAGCACGCCACCTTCGGGCCGGCCGCGGCCATCTATACCGTGGCAACTGGCGCAAGGAGCGACACTTGCAGGAAGTTCGGTCTGATCTACACCGAGCAGCGCCGTGATCGGCGTGCCGGTCGAACTCGTGCCACTCAGGAAAATCTGCTCGCCACGCTGTTCCGTTTCATCGAGGTCGGTCGCGCTGGCGAACGTCGCCGCCAGCAAAGTAAAAATGAAGAGTGTTGGTCGGATTACGCGCTTCAACCGTCGATCAGTTCGCGAAGTTTCTCGGCAATACCTTGTGGTGGTACCTGCGGAGGAAACTTCATCCACAGGCGGGTTTTGACATTACCTGCGATCATCAGCGTCGAGTGTTCATTGACGTCGGGAAAGTACTGTCCGAGTTTCTTGACGACGTGGTCGACGTTGTCCTGTGTACCCGTCAGGAATACCCAGTCGCCATCAGCGTGCTGTTTGCTGGCGAATTCGCGCAGCGCTGCCGGCGTATCGCGTGTCGGATCAATACTGATGGAGACAAAACGAACCATCTGGGCTGCCTCTGCACCCAGCTCTTTGCGTGCCATCAGCAATTTCTGCGTCATGAGGGGGCATGCGCCCTGGCAATTGGTAAAGATGAAGTTGATCACAACAATCTGGTCTTGCAACACATCGCTGTAAAAACGTACTTCTTCACCATCCTGATTGAGCAACAATGTATCGGTAAAGTAGTCGCGCGACGCCGCCTCGATCTCTTCGGGAGATTGCTGTGCGTTCGCGGCCATGGCGAGAGTCATGCTGGCGATCAGGCCGACGATACGTAGTTGTTTTCCGAACATGCGATAGATCTCCATCGATTAGGGCCGTGCGTTGGCCAGCTGCCGAGCCGCGGTCATTTCGTCGACCGCCGCCAGAATCTTGTCAGGACCGGGAAAGCCGAAAAACCGCTTCCAGGTACCGCTTTGCGGATCGCCAACCAGCACAATGGAGGGATGATCCTCGAAGTTCGGCGAATAGGCGCCGAGTCCACGCAGCACTTCGTCCACGCTTGTTTTCTCGCCGGTGAGCCATGCCCAGCCGGCTTGAGCATGCAGGCCCTCGGCATATTTCTTCATCCGTCCAGGCGTATCGCGCACGGGATCGACGCTAACGGATATCAGCCTGACATCGGTCCCGAGCCGGTCGCCCAGTCCCGATTGTACCTGCTGAAGTATCGCCGATAACACCGGACATACTGTTGTACAGGTTGTATATACGAAATCCATTACAACGATTTGGTCGCGGACCACATCGGAGACGAATCGGACCTCGTCACCATGCTGGTTGACCAGTATTTCGTCGCGCAAGTCAATGTCGGACGCAGTACTCGCATCGCCCTGAGAATTTTTCATCATGGCACGATGCTTCGCGTGCGGATCGTCCGCGAATGCGGCTGTTCCGGAAAACGCAAGCAACGCTACAGGTATCAATAAAAACGCGTGTGTTTTCACTGTGGCGTCAGATGCTCAATAGTCGCACTCGCACGCAGCGTTGCGATTTCGTCGGCCGCGGACTGCTGGCGCTTTGTTTCCAACAGGTGCGCCTTAATGCGTTCTTTCGCAAGCGCCTCCGGTACGGTTTGCGCGGACTGATGATCCTCGACCTTGATTATGTGCAGGCCGAATGGAGATTCCACAATGCCCGATATCTCGCCCGGCTGCAGCGCAAATGCGGCATCCTCGAAGGACTTGACCATCTTGCCGCGCGGAAAATAGCCGAGCTCACCGCCCTGGGCGGCGCTCGAATCCTGTGATGCCTCGACTGCAAGAGCTGCAAAATCCTCACCGGCCTCAAGCCGTGCGAGCAATTCGAGCGCCCTCTCCTGTACCTGTTCACGCATCGCCACATCGGTCTGCGATTTCAGCTGCAGCAGGATATGACGCGCGTGAACCGCCTCCGGCAATGCGAATTTTTCCGGATTGGCGACATAGAACTCGTGGCATTCGGCGTCGCTGACAGTAACCTCCGACGCCACCGACGCCAGGTACTGCTGCGCCGATAACACCACCCGCAGGTGTTCACGGTAACTGTCAACCGTGTAGCCCTCGGCCGCGAGCCGGCCGACAAAATCTGCTTGTGAATTGAATTGCGCGCTCGCCTGTTGCAGCGAATCATCGACCAGATCCTCGTTGGCAATCGCGCCAAACTCCTGCGCCGCTTGCCAGATCAATTCCTGGGTGATCAGCGACTCGAGTACTTCACGACGCATCATCGTCACCCGGTTCGGATAGCGAATCGCCGCAATATTGACCTCCTTGTCGCGTTGATACTCCTCAAAATTGCGCTCGAGTGATTCGTTGCTGATGTCAACGCCGTTAACGCGCGCCACGGTGCCGTAAGCATTCAGTTGTGCCTGCGCGCTCATGGAGCAGCACAACAGGAAGAGCCCGACAATTGCTTTGCAGAAGGTGTTCACTGGCTGGCCTTCACTGCCGCGAGCGTGAAGAACGGCAACTTGTCGTAGCCAATTCCCCGCGGCGGCACGCCCACATGCACGTAATACCCGCCTGGCCGGCCGATAGGCAACGAGGCGCGATAAACACCATCGCCTTCTTCGACTGCCTGGACGACAGTGCGATCGGTGCCCGGCGTCCTGAAAAACAGCACACTGATGCCGGTGACTCCGGACAGCGGTTCGTCCGTTACGCTGTCCCTGAGTCGAAAGCGCAGCGGTAGCTTTGCGTTAGATGCGACGCGACGCGACTCCTGCAGATACTCGATCGACATGCCCGCAAGGCCCTGAGTTGGAAGCACCTCGCCGGGACTGGCATCGGCCGAGAAACAGTGCAGAATCTGCGGCGTCTCCAGCATGAATGCGACGTCGTAGCGACCGGCTGCCGGAATTTTGATGGTCGACACGAACGTGCCGGGCTCAGATTCCTGCATACTGCGATCGACAACGGTCACAGCCCGGGCGCTGGCGCCAAACACGCGATAGTTGCCGGCGGGTGCATTCATGCCTTCCATGTAGAAAAAAGTTGTGTTGTCAGCCGGGTTGACGATAAACACTGCGGCCTCGCTGCTCGTGAATGCGGCTCCATCAGCAAGTGGCAGCATTCCTGCCGTCATCGGCGAACCCGCGCCCGCATCGAAGCCCTGCACGATCGGATCCTGGCCCTCGCCGAGGCTCAACAGATTAATCATCGTTACACGGGCGCTGCCCAGCGCACGTACGTATGCAAATGCGCGGCTGAAGTTGACCTGGTAGGGCCTGGCATCGATCTCGATCTCATGCACTAAACTGTTGGTCGTCGCGTCAATCACGTAAAGCCGATTTGCCGAAGGATTGACCGTCATCGCATAACGGCCGCCTGGCGCAAAACGGATCGGGCCAAGGCCTGGCTGTAACGCCACGCGTTGCGTAATCGCAGCTTCGCTACCGCTAATGACACTTACCGTTCCCGACTGTCCGTCGGCGACATACAGTGCGTCGGCTAGCGACGAATAGGCCAGCGATATTGGCAACGGACCTGTTGCGATATCCCTGACTTTCGTCAGTGATTCGACATCAATGACACTCACCGTACCCGATTCGCGGTTGCTGACAAACGCAGTGCGATTATCGTCGGTAAATCCAATTTCATGGTGTCCGAGGCCCGTAGCGATGCTCGCTACGACCGACAACGACTGCGTGTCGATCACCGTAACACCGCTCTCTTCCTCTGTTGCAGCGTCGTTGCCAACCCACAGGTAACGACCATCGGGTTGTAATAATACTCGCGTCGGTCGCACACCGGCATCGATCTCAGTAGTCACCTCGAACGCGTTGGTATCGACCACCGCAATCCGGCCTGTCTCGGGGATGCTGACGAATAACTGTTTCTGATCCCGGTCGGGCGACCAGTCGGTGCCGGCCCCGCTGAGCGCGACCTGCCCGAGTGTACTTGTGACTCCCGCCATCGACACCAGCGGATCAATAATCGACAGACTCGGCTCCTGGTTCATCACAACGATGTAGTAACTGTTGAGATCGAGCATGGGCCGGATACCCACAACGCCCTTGAGGTAGAGGGCAATCTTCTCTTTGCAGGATTTTTGCTCCGCGCCGTCCTGCCCCTGCAGAACCTGGCCCATGTCGAGCCAGACACCCGGTGTGACGCCGCTGAGCGGGGCGCCGGTGGCTTCCTCACTCAGGCGAATACGTATTTCGGCCAGTTCGCCGGCGACCAGTTCGTCCTCGTTGCCCGTCACGGGACGCGCCTCGAAGTCGACGACCACGCCGTGCCTGACATGTTGTCCGCTGGCTGCCACAGGCAGTTGGTTTGCCTGCACGGTAGAGAGAAAAATCCCCGCCATCATCATGGCGGGGATCCATCCTCTTACTGTGCCCAACACGGCTCTCAATTTCATGGGCTCGGCGCGCTCTTCAGCCGCAGAATTCCCCACAGGCCGCTGGCCACGTTGGCCGAGGCAACATCACGGAACAGGTAATCACCCGGAGTTTTGAATGTGCCACCTGCGCTTGGCAGGACGATGTCATAGTGCGCACTCGGGTACAGGCTTTCCTGGCCGCCCTGGTAGAAGGCCAGCGGATTCTGTCCGATCGTCACTGAGCCAAGTCCTGGACCGCCGGCAGCATAGCTGCGCGGAATGCCACCGTGCTCGGTGTATTGCGCCAGGTACGGATCACGTTGCCAGGCGTGACCGTGCAACGCGAACACCGTGCCGCGATTTGTGGCGTGCGGTACACCGAGACGCATGCGCACCTCGTCACCCGCCGTGGCGTGGAATACCGGCGTCACCGGATCACCGGCAACGCCAGGCCCGCCAACGCCAGCCAGGTCGTTGCTGTAGACATGAAGTTGATCGGTGTTTCCATACGCTCCCGCAGCTCCATCATCATGGCCAAAGTGTGCGCTCGGTAGCAACCCCAACCGGAACCAGATCGGTTCGATGGCATAGTTGATCGCCATACCACTACCGGCCTGTGAATCCTCCGGTATGCCAGCCGCTCCTTCCCCGTTGACGTGCTCGACCGGTGTGCCGTCGACATAATATTGCGTCTGGCCTTTGGTCAGCACTACCGAGAAGTCGCGGAAGCTGGTTTCTACACCACCGGGTCCGGGTGGCGTGTAGGTGACAGTCGCTGTCTGTCGACCACCCTCGTCATCGTATTCGTCGTCGAAAGTCGAACCCTCGGGTTCGATAACCAACTGCCCGACCAGCGACTTCATGCCCTGCTTGATGACATCGGCCGGCATCAGGTTGGCGGCGCCGAACTCAACCGGTGTCGCATGCAACTCGTACTTCGCGACTCCGTCAACACTGATTTTCCTGGCCGCCAGGTCGCCTGCATACCAGCGCATTCGCTCAACCCCGCCTTCGGGTGGCACTACGCCTGCAAGGGTGTTGTACTCGCCAGATTCGTTCAGACCGACCAGGATGCCGTTGCTGCGGCTGACATCGAACGCAACCAGTTGTGGATGCAGACCTGCATAGCCCGAGGTTTCCATCAGGTTGGTCTGGAATGTTGTCGATCCGAGCGCGTTGAGACGATCGCGCTTGGTGACCCCGAGCAACGTCGCCAGTGTCGGCAACTCGTTAGCCACGGCCGGCAGACGATTACGCAGTGTGACATCGATACAGTCACCGGCTGCCGCTCTGAGAATCAAAGGTTCGACCTTGACGCCAGTGCGCAATTTGACAGGACAGGCGGCATTGCGAATGCCACCGCCATCGCCATCGACGGCACCCGTGAACTCAAACTCAATATTGCCCGCATCAAATGGGTAGCGGCGGTTCCAACGGAATGTGAACGTGTCCGGGTAACTGGCACCCGGTACGGCACCAAAGGACAGATCACCATCGGTGATAGTGATGCCGGTTGCTTTCGATGTGACCTTAGCCGTTACGTCTTGCGCGGCAACGCCATTATTGGAGAAATCGACTTTATAAGTGTAATCGTAGTTGTAGCGAACTCCTCTGACCCTCCGGCGACTCACTAGCGTCATCGTCATTTCCGGTGAATCGAAGAAGTAAACGCCCATGCGGTTGCACTCGCTGATCTCGGCGGTCGTGATCGGGTACTCGACCAGATCATCAGTATGCACATACAACAGCGCGGTCGGGTCGTGCAGCGGGCCCTGGTGCGACGGAAGAACTACGGTGTTGCCGTCTTCGTCGGTCACAGTCTGGCCGCCAACCGTGGTCGTGCGCGGGTTGTAAACCAGCGTGCCACCGCTTGCGTTCGGGGCGTTGCCGAGATGGCCGTTCGGGGCCACATCCTTGATGCCGCCTTGCAGCTCGACATCGGCGTTGGTCGGCAGAATAACGTTGGCAGCCACTGCCGTTATGTCGAACTCGCGCGCCGGCAGTGTGTCGTTCGGACAAACACCGGTAAACTGGTCAGCATTGGAAAACGAAATCGGCACCTGCGTATTCGCCAGCTGACTCAGGTCAGTACGCGGCAACTCATAGGCTCGCATCAGGCCCCATAGGCCACTCCACCAGCCATCCTGCGACGCGTCCATCGTGTAGGCATAATCAATGAATGCCTGTCGCGTGTTGCCTTCGACCGGCACGATCGGCGTTGTCAGAGTGAACTGCTCGGAAATGCCACCCGCCTGGTTGTTGCGCCAGCCCGAGTTCGGCGCACTGCCGAAAGCGGACCCGGCCTGCAGCCATTTCAGACCGTGGATCGTCGCATTGTGCTCTTCCTCGTCACCGCCGGCCTGCATTTTTACACGTACCAGGTCACCGACATAGGTTCGCATCATGGGCGTAAATGGATCACCCGGACCGACCCCAGCCGCGTTGATTGGTGGCGGGAATATCGTGCCATTGATCGCTTCGCCGCCCAGCGGTTGCCGTCTGAATTCCGGGATAGCCCGATCCGTGCGCGATTGCAGGGCGAAGGCCAGGTCGCCGGCCAATCCGTCAGCCTGCATGCCGAATTTGTTGTCCCCAGGGAATTTCCGATTCGGATCGTAAACGCGTAAACCAATCGGCTCGTTGCGGTAATTCACCGCAAACATGCCTGGATCCTCGGCATCGATCGCCATCGGGCAGGGCCGCACTGTGCAACCTGCTACCTTACCGGATGCGCCGCTCGCCTCGAGAACGAGGTCAGGATACACGTCAATTCCAGGGCTGACCTGTGCAATGCCTGGCGGGTTGATGGCGCAACGAAATGCACCCGTCGCTGTGCCGCAGTCCTCAACG
>Ga0255049_10002162_pt1 | contig 10478 bp, 8 predicted proteins | sample JV7_2_3_MG_FD_183615 | JGI IMG/M metagenome (GOLD analysis project Ga0255049, IMG submission 183615) | Seawater microbial communities from Jervis Inlet, British Columbia, Canada - JV7_2_3 | ecosystem: Environmental > Aquatic > Marine > Inlet | place: Canada: British Columbia | collected 2016-10-06
ACGTAGCATACCGAGCCTTGCCTCTGAATCCGTCATCTCAAGCATGGCCTGTGGCCGAAAGTCCAACGGCTCGCTAGGCGCTTTTCGCCGTCTGCTCGCTGCTCTTCAACGCTTGCTGAAGCAACCGAGGCAGGCGCTGAAAGTTGCTATTGGACATCAGAATTACCTGATCCCCAGGCTCCAGTTCCGACATCAGGGCGTCAAGCAACTCGTTGACGTCCCACAAAACGGATAGCTTACTTCCCAACCCGGCCAGCGCCGATTCAGGATTCCAATTCAGATCCTCAGTCGCCAGGACGAAAACACTGTCTGCTTCACCGAACGCCTTGTGCAGAGCGTCACGGTGTACGCCCATACGCATCGTGTTCGACTTGGGTTCGATCACGGCGATAATTCGCTGTTCCGCTTTCTGGCTTCTAACCGCCGCGAGAGTCGCCTCGATCTCGGTGGGATGGTGAGCGAAATCGTCATAGAGCGTTACACCCCTGAATACGCCCCGCTTATCGAGTCGGCGCTTTACGCCTTTGAACTTCGAGAGCGCCTCCAGAGCAACGTCGATGCCGACGCCGGCGTGGACCGCAGAACTGAGCGCGGCCAGTGCATTCTCGAGATTATGATGCCCGAGCAACGCCCAATCCGCCTGGCCTACTTTTTCGCCATGCCGAAATACGCTGAATCTCGATTTCGCGCCGATCAGATCGTAGCCGGCCGACCAAGTCGCCGCTTCGCCATCAGAGCTGAAGCTCTCCACGGGAGTCCACGCGCCTCTCGCCAAGAGGTCGTCGACATTCGGGTCCTGGCCGTTCGCCGTAATCAGGCCGCGACTGGGAACCGTCCGTACGAGCTGATGGAACTGCCATAGAATCGCATCCAGATCCGCGTAGATGTCCGCATGATCGTATTCGATGTTCGTAATCGCCAAGGTCCGCGGGCGGTAATGGACAAACTTAGCGCGCTTATCGAAGAACGCAGTATCGTACTCGTCCGCTTCAACAACGAAGTACTTAGACCGACCGAGACGAGCTGAGATACTGAAATTTGTCGGCACTCCGCCGATCAGGAACCCCGGTGACAGTCCAGCGTAATCGAGAATCCATGCCAGCATGCTGGACGTCGTAGTTTTACCGTGGGTCCCCGCTACCGCAAGGACCCACTTGTCGGTCAGGACGTTATTGGCCAGCCACTCCGGCCCGGAGTAATACGGCAAACCTGAATCCAGCAGCGCCTCAATCGCAGAATTCCCTCGGCTTAGAACGTTTCCGACGACCACGCAGTCCAACTCATTGTCGAACTGACGATCGTCGTAACCTTCATATAGACGGATACCCAGTTTACGTAACTGGGTACTCATAGGCGGGTAGACGTTCTCATCGGATCCGGACACCTGGTGACCAGCGGCTTTCGCCAGCGCGGCAACGCCGCCCATGAACGTGCCACAAATTCCAAGGATATGAACGCGCATCAGCTAATGGCTCAACATTACATCGGAAATAGAAGCCCGCCGAGGGTGAACGAACTGAACGCGTACACTAGCACGATCAATACACCCAAGAAATGCGATAACTTCAGCGCCCGCGACAACACAAAACCCGCGACATCGATCGACCATAGGATCAATAGAAAAAACAACCATGTACCGACATTAGGTGCTTCGACTTCACCGTTCTCGAACCCAGCCAACATCAGAACAGGTATTCCGATGAGTGTAAGAAAAGTTTCGGCGCCGAGTAGCGCAGAAACCGTTTGCAAGAAGCGCCCGGACTGCCGGAAAAGTGTAAGTAGTATATAAACGAATCCAACGTAGAGCGCCGTATCGACGATCACTATGCCGGCGGCACGCCCCAACGGCTGAGCGATCTGTGTCGCGGCGATAGCCGCTGTAACATAGACGAATAACAACAGGCCGAACAGAAACTTGGACGCCGGTAAGTGCTCTGGTCCGCGACGGTGCAGAGCTATATCCACAAAGATCAGTCCGAGGCGCCACAAACCGGTCGTCTCTCCAGGTATCTGCCTCTCTACAAGAGACAAGTAGATTGGCGATAATAGCGTACGGACGGAGCGTAGATGAAACGGATGATTGAAACGAACCTGTTCATAGACACGGACAGAAAGTTAGTGGAGTTTCTTGAGGAGACTGCTGCTGAACCTCTATTGGCGCTCGACACAGAGTTTGTGCGGGAGAAGACCTACTACCCGAAACTCTGTTTGATACAGATTGCTACTCCCGTTCTCACGGTCTGTATCGATTGTCTAGCGCCAATGAACCTGGCGCCACTGTTCACTGCGTTGCTCACGAACGATCGTACATGGATATTGCACAGCGCCCGTCAGGATCTGGAGGTGATGTACCTTCAGGATAATCGATCGCCTGTGAACTTAATCGACACGCAAATAGCTGCCGCGCTATTGGGCTACGCACCACAGATCGGCCTCCAGGCTCTGCTCGCCGAGGAACTAGGCGTTGAACTTGAGAAGGAGCATACGCGCGCAAATTGGAGCCGTCGGCCGCTGCCTGACGGCGCCCTCGAATATGCGTTGGATGACGTTCGCTACTTGCTGCCATTGTGGCGAAAACTCGAGCAACGACTGAATGACTTGGAACGCGGCCAGTGGCTTAACGCTGATTGCCGCGTTGCTCTCGACATTCCACCGCTGACGCCACCGGCTGCTCTCTGGAGCCGACTCCGCGGACTGCAAACCATGGAACCGCTACAGCAGTGTGCGGCGCTCGCAATGGTGGGCTGGCGCGAGCGACGCGCACAGTCGCTTGACCGGCCGCGCCGTTGGATCATGAGTGATGAACTGCTGTCACGCATTGCAAGAAGTCTGCCGCAGGATCAGGAGTCTCTTCAGTCCGTACCCGATATTCCCAGACGCCTGGCGAATCATTCCGGCCGTGAGATTCTCACCGAACTGCAGAACTGCGGCGGAGCCGACCAAAGCGCTTTAATAGAAAAACATCTGCCGCTGGAACGCCCGGACAAGATAGCCTTGCAGACGCTGCAGGAAAGGGTTCGCGTCCGCGCAGAAGAACTAGGGATTCAGAGCGAGGTCCTCGCAACTCGAAAGGAGATGAGCGAGTTTTTAGTCGGTCGACCGTCCGATCGTATCAGCGCAGGCTGGCGTCAGGAGGAGCTGGAAAGTCTGGTCGGCTGAGGGCTCACTCGACTGCGAGAACGTCTACGAGACGAGAGTACACTTCCTCAGGCGTACCTTCCGCCTGCACCGTTCGTAGGCGCCCGTCCTCACGATAGTAATCGATCAACGGCGCGGTCTCTCGCTCGTAGACCTCCAGGCGATTCCGGATAGTAGCTTCATTGTCATCTGCCCGCCCTATCAACTCTCCCCCCGCATCCGTGCACGCATCCAACTCAGCCTGCGGGGAAAAATAGACGTTCAAGAGTCTGCCCGTCTTCGAACACGTACGTCGACCGGTCAATCTCTTCATTAAGATGTCGACGCCAACGTCCATCAAAACCGCGCAGTCGAGTCCCTTTCCCAGATCCGACAGCACGGCCTCCAAATCTTGAGCCTGCACGCGGTTACGTGGGAACCCGTCCAATACGAATCCGGCCTCCGTATCTTCTTTGCCAAGTCGATCTTTGATGATTCCCAGCACGATGTCGTCTGACACCAGATCGCCGGCATCCATGACGGCTTTCGCCTTGAGGCCGAGCTCAGTGCCGGCGGCGGCCGCACCGCGAAGCAAGTCACCAGTCGAGACTTGAGGCCAACTGTACTGACTCTGCAGTTGCTGCGCTTGAGTGCCCTTGCCAGAGCCGGGAGCTCCGAGCAAAACCAGTCGCATGATAAATTCTCCGCGTTACTGTGTTGCGCCGATACGGGATGCGTAAACTATCCCGTACTATTCTCGTCGTCAATCCGATTGGTCTCTTTGGTATTCTCTACGGTTGACGCATCAGAACAAACAACACATCGGAGGATTCGTGAAGCAAAACGCATTTTATGCTCAGTCTGGAGGTGTAACCGCAGTTATTAATGCCTCCGCGTGCGGGGTCTTGGAAACAGCCAGAAAGCACAAGAACAAAATCGGCAAAGTATTCGCTGGCCGTAACGGCATCATCGGCGCATTAACGGAGGACATGTTCGACACGAGCAAGGAATCGGCCAGGACTATCGCCGCACTACGGTACACGCCCGGCGGAGCGTTCGGCTCCGCACGTTACAAATTGAAAGGACTGGACGAAAATCGCGCCGAGTACGAGCGGCTCATTGAGGTCTTTAGGGCTCATGACATCGGCTACTTTTTCTACAACGGCGGTGGTGACTCGATGGACACCGCACACAAAGTCTCCCAGATCGGTAGAAAACTCAAATTCCCCGTAGCTTGTATCGGCATCCCGAAGACCGTCGACAACGATTTACCGGTCACGGACGTCTGCCCCGGGTTCGGCTCCGTCGCGAAGTACGTCGCCGTCTCCACGCGAGAGGCTGCGCTGGACGTCGCTTCGATGGCGAAAACATCGACGAAGGTGTTCATTCTCGAAGTCATGGGGCGACACGCCGGCTGGATCGCCGCTGCGTCGGCTCTCGCCGGGCAAACCGCAGCTGATGCTCCCCATATCATCCTTTTTCCAGAGATTCCCTTCGATTCGAGCCGGTTTCTAGCTCGAGTCGACGACTGCGTGCGACGTTATGACTACTGCGTTGTAGTTGTCTCCGAAGGCACGCGCGACCCCGACGGGCGGTTTCTCGCCGACGCCGGTACCCGCGACGCATTCGGGCATGCCCAACTTGGCGGCGTCGCACCGACGATCGCAAAACTCGTCAGAGATAATCTGGGTCACAAGTATCACTACGCCATCTCGGATTACCTACAGCGATCCGCGCGCCACATAGCGTCGAAAGTTGATGTAGCGCAGGCCTACGCCGTCGGCAAAAAGGCCGTTGAGCTCGCGTTGCAGGGACATACCGCCGTCATGCCGACGATCGTCCGCAAGTCCCAGACGCCCTATCGATGGACGGTCGGTCAAGTCGCCTTGGGCCGCGTAGCCAATCGCGAGAAAATGATGCCGAGAGGATTCATCAGTCGCGACGGCTTCGGCGTAACCGCCGCTTGTCGCCGCTACTTGGAACCGCTGATTCTCGGCGAAGACTATCCCCCTTACCATAACGGGCTACCGCGCTATGCACAGCTGAAGGGAGTCCTTGTCAGGCCACGGCTCAGCGGAAACTTTGTGCTAAAATAGCGCGCCTTTCGCGACCCAGCTCGGGTCTCGAGACACCACGGGCTCGTTACTTAGGGACCAGCATTCGAAGAGCAGCATCACCGGGTCGCTCGCGATCGACCTTGCTTGGGATAAACGATCCTTGCCATCTTCAGGACCAACCGACCCGCAACTGCGGGTTCCGGACTCCTAGTGGCCGGACAAATAGGGAGAAAATGAAATGAATCCGACTAATACAACGTGGCTGTGGCTTTGCCTCGCCGCTTCGCTGCTCGCACTGATCTACGGACTGATCTCCGTGAAGTGGATCCTCGGCCGATCGGCGGGTAACGAACGCATGCAGGAAATCGCAGCGGCTATCCAGGAAGGCGCCGGCGCCTACATGAACCGGCAGTATTCCGCGATCGGTGTGGTCGGACTCGTGCTGTTCTTCGTACTCGCTTTCGGTCTGAGTTGGCCGTCGGCGTTCGGATTCGCGATCGGCGCAGCCTTCTCCGCGCTCGCTGGGTATATCGGAATGTTCATATCGGTCCGAGCGAATGTCAGAACTGCTCAGGCAGCAACAGAAGGAATCAATCCGGCCCTGCAGATCGCGTTTCGCGGCGGCGCCATCACCGGCCTGCTCGTGGTGGGTTTGGGATTAATGGGCGTTGCAGGCTACTACGTTCTCCTGCAATCCATGGGCATGCCTGAAAGCGAAATCCTGCAGGCGCTCATCGGCTTAGCTTTCGGCGGCTCCTTGATCTCAATCTTCGCGCGGCTTGGCGGCGGCATATTCACGAAAGGCGCAGACGTCGGCGCCGACTTGGTCGGCAAGGTAGAGGCGGGTATCCCGGAAGACGATCCGCGTAACCCAGCCGTGATCGCCGACAACGTCGGCGACAATGTTGGCGATTGCGCCGGTATGGCGGCCGACTTGTTCGAGACCTATGCGGTCACGCTTATCGCAACTATGCTCTTGGGTGGACTCACCGTCGCAACCGTTGGGCCGAATGCCGTACTTTATCCGATGGTGCTCGGCGCAGTGTCCATTCTCGCTTCGATAATCGGAACATTTTTCGTCAGTACGAGCAGCGGAAAGATCATGGGCGCGCTGTATAAAGGCGTCATCGTCTCCGGCGTGCTGGCTGCCATCGCTTTTTACTTTGTCACGAATGCATTGATGGGTGACGACGCGATGAATCTCTATTTTGCGGCGCTTATCGGTCTCGCTCTGACGGCGGCCATGGTCGTCATCACGGAATACTACACGAGCACCGAGTACGCTGCGGTCAAGAAGATCGCCGGCGCTTCAACCACCGGACACGCCACGAATATCATCGCGGGGCTGGGCGTCGCTATGAAGTCGACAGCGCTGCCCGTGATTGCAGTATGTGTGTCGATCTGGGGCGCGTATCAGTTCGCCGAGCTCTATGGACTCGCCATTGCCGCGACCAGCATGCTGTCCATGACCGGCATGATCGTCGCGCTTGACGCCTATGGCCCAATCACGGACAACGCCGGCGGTATCGCCGAGATGGCGGAGATGCCGCCCGAAGTTCGCAAAGTGACAGACGCGTTAGATGCTGTCGGTAACACAACCAAAGCCGTAACCAAGGGTTACGCGATTGGTTCTGCAGGTCTCGCGGCACTTGTGCTGTTTGCCGACTATACGCACAGCCTGGAAGAGGCCGGCCACGGCGTACTGAGTTTCGATCTGTCCGATTACCGGGTCATCATCGGCCTGTTCATCGGCGGACTCGTGCCCTACCTTTTCGGCGCTATGGCAATGGAAGCGGTCGGCCGCGCCGCTGGCTCGGTCGTCGAGGAGGTTCGCAGACAGTTCCGCGAGATCTCCGGAATCATGGAAGGCACGACGAGGCCGGATTACTCCACCGCTGTTGACCTTCTGACGAAGTCTGCGATCAAGGAAATGATCATCCCTTCGTTGTTGCCGATTCTCGTGCCGCTACTCGTTGGCCAGCTCCTTGGTGCACAGGCATTGGGCGGACTGCTCGTTGGCACGATTATCACCGGGCTGTTCGTCGCGATCTCTATGACAACCGGTGGCGGCGCCTGGGATAACGCCAAGAAGTATATCGAGGACGGCAACCTCGGTGGCAAGGGGTCGGACGCTCACCATGCTGCCATCACGGGCGACACGGTCGGCGATCCGTACAAAGACACAGCGGGCCCGGCGATCAACCCGTTAATCAAGATCATCAATATCGTCGCGCTCCTGTCGGTGCCGTTGCTCTAGCGCAGCGGTGACCCGCCCCGCTGCCCATGACCGGCGGGTGTGATAGTTCATGGCGAACGCAGCCGCTGGCACTAACGCCGGATAAGAGCGTGGTGGGTAAGGCGCAGCGAGCCATGAACTATTGCGACCGCCATTTGCGGCTAGGCCGAGGTTCGTATCGCAGCCAGGCGGCCGCTCCCACAGGCGTCGGCCGACGTCGTCGCAGTGAGTTTTCTAGTGGACGGCCTGCAGCGCGCGCGGCCGCTCGACAACGTAACCCTGCACGAAGTCGACGCCCATCCGACGAACGGTCTCGAACGAGGCCTGATCCTCTACCTGCTCGGCGATAATCTGGAAGTCCAACGTACGCGCCAGCTTGATCATCGCGGTAACCATCGCTCTATTAACGGTGTCGGTCTCTAGATCGCGAATGAATGCGCCGTCGATCTTTAGATAATCGATCGAGAGATGTCGGAGATTCGAGAACGACCCGATTCCGCTGCCAAAATTATCCAATGCGAATCGGCAACCGATGCCGTGCAGGACATTGACGAAGCGATGCGCGTGATCGAGGCTCGTTACGATCGCAGATTCCGCAACCTCGAAGCATAGTTGTGACGGCGAGACGCCGGTGTGATCCAGCGCTTCCACAACAAACTCGAGAAAGTCTTCGTCGCCAAGCGTCTGTCCCGACAGGTTGATGGCACAACTCCGTTCGTCCGGCAATCGAAGTGCCCCACTCGCCATCGCCGTGACCGTCGCCTGTACTACCCAGCGGTCGATGTGGGACATCAGCTGATACCTCGTGGCCGAGTCCAAGAACTGCCCTGGTAAAATCAGCTCGCCTGATTCATCTCGTAGACGCAGCAGAACCTCCAGCGCCGGACCCTCTTTGACTCGCCCCGCGACCGAAATGATAGGCTGGACGAACAGTTCGAACTGACTCTCTTTGAGCGCCTGCTGTAGCCGCTGCAACCAGTGAATCTCACCGCGTTGCCGCGCGACAATCTCGTCGCGGGCAGAATACACACGCACTTGGCCGCGCCCCTGCTGTTTCGCGACATAGCACGCTGAGTCAGCGGCACCCAAGACATTCTCAGCAGAGCCGCTTTCGTGACCGATCTCCACCAAGCCGATACTGACGCCGATATCGAATATTTGATCGTGCCAGACGAACCGATAGTCTCCAACCGCCCGACAGACGTCATCGGCAATCTGTTGCCCCTTGTCCAGCGGACAACCCACCAGCAATAATGCGAACTCGTCGCCGCCCAGGCGCGCTACGGTGTCTGAATCACGAACCTTCTCTTTCAACAGGCTCGCGATCTCGCGAAGAAGATTGTCGCCAGCGAGGTGGCCGCTAGTGTCGTTAACAGCCTTGAAGCGATCGAGGTCAAGATAACAGACGACATGCCCTACGTCGGCACTTCTCGCGGACTTTAGCGCGGCTTCGAGCTGCCGTTCGAAATCGGCTCGGTTGACCAGTCCGGTGAGCGCGTCGTGGCTCGCCTGGTAGGACATCTGTCGCGTCAGACCCCGAATCTCCGTCACATCGTGAAATATAATGACGCAGCCGGCCACCGCTCCCTCCGCGCCGCGTATCGGCGAGGCCGTCAACTCAACGGAACACTCACGCCCACCCTGCTTACTCAGCAGTAACGCCCTGCGTCCCAGGCTGATACGTTTACGTTCATTGAGGCATGTCTGAACCGGGTCTCCTAGAGACTCCCGGTCACTTTCGTCCACAAGCGCAATCAGGTCGGTTAAACGCTTGCCAATTCCTAAGCTGCGGGAAGAGCCGCTAAGCTGTTCAGCCGCTTCGTTCATATAGTCGATGATTCCGGCCGTATCGGTGGTGATGACTCCCTCACCGATCGACTCGAGCGTTATCCGAGCCTGCAGTTTGCCGCGGCCTAGAGACGCCTCCATGCTTTTGCGATGACTGATGTCGCGAGCGACAGTCAAGAGCGCTCGAGTACCACTGAAATCGATGACGCGGGAGTGCAGCTCTGCCCACAAACCGCGTTCATCGCCGTGGATGAGTTGCACCTCAACGACCTGCGACGGCTCATTGCCCTCCAGCTGGTCGCTCACTTGCCGGCGCACTACGGCGCGATACGCTGGGCGCATCAGATCCGTCACCGGCTTCCCTTGAAGAGCGCCCCGTGAAACACCGAATAGATCGGCAGCCGCATCGTTCGCGTAGAGTATGATCTCGGTATGGACGAGCGTCACATCGGGTAGCGTTTGTGCGAGTGCTTCGAAGAGCGGGGCAGCGCCGGACTCAGGTTCCTTCGTCTTGTCGTCCCGTTCGAGCAGCTTATTCAGACTCGAGACGATGCCGACAAACTCGGTGGATCGGTCTTCGACACTGAGTGGCTTCGCCGACTCTCCCTTCTTCAGCCGCTCGACTATGTCCGTGTTGAGCCGCTGCGCCTGACGTCGTCCAGTGACAGCCACTAGAACGATCGCCGCGAACAGGCCCACAACAACCGTCGCGATGAGCCAGGGATACTCGAGCATCAGCTCCACCATTGCTCCTTATACAGTTGCTGCACCGTCGATCGTCGTACACCTGGGCTGATTCCGGGCGGACGCCCTATAGATCGCCTTCATGACTATAGGCGAGTTTGTTCTTCTGCCGCGCCACAAGAGGCGCATTGCCACAAAACTAGCCCCCGTACCCGCCTTGGGCGGAGCAGTTTTCCTAATCTCGCTGACGGTTACGATACCCCAACAGAGCCTGTCGGGTCGCTCGCTATTCACCATAATTCTTTAGAGACCGCCTTGTGCCCCTTGGGTATACTTCGTAACCTTATCCGTACCTCTGGTCGGCAACCGCTAAATCCAGCGTGAAGCAATGAATCTTGAACAAGCGCGGTCCCAAATGCTGGGACAGCAAATCCGCGCCTGGGAAGTCCTGGACGACCGCGTCTTGGGCACCCTCGGCGACATTCCGCGAGAGTCCTTCGTCCCCGACGCGTACCGTGACCTGGCGTTCGCCGATATGGAGATTCCGCTCGCCCACAGTCAGCAGATGCTGGCTCCTAAAGTAGAGGGTCGTCTGC
>Ga0255049_10002164_pt1 | contig 10472 bp, 7 predicted proteins | sample JV7_2_3_MG_FD_183615 | JGI IMG/M metagenome (GOLD analysis project Ga0255049, IMG submission 183615) | Seawater microbial communities from Jervis Inlet, British Columbia, Canada - JV7_2_3 | ecosystem: Environmental > Aquatic > Marine > Inlet | place: Canada: British Columbia | collected 2016-10-06
ACAGGCCGAACCGGTCGAGACCGCGATCCCCGCCAGGTCCAGTGCGATCGTCAACATCTCGCCGGGGACGCCGGGGATCGCGAAGTTCACGGTGTTGGGCAGTCGCGAAACCCCCTGGCCGTGGAAGCGTACGGTCGGGTACAACTCGCGGAGGCGCGACTCGATGCGTGCGCGTTGACGCAGAAGGCGGCGTGACTCGTCGCGAATCCCGGCCAGCGCGGTTTCCGCGGCGGCCCCGAAACCGACCAGCCCGGCGACGTTCTCCGTGCCGCCACGGCGACGCTTTTCCTGCGCGCCGCCACCGATCAACGGCGCCAGCACGAGACCGGAGCGTACGATCAGGGCACCGGTTCCCTGGGGCCCGCCGATCTTGTGCCCCGAGAGCGCGACCAGGTCGGCGGACGAACGCTGCGGGTCGACCTCGACCTTGCCGGCGGCCTGCACGGCATCGACCAGGAACGGGACGCCCCGGGTGCGGCAGGCGCGGCCGATCTCTTCGATCGGCTGCATCACCCCGGTCTCGTTGTTGGCCCACTGCAGGCACGCCAGCGCGACATCGGGGCCGAGGTGCATCAGGAAGCGGTCGATATCGATACGACCGTCGGACCCGCAGGACACCGGAACGACGAGGCCGCCCCGGCGCGCCGCAAGTCGGGCGGATTCCAGCACCGCCGAGTGCTCCGAACCGCTGACCACGATGCGGCGCCGGTCATCGGGTGCGCGGTCGCAGACCCCGCGTACGGCCGCCGCGATGGCCTCCGAGCCGCCGGAAGTGAAGACGACTTCGGACGCTCGGCAGCCGGCCAGATTGGCCACCTGGCGGCGGGCCTCGTCGAGCAGCGAGCGGGCCTCGCGCCCCTCGAGATGCACCGACGAGGGGTTGGCGGGGCTGCGCCCGAACACCTGCTCCATCGCCCGCCGGGCCTCGGGCCGCAGCGGACTCGTGGCGTTGTGATCCAGGTAGATGCGTGGCCGGCCGTCGCTCATCGGTTGGGTGCCTCGGCCCTATGTTACCCTGCTTCGTCGCGCGAACCTGCGCCCGATTCTCGCGGTTTTTCTCGACCGCGCGGGACTCGACCACGCATGGACCTGAAGAGCACGATCAACCTTCCGAAGACGAACTTCAAGATGAAGGCCAACCTCCCCCAGAAGGAGCCGGAAACGCTCAACTGGTGGGAGTCGATCGACGTGTACGGCAAGATCCGCGAGGCCCACGCCGGCGATCCGACCTTCGTGTTCCACGACGGACCGCCGTATGCCAACGGCAACATCCACCTCGGCCAGGCGCTCAACAAGACGCTCAAGGACTTCGTCGTCAAGAGCCGTTCGATGATGGGCTACGACGCGCGCTACGTTCCGGGCTGGGATTGCCACGGTTTGCCGATCGAATTGCGCGTCGACCGCGAACTCGGCGCCAAGAAGGCCGGCATGGATCCGCTGCACCTGCGCGAGCGCTGTCGCCGCTACGCGCTAAAGTTCATCGGGGTCCAACGCAAGGAGTTCCGGCGCTTGGGTGTCCTGTGGGACTGGGCGCTGGACGCCGAGGAAGAAAAGAACGACACTCCGAGCCGCAAGGCGATCTACCGCACGTTGGACCGCAGTTACGAGGCCGAGATCGTACGCCAGATGGGCCGGTTCTTCACGGGCGGTTCGATCTACCACGGTGTCAAGCCCGTACACTGGTGCTGGTCGTGCAAAACTGCGCTGGCCGAGGCCGAGGTCGAGTACGCCGACCGAACCGACCCGTCGATCTACGTAGCCCTGCCGTTGGCAAACGCGGGCTCGCGCATTCCCGAACTCGACGGCCTCGACGCAGCCGTACTGATCTGGACGACGACGCCCTGGACGCTGCCCGCCAACCTCGCCGTCGCGCTCAACGCGCAACTCGATTATGTCGCGGTCAAGCGCGGCGACGAGGCCTGGATCGTCGCCGAGGGCCTGCTCGCCTCGGTCGCCGAGACGTGCGGCTGGGACGAGCCCGAAGTGCTGGCCCGCTTCAAGGGTGTGCAACTTGCCGGCGAGGGCGACGACTGGGTCGGCGCAGCGTTGCCGATCGAGCGCCCGTACCTCGCGCAAACGGGTGCTGCGGCCCAACCGGGGGTTCTGATCCTCGGCGATCACGTCACGCTCGAAGCGGGCACGGGTTGTGTCCACACCGCGCCCGGTCACGGCGCGGACGATTTCAATGCCGGTCAACGCTATGGCCTCGAGGTGTTCAACCCGGTCGATGACGAGGGCCGGTTTGCCGCCGACAAGGTCAACGAGGCCTGGCTGGCGGGAGAGTTCGTCCTCGATGCGAACAAACCGATTATCGCCGATCTCGAAAAACGCGGCTGGCTGGTCCACAGCGAGGACCACGGGCACAGCTACCCGCACTGCTGGCGCTGCAAGAACCCGGTCCTGTTCCGCTCGACCCCGCAGTGGTTCGTTTCGATGGACATAACCGGGTTGCGGCAAAAGGCGTTGGAGCAGATCCACAAGACACGCTGGACACCGAGTTTTGGCGAGGCGCGCATCGCCCAGATGATCGAGACACGACCGGACTGGTGCATCTCACGCCAGCGAAGCTGGGGCGTCCCCGTTCCGATCGCGGTCTGCGGGGCCTGTTTCGACGAGCACAACGACGCGTTCGTACGTGACGAGGTGTTCTTCAAGCACATCTCCGATGTGTTCGCGGCCGAGGGCTCGAACGCGTGGTACGGCGCGCCGAACGACGACGGCGGGCATCGGCCGTATACCTCGCCCGAACAACGGCGCGAGCGCCTGATCCCGGCGACGGTGGTTTGCCCACGCTGCAACTCGCACGAGCACCTCGAACTGCAGGACCACATCGTGGACGTGTGGTTCGAATCGGGCGCGTCGCACGGCGCGGTCCTCGGTCACGACGAGCGACTCCCGTGGCCCGCCGATCTGTACCTCGAGGGACACGACCAGTACCGCGGGTGGTTCCACTCCTCGTTGCTGGTCGCGGCCAACGATCGCGAACAAGCGCCCTACCGCGCGGTGCTGACCCACGGCTTCACGGTGGATGCCGACGGCCGGAAAATGTCCAAGTCGTTGGGCAACTACGTCTCACCACTCGAACTCGCGGACAACCGCGGAGCGGAGATCCTGCGCCTCTGGGTTTCGATGATCGACTTCCTCGAGGACATGCGCGTTTCCGAGGAGACCCTGGAACGCAACGTCGAGACCTACCGCAAGGTGCGCAACACGTTCCGCTACCTGCTCGGGAACCTCCACGAATTCGACCCCGCGACCGACCGGGTGGCCTACGCCGAAATGGAAGAGATCGATCGCTGGGCACTGCAAAGGTTGGAGCAACTGCGGCAACGCCTGATCAAGGCCTACGAGGGCTACGAGTACCACCTCGTCTACCACGGCGTGCACCACTTCGCAGCGGTCACGTTGTCTTCCTTCTATTTCGACATCCTCAAGGATCGGCTCTATACCTACCCGTCCAAGAGCCCCGCGCGCCGTTCGGCGCAGACCGTGCTGTGGCGAGTGGCCGATGGACTGTGCCGCCTGATGGCACCGATCCTGTGTTTCACCGCCGAAGAGATCTGGCAGAAGTTGGAGACCCTGCGCGGCAACGAAGCGTGGACGACTCGCTCGGTGCACACGACCAGCTTCCCCGGTGAGCCGGTCGAGCAACCCGACCAGGCGTTGCTCGATCGCTGGGAGCGGCTTTCGCAGATTCGGGAAGAGGTCAACAAGGCGCTCGAACTCGCGCGTGCGGCCAAGATTATCGGCACGTCCCTGGCGGCCTGCGTCACGATCGAAACACCCGACGAGGATAGCGCGGAATTCCTGCGCTCCTTTGGCGACGGGCTGCACTTCCTGTTCATCACCAGTGGCGCCACACTGGGACCCGCCGGTGCCGACGCGTTTCGATCGGAAGCGATCGAGGGGCTTGCCGTGGCCGTCCGGCGCGCCCCCGGTGACAAGTGCGACCGCTGCTGGCACTACACCGAAGACATCGGTGCGGACGAGGATTGGCCGACCGTCTGCGCGCGTTGTGCTACGAACATTCACGTCATCGTCGAGCAAGAACGGGCATGAGCTACACCGGCGCGATGGCGCTGCAAAAGCGGTGGTTCCTCATCTCCGTCGCGGTGCTCGCGCTCGACCAGGCGAGCAAGGCGTGGGTTCACGCCACGCTGAGAGATTCCCCGCGGCTCGAGTTGATCCCGGGCTGGCTCAACTTCGTGTATTCGCGCAACCCCGGTGGATTGTTCGGCTACTTCACCGACATGGCCCAACCGTGGCGCACGCTGATCCTGACGTTGTTGCCGCTGGCCGCCATCGCGCTGGTCGTGGATTACCTGACCCGTGGAAAGGACCTCGACCGTGGCGCCCGTCTAGCTCTCGCGCTGGTCCTCGGCGGGGCGATCGGCAACCTGCTCGATCGCATCTTTCGCGGGGAGGTGATCGATTTCATTGACGCGCAGGCCTCGGGTGGTCTGGCAAACTGGCTCGTCGAGAAGGTCGGCACCGCGCACTGGCATACGTTCAACGTCGCCGACAGTTGCATCGTCTGCGGTGCGATCCTACTGCTGGTCTCGGCATTTCGCCCCCGACGCAAACCCACCTCCGGCGAGGTAGACTCATAACGTGCGCCCCTTGCTCATCGACCTGGGAATCGTCGATCTACCGCTGTTCGGACCGACGCACCTGTTTCTCCCGACCTACGGCGTGTTGTTCGCGCTCGGGGTCACGCTGGCATGGATCTGGTTTGGGCGCCGCGCGCGTTCGCTCGGGTTTCCGGACGAGAAGATCTTCAACCTGACCTTCTACAGCCTGCTCGGTGGAATCGTCGGCGCCAAGTTGTTGCTCGTCCTGATCGACTGGCGCGATTATGTCGCCGATCCGAGTTTGTTGCTCGGGACGATCCGCACGGCCGGCGTACTCGTCGGGGGCGTCGCCGGTGGGGCGATCGTCTTCGTGCTCTACGCGCGACGCACGGGACTGCCGCTGATCCGCCTGGCCGACGCCATCGTGGCGCCGCTCGTGCTGGCCCAGGCACTGGGGCGCTTCGGCTGCCTATCGGCGGGTTGCTGCTACGGAGTCCCGGTGGATGCCGACCACCCCCTCGCGGTGACGTTCCGGCATCCGCAGGCCATCGCCTCCGGGCGGTTTTCCGGACAACCGTTGCTGGCGGTTCAACTCATCGAAGCGCTGGTCGATCTGGTGATCGTCGTGGTCCTCACGTTGTTGTGGCGGCGGCGACCCAAACCCGAGGGCACGGTGATGTGGTGCTACGTGCTGCTCTACAGCACGGCGCGCCTGACCATCGAGTTCTACCGCGGCGATGTCGGTCGCGGTCTGTTCTTCTCGGAGCGGCTCTCGACGTCGCAGTTGTTTGCGATCGCCGGCCTCCTGCTCGCCGCGATCATGTTGATTCGCGGGCGCCGGGTGGGCAACGAAGCCACCGCGTCGTGACACCCAACGGGGGCGCCATCCTGCGGCTTCAAGTCCCGATGGAAGCAACGGGACAACGCCTCGATCGTTTCCTCCAGAAGAATCTTGCCGATCGCTCACGCTCCATGCTGACCCGCTGGATTCACGACGGACAGGTCACGATCGATGGGCAACCCGCGACCAAGCCGGGCGTGGCCGTCAAGGCCGGAAGCCGGATCTCCGTCGTCACCCCTGCCGCCCGCGCCGACGCACCGCAACCGCAGGCGATCGACATCCCGATCCTGCACCAGGACGACGACATCGTGGTCGTCGACAAACCGGTCAACCTCGTGGTCCATCCCGGGCACGGGCAACCCGACGGCACCCTGATCAACGGGTTGCTGGGCCTGGGGGTCGCGCTCGCCCCGGTGGGCGGGACGCTGAGACCCGGTATCGTCCACCGTCTGGATCGCGACACATCGGGTGTGCTGGTCGTGGCCAAGACCGATGCGGCGCATCGCGCGCTCAGCCGGGCGTTCGCCGAACGCCTCGTGCGTAAACGTTACCGCAGCCTGGTCTGGGGACGGCCGAACCCGGCGGAGGGCACGATCGACCGCAGCATCGGCCGTTCGCGGAACAACCCGACCAAGATGGCGGTTTCCGGCACACGGGGAACGCGTCGGGTCGCCCGGACGCACTACAGGACCGTCGAGTCGTTGCCGGGATTCGCCCTGCTCGAGATCGACCTGGAGACGGGCCGGACACACCAGATCCGTGTTCATTTGCAATCGATCCGCCATCCCGTCGTCGGGGACGAGCGCTATGGTGGGCGCCCCTGGCGCGGTATCCAGGATCCGCTCAAGCGTGCCGCCGTGAAAAAATTCGAGGGACTCGCCTTGCACGCGTGCGAACTGCACTTCGACCATCCGTCGCACGGCCGTCCGTGCTCGTTCGTCTCGCCGTTGCCGGAACGGTTGACGCGGCTCCTCGATGTCCTGCGGGAGGGTTCGCAATGAGTGCGACACGGGGTGTCCTGGGTTGTGTCGGTAGCGGCCGTTTGGCCTCGGTGCTGTTGCCGCTGTGGCGCAAGTCCGGCTGGAAGATCGCCACCGTCGCCGGCCGTAATCCCGACACCACGCGCGCGCTGGCGCGCCGTGTCCAGGCTGAACCGCGGCTCGATCTCGCCGGCCTGGTCGCGGGCCCAAAGAACGTCCTGCTCGCGGTCCCCGACGAATCCGTGGCCGCCATCGCGCAGGGACTTGCTCGCCGGGGTGATTGGAGCGGGCGCATCGTCTTGCATCACGCAGGCGCGTTCGGACCCGAGTTGCTCGCCCCGCTGACCAAGGTCGGTGCGGCCACGGGGGTCCTGCACCCGTTGCAGGTCATGCCTCGTGATCCGGCCGAGCCGTTACCCGCCTCGACCCGCGCGCGTTGCGAGGGCGCTCCCGCCGCGCTGCGCATCGCCCGTCGGCTGGCACGCGACGCGGGGATGGTTGCGCTACCGGCGCGACTCAAGTGGACACCCGCGACGCGCACCGACTATCACGTCGCCGCGTCCCTGACCGCAAACGATCTGGTGGCCCTGATCGGGGCGGCCGCGAAGCTGATGGATTCGAGCGGGATGGCGCTCCGCGAAGCACTGGATGCATTGGTTCCGTTGGCCCGCGGCGCGCTCGAACAACTGGCCGCCGAATCGCCCGGCCAAGCCGTCAGCGGACCCGTCGCCCGCGGCGACGCGGATACCCTCGAAGCGCATTTCGTGAGGTTGAACCGCCGCGATCGCGAACTCCACGAGATCCACCGCCTGTTGTCGTCGCGTGTTCTTAGGCTGGCCGTCGAGGAAGGCCGGATCGGAGAACGCGCGCGAAAACGCCTGCGAAAACTGATCGCCACTGGCCGCGGTCCGAGGCAGACGGTATAGTTTCGGGTCATGCACCGCCTCGTCATCGTCGGCACCTTGATCCTCGCGCTCAGCGCCGGGGTTGCGGGTCAGGACGTGCCGTCCAAGACCGTCATCAAGACGGAGGTCCCGATCAAGTCCTCGCTCGGCCGCATGGGCCTGGGCCTACCCGAGCCTTCCTCGAACGGGACCTGGACCGGGACCTGGATGTACATCAGCCGTGACATTCGCATGGCCCTGTGGATGTCCGAGGAACAGGGCGAGCCGACCGTCAAGTTTCGCTACGAGAGCTCCATGCGCTCGACCGAAAAGTTTGAGACGGACTGGGCCGGGCAAGCGCGTTATTTCGTGCAGGACCACCCGGGAGTGTTCGAATTCACGATCAAGGAAACCGGTCCCGACCTGATCCAAGCGGTCTGGGACTGGGAGCTCGACATGCGCGGCTCATCGCGAACGGAAAAGGGCGACGTCGAAATGTATCGCGCCGGAGACGGGCGCCGGCTGGTGCTGTTCTTCAAGAAATTTGAACGCATCATCCGTAGCGGAGGCAAGCAAAAGGTCCACGATTTCCCGCAGGCCTGGACCTTCAGGAAGATGTCGCGTCGCCTGGTTTTGTGGGAAGAACTCCCCTTCTGACTCCAGCCCCCCCCGCTTGACGCGCATTCCGCCACCTCCTTATACTCGCCGCGCCAAGGACGGATGGCACGCGTGCGGTGGTACCCCCGGAGCCTCGCTCCCCGCTGACCGTGTGGTTGCCGGATTCGAGGAGACCACGCATGCCCGAGCAACGCGATCATTGGAGTTCCCGGGCCGGGTTTGTGCTGGCGGCGGCCGGAAGTGCCGTCGGGCTCGGCAACCTGTGGAAGTTCCCTTACATCACCTGGGAAAACGACGGCGGCGCGTTCGTCCTCGTGTACCTGATCTGCGTCGTTGTCGTTGGGTTGCCGATCATGATCGCCGAGATCCTGCTCGGCCGCGGTTCACAACTCAGTGCGGTGGGCGCGTTCAAGAAGATGATCGGACCCCGCTGGGGCTTCGTCGGCGGCCTCGGGGTGCTGACGGGTTTCGTGATGCTCGGTTACTACTCGGTGATTGCGGGTTGGAGCATCCGCAACTTCGTTGCTTGCTTGCGCTGGAGCTTCACCGGCTTCCCGGCCGAGACGGACCAGGGCGCCGTCTTCAACGCGTTTACCGCGGATGGCCCGATCCAACTCATGACCACGATCCTTTTCATGGGCGCCACGATCCTTGTCGTCTACCGTGGAATCGGCAAGGGCATCGAGCGACTCGCGCGCTTCCTGATGCCCGCGCTGCTGGCGATCCTCGCGGTGCTGCTGGTCAGCGCGATGAGCATGCCGGGCGCCGGTGAGGCGCTGAATTTCTTGTTCCGTCCGAACTTTGCCGAGCTCGAGTGGTCGAGCGTGCTCGAGGCCCTGGGGCACTCGTTCTTTACGCTCTCGCTGGGCATGGGGGCCATGGTCACGTACGGCTCGTACATGTCGCGCAAGGAATCCGTCGTGCGCGCGTCCCTGACCGTTGTCGTCCTGGATACGATCGTCGCGCTCGTGGCCAGCGCGATCATGTTCTCCGTGATCTTCTCGACGGCGGGTCTGGCCGAATCGCTGGGCAAGTCCTCGGTCGGCATGCTGTTCGTCACCTTGCCGACCCAGTTCTACACCTGGATCCCGTTCGGGAAGGTCCTGGCCCCGTTGTTCTATGTCCTCGTCGGCTTCGCGGCGCTGACGTCGACGGTCTCGATCCTCGAGGTCGTGACGGCCTATTTCGTCGACCAACACGGAATCCAGCGCAAGAAGGCCACGCTGGGCGCGGGCGGCGGGATCCTCGCGGTCGGGCTCCTGTGCGCCCTGTCGAACGGCGCGGTCGGTGCGCTGTCGAATTTCGAGGTGTTCTCCGGCAAGAAGGGGTTGCTCGGCAACCTCGACCACCTGGCGGCCAACTGGTTCCTTCCGGTCGGCGGGTTCCTGATCACGCTGACCGTGGGCTGGTTCCTGGCCAAGGGCGTGGCCCGGCGCGAACTGATCGACGAAACCACGCCGGGATGGTTCCACTACGGCGTCTGGAAATTCTTCATCCGCTTCGTCGCCCCGCTCGCCGTCGGCCTGATCATCCTGTTCGTCCTGCTGGGCCGCGATTTCAGCTAGCTGGCGCCCGATGGGTCCGTGCAGCATCGTTAGTATTCGATGATGCGATGCCAACTCCTCAGATCGACGGTTCTTGCCGTCCTCCTGGCGTGCCCCGGCGAGCCGCTGCTTGCCGACGGTCCCGAGAAGTTCGAGCTGCGTGTCGTCCAACTTCCGGGATCCCTCTCACGGGATGACCTGGAAACACACCTCGACTACTTGCACGGACTCGGGTTCAACGCCGTCTGGGTCCAGGCCCATCAGCTTTCGTACAACCCGTTCGGCTCGCCGCCCGCGTTCAACGAGGCCTCGGAAACGCTCGCATCGTGGTGCACGAAAAGAAACGTGCGGCTGATCGTCTCGCTCGACCCGGCGATCGCGGGGGCCGATCGCTTCGCCATGTCGGACCCCGAGTTGGTCGGCGCGATCCGTCGATTTGCCAGGAGAATCCAACGCAAGGCCGGGGTCACGGATCTGGTTCTCTCGTTCGAGACGAGTTCTCCCCGGCTGACCGAACTACGCGACATCCTGGCCTTTGGACGCGATGCCGGGCCGGCGCACGCCGATCTCGCAAGACGTGTTCGGCGCCGGCTGCCGCAATCGATTCGATTGTGGCTGCACCCGGCGCGCCCCTTCATCGAGCCGTCCCTACGAGCCGTGGCCGGGCTCCCGACCTCGATCGGTGTGGTCTGGCACGGCAACGCGAACGTTTCGACTCGAGTCGACATCGCGGATGCCAAACGCCTCGCCGCGATCGTCGGGAAGCGCGCCCTCCTGCTGCGCGATCGATTCCCCGCGAATCAGGCCGGCAACCGGATGCCCCTGTCGCACAACCTGGGACCGCTGCGGGATCGCGACGCCGGGCTCGTTTCGCATCTTTCCGGACACGTCAGTCTCGCGATGGAAGACTGGGGCGCCTCACGATTGACCTTGATGACGGTGGCCGACTGGTTGCGCGCTCCCGAGACCTACGACGCCAAGGGCAGCTGGGAGCGCGCGATGCGCAAGCTCGCCGGGGAGGACGCGGATGCGCT
>Ga0255049_10002167_pt1 | contig 10469 bp, 10 predicted proteins | sample JV7_2_3_MG_FD_183615 | JGI IMG/M metagenome (GOLD analysis project Ga0255049, IMG submission 183615) | Seawater microbial communities from Jervis Inlet, British Columbia, Canada - JV7_2_3 | ecosystem: Environmental > Aquatic > Marine > Inlet | place: Canada: British Columbia | collected 2016-10-06
CTGCGCGCTGCTTCTTGAACCAGCGCAGGAAGCCGTGTCGATGGACGGACCGGATTCCGTTCACATTCCAGGAGAGGAGCTTCATGGAAGACGCGAGTCTGAGTCACGCTTCCGATGGATGCAAACGCCTCAGGAGGCGGTCAGGGCCGCCAGCCTCTCGTCCACGAGGGCCCGAACCTTCTCCGCGCGCTCGAGCTTGATCTCCTCGTAGCCTCGGATCCGGCCCGCGGCGGCTGCGATCTCGATCGCCGCGCCCAGATGCTCGGGTCGCAGAAGCTCGGCCAGTTGAGCGAGCGTCTTCACGTACCAATCGATTAACGCTCGCTCCTCGCGTCGGACCCGCGTGCGGCCGAATGGGTCCAGCCGTGACCCGCGTAGCCGACGCAGCCTGACCAGTGCACGCAGCAGAAGCTCGCTGCCCCAGCCGCACGCGATCTTGCGCTCCAGCCCCAGCGCGCGCAGCAGGGGTGGATGCAGGTGGTAGCGCACGCGACTCCCGCGGCCGCGCTGCCGCTCGAGCCAGCGTCGGAAGGGTCCCCGCAGGTGCAGCCGGGCCACCTCGTACTCGTCCTTGTAGGCCATGAGGCGATAGAGCTCGCGGGCCGCGGTGCGCGTGAGCTCCATCGAGCCCGAGTCGGAGCTCGCTTCGGCTCGCGCAACGCCGATCACGACGCGGAGGAAGCCCCTCGCGTAGGCCGGGTCCTGGTAGTCGGCGAGATCGAGCGCGAAGCCCGCGATATGACGCCGCAACGCCTCGAGCTCCGACGAAGCGTTGAAGCCCGAGAGCCGCTGCTCCAGGGTCAGCCACGACGTGCCCAGCTCCTGGGCCGCGCGTTCGGCTGAACCATCCTCGCCGATCGCGCCGGGCGTCCCGTCCAGCAGCACCAGGTCCGCCAGGCCCGGATCCGAGGCCACCGCGCGGCCCAGGCTCAAGGCGGTCAGGTTGGTCTCCACCGCAATCCCCCGGTCCCGGATGGCCTGCTCGAGCGCGTGGAGCGACAGGGGTAGCATTCCGCGTTGGAACGCGGCCCCGAGCAGCACCACGTTCGCGGCCAAAGCCTCTCCCAGCGCGGCCTGCGCCAGGGATTCCGCGCTGAGCGTGAAGAGCGAGCGCGTACGGCTACGCAGCTCGCCGATGAAGTCTCCGATGTGGGCCAGGGGCAGATCGGGGTTCGAGACCATCTCTCCCGTCGGTGCCATCACCTCCTGAACCACGGCCCGTGTATGCTCGTGGCTCAGTCTCCAGAGGGAATCCCCATCGCAGCTGCTGATCGGGTCGAAGGCCAGCAGTACGTCCGCATCGCCCCAGCTCACGCGAGGGCTTCCGCGCAACGGATTGCGTCCAAGGATGCAGTGCGAGGCGACCTTACCACCGCGCTGCGCGAGGCCTGTCTGGTCGAGGTGCAGCGCGTACAGACCGTCGATCTCAGCCGCACGAACCAGGATGGCGTTCGTGCTGACCACCCCCGTGCTACCGACCCCGACGAGGTAGATCGAGAAGCGCTCGCGTTCCCAGCCGGGCGGCTCCGGCTCGGGCAGCTGCTCGGGCATCCATTTCTTCGTGTCGAGGCTCGGCGGGCGATCCCCCGACACGCTTACGAACGCGGGACAATCGCCCGCCAGGCAGGAGCGATCGTCGCTGCATGAGCTCTGATGAATGCGTGTCTTGCGTCCAAGCACCGTTCCTATGGGCCGTAGCGACACACAGGTGGACTTGCGGCCGCAATCTCCACACCCTTCGCAGACGTCTTCGTTGATGAAGATCTGCTCCTTTGGCTGAGGCAGAAGGCCGCGGCGCTCGAGTCGCTGTTTCTGGTTCGCGCAGAGCTGGTCGTAGATGAGAGCGCTGACCCCCGGCTCACGCGTCATCCGAGCCATCGCCTCGTCGTAGCTCTCGCGTGAGATGCACTCAACCGCCTGGTGGCCGCGCGCGAAAGCGACGAGCGCCCGGTCGTTACTGACCGCGACGATCTTGCGCACGCCATCGGAGAGGAGGTCTCGCACGATGTCCACGAGGGGCTTCTCGCCCACCGCTCTCTGGCCCCCGGTCATGGCGATGGTGCCGTTGTAGAGCAGCTTGTAGGTCATCGTCACGCCCGCCTCGACGCAGGCGCGCACGGCCTGACGGCCGGAGTGGAAGTAGGTGCCATCGCCCAGGTTCTGGAACAGGTGCGGGGTATCGACGAAGCTGGAAAGCCCGATCCAGGACGAGCCCTCTGACCCCATGGCCCCCACGAACTGCACCTCGCGGTCCATCAGGAGCGCCATGGTGTGGCAGCCGATCCCACCTCCGGCCATCGAGCCATCGGGCAGAAGCGTGGAGGTGCTGTGAGGACAGCCGCTGCAGAAAACGGGGGGACGTGGCGGGGCTTTCACACGATCGGGGAGGGCCGTGGCCGCGCGCAGCTGTCCGGCGCGCGAGGTAAGCTCGGGCTCCTCCAACCTTTGCGCGAGATGTTCCCCGAGATCGAGGGCCAGGGTTTCCGCGCTGATCTCGCTCTGGCGCGCCAGCCATGGCTCACCGCTCTCATTACGCTGGCCCAGTACCATCGGACGGTCCACGGTGTTGAAGAGCGCGGCGCGAAGCTGGTCCTCGAGAAAGCCACGGCGCTCGTCCACCACGATGAGCTCGTCCAGACCATCCGCGAACTCAGCGAGACGGCGCGGCTCGATCGGATAGAGCATCTCCATCTTGAGCAAGCGTATTCCGAGCTTCTCGAGCTTGGAGTCGTCGAGTCCGAGCAGCTCGAGCGCCGTCTCGAGCTCGCGATACAGCCGCCCGCTCGCCACGAGGCCCGTGCGGTCGCGCGGGTGCCGGTGAGAGATCGGGTTGAGTCCGTTCTCGAAGGCGTAGCGGCAGACTGCTTCGAGGCGCTCGTAGAGAATGCGCTCCTCAATCTGGTTCACGTGGGGTGGAAGCAGGCGGGTATCCAGCTGCTTTTGGAAGGTTCGCCCGCGCACCTGGAATTTAGGCAGCTCGATGGCCGGGCTTCGCCCCCCAGATCCAGGATTGCGCCGCCGTCCGCCACATCGGCCACGATCTTGAGGCCGACCCAGACGCCAGCGTAGCGCGAGAGTGCGAACCCATGCAGGCCCAACGCCAGCACCTCGCCCGCGTCGGCCGGTGCGAGCACCGGGATCATCGCGTGCGCGAAGGCGTGCTCGCTGTGGCTCGGGAGCGACGAGCTCTTGCAGCAAGGATCGTCGCCCACCACCGCGAGCGCCCCGCCGAAGTGCGCAGTCCCGATGAAGTTGGCGTGACGGAGCACGTCCAGCGAGCGGTCGAGGCCCGGCGCCTTGCCGTACCAGATGCCGACCACGCCGTCGTAGCGCGAGTGGGGAAACAGATCGATGAGCTGCGTCCCCGCGACCGTGCCCGCCGCTAGCTCCTCGTTCAGCCCGGGCACGAAGTGCACGTCCTCCGCTTGGAGCAGCCGCTTCACTCGCGTGAGCTCCTGGTCGAAGCCCGCCAGCGGCGAGCCCGGGTAGCCCGAGATCAGTGCGCCGATGCGCCGGCCGGCCGCACGATCGCGGCGCAGTTGCTCCAGGGGCAGTCGCACCAGCGCCTGCAGTCCCGTCAGGTGCACGCGCCCCTGAACCCGGATGTAGCGCTCCCCGAGGGGGGGCAGATCGGGTTTCGCTGTCGCCATACCCCCCCATATCGACCCTGTACCGGAAGGGGCTTAGGCGAGAGGTACCGCTGGAGTCGCACATTGAAACGTGTTTCAATACGTGCGCACGGATGGCCACACCGGGCCGCTCTGGATTTCTGACGCGAGGAAGGAAGCGAAGCATGGCGAGCCCTCCCGAACAGCTGCTCAGCGCGAGCTACGCGCTCGAGTACACGTACACGCGCTCCGTGGGTCCGGTCATCGGTCGCTTCCTCACCGGTCTGCGTGAGCGCCGCATTGAGGGCATCGTGGGGAGTGACGGCAAGGTGATCGTGCCGCCGACGGAGTACGACCCCGTGACGGGCGAGACACTGGAGGACTTTGTTGAGGTGGGTCCCGCCGGCGTGGTCACCACCTGGGCCTGGGTGAGCGAGCCGCGCCGCGGGCAGCCGCTGGATCGGCCCTTCGCGTGGGCACTCATCCGGCTGGACGGCGCCGACACCGCTCTGCTGCACGCGCTGGATGCGGGCGACGAGTCGAGGGTCTCAACCGGCATGCGGGTCACGGCGCGCTGGCGCGAGGAGACGACCGGCCACATTCGGGACCTGGCTTGCTTCGAGCCGGAGGGAGCGTGATGGACAACCCGATCGAAGAGATCCAGACCCCAATCCGTCTCGACTACCGGTACACGGCGGGTGGGGCGACCGCGCGTTTCCTGCGCGGGCTCAAAGAAGGTCGCATCCTGGGCCAACGCTGCCCTAGCTGTCAGAAAGTGATCGTACCGGCCCGCGGCGCTTGTGCGCGTTGCGGCGTGGCCACGAAGGAAGAGATCGAACTCCCCGACCGCGGCACTGTGACCACTTTCTGTGTGGTCCACATCCCTGTACCGGGCTCGGCTGTCAAGCCGCCCTTTGTGTGCGCAACGATCAAGCTCGACGGCGCGGATATCGGGCTCTTCCACCTGGTGAGCGAGATTCCACCCGATGAGGTGCGGCCGGGCATGCGCGTCAAGGCCCAGTGGAAGCCGCGCGAAGAATGGGACTGCACGCTCGAGAACATCCGCTACTTCACGCCTACGGGTGAGCCGGATGTGGAGCTGGAGGGCTCCGCCCATGCGTGACGTCGCAATCGTCTCGTTCACGCAGGCGCCCAACGTGCGCGACGCCGGGGCCATGAACGAGGTGGAGATCCTGATGCCCCTCGTGGCGGAGGCGCTCGAGAAGTCCACGCTCACATTGCAGGAGATCGGCTTTACTTGCTCCGGCAGCTCTGACTACCTGGCGGGGGCTCCTTTTTCGTTCGTGATGGCCATCGATGCGCTCGGTGCCTGGCCTCCCATCTCCGAGTCGCACGTCGAGATGGACGGGGCCTGGGCGCTCTACGAAGCGTGGGTCAAGCTCCAGCACGGGGCGGTTGATTCCGCGCTGGTCTACGGCTTCGGCAAGTCCTCCTCGGGTGAGATCCGTGACGTGCTCGCGCTTCAGCTCGATCCCTACTACGTGGCGCCACTCTGGCCCGACTCGGTGAGCCTGGCGGCGCTGCAGGCGCGTGCGCTGCTCGAATCGAGCGCCTACAGCGAGAAGGACATGGCCGAGGTCGCGGCGCGGAACCGGCGCAACGCTCGCTCGAACCCCAAGGCCCAGCTCTCAGGTGACTTCGATTCGGCGGCTCTGCTCGCCGAGCCCTATCTCGTATCGCCGCTTCGCAAGCACGACTGTCCGCCGATCACCGATGGCGCAGCGGTCGTGGTCCTGGCCGCGGACGACCTCGCGCGCAGGATCTCGAAGCGGCCGGCCTGGATTCGCGGCATCGATCATCGCATCGAGCCGCACTCACTGGGCGTACGTGACCTCACGCGGTCGCCCTCGACCGAGCTGGCTGCGGAGAAGGCGGGGGTGGCGCGCGGTCCGCTCGACCTGGCTGAGCTGCACGCGCCCTTCACCCACCAGGAGCTGATCCTGCGCGACGCGCTGGGGCTCAAGCACGGAGTCGATATTAATCCCTCGGGAGGCGCGCTCGCGGCCAACCCGATCATGGCGGCGGGCCTGGCGCGTATCGGCGAGGCGGCGACTCGTATCAGCGGGGGCTTGGCGAACCGCGCCGTCGCGCATGCCACCTCGGGTCCGTGTTTACAACAGAATCTCGTCTGCGTGCTGGAGGGCGAGTAGATGGGCGAGCTTTGCGGAGTCGTAGGAATCGGGCAGACCAAGTATGCGGCCAAGCGCGGCGACCTCTCGATCGCGGGTCTGGTGCGCGAGGCAGCACTGCGGGCGCTCGAGGATGCGGATCTGGAGTGGAAGGACGTCGACGCCGTCGTGATCGGCAAGGCGCCTGACATGTTCGAGGGCGTGATGATGCCCGAGCTCTACCTGGCGGATGCGCTGGGCGCAGTGGGAAAGCCCATGCTGCGGGTTCACACCGCTGGCAGCGTCGGTGGCTCCACCTCCGTTGTGGCCGCCTCGCTCATCCAGGCGGGCATTCATGATCGCGTGCTCACTGTGTCGTTCGAGAAGCAGTCCGACTCGAACGCCATGTGGGCACTCTCGTCCAAGCAGCCCTTCTCGCCGCACATCAACGCCGGGGCGGGTGGCTATTTTGCGCCGCTCATTCGAACGTACATCCGGCGCTCGAAAGCGCCCGACCACATCGGCATGCTGGTGGCGCTGAAAGACCGCCTGAACGCACTCAAGAACCCCTACGCACACCTCCATCTCGAGGACATCAGCCTGCAGAAGGTCGAGTCTTCGCCCATGCTGTGGGCGCCCATCCGCTACCTCGAGAGCTGTCCCTCCTCCGACGGTGCGTGCGCCATGGTGCTGGCGCGCGAGGCGCTGGCCAAGGATGCGCCACGCCCGCCTGCCTGGGTGTTGGGGACCGCCATGCGGACCGAGCCCACCATGTTCGCCGGGCGCGAAGAGGTGAACCCGCAGGCGGGCAAGGACTGCGCCGCCGACGTTTTCAGCCAGGCCGGGATCACGAACCCGCGTGAGCAGATCGATGTGGCCGAGATCTACGTGCCCTTCAGCTGGTTCGAGCCCATGTGGATGGAGAACCTCGGCTTCGCCGCGGAAGGCGAAGGCTGGAAGATGACCGATGAGGGCGAGACCGCTCTCGAGGGCGACATGCCCATCAACGCCTCGGGCGGCGTACTCTCGTCCAACCCGATCGGGGCCTCGGGCATGATCCGTTTCGCCGAGGCGGCGCTGCAGGTGCGGGGCCTGGCTGGAGAGCACCAGATCGATGGCGCACGCACGGCTCTGGGCCACGCCTACGGCGGCGGCTCCCAGTACATCTCCATGTGGGTCGTCAGCAGCGAAAGGCCCTAGTGTTCTGTTCATAGCCCATCGCGCTCGCGGTGGTACAGTCGCCGGCCATGGCCGAACGGATGTCCACTGCGCGTCGTGTCGCCTATGCGCTCGGGGTTGGCGGCTACCAGATCACCGATCGCATCGTGATCGTTATCGCCCTCTACTATTACCTCCCGCCGCCTGACGTCGGTCTGACCTCGCAGGTCTCCCAGGGGATCTTCCTGGGGGTGTTCACGGTCTTCGGAATCGGGATGCTGATCGGCCGCATCTTCGACTCCCTCGCCGATCCGCTGGTGGGGCACGCCTCCGACCGATCCCGCTCCCCGCTAGGACGACGTCGTAGCTTCCTAATCTATGGGATTGTTCCCATGCTGGTGCTTCCTGCGCTCCTCTTCTGGCCTCCCGCTGCACCCGGCAGCACGCTCAACGGCATTGCGCTGGCGATCGTGTTGTCTGCCTACTTTGTTGCCTTCACGGTCTACGTGGCGCCCTATCTGGCGTTGCTTCCGGAGCTCGCTACCGAACCCCGCGACCGTGTACGGCTTTCAACGCTGCTTGGAGTGGTTTCCTTTCCCGTGGTAGCCCTGTACGGGGCCGCCTGGCCCTACGGCATCGAGCTCGGCCGCGAGCTCGGCCTCTCCTCCCAGGATGCGGTCCGCTGGGTAGTAGTGGGGTCCCTGCTCGTGGCCTTCGTCCTGTGCCTGCTCCCCATCCTGGTGGTGGACGAGCGGCGCTTCACCACCACGATCTCCTCAGAGCTGCCATTCAAGCAGGCGATCGTGCGCACCCTTTCAAACCGGCCCTTTCTGCTCTTTCTGGCTGCCGAGCTGCTGTTGATCTTCGGGACCACGCTGCTGGCGCCCATACCCATCTACTATGCGACGGTGATCCTGGGTCGGTCCGAGGGCTTCGCCGCAACGATGATGCTGGCCGTGCTCGGGACCACGTTGATCGGCTTCCTCGTCATCGTACGCGCCGGCGACCGCATCGGGGCGCGGCGGGGCATGATCGTCTGCAATCTGATCTTTGCCCTCGCGGCGGGCGCGCTGGGATTGCTCCGGCCCGACGTGCCCGGCGGTCCGCACGATCTCTCGAATCTTGTCATCCTGTTCTCGGCCATGGCGACGCTGGGGATCGGGGTGCCCGGGCTTCTCGTCCTGCCCTACGTGATCATCAGTCAGGTGATCGACTACGACACTGCGCAGACCGGCTCGAATCGTTCGGCGATGTACTTTGGCATGCAGGGTTTGCTGATTAAATGGATGTATGGGGTCGCGGGTGCGGTGATCGCGTTTCTGTTTGCGCGTTTCGGAAACAGCCCGGAGCAGGCCCTCGGCATTCTGCTCATCGGCCCGCTGGGCGCGCTGGCGTGCTTGCTCTCGGCGCTGGTGCTCACGTTCTACCCGGAGCGCACGGTGTTGGCCGTTGCCGCGCGTCTTCACGCCTCCGGAGATGCGAGTGAGGTGAAATAGGCTAGCTTGGCTCTTTCAGCGCGGCGCTTACTGTGGCAGCGGCGTGCTCCGCGAGGAGCGTTCGGGCCGCGAGCGCCTGGAGGTAGATGCCGGCCTGTCTCGAGCCGAGCGGTGTCGCCCACACGTCATGGAAGCGCGGTGCGGTTCCTCCGACGAATACGATGCGCCCTGCCACGTCGGCGGTCTCAAAGCGACCTTCGAGCAGATCAGACACGGAGATCGTCGGGATCGGTGGGCGCGCGCGCCGATAGTCGATGCGGAAACGCCGAACATCGCCCGGCACTGGATCCAGGTTCAAAGCGACGGCCACCGCGGCCTGACTCAGGGACGGCACGGCTTGCGCGTCGATCCGACGGTCGCGGTAGCCGTGCCGGACGATTCCATCGCCGTCGACATTGAACAGCACGTGCCCGATGGCAGCCGCACCGATCATGAACTCGGGAGCCGGGAACTTGACGATCTCGATCTCGCCGCTGTCTCCCTCCTCCCAGGTCTGACGGTGGGCGGCCAGCACGACACGGCGGGAGTCCTTGAGGGCCCGGGCGAACGCCATGTCGTTGCGTCGCTCGCCCCGCTTGGAGAAGTCGAAGCTGAAGGCCACCACTTTCGCTCCGGCGCCATCGAGACGGTACACGATCTCGGCGAAGCGGCCGCGCGGCCAGGGCCAGGGATGTTCCTCCTGCATGCTCGTCCTATCGACGGTGACGATGGCTACATCGGGAACGTGTGCCGGCAGCGGATCCGCCGCACCCTCTGTGACGCGGGCAAGAGACTCGCTGAGTGGAAATCGACCGTACGAGAGGATTCCGCAGGAGATCGAGATGGCGGCGAAGGCCCCGACCGCCGCTGCGGCGATCACGATGCCGCGTCTGACGCGTGGCTTCTTCACCTGCGCTGAATCGGCAGGGTGCGCGTCGAACCTGAGCGGGAATCGCGCTCGTGGTGGAGCCGTCTGTCGAGGCCGTTCGCGTCGATGGTCCTGGCTCAGCGCCCCTTGAAATTCGGCTTGCGTTTCTCTGAGAAAGCGCGGGGTCCTTCGCGCGCGTCTTCGCTGGCGAACACGGGTAGGCCGATCTCGAGCTCACGCGCGAGGCCCTCCTCCTCCGAGAGTCCCTCGGTTTCGCGCAAGGAGCGCATAATCGCGCGCACGGCCAGGGGGCCGTTCGCAGCGATCACGTCGGCGATCTTCCGTGCCTCAGCCAGCGCCTCCCCCTCGGGAACGACGCGCCCGATGAGGCCGATCGAGAGCGCCTCCGCTGCGGAGAGCTGCTGGCCTGTGAGCAGAATCTCCGCGGCGCGCGTGAAGGGATCTGACGCCGTAGGCGCACGGTCGAACCTCCCACTGGAAAGAGCGACCAGCGCACCTCGGCCACGCCGAAGCGCGCGCTCTCGCTGGCCACGCGGATCTCGGTGGCCTGCAGGATCTCTGTGCCGCCCGCCACCGCGTAGCCCTCGACCGCGGCGATAATCGGCTTTTGCGGACGCTTATGACGGAGCAGCGCCTGCCAGTGCAGCTCGGGTACCTCGTCGAAGCGCTTCTTGAGATCGGGCGGCGTCTGCTCCCCGTGCATGGTCTTGAGGTCGGCGCCCGCGCAGAAATGGCCGCCCGCTCCGGTGAGGATGGCCACGCGTAACTCGTCGTCCGCATCCAGCTGCCGCCAGGCGTCGTACATGCCCACCAGCATCTCGGGGCTGAAAGCGTTGCGGGCTTCTGGGCGGTTCAAGGTGACCGTCAGCAGATGGCCCTCTTTCTCGACGATGGCGTGGCGCGGATCGCTCATGGCGTCCTCCCGTTGTGCAGTCCCTTCCGGGGCGGATTGGAACATGTTCTAGAGGGGTTGCCAAGTGTTTGCGGGGTGCTCCCGGCTCAGGCTCCCACGTCGTTGAGCAGTGCTTGCAGCACGGGCGTGGACAGGTTCTCGATATCCACCGCCGAGTCCTCGGGCACGAGCTCGTAGTACTTCATCTGCAGGAAGAGCCGGGCCATGATGGCCGCGTAGCGCCAGGCGGCGAAGACCTCGTAGTACGAGTAATGGTCCGCCCGCCGCCCCAGCCGCTGCTCCCAGCGTGCGATGGTC
>Ga0255049_10002168_pt1 | contig 10466 bp, 10 predicted proteins | sample JV7_2_3_MG_FD_183615 | JGI IMG/M metagenome (GOLD analysis project Ga0255049, IMG submission 183615) | Seawater microbial communities from Jervis Inlet, British Columbia, Canada - JV7_2_3 | ecosystem: Environmental > Aquatic > Marine > Inlet | place: Canada: British Columbia | collected 2016-10-06
GTACGCCCACTCGCCGTGCACTTCTTCACAGAGTGCGTGGGTCACTTTCACCTCGAGGGTGGGAATCGTGGAGGTGTTGTCGACGGGGAACGAGATGCTCTGCCCGTCGGATGTCAGGATCGAGGTACCCGTGTCGTGGCCCTCGCCGTCGAGGAGAAGAACTGTGTTGGTGCCACTCACCGACCCACCCCCCGTATAGGTCAACGCAGAGTCGATCGTGCCGAAGCGGCCTCCGAAGGTTCCCTCGATGTGGTTATTGCCACTGCCGGTCAGGGTCCACCGCCCGGCGGGGCCGTCGTCGGATACAGAGAAGTCGAACTCGGCGTCGAGCGATGCGGCCCAGTCGAAGGTCACCGGGCCTGCAACGGCCACCGCCGTGCCTCCGGCCCATCCCCAGCCTTTCCAGTCGCCCAATGTGAGACTGGTGGCCTCTGGCTCGGGTTCTAGATCCCCGGCGACGGCGGCAGGTACGACTGCAACCACCAGCGCGAACACCAGTAGAACACTCCATCTGTGCTGCATCCCCCGAAACATTCTTCCCCTCGACCTTGGAACGGTGGTCCAACTGAGTCGGGAGACTAATCAGCCGTATCCATGGATGCTGACCGGGGTCGAGCCGCCCAAATGACAATGTCGCCCGGGCGAAATGGGAAGGTCACCACCGGGCGCTGTCCTCCTCCTCGGAGCGATAACGAACGAGTGGATCGGTCACGGCCCTGACCCTAGGTCCGGGGGACGCACCGTGGCCTCCTTGCCGGGGGAGCCACCCAGCACCAAGAAGTGAGATCGGTCCAAACCGGTACGCTCACCGACATGCCTCGGGAACCCGACACCGGAGATCCGCTCGAATTCGCGCTCGCCGGCAGTCTCGCCGATGCCTTGGAAGGTTGGAACGAGCTACAAGGCGACACGCCTGCCCTTCTTTACCACTACACCGACGTAGCGGGACTTATCGGGATTTGCGCCTCGCGGTCGCTGCGCGCCACGAACCTGCGCTTCATGAACGATGCCAAGGAACTTTCGCACGCATGGAAGCTGATGCGCGCTGTCCTTGTCGAAGCCAAGGAGCAGGCCACCCTGCCTGCCCAAGTTGACCTCATCGATGAGATCGAGCAGGCGACCTCGACCGAGTGGGCCGGGTACCCCGATTTCTACTCAGTGTCATTTACCGCAAACGGTGACCTGTTGAGCCAATGGAGAGGTTACGGGTCATCCGGAGGGGGATATGCGATCGGGTTCGACCCCGAGGGCCTAGTTCAACCACCATCGCCTCATCCGCAGCCCGCGAGATTCCTACATCGAGTCATCTACGACGAAGCCATCCAACTTCGTTTTCTTCGAGATGCCGCCCAGGCGATGCTCGAACTGTTCGCCACCGTCGATCCGGCTGAATCGGACGTGACCAAATCGCGAGCGCGTGCGTTCTCTGCGATGGGCGAGCTCGTCGGATTCGCTTTCGGCTTCAAAGATCCTGCGTGGGCAGAAGAACAAGAATGGCGCGCCGTCCACGTGCTTCCCGGCGGTGAATTGGATGGCGTCGAGTTCCGACCCCACAGCGGAATAGCGATGCCTTACACATCACTGCCAATGGGAACCGACCCCGACGGCCGCCTCCCGATACGCCACATCGTCCAGGGCCCGACGATCAACACTGACATAGCGACCAGATCACTCGAACTGCTGTTGACCGCCAACGGCTACCCCGATGTTGACATCACCGTGTCATCGGTCCCCCTACGGCCCTAGCCGGTCGGGCCGCCGAACGATCTCAGCCGACGGCGACTCGGATCTGGGAACGAATGGCGGGAAGACGACGACAGGGGTGCTGAGGCGCTGGAGACAACACGCCACCATCCCCCACGGTGCGTAAATGTCATCAGAGAGCATCAGGGCGTCGCGGGGCATCAAAGGTCCGCCGTCGCACCAAACAGAGAAATCAGCCAGCTGTCGAGGAGATGAGCTTCCGTACAGCCGCCACGACCAGATCGGGCTCATCCCACATGATGGCGTGGCCGCTCTGTTCCGCCACCACTAACTCACTGTTCGAAGACAAACCGGCAAGGCGCGCCTGCGCCTCGAGAAACCCCGGTTCCAGAGCAGCCATGCCACCCGTAAACGGCACACCGTGAGTCATCACGATTAACGGCAATTCACCGAGGTCACCGAATCCTCCCGCAACCCGATCTTCGGGTGGGGTCGAGGTATACGCCGCCACTTCACCCGCAGCGGCCTCCCAATATCTTGCTCTCGCCAACTCCGAGAAGAACACCGGCCGAACCTCTTCCGGGATCTCGGGAAAGGGGAGAGCTTTGGGAAAGAACCGCAGCAGGACTCTGAGGATGCCGAACCTCGCGACTCGGCCGAGTCGACGAGCCGAGGCAGCCTCGGAATCGATGATGTCAGGTCCACCAAAGAATGCCTCTTCCTCAGTGGCATCGAGCAAGAGCACGCCAGCAACGTCCTCGGGATAGCGGCGGGCGTAGGAGCGCACGAGCAGGCCACCCTTGGAGTGGCCCACCAGGACGTAGGGCCCAGCAATCTCTGCAGCTGTGAGCAACGCCTTGAGATCACGCACCGTGTCATCGAAGGACAGCTGACTCGGACTCGGGTCACTCCAACCGAAGCCAGCGCGGTCATAACTGCAAACGTGTGAGAACTCAGCCAGTCGTTCTTGGAGCGGTCCCCACTGAGAGGACGAGCTCGCTCCGCCAGCCTCGAGAACCACAGTGGGGGTGCCACTACCGGCACATTTGAGGTGCAGTTTGCGACCGCTGATATCAAAGAGTCGGCCAGGCGCCGGAAAGCGTGCAGCATCGCGCGCCTCGGATATCCGCTGGTACAGAAGCGCCACGCTCATCACCACCGTTAGAAGCCCCGCCACGACTATGACAACGTTGATTAACAGCTCCCATCCCCTCGGGCCCAAGCGACCAGAAAAGCTACCACCGGGAGCCCATACCCCTCAAGGGTTGAGGCATACGGGGAGGGGGGTACAGCACCCCACCGTCCCCCACTGCTCGTAAATGTCATCAGAGGGTTGACGGCCGCAGGAGACAGCACCACACCATCCCCCAGGGAACCTATTTGTCAGTCGCTCAAGCAAGAGGGCTCAGAAGTTCCAGTCGATTGCGGGATCATCAGCCAGCGGCTTCTGCCCCGCGCCGATGGTGAGGGCCGCGTCCCGGCGGTCGAGGTCCTAATTCCCAAACGGGTCGTATGCGTAGAAACGGTCGAAGCCGGGAAGCCTGCCTCCAACTCGATCCTCATCGGCTCGATTCTGCCAGACCGATGCCGATCACGCCCCTGGGTCGTAGGCTTGTTGGAATGGGTATACCTGGTGATGCGGTTGAGACCTCGACATCATTCTTTTGGCTCGATGACGGCATCGTCCACATCCAGCGCAAGGAGACTCCGGCTACCGCCGAGACCACGGCTCATGGGATTGACATCATCCGTGGCCTTATCGGGGAGGTACCCCGACCCTTACTCATAAAGTCTGGTTGGGCAGGCGGAATCGGGCTTGAGGTTTGGCCCACGGCGCTTTCTGCAGTTGATCCCCTTCTTTCGGCCATCGCTGTCGTCGGTGAGTTCGAATCTGCAGAGCTGGATGCCTTCCGACCAATCATCAACCAGCTTTTGGTCCCATTTCAGGTCTTCACCGACGAATCCGAAGCATTGGCATTCCTGCGGGAATACTTGCCGGGCGAGTAGCCGACGCCTGGCCCCCATCAGCGTGTGAATCACCCTTTGTCACACTTTCCGTTCGCGCTATCGGGTGTCGTGTTCGCGAATCGCCTTCCCCTCTATCCCCCGCTGGCATTGCCCAACCACCGTCTGGCGTCCGATAATCGAAGTTGCCGGAGTGATGAGAAAAGCACCGCGCCATCCCCCACGGTGCGTAAATGTCATCAGAGCGCTGAAGGGGAACTGTCCGGATTCGCCGAGGCCCGGATCAGCTCTTTGCTCAGATGATCGAGCCGACGATGACGTTCGTGATGCCAGTGGCGCCTATTGCCAAAAGGGGTATCAACCAGGCGGCTCCAGAGTGCTGCAGCCGACGGCGGACCGCCCATGTGAGAAGGAACGCAGATACGCCCAGATAGGCGATCAATGCCGTCAACCCGAAGATCTTGTCGCCGTCATCGATCGTGCGGGCCCCACCGACTTGAAATACGCCCCGAAGGAACAGCAGGAAGCTGAGGGCGACCACGACAACTATCCAGGCTGCGAATCCGATCCGGCTACCACGCGCGGGAGCGGCGGCCTCGGGGGCTACTGCTATGGCAGCAGCTGTGCTTCGAGCGCTCCAGATCGATGAGGTCACAGCGATGCCGATAGCGATGAGCGAGATGAGGATCAGGCCGAAGGACGTGAACGCGATCGACCCGTAGCGCTCCGGAAGATGCTCAGCCATGCGGTCGAAGAACTCATCGCGGAACTCGTTCACGCTGATGCCGAAGTTGTCCTCGAATGCCTGAGAGAAGTACGCCCCTGCACCCATGTCGAGATACATGTCAGCGGCATCGCCTGGTGTCTTGGCGAGACCGCCCTCGTCGAGCAAGTACTCGACGGCGAGTTGGAACGTGGGGTAGAGGAAGCTCCTGTAGGTGTCGGCGTCCACCGCCAAGTCGTCGTACCGCATTGCGATCGGATTGAGGCCGGGGTGGAGATCACGGAGTTCGTTGAGTTGATTGAGATCCTTGATCGGATAGGCGGTGGTTCCTCCGGTCATCGCTTCCGCCAGACCCTCACTGAACCAGACTTCGGTGTGGTGCTCCTGGGCTGCCGCCTCTCCCTTGAGCAGGCTCTCGAGGACGTGGGTCAATTCGTGGCGGACTACCGAGGTGTAGCTGTCAATGTCACGAGTGTGTTCCTCGTGATCGAGCGACATCACGATGAGCCCTGCGTAGTAGGCCCGAGCTTCCCAACGGTCCTGCGGATTCTGGTCCCGAAAGGCCATGACGTGGATCTTGTCCTGGTCGGATGGGAAAACAAGCAGATCCTCGGTGATACCAAACTCGTCGATCAGCTCGCTGTACAGGCTCTCTGCGATGTCGGCTACACGCTGTCTCGCCTCCAGCCCGGCCGAATCGCTGAAGACGGTGAAATGCTCGCTCTCATAAGGGGCACCGTCGTGAGGGAATGATTCCTTGGCATACCAGGAGCCTTCATCGACCATATCTGCCGCGGCAACCGTGGGTCCGGTCACCTCACGACTATCTCCACCGCAGCCTGAGACCAGAGCGAGGAGAACGAAAGCACCGATACCCTGAAGAAACGCCACCCATCGGCGTTCGAATCCCATGAACCCCCTGCGTTGACTACCCGAAGCTAAGCGAAGCAGCGAGCACCAAACAGGGTCGTTTGGCCCCCGGCTCTACCCCGATGTCCGGCCGCTTGAGCGAGTCACATCACCGCCCTATCCCCGAGCGTGCTGTCACCGGAAGTAAGCGAGTAACCCTCTGACCATGTTGGCGGTCGCCCCCCACAAGATGCCCTCCGGGAACTCGTAGAACCACATCGTGCGGCCCTCCGACCATTCGCTGGTCCGCCAATTGGCATCCGGGAGCAACTCGTCAATGGCGGGCTCGATGATCGCCTCGACCTCGGCCGGTTGAGGGACGAACTCATCGGGTCGATCAATCCTGACCACGACCGGGACGATGAGCATCTCTGCCGATCGAGTGTGGGTCGGCTCGAGGCCACCAAACACTTCCACGACGTTCTCACGCGGAAGTCCAATCTCCTCGCATGCCTCGCGCATCGCGGTGTCCACCGGGCCTTCGTCCTGGGGTTCCACCATGCCACCAGGAAACACCACATCGCCGGGATGAGTCGGCATGTGATCCGGCCGTCGGGTGAGGACGACGCGGAGCCGACCCTGGTCCTCGTACAGAGGAACAAGGACGGCAGCCTTCATGCGATCAGGGACCGGAACCGGGGGCAGGGCCCGCAACGGTTCCCAGAGTGAGGTCACCACATCATGCTACGGCGATAGGCTGCCCAATCCATGAGGTCAACACCATGAGTCGGAGTCTGTCTGCGCGCACTCGCCACTCCGCGAGGCTCGAACTTCGACCATTTCGTAGACGCGATGTCGATTCTCTCATCGACGCAGTCAGCGAATCGCTCACCGAGCTGGAACGCTGGCTGCCATGGGTACATCGACGCTATGGCCGGGCAGACGCACTTCGATTCATCCGCGACTCATCCGCAGCCTGGGTCGAGGCGAGGGCATATGACTTCGCGATCAGGAACCCAGCGGTGCCCGACTATCACCTCGGCAACATCTCCATCTGGCCGCTCTCGCGCCGTGAGCGCTCCGGAGAGGTGGGCTATTGGGTAAGGACATCGGAGGCCGGCGAGGGGATCGCCACTGAAGCTACGGCCCGGATCCTCGCCACCGGGTTCGAAGAGATGGCTCTGCACCGCGTCATTCTCAGGATTGCGGTGGGCAACGCTCCAAGCGAGCGCGTCGCCGAGAAACTCGGCTTCGTAAATGAGGGCCTCCTCCGCCAGGAGGTGCTGGTCGCAGGCGAATGGCTCGATCACACCCTATGGGCGCTTCTCGAAGAGGAGTACCGACTCGAACGACCCAAGTGGGTGGAGAACGGTTGGCTGGAGGAGTAGCGGACTGCCCGGCGATGGCTCAGAACCCAAGGCTCCAAGAACGGACTCCAAGAAACGCGAGAGGGGCGGTCCCATCGGACCGCCCCTCTCTGGTCGACTGATGGACTAGAAGTCCATGCCACCCGGATCCGGCATGGCCGGAGGAGGCGAGTCTTCCTTCATCTCAGCGATCAGAGCCTCGGTGGTGATCAGCATCGCTGCAATCGAAGCAGCGTTCTGCACCGTTGACCGAGTCACCTTGGCAGGGTCAGCGACGCCGGCCTTGATGAGATCCTCGTACACACCGGTAGAGGCGTTGAAGCCCATGCTTCCGGTGAGATCACGGACCTTCTCCACGATGACGCCGCCCTCGTAGCCCGCATTGGACGCGATCTGGCGGATCGGGGACTCAAGCGACGCAAAGATCAGGGCACGCCCGGTCTTTTCATCGTCGGTTCCACCGCGCATCTTGGAAACGGCTTCTTGAGCCCGCAGCAGGGCCACGCCGCCACCGGCAACAATGCCCTCTTCCACAGCCGCCTTGGTCGCCTGGATGGCGTCCTCGATGCGGTGCTTCTTCTCCTTGAGCTCAACCTCAGTGGCCGCGCCGACCTTGATCACGGCAACGCCGCCCGACAGCTTGGCGAGGCGCTCGTTGAGCTTCTCGCGGTCCCAGTCAGAGTCGGAGTTGTCGATCTCACGCCGGATCTGCTTGATCCGCGCCTCGACGTCAGCCTTGGTTCCGGAGCCCTCCACAATGGTGGTGTTGTCCTTGGAGACGACCACCTTGCGGGCCTTTCCGAGCATATCCACGGTCACGCCGTCGAGCTTGAGGCCAACTTCTTCCGAAATCACCGTCGCACCCGTGAGAATGGCGATGTCCTGAAGCATGGCCTTGCGCCGCTCGCCAAAACCGGGGGCCTTGACAGCGATGGACGGGAACGTACCGCGGATCTTGTTAACCACCAGGGTGGCAAGAGCTTCGCCCTCGACATCCTCGGCGACAACCGCCAACGGCTTGCCCGACTGCATCACCTTCTCGAGCACCGGGAGCAGATCCTGAACCGAAGTGATCTTCTGGTTCACAACGAGGACATACGGATCCTCGAGCACTGACTCCTGACGATCAGGATCGGTAATGAAGTACGGCGAGATGAAGCCCTTGTCGAACTGCATGCCCTCGGTGAATTCGAGGTCGATACCGAACGTCTGGCTGTCCTCGACGGTAATGACGCCTTCGCCTCCGACCTTGGCCATCGCCTCGGCCAGCTTTTCGCCAACGTCGGGGTCGGCGGCTGAGTTCGAAGCAACGAACGCGATCTTTTCCTTGTCGGTCGCCTTGATGTCTTCGGAGAACTCCTCGATGGACTCGACCACTTTGTCGACCGCCTCGGCCATGCCACGACGCAGTTCCATCGGGTTGGCCCCGGCGGCTACGTTGCGAAGGCCCTCGTGGACCATCGACTGGGCGAGCACGGTTGCGGTCGTGGTGCCGTCACCAGCGACATCGTTCGTCTTGGTTGCGACCTCCTTGGCGAGTTGGGCGCCCATGTTCTCGTAGGCGTCGTCCAGCTCCATTTCCTTGGCGATCGTGTAGCCGTCATTGGTGATCGTGGGTGAGCCCCACTTCTTCTCCAGGACTACGTTGCGGCCTTTTGGTCCGAGCGTCACCTTGATGACGTTGGCCAGCTTGTCTACGCCGGCCTCCAGACCACGACGGGCCTCTTCATTGAATTTGAGTTCTTTTGCTGCCATTTGCTTGGTTCCTCCTCAGGCCTCAGCGAAGAACGGCGAGAACGTCGCGCGACGACAAGACGAGGTAGTCCTCACCGTCGTGCTTGACTTCGGTTCCCCCGTACTTCGAATAGACGACGACGTCGCCCTTCTCGATGTCCATCGGGATCCGCTCTCCGTCTTGAAAGTCACCGGGTCCTACAGCGATAACCTCGCCGAACTGCGGCTTCTCTTTGGCGGTATCAGGGATGACCAGACCGCTCGGGGTTCTGGCATCGCTTTCTTCTTGGGGCAGAACGACCACGCGGTCGCCCAACGGTTGCAGTTTCATCGAAAGAATCTCCCTCCTAAATGGGACTTGGCACTCTTCGATTGCGAGTGCCAACGGTAGCAGTCGCCCGATCCAATTGCCAGACGGATCGTTCAACCTGAGTCGTTTGCTATCAGATTTTCTCAGTGATGGGCAGGAGGTGGGTTGTCGAGTCGGCGGCGGTGGCCATGCCCAGAATAAGAAGCCCCGCCGGTACCGCAACCAATGACGCCCCGCTGCCCAGCAATGACATGCCTAATCCACCGAGTGCGATGCCGAATCCCAAAGCCATCCCCGCTCCCTTGGCGATCCGCCCTGCAGCCACCGGGGATCGTCCCCTTCGGACCAGCGAGGCGCGCAGCATCCGTCCACCATCGAGAGGAAAGGCCGGAATCAAGTTGAAGATCGCGACTCCTCCGTTCACAACCGCCAGGAGTCGCAGCATGCCGTCGAGACCGCCGCTCGCCGGGGTGATCAAGGCAGCAGTTGCCAGAACCAGGGCTACGACGCCGGATGCGATTGGGCCGGCGGCGGCAACTCTCCACTCCTGCTCGGGGCGTGCAGCATCGAGGTCCATTTCTGAGTATCCGCCGAGCAGGAAGACGACGACGCGCTTCACCGCTATTCCCTGGCGACGGGCGGCGGCCACATGGCCCAACTCGTGGGCAATCACGCTGGCCCACAGCAGCAGAGATCCGGTGCCGGCGACGACAGCACGCCCAAACAGCGAGCCCGCTCCTGGATCAATGCCGGCGAATACTCCCAAAGCGACGACGGGGAGCATGATCAACCAAGAACCACCGACGGCGATCTCGACTCCACCCACCGTGCCGAACGAGATCGTTCTCTTCACGCTCCGAGCTGCTGCGACGAGTCGATCTCGGCGCCGAGAGACGTCGATTCGTCGCGCCCCAGCCTGAAGGAGGCCGCAGCGCCGATCATCGCCCCGTTGTCGGTGCAAAGCCCCGGGGACGGGAGGAACAAACGCAGCTTGCGCTCGTCACACGCGGCGGCAAGCCGATCGCGCAATCTTCGGTTCGCAAGCACGCCACCACCGCCGGCCACGACGGATACCCCTGTCTCCTCGACAGCGTTCATCGTCTTGCTTACGAGCACATCGACGATCGCTTCCTGAATACTCGCTGCGATGTCCGGCATGTCGGGGAGTGTCCCCGCCTCATGGTGACGACGGACGTAGGTGACCACCGACGTCTTGAGGCCTGAAAACGAGAAGTCGAATGGACGATCGGCAAGCGCTCGCGGGAAGTCGATCGTCCTCGGATTGCCCCCATCGGATTCGGCATCGATCGCCGGACCGCCCGGATAGCCGAGACCGAGGAACCGGGCAAGCTTGTCGAATGCCTCGCCGGCCGCATCGTCGATGGTGGAGCCGATCGTCTCGTACGAACCCCAATCGCGCATATGAACGATCTGGCTGTGACCTCCTGACGCCAGGAGTACCACGGCAGGCGGCTGGTACTCGGGGTTTTCCAACCGGGGTGCAAACAGATGTCCCTCCATGTGGTCGATCCCCATGAAAGGGACCTCGAGCGCCCAGGCCAGTGCCTTGCCGTAGGAGAACCCGACCATCAGAGCGCCGGCAAGACCGGGGCCCTGGGTGGCTGCAACTGCATCGAGATCCATCGAATGCACTCCGGCCTCCCGCAACGCCGAGTGGGTCAGCGATCGGATGGCCTCCACATGGGCGCGCGCCGCCACCTCCGGAACCACGCCACCAAAGCGAGCATGCTCGTCTACCTGGGACGCCATCACATTGGAGAGGACCTCGAATCCCCTGGTGACCGCTACCGCC
>Ga0255049_10002170_pt1 | contig 10462 bp, 6 predicted proteins | sample JV7_2_3_MG_FD_183615 | JGI IMG/M metagenome (GOLD analysis project Ga0255049, IMG submission 183615) | Seawater microbial communities from Jervis Inlet, British Columbia, Canada - JV7_2_3 | ecosystem: Environmental > Aquatic > Marine > Inlet | place: Canada: British Columbia | collected 2016-10-06
GGCTCCGTAGTCGAGCTTAAGGGAGACGAGGAAATTGAATATGACGGCGAGGTTCATACCGCCGCCAATCTCTATGATGCCCTGAAAGAGGGCTACTACGGCAAGTTTTAGCGGAGGGGAAAGTGTCGCGTACCAGAATAGAAGAGAAGATCGTGGGCTACGCCGTCGCGGGCTCGAGCACCGATCACCAGGAGGCTTCGCCCACGCCAAAGGGCGACGGCGATCAGAAAGTTATTCGGATGCACGAGCGACTCGAGCGTCCCGAGATGCTGATCGGGTCGACCTATAAGGTAAAGACGCCGGTATCCGATCATGCGATGTACGTGACGATCAATGACATCGTTTTGAATGAGGGGACGGAGCACGAGCAGCGTCGGCCATTCGAAATCTTCATCAACTCGAAGAATCTGGATCACTATCAGTGGATTGTCGCCCTGACTCGAATCATGTCGGCTGTGTTTCGCAAGGGTGGCGATGTGACTTTTCTTGTTGATGAGCTCAAAGCGGTCTTCGATCCGCGCGGTGGTTACTGGCAGCCTGGCGGTAAGTTCATGCCATCGATCATTGCCGAGCTCGGTCATATCGTAGAAAAGCATCTGATTGAAATCGGCTTGTTAAAATCAATAAGCCCCGACGCAGAGCAGCAGAAGTTCCTTGACGCGAAACGCTCCGAGTTCAACGCACGGAGCAAGCAAACCGATGCATTTGCTAAGCACAGCTTTCCTGAAGGCGCTCAGCTTTGCGGTAAGTGCAGCACGGCTGCAGCCGTGATGCTGGACGGCTGTTTGACGTGTCTGAATTGCGGTTATTCCAAGTGCGGCTGAAAGACTTTTTGTTCCGCGCTGGTCGACCAACCAGCGCATAACGATCCGCCGTTGGTCCGCCTCTCGAATTCGTTCGGAGGCGGACCTTTTTTTGCTGCACCGGGTGTGGGCCCAATAGCTGGCTTTGCGGGTAGAATCCGAAAGGCTTGAAGCTGTCGGAGGCATAGATCGTTCGTGAGCCTGACCGTACCTGATTTTTCTTCGTTGAACGTGCTCGTCGGTGGCGATGCGATGCTCGATGAGTATTGGTTTGGCGATGCCGGTAGGATCTCGCCGGAGGCTCCGGTGCCGGTCGTGCATGCAAATTATCGTGAGCAACGCGCGGGCGGAGCGGCCAACGTTGCAGTCAATCTTGCGGCACTCGGTGCCCAGGTTCGGTTCGTCGGTGCCGTCGGCGACGACGCCAGCGGCAGTTTACTCGCAGATTTGCTCCGTGAGGCCGGCGTGGAGCCCACGCTCGTGACCACTGAGTCGGTGCCGACGATTCACAAGTTGCGCGTGCTGGCCCGCAATCAGCAGCTCATTCGTCTCGATGCCGAAACGAGCCTCGAACTCCTGGCCCGCGAGTTTAATCAGTCGATCATCGATCACGCAGAGCAAGAGCAGATCGTTGTCCTGTCTGATTACGGCAAGGGAACGCTGGCGAGCGTCGAAGAGCTGATCGAGAATCTGAAGGCGAAGTCCTGCCGGGTTCTGGTCGACCCAAAGGGCAGTCGCTTTGGCCGCTATCGACATTGCTATTGCCTGACACCAAACGAGGCCGAGTTTGCAGCCGTCGCCGGTCAATGGGGTAGCGAGGCGGAGTTTCACGCCAAGGCCGAAGCGCTGCGGCAAGACCTCGATCTGGAGTACCTGCTCATCACCCGCAGCGAGCGTGGCATGACTTTGGTTGGCCGGGATATTGACGCTTTCGACCTCGGCGCTGAGGCAAGGGAGGTTTTTGATGTCACGGGTGCGGGCGATACCGTGATAGCGACGCTGGCCGCTTCATTGGGGGTTGGTGTTCCCATTGCCGATGCCATGGCACTTGCAAATCTCGCGGCCAGTCTCGTTGTTGCCCGAATCGGCGTCGCCAGCGTGTCGTCACCAGAGCTTAAGTCTGCCCTTCATCGGCGCGGTTTCGGCGGGCGCGGTCTCGTCAAAGCCGATGAGCTATCAGGGATTCTGGACGAAGCCAGGCTGCGGGGTGACCGTATCGTCATGACGAACGGCTGTTTCGACATCTTGCATGCCGGTCACGTCAGCTATCTCGAGGAGGCGAAATCACTGGGCGACCAACTCGTTGTCGCAGTCAACGATGATGCGTCGGTCTCGAGGCTCAAGGGGCCTTCACGACCGATCACCCGACTTGACGACCGGATGGCAGTTCTGGCCGGGCTTGCCGCCGTCGATTGGGTCGTTCCGTTTGATGACGATACGCCGGCAGCGCTCGTCGAGCAGCTAAAGCCCAGCGTGCTGGTGAAAGGGGGTGACTGGCAGGTCGATCAGATTGCGGGCGCAGACTGGGTGTTGGCTAACGGTGGGGAAGTCCGTGTACTCGAATTCAAGCCTGGCCGGTCGACGACAGGGCTCATCGACGATATTCGTGCGGGCACCGAGTAAATTCGGTTTGCCCGCGCTTTGTCTTACTCGAGCCAGCCGTCGATCTCTGCCAGGTCCTCCGCGGATAAACTGCCAACCGCCTGCTTCAGCCTGAGAATATTCAGGAGGTACTCATAACGGGCGGTCGCGTATGAGGTTTCGGCCTGACGAACGTCATTCTGCGCATTGACGACATCCACACCGGTACGCTGACCGACCTCCTCCCCGGCCGTGGTTGCCACCAGCGCCAGCTGCGATGACTCGAGTGCCTGGCGCAGCGCCTCGACGCGGCTGATCTCCGATGTGACACCAAGATAGGCATCTCGCGTCAGGCGCTCGGTCTGGCGTGTGATGCGCTCGACGGTCTCCAGCGCTGCGCGGTGCTGGTAGACGGACTGCTGAATCCGTGAGCGATTCATGCCGCCGCTGAATATGGGGAGGCTCAGGCCCAGAGTGACAGTTGTACCGTCGCTACCGAAGGGCTGGGAGATTCCGCTTCCCGGAGGAACAGATCCATCGACGGTGTTTACGATCCGAGTCGAGGTGCCCGACTGGTCGTCGCCCGATGCTGACAGACTCAGGGTCGGGAATCGTGCTGAACGCGCAATTTGGATGTCATCCTGGGCGATGTCGGCCACGATTCGGCTTGCAACCAGCGAGAGGTTCTGGCCCTGGCTCATTTCGACCCAAGTGTCGACGTCGGCTGGATCGGGCGTCAGCAGCGGCAGCTCCTCGATCGGCGACTGGAGATCGGTGACGTATTCATTAACGATCTCGCGCAGGCTTTCCTGCGCCGTCGCGAGTGTGCGTTCGGATCCGATGACTGCGGCGACGGCTCGATCGCGTCCGGCTCGGGCTTCCTGCACACTCATGATGGCGATCTGACCGACATCGTAGCGACGCTCCGTTTGCTCGAACTGCTGCTCCAGTGCTTCGCGTGCGGCGATATCGGCGGCTAAAAGGTCCTCGGCGGCGAGCACGTTAAAGTAGGTGCTGGCGACGCGGATGATGAGATCCTGCTGCGTCGTGGCGAGATCGATTTCGGCGCGCGCGATCGTTTTGTCGGCTTGCTTGAGGGACAGGTATTGGCCCCAATCAAAGACTGTCTGATTAAGACTCAGACTGACACTCGTGGCGTCGCTGTCGGTTTCAGTGTTCAGTATCAAAGGATTCGGTACACCGGTTATAAAGTCCGTCGGTCTGTCGGCCGTAGACGTCGCGTCTCGCTTCCCCCCGGTGAGAGAAAGGGAAGGCAATAGACTGCTACGTGCCTGCTTTCTGACTTCGGAAGTCGCAAGGAAATTGGCCTCAGCCTCGCGAATCACGGGATCGTTAATCAAAGCCAGATCATAGATCTCGAGCAGGCCGAGTCCTTCCTGTGCATTGATCGACGTCGAGCCCAGCAAGAGCAGCACTATCGCAAGATTCAATCTCTTCATCGGTTTACCCTTGATCAAGGTGTATGTCTGCGTTCTGGTTGCAGCCGTGGTTACAGGACGAAAGCCTCGGGCTGATCGGCATTGATCATCGGCGTCAGTAGTGTTTCGAACAGGCTCTGCTCCGTCCAGCTGCCGTCGGTATGCAGGCGTACTAATGTCGCACTCATCGCTGGCGGTCGTCCGACGACGACGAACAGCCTTCCCCCGGGTTTGAGGAGCCGTATGAAGCGCTCGGAAAGCGCCGGTAGCGATGCCGTGATGGCGATTACGTCAAATTTTGTATCGAAGTCCGCGTGCATTGCGTCCTCGTCTCGGAGCTCCACATTCGCAATGCTTGCCCGCTTCAGTCGCTCGCCCGCACTTTCGCTGAGATCAGCAAATATTTCGAGGCTGACGACACTCCCTGCCAGCCGGCTGAGGCAGGCTGCGAGGTATCCGCTTCCAGTGCCGATCTCCAGAGCAACATCAGTCGGCTCGATGGCGAGCTCCTGAAGGATCCGGGCTTCGATCTTCGGCGTCATCATCCACTGGCCATGACCCAGCGGCACTTCGGTATCAGCGAACGCCAGATCGCGCTCGGATTCAGGCACAAAAGCCTCTCGTGGCGTCTGTCTGAGCGTCCCGAGTACCCGCTCATCGAGTACGTCCCAGGTACGGACCTGTTGAGAGAGCATTTGGCGCCTGGCGGCTTCGTAATTCATGTTGTCCACTGGCTGCATGGATTAAGAGCGCAGAAAAGCACGCTAGGTTACGGAGTATAGCGGGGTGCGACAAGCCGTATTATCGTCAAATCCGAACGCTAAGACGGGCTGTGGTGGGTTATTGTTGGTCGGGTCAAGCGCACAGGTTCGGAAAACCGGGAGCACCGCGGTGTCTGGGAGTCTTCTCAAGGCGATCCGGCTTTCCCAGGTCATCCGGGGTAAACAATAAGACATGTCGCCGCAGACGGTAGGCGATAACGAGGCGTACACGCTAGTGCCAGCAGGGATTCAGCTAACAATCGACAACTTAGTCATGGCTCATTCGTCAGCCGCGCCGACGAATGCGATTCTAAAGCCACCGGTCGGCCTGCGTTTCGACGGATAACCATGGACACAATTGCCCTGGCACTCGGTAGTCCGTGGGTGTCGGCCGTGCTGGCGGGGCTTGCACTCGTTGGCCTCATCGTTTCGGGATTCCTGATTAGTCGGCTGCTGAGATATCGCAAGCAGGTTGCCCGAATCAAGGACGACGTTCATTCAGTTGTTGCTGACTCAGACGTGGGCCGCCGAATTGTTGTCAACGGCAGGCCCAGTGAATTTGTCGATATTGCCGCCAGCGTTAACCGTGTGCTCGATCGCATTACGGAAGTCGATGACCGGTCAGCGTCGATTGAGCAGAGCTTTGCTGCACTCGCCACAACCCTTCCGGAGGTCGCGCTGGTTCACACCAATCTGATTCTCTATGCCAATCGAGCTGCTGCGGATCTTTTCGGCGTTGAGCCCGAAGCACTGCGCGGCAAGATGGTCACTGATCTGTTGCGTCCTGCCTATCGTGCTTCTATGCAAAAGCGTGTTACCACAGAGCTGGAGTCGGAAGTCGCACTCGAGCCGATCGAGGTACAGTTGATCAATGGGAATGAGAACGGACTATGGGTGGAGCTCCATAGTCAGCGCCTGACCTATGATGGGCAGCTCGCTTTCGTAACCGTAGCCAGAGACATTACGCATCGAAAGGGCCTGGAGGCCTCGCTGGGTCGCGGAAAGCTCCAGGCGCGGGTCACGCTTGAGTCGATTGGCGAAGGCGTTATTACAACAGATCGATCCGGAATCATCGATTACATGAATGAAGCGGCAGAACAGCTTCTCGATAGCGATCGAAGCGTAGCGATCGGCAAGACGGTCATCGACATCATTGCGCTGGTAGACGAAGTCGATGGCGAATCACTCGGAGACCCGGTTGCACAGTGTCTCGCCGAGCGCCGGCGAATTCACTTAGGCCGAAGAGCCCTGCTTATCGCAAAACAGTCCAAACGAGAATTTTCTACGGAGCTCACAGCGTCTCCCATTCGCAGACCCGACCGCGAGACGGCAGGCTGCGTCGTTATTTTTCATGATGTCAGCGAGATGCGCGGCTTGGCCAGGGAAATGTCGTATCAGGCGAGCCACGATCCACTGACCGGTCTCGTCAACAGGGCCGAGTTTGAGCGCAGGCTCGACCAGGCATTGAGCTCCCCTCGTGGCGAGCATGCGAGTCACATCGTCTGCTATCTCGATCTTGATCGATTCAAGGCCGTCAACGACAGTTGCGGCCACATGGTAGGAGACAATCTGCTGCGCGAGATCGCCTCGTTGCTCAAGGATCAGCTTCGTGAATCTGACACGGTCGCCCGGATTGGCGGCGACGAATTTGGCATGTTGCTGATCGGGTGCCCGCTGTACAAGGCACGGCAGATCGCCGAGGACGTTTGTCAGGCGGTCAGTGACTACAATTTTGCGTGGCAGGATCGCGTTTTTGAACTCGGGGTCAGTATCGGGCTGGTCGAAATCGACGGTGAGAGCGGTACGGCCGAGACTGCCCTGACGGCCGCTGATTCTGCCTGCTACGTTGCGAAGCAGCGGGGTCGCGGCCGCATTCACGTGTATTCGGCACGCGACGAGGTGAAGGCTCGCGAGCGCGGTGAGATTCAGTGGTTGCAGCGCGTACAGAGGGCGCTGAAGGAAAACCAATTCGAGCTCTATTCGCAGTCAATCATTGCGATAGGCGGCCTGGTTGATAGGGGCCCCGCTGCGGAACTCTTCCTTCGACTGACCGACGAAACAGGCAAATTGGTCACACCGTCGCAATTTCTGAGCGCGGCCGAGCGTTATCAGTTGATGTCACATCTCGACCGCTGGGTAGTCCGTGCCGCACTGACTGGCCTTGCAAGCGACACACCACATCTGCCCGAAGGCCGCAGTTGCAGCATCAATCTGTCGGGCCAGACATTGGGTGACAGGGAATTCCTTGAGTATGTTGTTGACCTGCTTGACCATACCGGCGTCGATCCCAGCAAGATTTGCTTTGAGATCTCGGAAACAGCGGTCATGAACAATATTGATCATGCACGCCGGTTCATCAATGTGCTCCACGGGATCGATTGCCGCTTCGCGCTTGACGACTTTGGTAGCGGGATCGGATCGTTCTCGCAGCTACGGCAACTCGCGATCGATTACCTAAAGGTGGATGGTTCCTTTACGCGGGACGTAAGCGAATCGAGCGTCAGCCGGGAGATGCTCGCGGCGACGATCAAACTCTCAAAGAGCCTGGATTTTCTCGTCGTCGCCGAGCAGGTCGAAGATCAGGAATCCTTCGACGCTCTACGCAAGCTTGGGGTCGACTTTATTCAGGGCTATATCGTTGACCGGCCCCACCCGCTTGGTCGCCTGCAGTGACTACGTCAACAGGGGAACTGAGAGCAGCGCGACGATATTGATGATCTTGATCAGAGGATTGATAGCAGGGCCAGCCGTGTCCTTGTAGGGATCGCCGACGGTGTCACCGGTTATGGCGGCCTTGTGAGCATCCGAACCCTTGCCATCAAAATTGCCGTCCTCGATATATTTCTTGGCGTTGTCCCAGGCGCCCCCGCCGGTGGTCATCGAGATCGCGACAAAGAGACCGGTAACAATCGTGCCAACGAGCAATCCACCAAGTGCTTGTGGGCCGAGCAGAAGGCCAACAATAATTGGCACGAGCAACGGCAACAGCGACGGCAGAATCATTTCCTTGATTGCCGATCTCGTCAGGAGATCCACTGCAGTTGAGTAGTCCGGCTTCGTCGTTCCCTCCATGATTCCGCTGATCTCGCGGAACTGGCGACGGACCTCGTTGACCACCGAGCCAGCCGCACGACCGACCGCTTCCATCGCCATTGCACCGAAGAGATAGGGAACGAGTCCGCCGATGAAAAGGCCAATGAGAACGCGTGGATCCTCGAGCTCGAAGCTCAAGCCCGCGAGCCCAACGTCTTCAAGGCTATGAACGAAATCTGCGAAAAGCACGAGTGCGGCGAGACCAGCCGAGCCGATCGCATATCCCTTGGTCACTGCCTTGGTCGTATTACCAACTGCATCGAGTGCGTCGGTAACGTTGCGAACTTCAGACGGCAGCTCGGCCATCTCGGCGATTCCGCCGGCGTTATCAGTGATTGGGCCGAAAGCGTCGAGTGCCACGATCATGCCAGTCATCGACAGCATCGAGGTGGCCGCGATTGCAATGCCGTAGAGCTCTGCCAGCTCATAAGCACCCCAGATCGCCAGGCAGACCGCAATCACGGGGAGTGCCGTTGATTTCATCGAAACGCCCAGGCCGGCGATGATGTTGGTCGCATGCCCCGTTTGCGATGCTGCAGCAATCTTTTGGACAGGGCCGAAGTTGGTGCCCGTGTAGTATTCGGTAATGACGACCATGGCAGCCGTCAGCAGGAGTCCGATCAGCGCCGAGAAATAAATCGGCAGCCCATCATCGAACATCGCAGTGGTGATTGGGTAGAAGAAAATGGCGGCGAGCACGCCCGAGACGATGACGCCCTTATAGAGTGCGCCCATGACCTTGCCGGATTTAGTGCTCACGAAGAACGTGCCGAAGATCGATGCGATGATCGAAACGGCGCCGAGCATGATCGGGTAGATCACGGCGTTTTCGCCGAGGGCAGCCGCTGTCAGGCCACCGAGCAACATCGTTGCAATGACGGTGACGGCATAGGTTTCAAACAGGTCTGCGGCCATCCCGGCGCAGTCACCGACATTGTCACCGACGTTGTCGGCGATAACGGCCGGGTTGCGCGGATCGTCTTCCGGAATGCCGGCTTCGACCTTGCCGACGAGATCGGCACCAACGTCGGCGCCCTTGGTGAAAATACCGCCGCCAAGCCGGGCGAAAATTGAGATCAGCGAGCCACCGAAAGCCAGGCCAATGAGTGCCTTGAGGATTTCCTCCTCCGCGTAGCCTGCCTGTGACAGAGCCAGGTAGTAGCCGGCCACACCGAGCAGGCCGAGGCCGACAACGAGCAGGCCCGTGATCGCACCGCCACGAAACGCGATCTTGAGTGCGGGATTGATGCCTTCCGTTGCCGCCTGCGCAGTCCGCACATTGGCACGCACTGATACAAACATGCCGATATAGCCGGCAGCACCGGACAGGATCGCGCCGACCGCAAAACCGATTGCGACCAATGAGCTGAGAGTCAGCCAAAGGGCGATAAACAGGATGACGCCGACGATGGCGATCGTGCCGTATTGGCGGTTCATGTAGGCTTTTGCGCCTTCCTGTATTGCAGCAGCAATCTCCTGCATGCGCTCAGATCCGGCCGATTGCCCGAGAACCCACTTCGCGGAGATCAGCCCATAGACGATGGCAAGTGCCGCTGCACCAAGTGAAAGCCAAAGTCCCCCGGTCACGGAAAGCCCAAATCCCATTCGAATATCCTCCGAGCATTGAGCCGACGAGTCGGCCCTGCTGCTGTCACCAATAACCTGATTGACGGCCTACGGAAATTCGAGACCGCACTTAACTACTTGTTATTATTAAGTTTTTCGGCTGTCTCGCCCGATAAAAGCGGCTCATTCTAGCACAAAGTCCGACCCCAGCAGCCGTGGCACGGGCTTGCATTTGAGGCTGGCATATTTTGGCAGACCGCGACGATAAGGCGGGTAATCTTCACCCTGGATCAAGGGTTCGAGGTAGGTACGGCAACGTTTCGTGACACCGAATCCGTTTTTCGTTATGAAGCCCCGCGGCATCTTTTTTTCGCGATTGGCGACACGCGAGAGACTTACCTTGTCGATCGTCCATCGATAGGGTGAGTTCTGCGTGCGCACGATGATCGGCATGATTGCGTTTTCGCCTGCGAGAGCAAATTCGACGGCCTTTCGTCCTACGGCATAGGCTTGGCGCACATCTGTCCGTGAGGCGATGTGGCGTGCTGATCGTTGCAAATAGTCAGCAATCGCATAGTGAAACTTAAATCCTAGGCCGCTGCGCACAATTTCAGCGACGGTTGCAGCAGCACCGCCGAGCTGCGTATGGCCGAAGGCGTCCTTGGTGCCGGCGTCAGCGAGGAATCGGCCATCGGCATAGCGGGCGCCCTCGGAGACGACGACGACACAGTAACCATAGTTATCCACGGATGCCTTGACGTGGTTGAGAAAGACCTGCCGCTCAAACGGGATCTCCGGAAACAGAATGACGTGTGGCGGGTCTCCCGGTGCTTCGCCGGCGAGACTGCTGCTGGCCGCGATCCAGCCCGCATGGCGGCCCATGACTTCGAGGATGAAGACCTTCGTAGAAGTCGATGCCATCGAAGCAACGTCGAGCGCCGCTTCCCTGGTGGAGATGGCGACGTATTTTGCGACTGACCCGAACCCGGGGCAGGTATCTGTGAATGGCAGATCGTTATCGACCGTTTTCGGAATTCCAATACAGGTGACGGGAAAGCGCATTTTCTTGCTCATTTGGGCGACCTTGTTGGCCGTGTCCATCGAGTCGCCGCCGCCGTTATAGAAGAAGTAACCGATATCGTGAGCCCTGAATACTTCAATCAGCCGCTCGTACTCGGCCCGGTTCTGGTCGAGACCTTTCAGCTTGTAGCGCGCCGAG
>Ga0255049_10002171_pt1 | contig 10456 bp, 6 predicted proteins | sample JV7_2_3_MG_FD_183615 | JGI IMG/M metagenome (GOLD analysis project Ga0255049, IMG submission 183615) | Seawater microbial communities from Jervis Inlet, British Columbia, Canada - JV7_2_3 | ecosystem: Environmental > Aquatic > Marine > Inlet | place: Canada: British Columbia | collected 2016-10-06
GGCGGCATAGGTCTGCACCACCCGGACCTCGACGTTGGTCGGGAACGATCGGGTCCACTCGAGCCAACTGCGCTCCTTGTCGAAGCTGCGAACGCTCAGGCGCTGACGAGTTCGTCGCGGCAGCGCGAACGTCGGCGCATCCGCCATGTAGAGGTCGGTAACGTCGACGACCGAAGATCCATCGCCACGCGCCTCGATTGGCAGCGAATGCAGGATCGCGGCAAAACTCGAGTTCTCCACCGCCATCTGAACCGGCGACCCCTCGTCGGCGATGCGTTGATAGGACATGGCGCGCAGCAGAATCTGATCGTCGTGGCGCTCCCAACGGACCACCAAGTTCGGCGCCATGTTGGAGCCAGCGTTCGAGAGCCCCTCCTGCGCCTTGGCGTAGCGACTCATGATGATCATGTCGCGGCCGAGTACGGCGTCGGGAATCTCGAAGAGCAACTGGTCGCCAACCGCGTGCACGTCGAACAGGCCAGATTGGCTCTCGGCCTCGGCGGTGACGACCGCTCCGTACTCCTGCATCTGCGCCAAGGTGGGGCTGGCAGCTAGGGTCAGAACGATCAGAGCAGTGGCGATCAGTGTGGCGCGAACGGTTCGGTACATCGTCGATCTCCGGGAGGGTGCCGGTATTGAGGACACGCCGATCCTATCTGACCGGGGCGTGATGGTCCGCCCGAACCGTCCGCTATTCGGCCCGCAGGGCCTCGACGGGATTTATGCCAAGCGCTCGCCGCGAGGGCACGTGACAGGCTGCCACCGCGACCACCAGGAATGTGGCTGCGACCGCCGCGTAGGTCAGCGGATCCGTACGCTCTACTCCGAACAGCTGCCACCCCATCAGAGTGTTGGCCACGACTGCCGCCGGCAGCCCCACGGCCAACCCTGCCCCGACGAGAATCAGGCCACGCCGGAGCACCGAGCGCCTGACTCGTGCGCTCGTCGCACCGAGCGCGATGCGGATGCCGATCTCCTGCGTTCGGCGCGCCACGTCGAAAGCGAGGATGCCGTACATCCCCGTCGTGGCGAGCAGGAGCGCCACGGTCGCGAACAGGTTGACGGTCAGGCTCAGGATCCGGTCGGCCGACAAGGCGTCCGCGAAGTTCTCCGTCATCGGCGCGACGAAGGTCAAGACCACGTTCGAATCCCGTTCGCGAACGCTACTTCGCAGCTGGCCGATCAGGGCCGTCGGATCCGACTGCGTTCGGACGACCAGACCCATCCAGCCGCTCGCCCCATCGGCGTAGCCGAAGTACATCTGCGGAAACGGTTCCGCATCTGGCGACGTGATGCGCACATCCCCTACGACACCGATCACATCGAAGAACGCCAGGTCGCTCGCCGGATTGCTGACCGCAATCCGGCGGCCCAACGGGTCCTGCCCCGGAAAGATCGTCTCGGCGAGCGACGCGTTGATGACTGCCAACGGCGGTCCGCCCACATCCGAGTCCTCGTGCTCGCGGCCCATCAGAATCGGTATGCCCATCGTCTGGAAGTAGCCCGGGAACGCTCGCCGCGAGTAGGCTGCGAACGATCGTTCGCCGACATCAGGCGGGTTCTCGGGGTCGAAGACTCCCCAATCCATGTACCTGTGACGGATCGGAATATGGCTGACGAACGAGGCTGAAGTCACACTCGGCCATGACAGGATCTCTTCCACCAAGCCGCCGAAGAACTGCGTTCGCGCCTCGGGGTCCTGGTAGTCAGCGGCAGGCAAGAGCACACCGGCCGTGAGCAGGCCGGGTGTCTCGTACCCGAGGTCCACCGAACGCAGGTTCACGAAGCTGCGCAGCAACAACCCCGAGGTGCTGAGCAGAATCACGGTGAGTGCCATCTGCAGGACCACCAGTCTTCCCCTTAGCCTGCCGCTGCCAACCCCGGCCAGCCCCCTGCCGCCGGCCTTGAGATCCTCCGCCGGGCGGGTGTGGGACGCGTTGATCGCCGGTCCGACCCCGAACAGGAGCGCTGTGCCCGACGACACGAGTACGGCGAAACCGAGCATCGGGCCGGACAGACCGATTTCGCGGATCCCGAGAAGCTCCAGGGGCATGGCGGTCAGGATGATGCGCTGCAGCCCCATAGCCAGTCCTGTGCCCAGAATTCCGGCTGTGGCAGCCAGCACGAGACTCTCGGCGGTGAGCTGGCGCACAAGGCGCCCCCGCGACGCTCCCAGCGCGGCGCGCACCGAGAACTCTACGGCGCGCTTCGCTGCCTGGGCCACGAACAGACCCGCGACATTGCCGCAGCTGATCAACAGCAGGAACCCGGTGGCGCCCATGAGTACGATCAGGCTGGAGCGGTACTCCTCCCCCAATGCCTGCGCCAACGGAGTGAGCAACAGGGCCTTGCGCTCGTGCGAGGCTGGGTACGCTTGGGCAAGCTGGGCGGCAATCAGATCCACCTGCGTTTGCGCGTGCTCGTGTGAGACCTCTGGGCTCAGGCGCCCGACGATGAGCCAGCTGTGAGAGTTCCTTCCCGACGTGTCCATGATGCCGTAGCGGAGTGGCAGCCAGAGATCGGCGTCGTTGCGGAAACGGAATCCGGCCGGCATCACACCGACCACCACGTGCTGGAAGCCTTCCAGGTCGATCGTGAGTCCCAGAATGTCGGGCGAGCCGCCGTAGCGCCGCTGCCAGTACCCATGGCTGATCACCACGACCCAGTCGGTTCCCGGCTCTGCCTCATCGGCCGTGAAGCCTCTGCCCAGTTGGGGTTCCACTCCGAGGGTGTCGAAGAAGTCTGCCGTAACCCAGCTCCCACCGACGAGCTCCGCGCCGTCGGGGCCGGAAATCGTGAAGGTGCTCAGGCCCGGGCGGAACAACGTCAGCGCCTCGAAGACGTCGTTGCGGTCGCGGTAATCGATGTAGTCGAGGTAGGAGACCGACGGATTGAGCTCGCCGTCGTGGACCCCTCGACCGAGCACGAGCTCTTGGGCGTTCGGATACGGCAGGGTCCCCAGCAGGGCCGCGTCCAGAACGCTGAACATCGCCACCGTTGCGCCGATACCCACGGCCAGAGTGGCGATGGCCGTGAATGCGAAGGCCGGGCTGGCGGTGAGCAGACGCGCCGCAAGTCGCACGTCGGTCGCCAGCTCTCGGACCAGAGATCCGGCAGGCTCGGTCTCTGGCAGCACATGTCCAGGGCGGTCCGTGAGTCGGGTTCGGTCGCGCTTGCTGGCGAACTGGCCGCCGATGGAAAGGGCCTGCGCCCAGTACCAGGCGTCGGCAAGCAGCCGGTGCCTGGCGAGGCGCTGCTCGCGATAGTCCTCACGAAGGTCGCCGAGGATGGCGCGGGCCGCAGAATCCCTCGGCAGACGACGGCGCAGGAGCTTCTCCGCGATACCGGGCGGCTCGAGCAGGTCATTCGACCCCTTCATTGCTCCTCCAGCGTCGATTCGAGTCCCGACCACAGCCGCAGGAGAATTGTCCGCGAGTCACTCAAAGCTGCCTGGCCTGCCGTAGTGACCTCGAAGGTGCGTCGCGGATGGCCGCCGCGTTCCGCGGTAGGCTCCAGCAGTTGCCACTGCAACAGGCCCTTCGCGCCAAGACGATCCAGCGTCCGGTACAACGCGCCCCGTGAGATCTTGCGGCCCGCGCTGCGTTCGAGCTCGAGCCGGACATCGCGTGCCGACGCCTCCGCCCCGAGCTGCATCAGAACGAGAAGCACAACCTGTTCCAGTTCTCCGATCGAACCGCTTCTTCCCATCGTGTTGCTCCATCATCGCCGGGCCATGTGTATAAAGAGTAGACACTAATGTATATATAGTAGGCACTCTGTGCAATATTCTTCTTGCGACCTGGCCGAGCGCGATGCCGCCGATTGCGAGCAACCGCTGAATGGAGCCTGCGCCCGGTCGGTGGACGCGGATGCCATCGGCAGTTCGGCCTCTTGCGAATGGGCCGGGCCTATAGAACAGTGCCCCATGACGTTCGAATGAGACCGGCTGCGCGCTGCAGCCCGACCCGTCTACCCGAGGAGGCCACCCATGCTTTCGTCCTTTGGCTGGGGAGCGACGCTCCTGCTGGCCCCGCTGTTCCTCGTGTTCGTGTACCTGGTCATCAAGTCGCGCTACAAGAAGGCGGGACCCGACGAGGCGCTCATCGTCTACGGCCGAGGCAAGCTGATTGGCAAAGGCGTCGTCGGCGAAGAAGGGGAGTCGATGGGCTACCGCATCGTGCGCGGCGGCGGCACGTTCATCGTGCCCGCGTGGGAGGACTACGAGCGTCTGTCATTGAAGATCATGACGCTCGAGATGAACCTGCCGCACGTGTACACGGAACAGGGCATCCCCATCAACGTGAGGGCCGTTGCCCAGGTGAAGGTGAAGGGCACGACGGACTCGATCCGTCGCGCCGCCGGCAGCTTCCTGGGCGTCGACGTGAAGGGTGTGCAGCACACGATCCAGGAGACTGTGTCGGGCCATCTGCGCGGCATCGTCGGCACGCTCACGGTCGAACAGTTGTATCGCGATCAGAAATCGTTCCAGGAGAAGATCCGCGACGAGGCGCACAAAGACCTCGACGGGATGGGTTTCGAGTTCAAGTCGTTCGTCTTCCAGGAGATTCAGGACGAGCAGGGTTATCTCGACGCGCTGGGTCAGCCGAAGATCCAGGAGGCGCTCAAGCGCGCCCGCATCGCCACCGCGGGCGCGGACCGCGACGCCAAGATCGAGGAGGAAGCGGCGCGTAGCGGCAAGGAAGAAAAGCGTTTCCAGGTCGATACCGAGATCGCCGACGCGGAAAAGCTACTGTCGCTCAAGAATGCGTCCATTAGGGAAGAGGTTGACGTCGCCGAGGCTCAAGCCACCAAGGCCGGCGAGATGGAGCTCAAGCTCCAGGACATCAACATCGCCGCGAAGGAAGTCGATCGCCAGAAGCTCGAGCTGAACGCCACGATACGTGAGCAGGCCGAGGCCGAGCGCTACCAAATGGAGCAGCGCGCCGCCGCGAACCGCAAGCGACGCGAGGAAGACGCCGAAGCGGTGAAGGCCGAGGGCCTGGGGCGCGCAGCGGCCGAAGCTGCCGAGCGCCGTGACGTGGGTCTGGCCGAAGCCGACGCGATCCGCGCCAAAGGACTGGCCGAGGCGGAAGCCCGGCAGCAGCTGGCTGAAGCACTGAAGCTGTACAACGAGGCGGGTCTCTCGATCGAAGCGCTGAAGGTGTTGCCGGAAATCGCGGCCGCGATCTCGGAGCCGCTGTCGCGCGCTGGCACCACGACGATCATCAGCCAGGGCGGTGAGGGTACCGGCACCGGCGCCTCCAAACTCACCGAAGACGTGGTGCAGGTATTGAGCCAGCTCGGCCCGATCCTGCAGCAGCTCGCCGGCGTCGATCTGGACGACTTCCTGCGTGGCATTGCCGCGCTGCCCTCGGCAGCGGCCAGCAACCTTAGCCGCTCGGTAGACGCCAGCATCGACGATCCTCGCGACAACGGCTGAGGGCCAGGTCATGGCCGAAGCCATCCCGACTCTCAAGACTCTCGATGAGTTCATCGAGACACTGTCCGCCCAGCGCGGCCTGCACCGCAAGGTACGTCTGCTAGGGCATTACTGGCGCCAGGTTCGTGACCTTCCGCCGGCGGACCGGCAGAGAATAGCGCTGGCGCTGGGCAGCGAGTCCGCGTGGCGTCATCTGGAGAAGTTCTTCGGCGCGGACGGCCGCCTCAGCGAAGGCGAACTGGCCGTGAAACGGGCCCTGCGCGCGGTCGGCAGCGCCGACCCCGCGGAACTGCGCATCCTCGCCGGACGCCTCCGTTCCGGAGACTACGCCGAGGTCGGTGACGAGCTGCTCGATGCGATGGGTCAGGCGCTCGACGCGGAGGGGGGCATCGACGAGCTCCCCCGACTCGAGTTGGAGCCTGACCCAGCGCTCGAGCCGACACCGGTCCCGGTGCCAGCGGCCGAGCCGGAGCCGGAGGTGGATGAGTCCGCGTCGGAGCCAGTGCCCGGGGCCGAGCGGTCGGCTGAAGTACCCTCGATGCCCCCGCTGCCTCCCGCAGAGGGCGTCGGCCTCCTCGCACCCGCGCGCGAGCCGGAGTCTGATCACGGCTTCGACATCGACCCCCTGGAACTCGAAGCTCGAGCTGAGCGCCGCGGGCTCGTGACCGCGAGCGGAACCGCCTGGCGGCAGCGCCGCTTCCTGGGTGAGTTGATTCGGGAACGGGAACTGGAGAGCCTCGACGAGGCACTCGATCTGGCCGCGCTCATCGAGTCTGACGTCCAGCGCGCCTGGTGTCTGGGCGATCTCGTGCAGCACTGGCCGCTCGACCGCGAACAACTCGAGCGCGTGCTTGCGGCCGCGCCGTCTGTTTCGGTGCGAGGGCGGCTGATGCGACGTCATGAACGCGCGCCGCTCGTGGTGAGCCGGTAGCGGGCATCCGACCAGGTTCGTACACCGGGAATGCCCCTGACTGGCACACACCGGGGGTAACCCGAGTCGTAGATCGCCTTGTCGTGTCTTATCCTCGTGGCTCGAGGCCAGGTCCGCACAGGAGAACACCGTGAAGCTACGCAAGATCATCCTGGGTGTCGCGCTTGCGACCGTCGCCGCCGTTGCCCCCGCGCACGGTCAGGACAGCACCCGGTTCGTTGCCGAGATCCCCGCACTGCCAGAGTTCCCCCCTGAACTGGACATCGACCTGTTCTGGGTTCCCGAGGACAACCCGATCACACCGGAGAAAGTGGCTCTCGGCTGGCAGCTCTTCTACGATCCGCGCCTGTCCGCCGACGAGACCATCAGCTGCGCCTCATGTCACTGGCCCGAGGCCGGTTTCGCCGACCCACGGCCGGGATCCACCGGCATCGGCGGCGCTGTGGGGGGTCGCAACGCCCCCACGGTGATCAACGCGATCTTCAGCGAAACGTTGTTCTGGGACGGCCGTGCCGGCAGCCTGGAGGAGCAGGCCGTCGGCCCCATCCAGAACTCGGTCGAGATGGCCAACACGCTCGAGGCGGTCGAGGCGCGACTGACGGAGATTCCCGGGTACCGGCAGCAATTCCTCTCGGTCTTCGGCACCGACGAAATCACCGCCGACCTCGTGGGCAAGGCCATCGCCACGTTCGAACGTGTCGTGGTTTCGGCCGACTCGCCCTGGGATCGCGCTCTTGCGAGCGGCGACGAATCGCTGCTCTCGGACTCGGTGCGCCGCGGCAACGCGTTGTTCAACGGCGAGGCCGGTTGCTCACAGTGCCATGCGGTCACGCGCATCACCGACGCTCCGACTGACCTCTACCAGAACACTGGCGTCGGCATGAGCCAGGACGACCCCGATCTGGGCCGCTTCGAACAGTCCGGGGAGGAAGATGACCGCGGTGCCTTCAAGGCACCGCCGCTGCGCAACATCACCGAGACCGCCCCCTACATGCACGACGGCAGCCTCGCCACGCTCGAGGAAGTCATCGCGTACTACGATCGCGGCGGCGAGCCCAACGCGTGGCTCGACGAGAAGATGAAGCCGCTGGAACTCGGCGACCAGGAGCGTCAGGACCTTCAGGCTTTCCTCGAATCACTCACGGGCACGGTGCCTGCCTTCACGAAACGCATCCCGCGACTGCCGCCGGATGTGCCGAGCGCGCCTGCCGGCGGGTTAGCGTCATCGGGGCAAGCAGCGACGGGTACGATCCGCGGCCGGCTCGACCATGCGTTTGCCACGCGGCTGCCGGCGGCCGTGTACATCACCGCTATCGAAGGCGAGAGCTTCGCGCCACCGGCGGTCAATCCGGTGATGGATCAGTTGAACCTGCGGTACACGCCGCACGTCCTGCCGGTGCTTGCCGGCTCCACCATCGAGTTCCCCAACAACGATGAGACGCGCCACAACGTCTATACGGCCAAGTCCTCCGTGTGCCAGTTCGAGCTCGGGCTCTATGCGGCCGGGGTCGTCAAGAAGGTCAAGTGCGATGACAGCGGCGTGATCATGGTGCTGTGCAACGTCCACGCGGAAATGCGAGGCTTCATCGTCATAGCCCCGACACCCTATTTCGCCGCCACCGATGCCGCCGGCGAGTTCGTCATCGACGGGGTGCCGCCCGGCGACTACAGCATCACGTTCGAGCACGAACGGCTCGCCTCGCAAACGCTCCCGGTAGCGGTGAGCGCCGGCGCGGAATCGCAGATCGAGTTCACCGGACTGGCCAGGAAGAGCCGGTGAAACCCATTCTGCCGCTACTGGCGGCAGTATGCGCGCTGGCAGCGCCCGCGGCCGCACGTCGGCATCAAGACCATCAAATGGCGCCGCCCGAAGAGACGGGCCAGGTGACGTGGCGCATGCCCCCGATGGACGTCAACATGCCCATGCTGCCGGGGCTCGAGAACGCGATGCCGCCGGTGGAGCCGTTCCTGGCCGGGATGGGGATGGACCCGAGCATGCTCCCGGAAGCCAGACCGCGTGAAATCTACGACCTCGCCGACGGCGACGAAATCAGCCTCGAGGCGACACTCGTGCGCCGAACGCTTGGCGGCACCGAGTTCGTTGCCTACGCCTATAACGGCCAGGTTCCCGGGCCGCTGCTGCGTGCCCGCCAGGGATCCACGATCACTGTCCACTTCACCAATGGGTTGGAGATGCCGACAACCGTCCGTTGGCACGGCGTGCGCCTCGACAATGCCTACGACGGGGCCCCGATCGTCACCCAGGATCCCGTGGCGCGCGGTGAGTCGTTCACCTACGAGGTCCGCTTCACCGACGCCGGCATCTACTGGTATCACCCCCAAGTGCGTGCCGACATCCAGATGGATCTGGGTCTGTACGGGGCCGTGCTGGTCGCGCCGCTCGAGGAGGACTACTACGGCCCCGTGAACCGGGAGGAGGTGCTGATTCTCGACGACCTTCTGATGGATGGGCGGGGCCCGCTCCCGTGGGGGCGCGAAGCACCGACCCACGCGCTCATGGGACGTTTCGGCAACCTCATGCTGGTCAACGGCCAGCCCGACTACCGACTCGCCCTCGAGCGGGGCGAGACCGTGCGCTTCCACATCACGAACGTGGCCAACTCGCGCACCTTCAACGTGACCTTCGGCGCTACACCGATCAAGGTCGTCGGATCGGATGTGGGCAAGTACGAGCACGAGGAATGGGCGCAGAGCGTGGTCATCGCTCCGGCCGAGCGGTACACCGTCGAGGTGCGCTTCGACCAGCCCGGCGAGATCCAGATCGAGAACAGGATCCAGGCGATCAATCATTTTCGCGGCGAGTTCTATGCGCACGTGGATCATCTCGGCACGGTGACCGTGGCGGAGACTGCCATCGGCGAGGACCTCGCAGCGAGCTTCGCGGAACTGCGTGGCAACGCCGACGTAGAGCAGGACATCGACCGCTTCCGGCCCCACTTCGACAGGGCCCCGGACCATCGGCTCGAATTGACCCTGCGCACGAGGAACCTACCGATACCGATGATTCAGTCGATGGAGTTCGAGAAGGGTCTCTACGTGCCGCCCGTCGAATTCAACGACACGATGCCGATGATGAACTGGTTGTCCACGGGCGCGCAGGTGACGTGGATTCTGCGCGATCTCGACACCGGCCGCGAAAACATGGAGATCTTCTGGGATTTCGACGTCGGCGACGTCGCCAAGATCCGCATTTTCAACGATCCTGAAACGCTGCACCCGATGAACCACCCCATCCATCTTCACGGCCAGCGGTTCCTCGTCCTGGACTTGGATGGTGTGCGTAGTCCGAACCTCGTCTGGAAAGACACGACGATGGTGCCGGTGGGATCGACGATGGATCTTCTCGTCGACATGTCCAACCCCGGCGACTGGGTGATGCACTGCCACATCACCGAGCACCTGCACGCGGGCATGATGCTGTCGTTCGGTGTATGGGACGAATGAGACCCGTGTCGAAGCGGCTCTCAATGCCCTAAACTCGTGCGCTATTCCGTTTCGGGCGCGAGGCCGTTCGACTCCTGCCCGCAGCAGCCCGTTCGACTCGTGAGGTCTCTTCCATGCGCAGCAAGAGTTCGGTACCGGTCTTCTTCCTCGTCGCGCTGATCGTCCTCCTGCCGGCGATGACAACCCGGGCGCAGCAAAGGAGCGTAGTGCCGGACTCCACCGGCGACGAGCGGCCGATTCCCGACGAGCAGATGTCGGTCACCGAGCACACGATCACGCTCGATGGTGTGCCGATTCCGTACGAGGCCACCGCCGCGACCATGCACCTGGTCGACGACGACGGCGAGGCCATCGGCAGCCTTTACTACACGGCGTATCGACGTACCGACGTGGACTCGGAGACGAGGCCGCTGGCGTTCATCTTCAATGGCGGCCCGGGCTCCGCTTCGGTGTGGCTGCACATGGGGGCCTTCGGTCCGAAGCGCGTTCCCGTGAACGACAACGGCCACACACCGCCTCCCCCGTACGACCTGGTCGATAACCAGGGCAGCCTGATCGATGTGGCCGACATGGTCTTCATCGATCCCATCGGCACCGGCTTCAGCCGTGTGATCGGCAAG
>Ga0255049_10002172_pt1 | contig 10455 bp, 10 predicted proteins | sample JV7_2_3_MG_FD_183615 | JGI IMG/M metagenome (GOLD analysis project Ga0255049, IMG submission 183615) | Seawater microbial communities from Jervis Inlet, British Columbia, Canada - JV7_2_3 | ecosystem: Environmental > Aquatic > Marine > Inlet | place: Canada: British Columbia | collected 2016-10-06
TAGGGGTCCCCCGAATTAGGGTTTGGCAATTAAGTAAACTGTCCCCCGAATTAGTCCCCCGAATTAGGAGAATACAGCGGGTGAATTTCGAACCCTTCGGTGCAAACAATACATCCCCGGCTTTAAATGTTTCGGCATTGCCCTCTGAATCTGTCAGGGTTAACGCTCCGGATTTCAGATCTCAAGCGTTATACCAGCGATCATCGGGGTCCCCCGGGTAAACACCGAGGTACTGACCGTGAGCCTGGTAGCCCATCAAACGACGTACAGGCTCGGGATAGCTATCGGCAATGTCGCGGGGAATAGTCAGGTAATGATTCTCTTCCTGGCGCAACCAGCCCAGGCTGTAAGTATTGATCAGTCCGGATCTTGGAAGCGCCGATTGATTCGCTCCGCCGCCATGGTAGGTCGAACCGAGATAGTATAAAACCGATCCCCTGGGCATTACTGCCTGCACTACCGAGGCTTCGGCGTCGCGCGCCAGCTCCGCTTGCTTGTGGCTGGCCGGTATCACGCTGGTAGCACCGTTTTCAGCGGTGAAATCATCGAGCGCCCACATCGCGCTGATCTGAAATTCTACCCCGGGAATCTTGATCGGATAGAAGCCGTCGTCACGGTGAATTTCCTGGGCAATTTCTCCTGGAGAAATTTCGATTGCGGTACAACTTCCAATTCGATAATTTTCACAATGCGGCTTCAGGATCGCATCCGCAATTTCCATCACTCGATGATGTGCGATCAACTCGGCCGCAGCGCGTGACAAGGCCAGAATCGCGCCCAACCTCAGCGTCTTGTAGCCATTGAAGTCATTCGAAAACTTGTGCCCCTCGCGCTCGAAGTGCGGGCGCAGCTCGGCCTTGACGTTATCCACCAGTTCGTTCGATGCCTGATTGGCAACAATGGCACCACCATCGCGCTTCAGGGCATCGACGATGTCCGCGGCATCTGTGTTTTTATCGAAGGTTTGTAGCATGACGATCTCTTGTATCAATTCGCAGCCTCGGATTATATTCTGTCGAAGCGAATATTGAAGCCTGATTGTGGCCCTTACTGGTTAGGTTTCAGATTTTTCCATCGCAGGGTTACAGGATCAGGCCTTGCTTCGTGCTTTTAACTACCTCGTTTAACATCGCGGTATTGGACCGGCGGTGGCCGGGCATCGGACTGGAACGAATCCGATCATCCATCGCCAAATTTTGTCGCACGGTCGTGCGCTAAAGCAAAATTTAACAGTGGCCCCTTCGGTATGATTTGAGTCGGGTTTACACTGGTATGGCTGTAGTAATAGTGTCGCTTGATATAGTCGATGTTGACCGTTTCGGCGATACCCGGCACTTGATAAAGCTCTCTCAAATAGTTGGACAGGTTTGCATAGTCGGCGATGCGTTTTAAATTGCATTTAAAATGACCGACATATACGGCATCAAATCGAATCAAGGTAGTAAACAATCTCCAGTCGGCCTCTGTTATTTGATCGCCAGTCAAATATCGATTTTTTGAAAGCATTTCTTCAACCCGATCGAGTTCATTAAACAAGCGGTCGAATGCACGCTCGTAAGCAACCTGAGTCGTTGCAAATCCACAACGATAGACACCGTTATTAATATACCTGTAAATCGGCTGATTGATTTCATCAATTTCCTGGCGCAAAGATTCAGGATAATAATCCACTGTCACATCGGTAAAATTATTGAACGCTGAATTGAGCATCCGAATTATTTCCGATGATTCATTATTAACGATCGTCTGCAGCTTTTTATCCCATAAAACGGGAACGGTAATCTGGCCGGTGAACTCCTTGTTGGCGCGGGTGTATATTTGATGCATATATTTATCCGCATACAAATGATCGATATAGCTTCCCGCCTCGGCAAAGGTCCAACCCTGCTCGAGCATGTCCGGCTCGACGATTGACAACCCAATGATATGCTCGAGTTTTTTCAATTTTCTGAATATGATGGTGCGATGGGCCCATGGGCAGGCCGCCGATACATATAAATGATAACGGTCTGCCTCAGCCTTGAAACCCCCATCTCCGGTGGGACCAGCACTGCCATCAACGGTAACCCAGTTTCGAAAAGACGACTCCATGCGCTTGAATTCTCCGTCGTCTATTTCTTTTTCCAACCAGTTATCCACCAGTTCGCCTTTTATCAACATACCCATTAAAATTTCCTCAGTCTTTATCGACCTGCTTCTGTAGAGTCAGAAGCAGGTCACTATTAAGTTTATCCGGGTCACTGATTCAAGGTAAATCAAAAACCAGGGTCTCACTGTTACTGATCCCAGCGAACTCGATAACATCGGCCTCGTTCACCTCCGCACCATCGCCCTCACCCAGTGGCACACCATTTACTGTGATATCGCCCGAGACGACATGTACATATACGGTTCTGCCGGGGTCCAGGGCGTGAGAAGCTGAAGTATCTGCACTCAAACGAAGCTGGTAGAGAAAAGTGTCCTGATGGATCAACATCGATTCATCGCGCGCGTCCGGCGAGACAATCAGTTGCAACCCCTGTTGGTTGGCAAATCGTTTTTGCTGATAACCAGGTTTGATTCCCTTGGCATTGGGCTGAATCCAGATTTGTAAAAACTCCAATGCTTCAGTAGTCGACGGGTTGTACTCGCTGTGGGTAACACCAATGCCGGCACTCATGACCTGAAATTCGCCTGCGGGTAGCCTTTCGACATTACCCATGTTGTCTTTGTGTTCAATCTCACCGGTTTTTACATAACTGATAATCTCCATATCCTGGTGCGAATGGGTCGAAAACCCATTACCCGGTGTGACCTTGTCATCGTTGATCACGCGCAGTACAGAGACACCCATATGTTCGGGGTCGTAATAACCTGCGAATGAAAAGCTGTGGCGACTCTGTAGCCAGCCATGGTCTGCCGGGCCACGATCATCGCTAAGTCGAATGTTAATCATGGTTCACTCCTGCTGTTGGGTTTACTTAACTTCGACAAATCATACATGTCAATTAATTAGAAATAAATGCAGTATTAATTAACTAATTGTTTCATTATAATTGACAGTATGGACCAGCTCAAATGCATGACTCTCTTTGTGGAGGTGGTAAAAGCCGAAAGTTTCAGCGCCGCGGCAGAGAAAATTGGGCTTTCTCGTGCCCAGGTGAGTAAATCCGTTATGCAGCTGGAGAATCATTTGGGTACACGCTTACTCAACCGCACCACCCGCCGCATAAGCCTGACCGAAACAGGGCAGATTTATTACGAAGGTTGCAACGTGATTTTGTCCGATATCGAGGAAATCGAATGCATCGCCAGCGAACAGACCAATGAGCCACGAGGCACGCTTACTCTTAGCGCCCCTACTTCATTTAGCATTTTGCATTTGAACGAGGCAATGTCGGGGTTCCTCAAACTATACCCCGATGTGCGAATTTCCATGAACCTGGCTGATCGTTTTATCGATGTCGTATCCGAAGGCTTTGATTTGGTGATCAGGATCGCAGAACTGGAAGATTCAAGTCTAATTGCGAGAAGAATAGCACCTTGTAAACGGATATTTTGCGCTTCTTCGGAATACCTTGAGCAACACGGCACCCCCAGGACGGCGAAAGACCTGGAAACCCATCAATGCCTGATTTACTCAAATGATGCAAAACCGGGCAGCTGGGTTTTACACGGCCCCGATGGAGTTGAATCGGTCAAGGTGAAAGGTCGGATAGCTGCGGACAATGGTGACGTTCTGAAGTCCGCCGCTATTTCTGGTCTTGGCATTGCGTTACTTCCAACATTCATTGCTGGGTCTGACATTCGAGCGGGACGCCTGCAACAGGTATTAATCGACTATTGCCCGCCTGATATTTCAATCTATGCAGTGTTTCCCTCACGCCTTTACCTTTCCGCAAAGGTAAGGGCCTTTGTCGATTATTTATCCCAATATTTTGGAGATAGTCCCTACTGGGATCAGTAAAAGCAACCAGAAATAATCAGCCAACACAAAACTGAATGATGAGGCCCAAAACATTCTCATATTTCCTGTAAATTGCCCCGGCCATTTTGGTAGCCATAAATTAAAGACCCGACCCCTTGACCCGCGCAGGCACGACTTCGCTCAAATCACGATACAGCGGACCGCGCTTCAACTGCCAAATGCCGCGATCCTGGACACGTCCGCCTGCGAACAAGACATAACTCTGACCGCCGTAATGCGGCAACGGACGCAGTAGAGCCTGCAGCTCGGCGGTGGAGTCGGCCGAGACAACCAGCACCGGGGTGCCATTGGCGAGCCGGGTCGCCCATGCCGAAGCCGGATAAGCTTGCGGCGGTAACGCGGTCGGCGCTTCGATGCCGAACGCTGCCAATTTTGCGTCGAGTCGCTCACGCCCTGTGATCAGCAATAGCGGCAGTGATGGGTCGTGGGCCTGGCCCGGTGCCAGGAACACGGGTGTGGTATCCAGCAGCCGGTCGGCCAGCTGGCGTGCAATATCGACGAAGTCGGGTCCGGTACCCACCACCCGTGTTTGTGTCTTCGGACTCAGGGTGATATCGCGCAGAATCGGCGGGGTCTCGCGCATGTCCAGGCGTCGAAACAGGTCGTTATCCGGGTCGAACTGTATCGAAACGGGTTTGTTCGGGGTGATCCACTCGAGCAGTGTACGCGCTGACTCTATGCCCAGCTCGCGGTATTCGAGGCCTGCTTCGGTCAGCAGCGACACCGGCAACTGAAAGCGATACCCCGCAATTGGTTGCAGAACCTCCACACGGATCAGATAACCTTCGCCGACAGGCGATACCGAGTGTGCGCCGAGACCGACTCGCGGTGCGCCGCTGTGATCCAGCCATTGGCGGAAAAACCAGTCCAGGTCACGCTTAGCGGTCTGCTCGAAGGCGGCTTGAAGGTCTTGCCACGATGCCATGGCAAAGCGGTGGTCGCGCCAGAAACGGCGGATGCTGGCGTCGAAGGCCTGAGCGCCGATTTCCCGGCTCAGCATGTGAAAGATGAATGCCACCTTGTTGTAGCCGATGACCTGCGCGGCCTGGTGCTGTTTCGAACGAAATGCCCGTACCGGCAGGTCGCGTTCCGCGGGTAGCGCGGCGTAGTCACGCAGCCACTTGACGCGCATGTTGCGAGCCGCGACCTCGCCCTTGTCGCGCTCGAGCGCATAATCCGCCATGTAGGTAGTCAGGCCCTCGGCCCAGTTACCGGTGGTGTAATCGACTGCCACCGCGTTGCCCCACCAGTTGTGCAACACCTCGTGCGCGAGCGAGCGCGTGCGCATGAACGGCAACGGAACGATGCGGCGATCGATGTAGGTCAGGCCGGGAAAACCCAGGCCTACCGGCAGCGGCGCAGATACCATGTGAAAATCGTTATAAGGATAATCACCGACTATGCCCCGGTAGCGATCGATGTAATCGCCGGCCGCGTCGAAATAGACATCCTCAAAGTCATCCAGACCCGGATGAAAATAAGTACGCAGGCGCACTCCATCTTGACGCCGCTCGGCCACGTGGTAGGGGCCGATGAACAGCGACGGCGCTTCGCCGGGGCGGATCTGCTCAGTGACGATCGTGTAATGTTCGGGGCCGCTCGACTCGGCGACCAGTCGCCCTGTCGCGGCCGCGCGCAGTGAACCGGGCACCTTCGTTTCCAGGCGAAACGCGAGCGGCTGTGAAGGATCGTGTGGAATCCACAGGTCCCAGGCTGGCAGAAAACTGCCGTCGAGCCCGTGACTGCTCGCCGCTTCGCTGCCGTCACGCTGCGGCGGCAACCGGCCGGCGAGTTCGAATTCGAGACTGTGCTCGTCTCCACTGGCAAGCGCCACTTCGAACAAGCCGCCCTTTGTCCGGGCTTGCACGCGTTTACCGTTAAGCCGCAGCTGCTCGAGATCGAGCCAGGGCGCCAGCTGGAAACGGTAAGCCATCTGCCCGGAAACCAGCACCCGGTCATGAATTCTGATTTCACCGCTGGTTGTCACCAGCTCAACCCGGATGTCGTGTTGCGGGAAGACCGGGGCAGCTAGTGCGGGCGCGACAACCGTTGCCAGGGCCCAGAGAAGGGTCAGCAATCGAGGCGATGCAATTCTGCCGCATTCAATGACCTGGTACAGACTCACGATCCTGATCCACATGCGCAATAACCTCTGTTCTCGGCCCGGCCGCGCGAGCGCTAGTCGAATCGCTGCGGAAAGCGCGCGGTCAACTGTATTTCGCGGGCGGCGCGCAGCACGTCGAGTTCGCCCATCGTCCAGTTGTCGAGTATCGACTGCTTTTTGCGAGGCAGCATTTCCAGGCCAACCACCAGGTAGTCGTTGCGCGAATGCAGCGCGGCCAGGGTGTTGAGTTGCCAGCGGTGATGATCGGCATCGTCGTGCACTTCACCCAGCAAAATGATGGATTTGTTTGACAGCGAGTCGAACAGATCCCCCGGCGCAATCACGGCGCCATCGGCGGGATCCAGCCATTGGGCAACCCGGTCCATGCATTGTCGCGCGGGATCGGATGCACTGGCGGACGTCGTCGCGCCGAGCAGGCAGACTGTAATCACGCAAAACCGGGCTAGTGGATTCAAAATGTTTCCCTCCTCGGGATTTAATCGCGAACGTTACCATAGTATTACGGACGTCGGACACGATCGGACCACTCCCTGAGTGAGTTTCGATAGGGGACAGACCGGGTTTAATCCGGGTGTTTGAAAGGGATAAAGGTGGCCCGTCCCCTCATTTTGATGTAAACCCCGTAAGCAGTTTCTGATTATCTGGAAAAGAGTACTTTCATCAATCTTTGCTTTTCCTCCTCCGCTAGTTTGCAGCTTCCAATCCAGTGTGCTTCATGGGTATCCCAGGAGTCGAGAACAGCTCGCAGATAGACACTGTCACATTGGCCATTGCATAAGATGCAATTACGTTTCATTGCTCCTCCACCACATTCAGGGCAGTCCTTTTCGAATTCTCCTTCCGACCAAATCGCCTGACAACTACTGCATCGATAAGTCATTTCCTCTGTAGTACTCATTGCAATTACCTGACAAGCCTCCACGTATCACAAGCTCTTAAACAGTCTTCAATATTTTCTTCTGGGAGAAAGGTTTTGTTTTCACCACTACCACGCCAGGGCAAAATATCCTTTCCATCTTTTGTAACTTTTATAGTGTACGGGTTGGAATCTTTTGTGAACGTAAGCGTCAGTTCTTCTTCGTCAAACTGTAAGTCTGTCAGAGTGGATTCGATGAGTTCGCCAATCGCTATTGATTTTCCAGAAGGGGACTCAGCAATTTCTTCTTCAGATAGCCCATCCTGAATAACCGAACCATTAATCGTAAGCCATTCGGTTGCACCCCAGAGTGTATATACCAACCACTTCGAGCCGGTATCATTTGATATTTTCAAACCAAGGAATGCACACCCAGTCATGCCAGAGCTACCCAGGCGCATATCTATTGTGACAAGCTGAGCCCCAATCCACTCGGAGTAAACCGGGTGAAACGGCAGGGTTTTTCTCGAAAAAAGAACAATGCCAAGAAATGTGGCTAACCAACTTACAATTGAAGCACGCAGGGAAAAGAAAGTAGGGCTCCACCCTTTTGGAATGCGCCACAATGCAGAAAGGATAAAAGAATATTGCTCCTCATAGCATTCGAGAATAGCAGGACGCTGTTCACTCATTATCTAAGTACTCACTTTAGAAGTGCCATAGGGTTGCTGATGTTTATGTTTAATTTGAGGCTACCATAGGAGTCTACTCGGTTATACGACTGGTTTGGGACAGGAAACCGGGGCAGATTTATTTAATCAGCAGATCGAGGCGCTAAGCGATAATAGTATGTGTCCCTTTGATTTGTGCCCGAAAGGTTAACCAACGCGCTGCAGAATTCGATCCAGCATCCGGTTGCTCAGTACGCGTTTTAACCAGGCGAACAGGTAGGTCGGGAATGTCACGGGGTAGCGGATTTTGGGTTGTCTGCTCTCCAGGGCGTGCACCACGCGTTTCAGCACGGCCTCGGGTGGCAGCGTGAATGGTTGCACGTTTCCGCTTGCTTCAAAACTTTGAATCATTTTCTGGTAGCGTTCGCGGTGCACACTGTTTTCAACCTCGATGTGTTGCTGGAAGGCGCGATAGGCGTTTGTTCGAAACCGGCTTTCTACCGGCCCGGGTTCGATCAGGCTGACGTGAATATCTGTCCCGGCAAGCTCCAGGCGCAGGGTGTCGCTGAAGCCTTCGATGGCGAATTTGCTGGCGTTATACGCGCCGCGCATCGACAGTACGGCAAATCCGAGTATTGAGCTGTTTTGAATAATACGGCCGTAGCCTTGTGCGCGCATGACCGGAATGAGGAGATTGGTCAGCTCCATCCAGCCGAATACATTGGTTTCGAATTGTTGGCGCATGGCCTCGCGGCTCAGGTCTTCGCAGGCGCCGGGCTGACCATAGGCGCCGTTGTTGAACAGGGCATACAACCGTCCGCCGGTTTGTTCCAGTACCTGCTCAACGGCTGATCTGATACTCGCGGAATCCGTGTAATCGAGCACCAGGCACTCGATGCCGGCCTGCTGAAAAGCCGCACGGTCGTCGGGGTTGCGCACGCTGGCAAAGACGCGATAACCGCGTTCGTGTAACCCAAAGGCAACACACTCGCCGATACCGCTCGAACAACCGGTGATGAGCACACTTCGCTTTTCTATCTCGTCAGGCTTCGCCATGGCTCAGGACTCGTCGAGCGCAAACCGTTTGCGCAGAAAACGGGCGATGCCTTCCTCGTCGTGATGCCCGATGACCGCGGTCGCGGCGGATTTGACTGCGTCGTTGGCATTCGCCGGTGCGTAAGCCTCGTCGGCCGCCTCGAACATGCTGAGGTCATTGTCGCTGTCGCCGAAACAGATGACGCGTTCGAGGCCGAGTAACTGTTTCAGCGTCTTGACGGCGCCACCCTTGCTAGCGTCACTGTGGTGGACATCCAGCCAGTGCCACTCGGCGCCCTCCTGGGCGATGCCGGAATACGCGACCAGATGCGCTTCATCCTCGACCCCGCTAACGACCGCCTTGACCGCATTGGGCGCCCCGATCGAGTTGACGTGGGTGACCGCGGCATCGGCAGGCAATTCGTCGAGCGCGCGCGTGCGCACGTGACCGTCGAGACCGAGAACCCGAACGAGCTCTTGGTCGGCATCTGTTTGCAACACCGGGTGGTACACCGTGCTGTTATCGTCTGCGTCCAGGGTGAAGACGAAAGGCGTTACGCCATGATGGATACAGGCCCGGACGACGTTTCCGAGCTCGGATGTCGTGAGCGTCGTGCTGCTCGAAAAACGCCGCTCCCCGGGGTGCCAGATCATGACACCGTTTTTGAAAACCTGCGGCAGTTCGAAAGGGTGGCCTTGCAGGACTGCCCGCGCCCCGTGGAGCGTGCGCCCCGTCGCGACGGTGTAGGCAATCTCGCGTCTCGACAACAACTTCAGCGTCTCGTTGGTGTAATCGGATATCGTCGATTGCCGGTTGAGCAGCGTTCCGTCGAGATCAAAAACAATGAGTTCCATCGATAACAGGCCGTGGGGAATAGTAGGCGTAAGTTTCGCTGCTGAGACGGGTCGATGCAAACCCGAATCTCCCGAACAAAGCGTTTAACTCAAAACTCTCGGTCGATGTCCTTCAAACAAATCGGAATCTTTCACGATCTGGGAAATTCCCAGCTAAAAATACCGGCTCAACTGCAACTGTAGATAATCGTCATTCTCGATTGCATAACTTGTGTCGCCAGGATTGGCATTGGTAAAAATCCGCGCTCGCAGTTCGAGCACGGTGTCTTCGCCGAGGCGGCGCTCGGCCTCGATGTTGAGGTAGGTTTCGCTGGTCTCCAGGTCATAACCCATGCCGGCAAGCATGGTGGTGTTCTGGGTGTCGTTTAGCGCGAGGCGAATGCCGGCGAACAGGTCGTTGTCGGCGAGTGTCAGGGGTTCGTCTTCGTCGCGGCCGTCGTATTGCAGTTCGAGTAAGGCGCCGATGTCGGCGGCGGAATCGGCCACCTGGTAGAAGGTGTATTCGAAACCACCCACCGCGGCGGTGAACGAATCGTTTTGCGTTTCGCGGGCGATAGCTTCGAGTTTCCACAGCCAGGCATCGATGGTGTATTGCAGGTCGAGTCCGAGCTGGTTGATCTGGTCGTAGTAGGGAATTAACGCGCTGCCATCGGCGTTCGGTAGCAGCCGCGGTTCGCGGCTGGTGCCGCTAAATGCGCTGACGCCGATGTCGACGTTGCCGAAGTAGTGGCTGTAGCGCAACGCGAGGTCGACGTGGTTTTCTTCGTCCGACGATTCGTATTGCGCGTTGTCGGTGTCGACCGGGATCGGGGTGCGCAGACGTCCGTCTTCACCGGCAAAGGTTCTTTCACGGAAATACGGCAGCAGGTAGGCGCCGACGAGCCCCCAGTCGCGCTGCATTTCGAGGTTGATCATCGGTTGGCCGAGCTTGTCTTCGCCGTCGATG
>Ga0255049_10002173_pt1 | contig 10453 bp, 7 predicted proteins | sample JV7_2_3_MG_FD_183615 | JGI IMG/M metagenome (GOLD analysis project Ga0255049, IMG submission 183615) | Seawater microbial communities from Jervis Inlet, British Columbia, Canada - JV7_2_3 | ecosystem: Environmental > Aquatic > Marine > Inlet | place: Canada: British Columbia | collected 2016-10-06
CTCACCCGTAAGAACCGCCCCGTCAGGCATCCGTATGGAGCGAACCCCCACCTGGTTCCGGGCGAACACACAAGCTGGCGCAAACACTGTAGCATCCGCGTCAAACGTGTTGTCACCAATGAGAAGATCGAATGACGGGCCTTTAACCAGCACCCCAATGTGTCGGTTTAGGCCGTCGTAGAATCGTATGGCCTCTTCACCGTCAACGATAGCCCCTGTGCCTTTGATCACACCAGTAACGGAATCGCTTATTGTGAGAATAGCCTCTGGCATTGATATTCTGGAGAGAAACAAAACACCAGACATGTCGATGGGGTAGAAAACACCATCGACAAACGTGTCCTCTCTCAGCCGGAAGCGTTCTTTACTGGTCAGCGTCATATCGGCTGAGGCGAAAGGAAACGCACGAGAATGGTTGCTGTTCCGCCACTCAGGTAAAACGATTATAGCCATCACTCTACCTCAATCGTTATCTTACCAGAGCCGTCAGGACCTACTCCGTTGATCTCCCGGAGCGGGGGCTTACCGCAGGTAATGAACTCAGTCAGCCGATCGCAGGGGCCTACGAAAAGGTGGCGATACTGCTCTTGGAGCCCAATCTTTATCGTGTTGCCGTCACGAATGAGTGAGATTTTTGAGCCTGCAACCAGCCTGATGTCCCCAGTTAAGGGTTCAGTGTCGACACTGGACTGCCCCAGTGAGGTTACGGTGGGGGCTTCGATCGCGCGCACAGCTTTGGAAGATAGCCCCGAAACCTCCGGACCGTCAAATATGTACGTCTCTGGTGCGTCGACTACTGCGCGGTACCCGAAGGCCACGTAGCCAGAGACCCCGGCGGCCTGCGGCTCCAGTCTGTACACTTTGTGCACCTCCACGTCCGCTATAGTTGCCAGCAAGATAAGCTCGTCTCCGGCTCCAACTGCGACAGAAACTAATGTAGGCGTCAGCGAGACGGAGGAGATGAACACGTCTGCAGTGCGTGAGCCCTCAATGCTGACCACCATATCTGCAATCACACCACACGGTAGCTGGAGCGGTAGCGGGTTATTGGTCGCGACTGCTGTCAGGTCTTCCCGGATCGGGTAGTTGCGATTCTCATTTTCATTCATCCATTCCATCAAGTCACCATGTAATAGCTACAGGATCCGAAGTACCTGGGTCCCCCGCAAAAGCAGGCGTCCAGGAGGGTGTTATGACTGCGGACCCATGACCTTCTGCAGGGTGGGCACGGCACACCAGCATGTACACGTGGGCCTCCGATCCTTTCTCCATATCACCTACAGGAATCCCTGGTACGGTCACGCCGGCGTCCGTGCCCTGGTATATCGTAGTCGTTACACCCTGGTAGGTCAACACCACGTGCTTCGCTGTGAAGCCCGGCATAGAGATAGCCAGGACCACATCCTCAATATCGTGCCCGCGGTTGTTTGCACGAAATACTACCGTGGCCCAGTTCCGGCTGTCGGGGGAGTGCTCAGCGTTGTCGGGGTCCAGCGGCTTGTACCCTACCTGCCCGTTGCCTGTCACAATCAATGCTTTGTATTTTGGAAAGATGACCGTGTTATACAAAGTCACTTGATCGTTGTAGTCGACGATGGTCTCATCCAGCTGGTCCTTTACGACCTTGAGATCGTCAAAGAAGTCTTCCAGTGCTTCGACCGCGTTGGCATAATCCTGGCAGGAACAGCATGGGGCGCAGTCGTTGATAATGGTGATCTTATTTGCTGCTGGCAGTAACCCGAGGCGGTGGCACAGCGTTGGGTCGATGGTGAGATTCCCATCCTCGTCTGGGCCGATCCCGTTAATTGTGGCGATGTAGTCGATCGGGTCTGGCGGCTCGCATGGCCGCTTGCCGAACCCCGCGCCAGCGCGTGCGGAGATCCTGATGTCTGTTGTACCTTCCACAGGAGTGATATCTGCCGGATCCACGGTGAACTGTATGTTGTACCCTGCGATCAGTGAAACCCCGCCGGTGACCTCTTCGGGTATGTCATTTTCGATGATAATCTTCTCCACACGCCCTGGGCGGTACTCGACGGCTGCGGTCTCAAAGGGTAGGCGGTCATCGAACAAATCAGTGCTTAACGGTGCCATGGTGCCGAGATGCGTTGCAAACGCCTCACCAACAATAAGTCGCATAGTTAGACGAGTTACTGTGTCCTGAAATGCCACGACACCGTATGTTACAGGCAAGCTGCCCGTCGGCACATCAAAGACTGCAATAGTCGAGCGAATCGCGCTGACAATAGTAAACCGATAGTGGGTGCCCGTGTGCTCAATCGAGTACAGCCTTAATTCGCCATTTTCGATAAGTGTCGGGTAGAAAAATTGTGACGGGAGTACGAAAACTGTGTCAATCAGGAAGTTCAGCGGTAAAGTTGCGATGGCGCCATGAACGGCGGCGGTATTGGCCGGCGCGAGCGCGAGGGCGTCCTCCTTGAACGGGAACGCAATCTGGTCGTTACCCGTCAGGTATTCTTGAAAGCTCTGGGGCATTATAGAAGTGATCCAAGTACATTGGTGAAAAACGTCTGTTGTCTCGTGTCCAGGTCCTCCGCTCTCCGCTCCAGCTTTTGTATGCTGTCCTCCAGAATAATCAGCTGCTGTGTGATGAACTCCAGCTCAGGGCAGCCACAGCAAGGTGTGCAGCAATTGTCCTGAATGGTTAGAACATTGGAGCCTCCCGAGGATATCTGAAGACAACCCTCTAGACTCTCAAATAGAACTTTACCAGCTAAATCCCCGGTCACGCCGTTGATCATCCTTATCGGGTCTGGCTGCGGGAAGGTGCTCTCACAGGCACACTCTTCGTCAAAGTCGCCGGCGTTAATCGCATCAATGCGAATGCCCGCAGGGGTGATTACTGTGGGTACCAAGTCCCCTGTGACGGGATCGGGGATGTCGACAACAACTGCTGCCTCGTACGCCAGCTGGATGTTAGAGCCGGGAATCAGACGGACTGTCCCTGTAATCGGATCAGACAATGAGCCCGCGGGATCAAAAACTTGCAGGAAGCGGAGGCTCCGTAGATCTGGCCGTACGGCGCGGTCTTCCAGTCTGGCTTCTACGGATCCGAACTCGAAGGTGCCCTCGCCAATAAACTGGGCGATGTTGGATAGCTCGCCAAAGGAGATACGTCCTTGCACATCCGTGTACAACCCCATGCCCACGACAGGGTAGCTGTTGTTTGCGTCATGGGTGGGAATGTCGATCGGGCCTACACTGGCGACATCCGAAGTGGTTACGCCAGCGATCACCAGACGAAGTTGGCCTGTGCCTACCTGTATTGAACGCACATAATAAGTGTCGCTAGCATCTGCTGGAACTACAACCACCAGATCAGTGATCATGTGGTTGGGAATCGTAATCGTCCCTGTCTCGTCTACTCGTGTGGTGGACTCGTGGAACGGGTAAGCCCTTCCTGAGTTCTCATTCAGCCATTCAATGTTCTGGACCATATCATACCTCCACCAGCTTCCAAGACAGGTTGATGAGGCCAACGTGTCCTGTGTACTCGAATGGGGCGCCTGTGTGGCCGCCACCTACCGGACTGATACGAGCGAACCTTACTGCTACCAGATCACCAGCGGTAACCGTTTCTGGGTCTTCGCCCCCAACGGGGAACGGTGCCGCGAAAGGGCCCACGACCTGACCTTCTACAGAAGGTATTGCCAGATCATTATGCAGCAGGAGCGGGTCATAGGCTTTATAGCCATCCCCAAGCTTACCCAAAGGAACGTCTCCAGGGATGTCAAAGGTCGTCTCCAAGACCCCTGCGGGCCCTACCTCAGCCAGGTTGCGGGAGACGTAGAGGAAAGTGTCCGGGCTACTCTCATCTGTGAGGTCTTGCAACACGCTGTACGTAACCTCAAGCCCGAAGTAGCGACGATCCTCGATATTTACCCCAGTGGGCACATCGTCCAGACCGAACACGGTGGCGTATACTATTATTCGGTACTTGGCTATCAGTATCTGCGGTACCCGGAACTTGGCGATAAACGCGGTCGGCACATTCGTCGTGAGGGTGCTATCATGCTTCAGCAGCTTCACATAAGGGAACAGGCGGTTCGGGACCAGCTCCTGTTTGGCGTTCTGCAGCACGATCTCGTCAAACTTACCGCGGAGCAAACCCTCCAGGCCCGAACTGATACGTACAGTGCCTTGTCCTGGGTGGGTAGGATCATTCTCTGTCACGATCACACCCGGGCCAGCCAGGATCTTCTCTACGACGCGGCCAGTAAGCAGCTGGCCATCTTCGCCTACGCCTTTGACCGCGTTGGCTCCAAGGAGGTCGTTGTCCGATAATGAGAAGCTGAAATCTGAGCGTATCTCCAAATCGCCGACGTTGGCAGGCTCTCCAGTGTTGCAGTCTACGACCTCTAGCTGGGAGCCAGGGGCTGCTTTGAGAGAAGTCACCAGACCTGTGCCGGCCATAGCCAGGCGGGTCAGAAAGAGCTGTTCGTTCATAGCATGCTCAGGCAAGCCTGTCGAGATCAGCGTTTCCCATTCCTGCGGGAATGGTCCGCGAGAGTAAGCATTTGCATACCAGTAGAAAGTGTCGGAAGCTGGCTTGTACGTACCAGCCCCCGCTGCGAAGAAGTCACGCTGATCCATTGTCACACCATTGACTTCCATGACGACTGCCGACAGCGGGCTCGGGGGCCAGCGGCTGGAGAGCGACGGATCCATGTCGATGTTATATGCGAACTTCGCGCCCGGTGACTCATCAGCGAAAGATAGTTCCCAGACGTCCGTGAGTGCCGCGGTAGTCGAAGTCGCCAAAGTGTGATCAGGCTTAAATCTGCTGACTGTCAGCCAGAGGCCGTTACCCAGATCGAGCCCCGGGCCGCTGAAGTCTACGCCAGCGAACGTGGTGATCGACGCGTCTTCCCGATCGAAGACCTCAAGGTCGACGGTCCCTGTGGCGAAATCGCCTGCGCTGGTGACAGTGACTTTGATGCGCTCTGTCAGTCGGTTGGCCAAGTTGTCGTACCCACCGAATAGATGGAGTGTGTATTCGGGCGGTGTACCACTTGTGCCGGTGTATACAGACAGTTGGCGCACCCAGTGAGGGAGCCAGCCGCGTGGGCGGTGCGGCATAGGGAGCGTCCAGTTACGCTCAATCAGTGGTAGGCCAAGCGCGACGATCGCGTCAAAATCTGCGGAGCCCCAATCCGGTGCTGCCAAGGTGCTATCGAACTCTTTCTCCAGGACGATGGATAAACCCTTGCTACCGATCGGTATTGGCGTCTCATAAGAGGATACGCGGCGTCCAACTGTGGCGCCATAGTCAGGATCATAACCGCCCGCGGAAGGATCATCAAATCCAGGGAAGCTGTTGTCGGAGCCGTCGTCGGTGGCCCAAAAGACCTTGGCAGTGGCCATTGTATCGTCCGCCGCTTCAATCCATACAGTGTAAGTGGGCGTTCCCTGCCCCTGCCATGCGCCCAGGAGGAACAAGCGGTAAGGGGGTTCTGTGCCTGCGTTCGCACCACCGGGCTGATAATCGTCAGGTTTGATCCCACGGACCCGGGTGATGTCTGTGACAATATCAGTACCTGTGGCTTCGTTGTCCCCGGCGGGCTGGGCTCCGAGGGCGAAGTTGTAATGGGTGTGGGCCTGCCACAAATCCTTATACTGCGGCGAGAGCAGTGCGGTATCTCCGAAGGTTGGGTCGGTGACGCTCGCTACGAAGTAGCCAAGGAAGATCGCAGGGCCAGCGGGCTCTGCTGTCATCTTGCCCGGCTCAGAGGCGGACAGGTAATAGGGGCCGTCACGGAAGGTTTCTCCGGATTCCAGCAAGGTCGACAGCGTGGTAGATCCGAGGTCGAGGCGGCCAAACATGATAACCGTCGCGCCTGCGCCGACGATCTTTGTAACCATCCCCATCGCGAAGGCCGTGTTGGTTGCATGCGTAAAAGGGTTCAGCGCGTCGATCAGAGTATCTGTCAACGCCTTAGCGTAGGTGTTGTTCTCCGGCTCCAGGTACACAAAGTCCCCAACTACTGGGGTGTCGTCCAGGGCCAGCGTGACATTCTGCAGCCGTACAGACTCGAACGGGGCAGCCCCGATGACCTGCTCAAGCTGCGATTTCAGGAAGTCGGTGCGTTCTCGTAGCTGGTTGATTGGGCGATTGATGGACTTTTCGTCCATGTAGTCATCACCATCCCGAAGGCCGTCTACTGCTGGGAAAAGGCTCATAGCGCTCTCCGTTATCTAAAGGTGATTGTCCAGAAAATCGCCAGTTCAAAGTCGGACTGGGCAACCAGGCCATCGGAGCCTGCTGCGAGCTGTGTCCGGGCGAAAGGGATGTACACAGGTGTCGTTGAGCCGGGCAACAATAGCCTGGTGAGCAGCGCTACCTGAAAATACTTATCGGTGGTCGGCTGCGGGCCGAGGGCGGCAAAGCTCCCACCAGAGAAGACGATCGGCGAAGTACTATCGCTAATCGCGCTCAGCGTCACAGAGTTGCCTTCGTAAAGAGTCTCGTCCCCATCCACCTGGATGAGGGGTGTTGTTGCGAGCGGGCTAACAACCATGTTGCCAGCGATCGCTGCCAGGTCGTCAGAAATGTCTACCAGGGTATGCTGGCGCTTGGGCACTGCCGATTCTGGGTTGGACATACTGGCCGCGGCGGGCCCGAATAGATAGCCAATATGACTGGGTACGTACTCTCTCCGGCCAGCCAGCAAGTTCGCCATGATGTCCGCGCCGGAGTAAGTGACTACATTTGAGTTTTTGTAGATCTCTTCACCAGTTCGAGCATTTTTAGCAACGATGCGGCCGCGGCAGAAAGTTTGCGGGAGTTTTTCAGTTAGCTGCATTTCTTCACCCATCTTGTGATTATACTGTCGCCATAGTTAAGCACGTCGTCAACCGGGCCATTCCCAGCGGTCTCCTTTAACGCTTTCCCGTGGTACTTATCAACCTCATCAATGGCCTGTAGCCCAAGGTCGAACGGAGCCTCCGCGATCTCTTGCCGGGCCACAATAAATAAGTGCGTGTGGGCCGGGATTAAATACCGCAATCTAGCCAATATGTCAAGAGATCTAATATAGGGCCGCAGTGCTGGGAAATCCACTACCAGCACAGAGGCATTGGCTTTCAGTGAGTTGTCCATGTAAAACTTTAGTGGGTTGATAGTTCCCACACTGACGCCCTCCTGGAAGTACGGGGGCGGGCTGGCGAGAAACTCGGCGAAGGTGTCGGCCAGGCTTTCCTCAGTAAGCTCTGCCCGGCCCCAGATCTCACGCCAGAACAGCTCGAGATCCTGCGGCTGCCCGCCAAGGTCGAAACGCAGCTTCGGGTTGCCGTTGCCGTCATTCCCGTGAAAAGTGATTGGTGTTTCTTCCCACTTGGCGATGAACCCTCCTGGGGCACTGTAGTTACCAATGAGTGCCTTGGGCAAGAACAGCGCGGGTACGTCTTCGAGGAACTCTGTGAGAGTCCTGCCGTTACCAGAGAAGAACTTTGTGGTGTCCAGCTTGGAGTACAGCCGGATCGTGTTGGTGATAAAGGCCCCCCTATCCAGTGTCGCCCGGGGACTACGGAAGGCAGCACACTCTCCAGGGGAGCACAGCGGTACGCGTTGCTGTTGGTAACCACAGAGGTGTCGCCATTGGCCTCTATGTAGACTTGCTCAACAACTTCACCATCCCCTTTAATTGTAGGTACACCCAACATCCGACCCACCGACTCCTGAAATAGCTCCAGCGTGGTGCCCCCGAAGCGCATGTTCCACAGCGAGCTCACCCGATCCTGGTATAGCTGGGTGCTAGTTTCGGTCAGGTTGATGGCGTAGCCGAAGTGGTCACGCACGTAAAATTTGTCCGTCAGCGCATGCGAACCCCACAGAAGAATCTCTTCATCTTGCGCTCCCGTCTCTGAGTCCTGCACCACACGACGAGGGAAGTTGGGGTCATCGAAGGGGTCGTAATCAGGCAGAAATGTAATGGTGTCTGCCTTGATCTGGAAGTGCACGTTCCGTAGTAGTGTCGTTTTTGGGTCGACGATCTGATCCATGACGCGATCGATACCCGACTCCCACCCCTGGATAATAGTCTCATACCCGATCTGCCCAAAGCGACTTGCGGGGGCTCCGACATGGTAGACCTTCTCAGGTACATACTCTGTGTCGAGGGGCTGAGGTCCAATGGTAACCAAAGGCTGCTGCCCAGAGACGATGCGTAGGTTGGTGCCGACATCTCGGCGGGACTTCCGTATGATGATCGGGTGCCACTGCTCTCTATGAAACACCGGCAACTCATCTTTGCCGAGAGTGGCAGCAGTCTCCAGAAAGTTCAGGTAGAACTGTGCGGCGAGGAGTCCTGAGCCACCACCATAGCTCTTCACCAGATCTACATCCTGATAGAATGTTGTCCAGAACGAGCCGAGTGACGCGACGACGTTTCCGCCGAAGTCTGCTGTTGATGGCTGTGAGGGTATAGTTTTCATAACTCTCTGGTAATAATAAAGATATCGCGAGTGTCCTGCATGAAGATAACAGTGTCAGTGGTAACCAGCAGCTCTGGGGTTCGCACCAAATTTGGATCGATGTCTGCGCCGGTGAGCGTGAGCTCTTGGCCGTCGGCGGCGCGAATACTCCCACTAAGCTGTAACTCATTTACACGTACAATGTCGAACTGATGCAAAATCGCGGAGATTTGCGAGGCAGTCACGGTCTCGCCAAAGTCCTTCGAATTCACGAAATCAGCCAGCGCCTGGTTAACCTCTGTGAGATCTATCTCGACCTCCTTCTTATGGAACACGTTCGCACTGATCGAGGTGAAGCAGGGGATCGCGCCGCGAATGAGGTGATCCCCCTCCAGGTTGCGAAGGGCGTCATTATCCACAAAAGCCTGGGCCGCGACTAGATTGGTTGGCGCGTACAGCTCGACCTTCAGATTGATGGTGTCCTGATACACAGCAGCGCCATCAATGATAGACGGCGCGACGTTGGTCACAGTCACCGTGCTTGTTTGGAACACCGTGTAGGCTGTCTCAACTACCAAGTTGTTCACATCAAAATCGTGGAAGCTTCCGGACGTACCTGACGAGGATCTCTCTTCGGTGAATGGGAACGACCCTATAATGGGTAGGTCCGCGGATTCAACATCCTCTAAACTGCTAATCCCACGAATCTTATAAAACCCCGGGGCTTCAGCAGCTGCGATTGAGAAGGTGTAGACCCCATCAGATACTTTGGTAGCGGTTTTCTCCAAGATAGTGATCTGCGGCTCCCGGCCCGTGCGCAAGTACACATCGACCCTAGACCCTACAGCCACGCCCAGAACATTGTGCTTATCACGCAACTGCGCATCATCGCCGAAGCCAACAGAGGATACTGCGACCACATTGGTCAGCGTCTCCTGTATCCGCGTGGAGATCGCCACCGAGGACTCAAAAGCTTTAAGCGACAGGGTGGCTGGTAGGCGCGCCAAGACTTCTTCAATGGTCTCCTCAGCACTACCGCCAGAGAAGGCCGCGTATGCAGAAGCTGACTCAATCCCTGTGAAGGCCTGGCCGGTGATCCCGAGTGCAGTGCCCTGGGCGATGTTACCAGTTGTACCAACTATAGCGGCTTGAACTGGTAACAGAAAATAGTACTTACCGGCCAGATCCGCGGAGGTAAACGGGAACAGAGCAAGCTCATTCGGCGGGATCGGCTCGTCAAATGCGCGGATGCTGAAGTCCTGAGTTGTCGCGAAAGTAGTGCCGGCAGCGTCTACAAAACTGTACCCTACAGGGAGTGTGTAGTTTTTCTGCACGTTGACGACCACCATCACCAACCCTGTCGCGAATCCGCCTGCTTGGCGGGTTACACCCATGTTGGCCAGGATGTTATCGAGCGTGTCCTCGTCGGCCACCTCCGGGTTTTCGGCAATCAGCTTTACAGACTGCGAGTTGCGGAGGTCCTCGTTGAGCTGCCCGTTCAGGGCGTGAAATTGTGCAGCGGGTCGTATGATCAGATCGCGCAATGCTGTCCCTTGGCGGAGGTCCAACTCAGGGCTCTCGGCCAGCAGCAGGGTGATGAGCTTTGCCTCGGACTCAGCGAACACTGTCTGATCGACATCCGCGAGTGTACGTTCAATGGCCATAGTTACTCCTTATGCTGTCGGCAGTACAAATATTGTGGTTTCGCCCTGCAGGTTGGTGATGGCGATCTGCAAGAATAATCTAGCGTTTACATAGTCAATCTCAAATGACTGGAGCACCGCACTGGCGATACGCTCGTCATTTGGCGCCACAGGCCCCAGATCGGGGTTCACATCATCTGCACGCAGTTGAGAGTTGACAGCGCTATTGGCGAAGACGAATTGATGCAGGACGGTCTCGTTGGTCTGGATAAGACCGCGATTCAGCGCATCTACGAAATTCGTCCCCTGTAGCGGGGCGTACTTAACGTCGCCCTGCACGGTCAAAAACAGGATGGTGTAGCGCTGCACCAGCTTCT
>Ga0255049_10002174_pt1 | contig 10445 bp, 22 predicted proteins | sample JV7_2_3_MG_FD_183615 | JGI IMG/M metagenome (GOLD analysis project Ga0255049, IMG submission 183615) | Seawater microbial communities from Jervis Inlet, British Columbia, Canada - JV7_2_3 | ecosystem: Environmental > Aquatic > Marine > Inlet | place: Canada: British Columbia | collected 2016-10-06
GAGGCACTCACCACAGATGCAAGGCCGACCGATCCGGCTATGATCGCTGACTTTTTGAGTGTCGTACATCCAACTAAGAGACAGTAGGCGAGGAATACCAACCCGTAATCCACCCAACTACGGCGACAGCGAGAATCACAGCCAGTGCCACTGCGAATCTTTTCTTTCCAGCGGATAACTCTTTCCATTTTTGCATAAAGACTCCGTGTCTATAATATGTAGTTGACCCAAACAACCAACCCGATTGGTATACCCAGGATTAAAGAGATCATGCAAGCTGGGAAGACGTATTCAGTCCAGTGCACTTACCCACCCTTCTGCTGCTGCATCATCGAATCGCGCTGTCCTGCGAAGTACCGATCCATAATGGTTTCAAGACTGGTGATACTTTTCTCGATATCCTCTAGCCGGTAGAGAACAACATCCATCCCTTTGATCGTGGACTTAACATCGCCCATATCAGAGATCAGGGTTTTCAAATTATGAATCTCGGTTCCGCAGACACGCGCCTCTTTTTCAAGCGCAGGAATCTTACTGTCTACCAAGCTGGCTACTCTCTGCACTTCTGAACTAAGACCGCTTGCCCACCAGATGGCAGCGACCGATTGAACCGTAAGGAAGAGGACGACGGTGATTACGCGAGAGTCGATTTGCATTAGTCTATAAACCCGTAGGAGCGGTAGAAATCGCGGACACCTGCGTAATACCCACTAGACCTGTCTCCAACCTGCGGGATGGTGTTTCCAGAAACCGTATCAGTCCAGGCTGAAAATATTCCCTCGCCGGATGTGAAGTCGGTGTAATCAGAAAAGGCACCCATATTTCCTAATGGGGATTCCAGGACATCCGTCCCTGTGATCGGGCTAGGCATTAGTTGATAATGTCCGCTAATGTTTCTTGTATTGTTTTATGCCTACGTGGGCCACCACCTATCCTAGCTGTTGGCGACTTAGTGACAGCCCCACCGGAACCTCCACGTTTTCTCGGTTTGTCCAAATCCTTTTTGAATTTATCGAACTCTGCGTCTGACATCTGATTCAGAGTTTTACTTTTACCACGCATCTCGTTTAACAATGCATTATCGTCGTGGAACCCGTGGTAAACGGTTGACGGTTTAATAACTGAATAACCACTCTTATCCAACCGCACTGGTCTACTCTCTGCACGGATAGCTTTTAGAGTCTTTTTTTGTTCTGAAATGGTTTTCCGTAATTGCTTTATCCGCTTCTGAGTTTTTTCCTGTAAGGGAGATCCTTCCGGACGATTCTCTTTTGAGTTGCGTAGAACTTTTTCCGAAGTCCCTAAAGAATTCTGCGACCGACTAATTCTTTTTCTCTGTTGTTCGATTACATCCGCATTAAAATCTTCAGCCACCACCATTCTCCTTGTAGTTGCGGAACTCGGGATCTGACATCAACCTGATCTTCTTAGCATGGTCGTTTCTAGATTGACCGATCATGTCCGAGAATCTGTGGGAGAAAAGTTCTGCCTCTCCCTTCGTATCGAAAACCATAAAGTCCTTCTTATCCATCGCCCATTCACGCGCCTCGTCCTCGTTATCCGCACGCATGAGTTGGCCTTTAACTAACCGGATAGAAGGAAAGACTATCCACTGTCCACCCAAGCCTCTCTGATTAAGAGGTGCGGACATCGTGCGGACAGATTCGTTTGCCTCAGTCGTAGGGGTAGCTGGATCCAGCGCACGCAGCATCCACGTAGGCGGGTTATCCATCGAAAAGGTCTTGTCGATCTTCCCCGACATCTTCTGATCGACAGCTTCCATCTCCGCTTGGGTTAACGGCTCATCCGTCCCCTTGAAATAAGTCCTGGTCGTAGTGGAATGAGGTTGAGGCATATCGCCTCCGGTGATGGGGATCTTTATATGTGGCACTACTTCTTTCTCGTATTAGGACGCAAGGACGGGTACTTCTTATATACGGCCCGTTTAATACCCGCAGGATTGGGTGCGTTGTGAGCAAGCTGCAAAGCGGACTTGGCGCGAGACATATTGTTGATCGGAAAAGATCCAGCAGGTGCACCGCCAGAAGGTCCGGCAAAGGTCTTAACCCTCGGGTAGTTACCCACGTTGGAACCCCCCGGTTTCTTTCTCGCCTTACGCACTCTCAACGTCTATCTCCTTGTACTCTGTAGTAGGTACGTTCAGCACCCGAGACAACTCCGCAGCCAGATTCAGATCTTCCTGGGCCAAGGCTTGAATAAGTTCCGTATCCGATACGGCATGGATCGAGATATCCGTCTTCTCCCGGAACATTCCCAATTCCTTGCCCTGCAATTCCGCTGCACGTACCGCAGGACCGAACTGCTTCTCCTGGGCAGCACCCTTCTTCAACCCTTCCAGATCCGTCATCACCTTCTTCTTATCGAACACGATCTCGGAGAGTGCCTGTTCTGTAGACTTATGCAGTGTCTGGATGTAGTCCTGGACAGCCTGCTTTTTCAACAAGTTACCCGCACCACTCGCAGCATTCGCCGGACTTCCGTCTGGGAAAGCTATCCGGTAACTCTTAGAGGGACTACCGGTTTTGGCGAACTCCTCGCAAAAACGTCTCTGCTTCTGCGTGAGTCCGAACTTGTCTCTGGATGAGTTCATAAGAGGCTGTGTTCTAAAAAAAAACGGTGTGAGTTGGTTGAATGATTGACGGGTCATATAAACGTATACGCAACGACCAGGGGGGGGTGGCCGTCCCTTTTTTTATAGTATCGACCGGTCGCACAGCATTGGCAATGCTACGGTCTGCCCTAGTTTCCTCGGGTAAACGTGCGACCCCTTCGGGTTGGTACCCAGGTTGGCCCAGGTTTGTCGGTTGAGAACTGTCGAACACTCAGAACTAGCCGAACTGACAAACCGGCTAAACCGGCCTGTACGGATGTACGCAAACGATTGAAGTTTGCTAGTCGTCACATAAACCCCGGCACCCTGTAGCACTCTGTACCTTTCTAGGCTTATACGTAGTCCTACCCGGTATCACTAATACTTATTGGTACTGTTGTACCTTATCGCGGTAACATTAGTCCCCCATTAAGACTACAGGAGTTATACAGATGTTAACACTCGAACAAGTAATTGAAGAATTGCAGGACTTAATCGGTTCTATAACCTATACAGGTGAAGGATGTAACGGACTTAAAGATATAGAAAAACTACCCTTCCCTGCTGGACGTAGACAATCTTATATAGACCAATTCCAATCAATACTAGATCAGTTTAATCCCAACCAAAGGGAGTGTGATTGGTGTCATAAAGACCACACCCTCGACAACCTAAAGATAGATGAATTCGGCGAGAACGTATGCATCTGGTGTAAAAGTGGCGGTTGGGAACGAGAGTCTGGTGTTGGTTGTGGTCATTCCGTTAGCGGTTAATAGGTTAAAGGGTCGGCATTTGTCCGGCCCTTTTGCGTATTAACTGCAATGGGAGATTGTATGACTACAGCACATTTAACTATAAAGAGTAGTAACGCTAAGACCGGCCCTATACCGGTTAGTACAGTATCAGAAGATAGCTGTCCGGATTGTTGTCCGCTTAAACGGAAGGGTTGTTATGGTGACGGTGGTCCGATCCGCTTGCACTGGAACAAGGTAAGTTCTGGTGAACGTGGGACTAGTTGGACTGATTATGTTTCTAGCGTGTCCGCTTTACCAGATAGCACTCTGTTTAGGCACGCGCAAGTCGGAGACTTTCCCGGAGACGGTAAGCGGTTAGACCGGGCCAAGTGTATCGCGCTGGCGAAGGCGTCTAAGGGTAAGTCTGCTATTGCCTATTGTCATTACGATATGACCGGTGAGTTTGAAGGTAAAGCTATAGCCCGACATAACCGGTCAGTTGTCCGCGCAATGGCAAAAGCCGGATTGAGTGTCAATCTGTCCGGTAATAACCCTCACCATGCACAACGGTTGTTGGAATTAGATATCGCGCCAGTTGTAACCGTGCTGCCAACTGATCACCAGGAAAAGCGGTTTGCTATTCCGGGCGGTTATCCGGCCGTTGTCTGTCCCGCTACTTATAAAGACAACGTGACCTGTTCGACTTGCAAACTTTGTGCAGTTTCTAAAGTGTCCGCACAAAACGGTATCCGACCCCGCGTTGTTGTCGGGTTTCCCGCGCATGGTTCAAGTAAACGTAAAGCTACACAAGTAGCACGGGGTGAAGTATGAGCAATCAACGTGCCTGGATGAAATACACGGGTGATGATCGATTTAACCGTGCAACTGAATTGGTGAATAGTTATAGCCCGTCGGATGTATCGGTATTACACAACTATCTAATTGGCAATAGTTATTACCAACGTAATGACCCGCGCGCCGAATCCGGTATGCGGTCAAACCTTATCCGCTTTTTTTGTGATGTTCACGCGTTAGACCAATCTGACTGGAATAAATAACCATGATCAGAAATTGGCTATTAATTGTTGCAACAAGTCCGGCACTCGTTTTATGGGGTGCTGATCCTGTAGTCGTGACACCGGTGACAGTTGGTGTCGCGACTATCTATCTATTAATACATGGGGCTATTAAAGATGAATAAGCTATTAAGTGTTACCCAACGTTGCCCGAATCAGTACGTAGTCGTACGTATGACGAAACACGGGAAAGTTACCACTATTGAAAACCGGATCAAGCCGGAAAACCGTCGGTACTCTGTTAAAGATATCCGACGCATCAAACAATAGTTACCCGCAATCGACCCGGTGCTCAGGTGCCGGGTCTTTTTTTTACCCTAAAAACGGAGATTTATTTATGAAAACCGAAACGCTACCACCGTCCGGTCACGATACTACCACCGTCACGACCATGTACGGCATATTCACACTATGCAATACCGAATGCGGAGAATTCGCTCAGTTAATGTGTGATGATGAGCCGGTACAGTTTGAAACTATCATGGAAGCCGAGCGATTTCTCGAAGAAGTCGGATTGATTGAAGATGTCACAATCAGACCGATATCAGATGTATTCGGGAGTCGAAGTAAAGCAAAACATTAAGGTACTGAACTATGACCGCTTTAGCCCCCACTTTTGTGGGGGTTTTCTTTGAGTGTCTCGTGTAGCTTGTTGATTGTCCTGGATACGATATCAGTACACACCCACGGTAGCACCCCATGTATGAAGGCTACCACCGTCACGACAGCCAGAATGCATCCTATCTTCCATATGTAGAGTAGGTGAGGGATATATTCGTATCCGCTTTTTAGGTGTTTAAGGTCTAGCACCGTCACGAGGTCTTATCCCCATAGAAGTCCCATACCTTTTTACCATGCAGCCGGTCGAGTCGCTTGCGTTCGAGGTCCGCTGGATCTTGAGCAGCAAACCATTCTGAATTGGAGACACTACCACCGGTCACGACTTCAAATCCTGATGCAACCATAAAATCCGGATCTGCGTCTGATGTAATGACTTCACCCGTGATTGCATCTAAAAATCGTTGTGTCACTCCAATAAAAAAGACCGCTTTTGAGCGGTCCGGTCATGGTTACTACCTATACAAATAGTGTAGCAAACTTTGGTCCATTAAGCACCTATCCCAGCTTGTGATTCAACCTCGACAGGCGAATGTCTAGCTCAGTCAGCGTAGGCAACACGGTCTGTTCGTACAACCGCTTCCACCGTCTCTTAAACTTTCGATGATCCATAAACAGGAACTTACCCCGCGATCGATCACTCGGTCGTTTGAGTCCGGACCCGAAACAGTTTTCACACTTGTGTATGCCAATGGTGCCGACACCCTTGCAGACCTTGCACCGGTTTTGTTTCTTGCTTTCTTCGAGTCCGAGCAGGATCAACCCATCTAGCATGATCCGGTCACGATCGTATCCCAGCTTTATACACTCGGGGATCAGGTGCAACACCAACTCGTCACGCTTACCTTCTTCACCCAGGTAGACCACCCTGGCGTAGAGAGACACCGGTCTGCCCAGCTTGGCAAGGGCAGCAGCGACATCTGTCGGGACTATCTCAGGGAATCCGGATCCCCGTTCCATACTGGGGCTACTGATCGCTAACATCTTCAGAATCTCGCTCAAAGAGTTCCTCCATTAGTCGGGTTGCCACATTAGAAGGTACCCACAGGGTCACGCTTGCCCCTTTGTCCCTTCCAGACTTGGACACCCAATGAATGTCCGAGGCCGGAACCTCTACCACCGCACCAGATTTTGTTACGAAAGATCGACCGTCCGACATATCCACTTCCCCTTGGCTTTTCTCCAGCCATGAACATGAATACCTATGTTTGCATCTCGAACTCGTCCTACGTTTTGGTGATTGGTAATCTTTTTTATTCTTGCGGATACATTGGATCCAGATGTGGTCTGAATCCCTAACACATCCCCGTCTGCTGTTATGCAAAGCAGATCCAAAAACCCAAATAAATCGTGCAGTCTGCCACCGGCCCTGCGTTCTACTATGTCAACCAGACAACCCTCGTCCCGCAGCTTCTTGAGTGATCTAGCGGTCGGACTCATAACCGCTCATCCGGGATCCGCTCACGATCGACAGCCACCCCAGACTCGACCCAGTGCCGGAATACAAGGCAGGTGTGGCTAAGATCAGCACACCGCTGTTCGTATTGGCAGTCATCACACGGTCGCTCATCTGCTGCGCCGACACTTCGTTTGATGGAACACTTCTTACAGCGTTTGACCAGACCATCCTGGTTACTCGCTGCCCTCCCGAACTCGCTGTGCGGTTTTGTCTTCAAACACATCGTGCACTCTTTGAAAGCATCCGGGGACGGTGGGAAGTACGCCGTCGAAGAAGCGGTGGGCCGTGATGGAGACAAACTCAAGCAGCCCTCGATTTCTTAGCCATTCCATCCGCAGTCTTTTTCCCTGCGGTGTGTCGCTGAAGTAGACTTCCGAGACGACGGTTCGTGTGTTCTTTGAGTCGGTACTGCCAATCGACTGTTGTTTCTCCCTCTTTTGGTGCAAGTCCGGCATCATTCAAGGTCGATGCGTGGAGTACGCGATACGGGATGTGCTGGCCCTGGAAGAACTGCGTACTGTATTTGTCGGAGTGGCATCTGTTGCATCCGATTTCGGGGTGAAAGTGAGTCGCCACTTGCCCACAAGGGCAATGAGTTTTCGGACCTTCTTCCGCTTGTGGATTCGTCTTGTCGGGTGGTAGTTCATCATTCCATGATTCTCCGTTGACCCACGGGGCCATACCTTTTATGTAAGGGTTGCCCCGCATTCGTGAACAGTATTGTCTTGCGCCTTCTGTTGCCTCGTCTACGTTCTCTTGGGTGATCCATCTATCCCATGCCTCTGTCGCTTGGCGTTTGTTGGATCCCGCACGCCAGCCGAATTTCCATGCCTCTAAAAATGCGGACTGCTTATAGTCAGGCCAGGATGAAATTATTTGATCTGTAGTTTTCTTGGTTGCCATAGGCACCTCTTTTAAGATGTATGCCTGTGGGGGGTTGACTGTTGGTGAACCAGAGCAACTGGCAGAATCCCCTTACCCACCAGTAGCAAGTAGAGGTCTGCCAGGGGATGTGACTGTCGGAGCCACCGTCGCTTACTGGCAAGGTTGGTTAAACCCTGATCGCAACTTGTTCAGCTTTTACCAAGGCGGGTCTGGCTTACGATGGACCCCCGGCGACTATCCCTGTAACCCATTCATCGTCGCGTTTTTACCTGGGCCGAATCGTTCTCTCCCGAAGGAGTACCGTTAAGTTCCCAGAACCCCCTTCTAAAAAACCCCCCTCTGGAGTGAGGGGGGAATACCATCAAGGAGGAGAGTGGATTGGCCCCCACTCAAGGCGAGTTTTGATTGCATATCTATGGTAGCGTAGTCTAGTGTACCTTGCAAGCACTACGTGGCTTTGTAAATAATATCTACCAATAAAGCACCCGATAAGGTACCATTCAGACCCGAATAGGTAGGAATAGATATGAAACACACAGAAGCCTTGATAAGGCTAAAGAACCAAATGAAAGAGGCGGGAATCACCTCCGCTGAACTCGCCAGGAAGATGGGTGTTGCCCGACAGCAGACCTATCGGTGGATCAACGGGTTACAGGAAATGAACCTAAAAAGGTGGGAAGAGGCTGCTCAACACTTAAACGTCCACCCTGCTGCCCTGCTCTGGGGCCACGATACGCCAGCGTTCGATGAGGATAAATTGGTTCGAGTGTTGACTGATATCCAACAGACCGCAGATGACAAAGGTGTGCAACTCAGCCCCACTCAAGTGGCTCGAATAGCAGTAGAATCTTATAAAGAGAACACTAATATAGAATTTCTTATTAAATTAGTGTCGACTTAACAGTTTGCGTTGTTGTACCCGATCGGTTACCATACCCAGGTATGGAACCTACTATTTCTGACAACGCATACCACTTCGTTTCCCGAGCCAAATCCACTCCGGTCCAGATCATAGACGGACTCCTTGATTCGCCCACACCAGTCACTTCTCTCGAACTAGCTATCGAGTTGGGGCTAGACCGTAAAGCGACCGCTAGAAGGCTCCCAGAGCTACACAAGCGACGTTTGTGTGACAAGGGTAACCCCAGAGAGTGCACCGTATCCGGTCGCTTGGCACAGACATGGTTTGTCTGAAGAACAGGATCAACCGCAGGGTCATCTCAAAGGTGACCAAATCGGCAAAGGGTGAAGATTGTCGGCTGATGTTTCACGAAATCTGCAATGACAATCCGGAGACGGTGGTGTTCGCCCACTTTCGACATCTAAGACTGGGTGCGGGTATGGGGTTAAAGCCAACCATCTTCGGCGCAGCTTGTTGCAGTTCCTGCCATGACGAGTGTGACGGTCGTACCCGAATTCTGGACAGAGATTTTGTCCGCGCAAGGCACGCAGAGGCATCCCTTATCTACCTGCACGACCTCTTATGCAACGGCTCGATCAAATTATCGTGAATTTTAGGACAGACGTAATTCGCCAGGATGTTATCGAGATCATCGAGAACATAGAAGGTGCGGTCAAGATTCTGGAATCCGGTGGTGCACAGCATGAGGTCTTCATCCGACCTAAACGCCGGTCAAACCCTCAGAACGATACGATCCACAAGATCTATCGGGAACTCTCGAAGAGATCGGGCCACACGATCGGTGAGGTTAAGGAATGGTCTAAGAGTAACCACCTCGGGATGAAGACGATCGAGGTCGGTGGCATCTGGCGGGAGATCCCCAGGTCAACGACAGACTTGTCAAGAGAAGAGGCATCCGAATACATCCAATTACTGGAGGCAACCCTTGCCGGAATCTGAGATACCAACAAGACATTTTATCCAAGGACTGGAGATTGACTTCTACGAGAAAGGACACAGCTACCAGATCGGCAACCGAAAGGTCATGGGTGTGACCGGAATGTCCAAGATGATGGGAGATGGCCTAGACGGACTCATGTATTGGTCTGCATCCTGTGCTGGGGAAGAGACGCTGGAGATTCTGAAAGGTGTGATGAAAGGTGAGATCAAGTTGACCGAATTAAACGTCACAGACCTTGCAGAACAGGCCAGGACTAAACATATGCGGGTGAGTGGCGAGGCGATCAGTATCGGCAACCTGACCCACAAGTGGCTGGAAGAACACGTTAAACACAGGATTAGAAATGGACGTTAACTACCCAGACAAACCGGTACACGATGGTGTGCGGATGGGGATAGATGCTTTCCTCGATTGGGAGACAGAAAACAATCCAGAGTATCTAGCGTCTGAGGAAGTTATCTATTACACCAACCCACGCAAGCCGACCCATGATTTCTGTGGAACCTTGGATGTCCGCTTTCGCATGGGCAAAGACCTGTGCATCGGAGACTTCAAGACAAGCAAGCGAGTTAATTTCGACCACTTCATCCAGCTTGCCCTGTATGCCATAGCGGTCGAGCAGATCAACAAAAAGGAAAAGGTTAAATGGCTGTACGTGTTTCGGTTGCCCAAAGAGGTGACGGATAAGCCACACGGTCGGTTCCAGTGTAAGCGCGTCAAGTTCACACCCACGCTGAGACGAATAGCAAAGGATGTTAACCGGCTCAAGCACGATCAGGTGGAAACGAAACGAGCGATCGGTAAACAGAGAAGTAAGTGAAGATCACTTTGACACCCGTGGAACAATCGATTGCAAAAGATGTAGGAACCATGCGCCTGGAGCAGTGCAGAGCAGAGGGTGTTCCTAACATGAAGAAAGGTCCGCAGTCAGACATCGAGATAGACGTACTAGGATCCGGCGCAGAGATCGCGTTCTGCAAGTTGTGGAACCTCTACCCAAACCTATCGAGCGAGAAAGACAATTACGATGCTATGACCAAGACCGGCCATAAGATCGATGTCAAAACCACCAAGTATCAGTCCGGTCGCTTATTAGCGGTCAGGCACAAAGTCCTAAACCCGGCAGATGTCTATGCACTCATGCTATGCGAGTGGCCGTCTTATACCTTTGCCGGATACGCCACAGCGGACGAGTTGTTT
>Ga0255049_10002176_pt1 | contig 10439 bp, 10 predicted proteins | sample JV7_2_3_MG_FD_183615 | JGI IMG/M metagenome (GOLD analysis project Ga0255049, IMG submission 183615) | Seawater microbial communities from Jervis Inlet, British Columbia, Canada - JV7_2_3 | ecosystem: Environmental > Aquatic > Marine > Inlet | place: Canada: British Columbia | collected 2016-10-06
ATCAGCAAGACTTTTCACTATGAAAAGGCTGATGGTTGGAGCGCGGATTCGCTCAAGGTTGTCAAAGTCGATCGTGAAGTAATTCTTGACGATCGGGCGCGGCTCGATCTCGCTGACCACGTGTTGGTTGAAACGCGATTGCTCGTTCGTTATGAAAATGGCTGGGAGGCGCTCCCGTATGTGTGGAACAGGGCGCAGGACGACGCTTTCCTCGAACTGGCCGGCGACGATCGCAGTATCGAACTGATCGGTGACGACGATAGAGAGACGATTACTTATATCGTGCCTGACGCGAATCAATGTGGCGGATGCCATACACCCGATCACAGCGCAAAGGAGTTGCAGCCTATCGGCCCCAGGGCCTGGCAACTCAATCGAGAGCAGTATTATCGCGGTGAGGTGCTCAACCAACTCGATCGCTGGTCGGCGTTGGGCTTATTGACGGGCGCCAGCGCCGCAGCACCAACTGGTGTGCGTTGGGCTCAACCTGGCGACGCCACGCTCGAACGACGCGCCAAAGCGTACCTCGACGCCAACTGCGCCCATTGCCACAGCGCGACGGGTTCAGCCGATACGTCGGGCCTGTACCTGAATATCGAGGCTCCTGTTGATCGCGTGTATGGTATCTGCAAACCACCCGTAGCCGTTGGGCGGGGTAGCGGAAATCGTCCATACGATATTTACCCGGGGCGGCCGAACGAGTCGATAGTCGTATATCGAATGCAGCATTCAGATCCGGCGATAGCGATGCCGGAACTAGGCAGGAGTGTGGTCCACGCCGAAGGCGTCAAAGTGATCAGCGCGTGGATTGCCGGTATGAACGGTGATTGCTGATAATTGTCCAAAGCCTTATCCGCGAGTGGCTCGAGGGTCCATCGAATGAAAAAAACAGTTCTGGCTCTGTTAGTGGTTTTCATCATTCCACAAGCGGGCGCAAAGGAAACCGTCAGGGAATTTTCGGGCAAGGGCAACGCGACTACCGCAATCTTCATGGTCCAATCGCCCTGGTTGCTGGACTGGCGGCTGGATGGCGACTACGACACGCTCGTTGCACTGGATATCTCGCTGATCGATGCAGCGACAGGCCGCCACATCGGGCGAGTGCTGCACACCAAGTACAAAGGTAACGGCGTGAAGTTGTTTGACGAAGGCGGCAGGTATCAGTTGCGCATTAGTTCGACACTGGCGCGTTGGCGCATCAAGATACAACAAATCAGTGACGAAGAAGCTGAACTCTACACGCCGCGCAAGAAAAACAACGGTCTCAAGATGTAAGGCTGCGCCTGCAGGGAGAGTCGTCTTATGCGATGATGTTGCAACTGTAAAACGGTCACCATGCGTTTGAACGAATCGTCCCAAACCAAGGGCAGCGCGGTCATCAGCTTCGCTGCCGTCATCGTCATCGTCATTGGCCTGCAGATGGCCAAAGACCTGCTCGTGCCGTTCCTCGTTGCTGCCTTCCTCGCCCTGATCACCGTCCGTCCGATGTTGTGGATGCAAAAGAACCGCGTCCCGTCAGTTCTTGCAGCGCTTATTATCGTGTCGGTCATCCTGTTGGTATTCGCAGTTGTCGGCACGATCGTGGGTACGTCGATTGCCGAATTCACCGCGGCGATGCCAAGCTACCAGGCGCGGCTCGACACAATCGTGCAAGGCGTTATCAGCTTTATCGGTAAGGCTTTCGATATTGAGGAGTCGTTCGAATCGCTCGGCAACATGATCGATCCGGGCTGGGCGATGGGGCTGGCAGCAACCATTCTCAATAGCCTGACAGACGTACTGACCAACATATTCCTGATCATATTCACGATGATCTTCATATTGCTCGAAGCATCCACCGTAGAAACCAAGATTGCGGCGGCTTTCGGCCGCAGCACACAGTCGCTGAAACGGCCGCGAGTTTTTCTTGCCAATCTCGGCAGGTATCTCGGCATCAAAACCGTCGTCAGTATGGCGACGGGGCTTGCGGCGGGCCTGCTCACATGGGCGGTCGGGCTTGATTTTCCCCTACTGTGGGCGATGCTGGCGTTCCTGCTCAATTACGTGCCGACCATAGGCTCGATCATCGCGGCAGTGCCGGCTGTCTTGATGGCGCTTGTCCAACTCGGGCCCGGTGGAGCCTCGGCGACGGCGATCGGTTTTGTCGCGATCAATATGGTGTTCGGCAACATCATCGAGCCACGGCTCATGGGCTACGGTGTTGGCATTTCGCCGCTTATCGTATTCATCGGCCTCGTATTCTGGGGTTGGGTGTTCGGCCCGGTTGGGATGCTGTTGTCCGTGCCGCTCACGATGACACTCAAGCTCGCGCTGGAGAGCGACAAGAGGACTCGCTGGATAGCGATATTGATCGGCTCAGAGAGCGATGCTCAGTACGCCTTGCAGCGACGAGAGGCGTAGCCGCTACGCGTATTCCCGATCCATCGGCTCGGAACTTTCCATCTGTTCCAGCAAGTTGATGGCGACGGCAACAAAGTCGGTGTCCGTGATGATACCGCACAGTTTGCCATCCGTGACAATGGGCAGGCAGCCTATATTGTGTTTTTCGAGAAACAGCGCAGCCTGCCTGAGACTGCCTTGCGCATCGACTGTTGCAAGATCAGTCACCATGACATCCTTGACACAAATATTTTCAGCATGAATGCGATTGTCCGAGTCACGCAGGACCGAGTCGGTACCTGCCAGCAGGTTCGTCAGCGTCACCAGCCCGACCAGCTCCATATCGTCGGTGACGATGGGCAGGTGGTGGATGCGGTTTGACTGCATGAGCTTGCGCGCTTCCGCGAGATTCGCCGTTGGGGGCAGCGTAATCAGGTCGGTGCTCATGATGGCTTCGATGCTGAACATGACCATATCCTTTGCTCTGTGACTGTCCTCAGTCTAGCCCTTGCTACGGCTCGCACCATTGCGAAAAACACGTATTTCGTTCTATTTAGAGTTGGCTCAGGGCTGCCAATACGAGCAGGTGCAGGGGATAAAACAGGTAAAAGCCCGGCTTGGGGAGCCTGGGCAGCGAATAGCCTGCCAGGCTGAGAGACAGCAGGGCGATGACGGGCGCGCCTAGCGCAGCGAATGCGGCCAGCCACCCCTGCAAATCGGCCGCTGGAAGGTTCACGGCCAAAGCGATCAACGCCAGCCAGGCCATTGCCCGTGGTGCGCTGTTCTGTGCCGCGAGAAACAATAATGGAATGCTCAACACACCTGCCGGGCCGTAATCGAAGAACCAGCCAAGTGTGGTCAGCAAAGCGCCAATCAACAGGGTGCGGGCCGTTCTTCCATAGACTTGAATCGCGTAGACGATGACAACGCCCGCGAGCAGTTCGAACATGATATTGGGCTCGTACCATTCCCTTCCGGCGAGGAAGAATGCCGGCTGACTGACGACGGCCCATGGCAGCAGCCAACGGATGTACTGCATTGCGAGATCCGGCCGTATCGCAAGCCGGTTCGCGATGATCCAGGCGAACAGTGGAAATGCTGCCCGGCCGATCATGTGCGTCGGAAAATACCAGTCCGGTGCAACGATTTTGCCGTAGTGATCTATCACCATCGTGATGACCGCCATCCATTTGGCGAGTTCGAAGCTCGATTGCGATGGTTCGGGAATGCGGATCACAAGGCGAATTGTGACCGCTTCAGGGGTCGTTCAGCAATCCTTCCCTTATAATGCGCCAATCGAAATGCCCAACCCGGGCCGAGGGAGGATGCTATGAATAAGCATTGGCTCAGCCGCAGCATATTCGCTTTGGCCGCATTGACGCTGGTATTAATTACATCGCCTGATGCAGTTGCATCAAAAGAGAAGTTCGTGCGTGACAAGCCGCACGTCAACGTTGGTGACGAGCCGGCTGAAGTGCTGGAGGACGACGACGAGAAAAACAAGAAGGGGAAGAAAAACAAAAAGCGCAAGAAAAAAGGCGCCAGGAAGGACGCCAAAAAGAGAGCCAAAGAAGTAGCGGGACAGCGCGGTAGAGATGACAAAGATGTCGCCGACAAAACCAACAAGAGTGAAGCGGCCCGAGCCAGGCAGCCGGACCAGGCAGACAACTAAGCTCTAGAGGCCGGCGAGCTCTACCACTACCGGCCAACGCGGGTCGTTCCTGGCTGAGGCCAGGAACGCTGACGTTTGCAGCCAGGGCATTCCGGGGTCATGAATCTCGTGGCACATCTGCAGCCATTTGAACACGTTGTCCAGGTCGCCGACGTAGCCGTATATTTCTGCGAGTTGGTAGGAATTCGTGACGCCGTATTTTTCTTCGTACGCCGTGGCGGCCGCTTGCACGGCATCCGAATTCTGACCACGGCTGTTCAGCATTATCGCGTACATGTCTCGCACCCACTCGACGGGCTCCAGAGAAATGTGTTCAGCGGCCTTCTCGAAATCACTACGAACCAGGTAGACTCGTGCCATGCGGCCGTGGATACGCGCAGCGTCTGGCTGCAGGCGCATGGCCCCCCGATATTTTTCGAGGGCATCCTCTAATCTGCCAGCAAACTGATACGCATCACCAAGTTGACGGTGACCGGTGATCGACAGCGGGTCGAGTTGCATAACCTTGTCAAACAGAACAATCGCTTCATCGATACGGAGCTGGTATTTCCTGGTACTGCCAAGCCAACTCAAAGCGGCGACATGATTGGGTGCAAGCTCGAGTGCTTTCGAGAAATGCCGATCGGCAACGTCAAAATTCCAGTCTGCGGCAGACGCAGCGACGCCCTTGGCTACGTGAGCCTCGGGCAAACTCGGGTCGAGAGCCAACGCGGTGTCAGCATACTCATGGACCGTCTTGAACTCCCGGATAAAGTCATCAGTGCCGTCACCGACGAAGCCGCTGATACCCAGCTGGTGCACGATCGCCAATGTGGCATAGGCCGTTGCGTAGTCGGGATCCAGTCCGATGGCCTGTTCAAGAGATTGCCGGGCCTTGGCAAGATTATCGGCACTCAAGCGCTCCCGAAAATACAGAGCCTGCAGGTAGAGATTATAAGCTTCGAGGTTGCTGGTGCCGTGACTCGGTATGGCTGTACCTTCGCCCAGCAATGTTACCCGTAGTGCCTCAACAACGTTGGCCGCGATCTCGTCCTGGATCGCAAAAATATCGGTCAGTTCGCGATCGTAGGTGTTGGACCAGAGGTGGTAGCCGTTTTCGGTATCGATTAGCTGGGCCGTAATTCTGAGCCTTGTACCGGACTTGCGGACGCTGCCTTCAAGTACGTTAGCTACGTTGAGCTTCTCGCCGATTAGCCGCAGATCCTCACTTGTGCCCTTGAACTGAAACGACGAGGTCCGTCCCGCGACGTGGAGTTGCGGAATCTTGGCGAGCACATTGAGTAACTCTTCGGACAGTCCATCCGAAAAGTACTCGTTTTCCTTGTCGCCGCTCATGTTGACGAACGGCAACACGGCGATGGACGGTTTGATTTCGGCGAGCGCTGTTGTGGTCGCTTCGCCGGGTGAGCCGGGCTGCAACATAAACTTGTCGACCAGCAGAAATCCGACCGAAACAGCAAGCGTGATTATAATGATGTGATTCAGTTTCTTCCCTGTGACGGGCGTAACCGACTGGCTGCGATCGACGTCTTTCTCACGCTTGATGCCGTCCGGCGTCAGCTCGAATGCCCACGCGAAGATCAGTGCGAAAGGCAGACCGATGAGCAACAGGATTGCTATGGCGGACGTCAGCCATTCCGGCACGTTGAGTGCGGGAAACATCACATCGACAACCTGCATCGTCAGCCAGGCGACGACGATGTAAACCAGGGCGACCTTAAAGACATTGCGCCGCTGAACTTCCTGTAGGAACTTTTGCATCAGACAACCTGGTGGATTCGAGGCCGATTCTACCAGAGCTTGGGAAAGCATGGCGACCGGCCGATGCATGTGAAATACTGAGAATTCGTCGCTATTCCTTGTCGAAACTATCATGGCTATTCGGCACTTTGTTTCAATTGTTGCGTTACTGCTTGCAGCGTCGACGCAAGCGGCTGAGGACGATGCGACGTCGATCGTCAAAGCCGCCGTCAACCACTGGCGCGGCCTTGCATCCGATAGCGTCATGACCATGGTGATTCACCGTCCTGACTGGGAGCGCAAGATGACGATGCGTGCCTGGACCAAGGGTGACGATCGCTCGCTCGTGCGTGTGCTCGAGCCTAAAAAGGATCGTGGCAATGGCACGCTGACCGACGACAACAGCATGTGGTCGTACTCACCGAAGGTGAATCGTGTCATCAAGATCCCATCATCGATGATGGGTCAGAGCTGGATGGGCTCGGATTTTTCCAACAAGGACGTCGCGCGTGCCGACGACATCATCGATCAGTACGACCATTCGATCCTCAGCGTCGAGGAAGTCGACGGCGTCACTATTTACGAGATTGAATCTATTCCACATGAGGATGCGGCTGTGGTGTGGGGCAGGGAAGTCTTGAGTATCCGTGACGACCACGTCGTTACAACGCACAAGTTCTTCGATCAGGACGGCGAGCTGGTCAAGATGCTGACGTCTTTCGATATTGGCGAAATGGGCGGCCGTGTGATCGCGACGCGGCAGCGTATGGGCAAAATCGAAACGCCCGATGCGTGGACCGAGATCCGGGTTGACTCAATAGAATACGAAGTGGATCTCAAGGACAGTTTGTTTACGCTGTCCAACCTGCGTAACCCGCGGGAATAGTGCTCTGGAATACCTATCGTGAACCTCGTCTTTCGCCTGGCATGGCGTAATCTTTGGCGGCAACCCCGCCGTACCTGGTTGACGACCGGCGCGATGATGTTCTCCAACATATTGCTCGTGTTCATGATTTCGCTGCAGTTCGGCATGTACGGTCTCATGATCGACAACACGCTACAGGCATTCACCGGGCACATTCAGATACAGGCGCCCGGTTACATCGACGACAAGAAAATGCGCCAGACCGTGGCCGATATCGTGCCGCTGGCCGACTCGCTGCGCGCCGAAATCCCCGGCGAAAACGTCGCGGCGCGCGCTACCGCATTCGGCCTGATCTCGAGCGAAGAGCGCAGCTACGGCATCGCCGTCTTTGGAGTCGAGCCGGAGTTTGAACCGGGCGTTTCGACGATACCCGGGCTTGTATCGGAGGGACATTTTCTTGGCGAAAGTGACGCCGCGGAAATTATCGTTGGCGCGGCACTGGCGCGAAACCTGCGCGTTGGTCTTGGTGACGAGTTGACCCTGCTCGGCAGCGGCCGCGATGGTTCTTTCGCCGCGTCTGTCGTCAACATCGTCGGTATTTTCGACAGTGGCATCGCCGATTTTGATCGCAGTATTACCGAAATACCACTTTCCCTGTTTCAGGACGTTTTCTACATGAATGGTGCTGGCCATCATGTCGTTATCAATACGGGCAGCATCGAGGGCGTCGCCGAGTTGCAAACCAGGGTCGAAGCATTGCTGCCGACAGGACAGGACCTGGTTGTGCATGATTGGGACGCGTTGCAACCAGGCCTGCAGCAGGCGATTAGAGCCGACATGAGCAGTGCGTTCTTCATGTACGGCATTCTTGTTATTCTTGTAGCGTTCAGCGTACTCAATACGCAGTTGATGTCGGTCCTTGAGCGCACCCACGAATTTGGTATCGTAATGTCGCTTGGGTTGACGCCGGGCCGCCTCGGCCGCCTGGTTTTGCTGGAGACCGCCATCATGGGCGTAATGGGTTTGATACTCGGCGCTCTGTTGGGGGGGCTGTTCACCTATTGGTTTAGCGTCAACGGATTTGCCTATCCGGGCATGGATGAGATGGCCGCGAAATTCAACCTGCCGGCCCGTTTTTACCCGCAAGTGTCGACGCTGTCATTGCTGGCCGGTCCCGTCGTCGTCTTCGTCTTCACGATTCTCGCGGCCTTGTATCCGGCGCTGCGGCTGCACAAGCTGCATCCAGTCGAAGCGATGAGGGCCGTCTGATGCACATGGTCCTGGTTCTTACTCGCCTGGCATGGCGCAATCTCTGGCGTAATCACCGGCGTACTTTGATCATGTTGTTGGCCGTTACGCTCGGCACCTGGGCCATGATTTTCATGACGGCGCTGATGCGTGGCATGGTTTCGCAGATGGTTGCCGATGGCATTAGTGCGCTGCCAGGTCATGTGCAGGCGCATCACGCCGAGTATCGCGATGACCCCAGTGTTGCGAACCCGATTCCGATCAGCGACTCGGAATTGTCCCAACGATTCGATGCGGGCGGCTTTGTCGGCTGGGCGTCCCGGGTTCGCGTACCGGCCGTCATCACCAGCGAATACGATTCGCGTGGCGTGACTTTGCTCGGTGTCGATCCGCAACAGGAACGCGGTCTGACTTTCGTTGACTACGACACCGTCGAAGGCCGGTTCCTGGAGTCTGCTGACGACAGCGGCATCGTGATCGGCAGGAAACTGGCCAAGACACTCAATACGAAACTGGGTAAGCGTATTGTGCTGATGAGCCAGGATCCTGACAACGAAATCGCAGATCGTGGCTTCCGCGTCGTCGGCGTATTTGACGCGAACGTGACAGTGTACGAAGAGAATTATGTTTTCGCCGGCAAGACGACGACGCAGAAGATGCTGCGCATCGGCGATCAGGTGTCCGAGTTGTTCGTTCTGGGCGACGATTTTCGTGACGTAGAGGATGCATTCAACAAGACCGTCGAACTCATCGACGGTGACGCCGAGGTTAAACGCTGGGCCGATATTGATGCCTACCTTGGCGCAATGCTCAATGTCATGGATGGTTTTGTGTTCGTCTGGATTGTCGTGATATTTCTGGCGCTGTCTTTCGGCCTGGTCAATACACTCGTCATGGCGGTGTTTGAGAGAGTGCGTGAAATCGGCCTGATGCTCGCGCTCGGTATGCGGCCGATCCACATCCTCGGTCAAATCGTCATCGAGTCGTTGTTGTTGCTCGCCATCGGCCTGGCCTTGGGCAGCGCGCTGGCATGGGCGGCCGTACAGCCTATGAAAGGTGGCGTCGATCTATCGATTGTCGGCGAGGGAATGGAGATGTGGGGCATGTCGACCGTGCTCTATCCCGAGTTGTTGTTGAGTGACGTCATCCTCGCGAACGTTGTCGTTCTCGTGCTCGGATTTCTTGCGAGCCTGTCACCAGCTTGGCGCGCCGCTAACTATGAACCCATTGAAGCAATTACAAAGGTCTGATCATGACGGCAGTACGTTGCGTTGACTTGTGCAAAACCTATCGCCAGGGCGAGGAGGATATCAAGGCTCTCGATCACGTCAGTCTCGAGATTGACCAGGGCGGCTTCGTTTGCCTGTCGGCGCCTTCCGGTGGTGGCAAGACAAGTTTGCTAAATGCAATTGGTGGGCTCGACAAGCCGGATAGCGGTGAGGTCTATATCGCAGAGCAGCGAATCGACAATCTGTCAAAGGGCGAGCTTGCAGAGTTGCGCCTGCGACAAATCGGCTTCGTATTTCAGGCGTTCAATCTGATCCCGGTATTGACGGCGAGGGAAAACGTCGAGTTCGTCATGCAGGTGCAGGGCGTGGCCGCCGCTGAAAGACAGAAACGTGCGGTTGCGATTCTCGAGGAGGTCGGCCTCGCCGGGCTTGAAGACCGGCGCCCTGCCGACATGTCTGGTGGGCAGCAGCAACGCGTTGCGGTCGCACGCGCAATCGTATCGCGTCCGGCCCTCGTGCTGGCCGATGAACCGACGGCAAATCTGGACTCAAAGACCTCCGACGGCTTGATGGAGTTGTTCCGCGAATTGAATGACCATCACAACACGACATTCATCATCGCGACACACGACAAGCGGGTCATGAGTTATGCGAAACGCCTGGTGAGCATGCTCGATGGCCGTGTCGTCGAAGACAAGCGACAAGATGTGGATACGAAGCAGTAGTCATTGCGAGAAGGCGAAGCCGACGAAGCAATCCGGTGATCGCTTCGCTGTTCTCGCGATGACGGTATTCGTACTTGCTGTCGCGCCGGCAATCGCCGAAGGCGGCCCTGACGAGTTCGGTGGCCACACCAAACTACGACTTGTCGGACAGAGCTTTCCCGATGACAGCTTGTTTTATGATCTCGTTGGCTCGAGTTCGCTGGATATCGCAGGGGAATTGCGACTGAACTTCTCGGCAAAGCGTGCCGGGTGGTCGTTCCACACCGATTATCAACTTATCGCCCTGCACAGCGAGTTTCTTCCAGCCGGATTGCCCGGCGACGACCAGCGCCTGTTCGACCTGACCACCACGCTAAACGATGGCGATGAAAACGCCATCTTGCACCGGCTCGATCGCTTTTGGATTGGCTACACGGGTGACAAGGCCGTCGTGAGATTTGGCAGGCAGGCTTTGTCATGGGGCAATGGCTTGTTTTTTGCGCCGATGGATCTCGTGAATCCGTTTGATCCGACGACCATCGATACCGAATACAAGACCGGCGACGACATGCTGTACGCACAGTATCTGCGAGACAACAGCG
>Ga0255049_10002177_pt1 | contig 10438 bp, 7 predicted proteins | sample JV7_2_3_MG_FD_183615 | JGI IMG/M metagenome (GOLD analysis project Ga0255049, IMG submission 183615) | Seawater microbial communities from Jervis Inlet, British Columbia, Canada - JV7_2_3 | ecosystem: Environmental > Aquatic > Marine > Inlet | place: Canada: British Columbia | collected 2016-10-06
GAACGCTGCTCCAACTACACGTAAATTGATGGCTTTGCGATTACTCGAAAAAGCGAATGCGATGGCGAGAATTACGACAATGCCGGCAAGACCGATCAGGTTCTGCATAATGTTCCCCCGGGGAGTATTTTTTGTTTTTGGCAGCGATCTCAAGCATACCGCAAACTAGCGCGTAGCTGTGATAAACGGTACTTTAGGACGTCAAAATTACTGTCGGAAAGGGGATGTGATGAATGACGAGAGCGTTGCTGGTGTTCACTGGAGTTTCTGGGCGATCAGCGCCATCGCGCTGATCTGGAATGTTCTTGGCGGTGTTAATTTTTTTATGCAAATGGATGCAGATGTCGTTGCTGCGATGCCTGAGACTCACCGTGCGATCATCATAGGTCGACCTATATGGGCGACGGGAGGATTCGCGGTCATTGTATTCGGCGGTGCGCTCGGCTGCCTTCTGATGCTCCTCAGGAAGTCCGCTGCAACCTATGTTTTCGTTGTGTCACTAATTGGCGGAATCGTGACGATGATCCATACGATCAGCATCGCCAGTTCAACTATCGAATTTAGCTTCTCCGAGATCGTGGTAATGATTCTAATGCCGCTCGTAGTGGCCGTGTTCCTGATCTGGTATTCGAAGCAGGCCGAAAGCAAAGGCTGGATTAGTTAGGGGCATACCCGGTCGAACCATGAAAAGCTAGTTTGGGAGTTGTTGTTTTATGAAGCAATCAATCGTGCACATGGCGCTTGTCGTTCGCGATTACGACGAAGCCATTGACTTCTATACCAAAACGCTTCATTTCACGCTGGTAGAAGACACATACCAACCAGAGCAGGACAAGCGCTGGGTGGTCGTTGCTCCACCAGGCTCAAGCGGTGCGACATTGTTACTTGCAAGAGCGTCAAAACCGGAGCAAGAAGCGTTTATTGGAAACCAGACGGGTGGGCGCGTATTTCTTTTTCTGAATACAGACGATTTCTGGCGCGACTATAACGAAATGATCGAAAGAGGAGTCAATTTCGTGAGGGAGCCCAAGTCCGAGTCGTATGGCATCGTCGCAGTGTTCGAGGACTTATATGGCAATCTGTGGGACTTGTTACAGCTGAATAGCGGCTAACGCGAATGAAATACGTTTGCACATTGTTGTTACTGTTTACAGGTACGGCTGTTGCCGCCGGGAGCCTCAGCCCCAACATCAGAATATCCAGCGATGTGTTGGGCTACGACCTTCAATATCGCGTCTACGTTCCAGAAGGTGTTGAAGCCGCAGAAGACCTGCCCGTTTTATTCATCACGGACGGACCGGGATACATTCATCGAGGCAGCGTACCGAAAGTACTGAATAACCTCATTGATTCTGCAATGTAAGGAAAAGGGATACGACATGAAATTCATACAGAAAACTGCGGGCCATAACTGGGACAACTGGAAGCCGCTCATCGACGATGTGTTGCTGTTTTTCTATGGAGAACTTTGATATGTCACGTCAACAGAGGCATGAACTGCACGAGAGGCTGCCGAAGTCGTTTATCCACCTCGATCAGCAGTTCCATAAATATGCGGGGCTGCTCGAAGAGAGTGCTCATTGAAGTTACAACGCTATCTTGATCGCATTAATTACGGTGGCCCCCTCGAGCCGAGCTTCGCAACGCTTGCCGCGTTACAGGAGGCGCATGTTTGTTCTGTACCGTTCGAAAATTTGGACGTACAGCTAGGTCGCCCCCTGTCAACCAGCATTCAAGATGCGTATGAAAAAGTCGTCATTAATATGCGTGGTGGCTGGTGCTACGAACAGAACGGACTTTTTGGCTGGGCACTATCGGAAATCGGATTTGATGTTTGCCGGATCGCCGCCAGCGTCATGCGCCAACAAAAAGGAACAGCGTCTGAGGCGAGCCACCTCTGCCTGTTGGTCCAGGCTCCTGAGTCGAATACGAAGTATCTGGCCGATGTCGGTTTTGGCGGCAGCATGATCAAACCAATAGCGCTGGAGGAGGCTCAATACGATCAGCCACCGTTCAAGCTCGGACTGGAAAAACTGGATGATGGCTATTGGCGTTTCTGGGAGAGCCTGGGTGATGGAAAATTCTCTTTTGATTTTCTGGATGAGCCCGCTTGTGAGTCATCGCTCGCGAGAAAGTGTGCAAATCTGCAAAGCGATCCTACATCGAGTTTCGTATTGAATCTGGTCGCCCAACTGCGTGCTCGCGATGAGCATTTTGTATTGCGTGGGCGAGTTTTCACTGTAGCGAGGTCAGGCGCTTCAGAAACGAGAACGCTGAACTCACCCGAGGAGCTGATATCTGTACTCACAGGCGAATTTCATTTGGACGTTCATGAAGTCGCCGATCTGTGGCCAAGGATTAGCGCGCGACATGAGGAACTATTTAGCTGTTAGAATTTCGGAAACCGTGGGCCTTTCCTCAGGAGTTGAGTCACCGAGTTTGCAGGCACTGAGAATATTCCTGGTGGCCCTGTCAGCATCATCTTCGCTAGCTGCGTGTATGACAGCTAATGGACGCTCACTATCGACAGCTGTTCCTATAGAAGCAATATTCGAAAAGCCCACGGCCAGATCGAGCTGCTCGCCGACCTTAAGTCGCCCGCCACCGAGCTCGATGATCGCGTTGCCGACCGCTCGAGTATTGACCTCCGTTACGACACCCTCCGCGTATACGGCACGAATCACCGGTGCCGTAGCCAGATGATCTTCGTATCGGTCCACGAAATCTGACGGGCCTCCGAGCGCGGCCGTCATTCGACCGAAAATTTCCGCTGCACGCCCACTGGTTACCGCGTCCTCGCAGCGTATTCTGGCGGCTTCCCTGTCGTCTTCCAACCCGCCGATCAGCACCATTTCCGCACACAACGCGAGCGTGATATCGTCCAGTCGCGACTCCCGCTCTTCGTTACGCAGGTAGCGCATCGACTCTGCGATTTCCAATGCATTGCCAGCGGTCGTTCCCAGCACTTCGTTCATATCCGTGATCAACGCGTGTGTCTTCAGACCCGCCGTATTCGCCGTCGCGATGATGCTATTCGCCAACTCGACCGCACGCTCATGCGAATCCATGAAAGCGCCCGTACCAACCTTCACATCCATCACCAGGCCTTGCAGGCCGGCAGCGATTTTCTTGGACAATATTGATGCGGTAATGAGCGGCACTGACTCGACAGTGCCAGTGACATCGCGAATGGAATAGAAACGACGATCTGCAGGCGCAAGATCCTCAGTCTGTCCAATGATCGCGCATCCGACATCCTTCACTGTTTTCCGAAACAGGTCGAAATCCGGCGTAGCGTCATACCCCGGAATAGCTTCCACCTTGTCGGTCGTCCCACCTGTGTGGCCCAGCCCACGACCGGAAATCATCGGTACAAAACACCCTGCAGCGGCCGCGATGGGCGCAAGCAAGAAGCTCACTTTATCGCCAACACCGCCGGTCGAGTGTTTATCAACGACCGGGCCGCCAAGATCTTCTTCTTCCCAATCGAGCACCGTTCCCGACGCCGCCATTTTGCTGGTCAGCAGGCCTGCTTCCTCGAACGACATTGAATTCAGAAAAATCGCCATCGCCAAGGCGGATACCTGCTCGGCTGGAATACTGCCGTCGGCAAGGCCATCAACAAAGAACTGAATTTGTTCATCAGACAATGCGCCGCCGTCGCGCTTCGTGCGAATTACATCAGTGAAGAGCATTTCTATCCTTAGTCGAAACCGCGTAACGGTAGCGCTGCGCTTCGCTGCAGCCAGTTTTCTGCGGGGTAATGACTCTTGCGGTCAATGACATGCAGTGTAAACGCATGCCGTGATTTGTCGGACAGGTTGGCTCCACTCAGGTGTGGTGCACGGCCATCGAAAATAACGACTGAACCCGCCTTGACCTCGGCGGGTACCGTAGCGTTTTCCGGCCAGGGCGTGTCATCCAGCGTTTTGAATGTCATGCGGCCATTGCTGTCGCGGTAGTGAAGCTCTTTGAGCGGGCCATTATGCCCACCTGGAATAAAATGCATACAGCCGTTTTCCAGCGTCGCATCTTCAAGGGCAAACCAGAAGCCAACGCACGACTCAGGCTCCGTATACAAGAAAGTCGAGTCCTGATGGCAGTAGACCTCACCACCGATTCGCGGTGGTTTGAAGATGTACATGGACTGTAATATCACGGGATCGTCATAACCCAGACTTTCAACAATCGCTGCGAGCTCCGGTGTGCGTGAAAAAGCATCAAACACAGGGTCCAGATCGTGCATCGCATGACCCATCTTGTTCAGGCTATCTTCCTTCGACTGCCTGAGGTTGCCGTCGGCATCGAATGCGTCCTGCTCGAAAAAAAATCGAATTTTGTCGCCGGAATGCTCGAAATAAGCGTCGCCAAGCTGCGTTTGCTCCATCGCGGAGAAAATGCTACGTACAGATTCCGGGTCAAATTCACCGACAAGCTTGAGTGCGTGCTCACGAACGCGCTGGCAATCGCTCACCGGCACAAGGTCTTCCAGCACCAATACTCCGGCCGACCTGAAATCGGCGAGCTGTTCATCCGTCAGGTGGCCAGAATCCTCAACCTTAGCCCTCGGGATCGTGCTAAATGTACTCGCTTCATTGACCAAAGTCTGTTGCCTGCCAATCGGTGGTTTTATGCCGTAACAATACCGTAATTTACGCCAAACTTTCAGTGCTGAGTCTGTGTGGATCGTCTATAATTACTGATACGCGGCTGAAAGAATAATAGCCTAATATACAACAACGAATACTAAGAAGGTCGGGGACTACAATGAAACAATCACGTATTATCCTGTCAATATTTTCTATCGCTATGGCGACTGTGCTGCTCCTGAGTGGGCCGGCCAGCGCACAAACCACAACGTCATCAATTCGAGTCGTTGTTACAGATGACAACGGCGCCGCTGCCGCTGGTGTACCCATTGACGTTCTCCATGTTCCAACAGGACGCGTGGCTACTTCGAGCACAAACTCATCTGGCGTTGCCAACCTACGAAACCTCGCGGTAGGTGGGCCGTACCAGGTAAGCATTTCTTCGGGTTCGAGTTATTCCGGACAGGCTATCAGCGACATCATCACTCAGCTTGATGAGACAGAGGTTGTAGCGCTCCGGGTTTCGTCCACCATCGAAGAGATCAAGGTGGTTGCTCAGCAGACGAGTCAGGCCATCCAGGTCGGCGTCGGACGTGACTTTGATCGCGCTACGATCGATGCGATTCCGTCCATCTCCAGAGATTTTGTCAGCGCCCTGGCAACCGAGCCAAAAATTCTGGTTGACAACAGCGTCGCACGAGGGCCAGCGGTATCAATGGCCGGGCAGAACTTCCGTTTTAACAGCATCACCATTGACGGCGTCGCGCAGAATGACAACTTCGGCCTTTCCAAGAACGCATCTGCTACACAGCGGACACCGATTTCGATCGATGCGATTGAAGCCATCAATGTAAACATCGCTCCTTACGATGTTGCATACGGCAACTTCATCGGCGGCAACATCAACATTGTCACCAAGTCCGGTACTAATGAGTTTGAAGGCAGTGTCTTCGCGTTTACTACTGACGACAGCCTGACCGGCGACGAATCGAAAGGTGTCAAACTCGGCATCGGCGATTTCAGTGAAGATACTTACGGCTTTACACTCGGTGGACCGATTGTCAAAGACAAATTGTGGTTCTTCGTAAACTACGAGAAGTTCGAGACGACAAGCCCGTCCAATTCGCAGACAATCGACAATATCGCCGGCGTCACACAGGCAGACGTGGATCGAGTCAGAAGCATCCTGCAAACCGAATACGGCTTTGATCCCGGCACATTCGCGGCCAGCGACAAGGACGAAGATGAAAAGATCCTCATCAAACTCGACCTGGATATCAATGACGATCATCGCGCGGTTGCTACGTATCAGTCAGCAGAGGGCGATGTCTTGTTCGATGACTTCCCTGAGGTCGCTGTTCTGCAATCGAATCGCTACAACATTAACGAAAAATTGACAGCGTTTTCGGTACATCTGTTTTCGAACTGGACGGACCAGCTTTCCACCGAGTTCAAGTACGGCTTCAAGGATGTTGAGAACCGCCAGATTAGTGTGAGCACCGACACCCCGGACTTCACGATTTTCACTGCCGCTGGCGGCACCATCGCAGCAGGCGGAGATCGCTTCCGGCATACCAACGAACTGGACAACGAATCTACACTCATCAAGTTCAAAGCTGACTATCTGCTGGGCGATCACCTGATTTCCGCAGGCTTCGAGCGAGAAGAATATACGGTTCGCAATCTATTTCTGCCGTTCTCCAAAGGCAACTACAACTTCAATTCGATCGATGACCTCGAGAACAGAATATTGGGATTCGCGTTATACGGCAATGCAAACTCGGGTGTCGGCACCGACGCTGAAGCAAATTTTGATCTTGCTGTGAACAGTTTTTACATTCAAGATGAATTTACACCAACGGATAGCCTGACCTTGAAGCTTGGGCTACGTTTTGATGAATACGACAACAGCGATACAGTCACCGATAATCCGAGCTTTCTTGCGAGAAACGGCTTTTCAAACCAAACCAACCTTGATGGCAAAGACCTCGTTTTGCCCAGAGCCGGATTCACCTGGGACGTCAATGACCGACTGACCGTGCGCGGTGGTGTGGGATTGTTCGGTGGTGGTGTTCCGTTGATCATGCTGGCGAACAGTTACTCAGGCGACGGCATCAGCCGCACGTTTGCAAGTTTCCTCGCTCCGTTCTTCGGCCCACCGGTTAGCGACGCTCTGGATAGTGCGGTCGCCGCGCTGCCAGATCCAACGGCTGCCTTCACTTACCTGCAACCGTTCATTGGCGTTAACCCGGACGCAGCGACCGATGCGCTTTCACCAGACTTCGAGATTCTGAGCACCTGGAAGTACAGTATTGGTGCTGAGTACGTCTTTGGTGACGACTGGCTGATCAACGCTGATCTCGTGCTTTCCAGTGTCGAAGACGGTTATGATATTTATGAAGGCCGTCGTTCACAGGTCGGTACGGCACCGGATGGTCGTCCAATCTACGACTTCCCGATCGATGGCGACTACATCGTCAGGAATACAGGACAAGGCAAGGGCACGGTATTTACGCTTGGCCTGTCCAAGTCGTTCGATACCAGTTTTGGCCTTTGGGACCTGAACCTAGGTTACACAAACCAGGATGTGGATGAGCTTCGTTCGTACAACCGTTTCGTCGGTTTCGAGACTTACACGATGGATCCGCATACGGATCTCAACAATCCTTCGGTTGCGCAGTCCCGCTATGAAGTCGAACATCGCTTTACAGGAACATTGCGTTGGCAGAAAGAATTGTTCGGCGACAACATGACCTCAGTTGGCATGACCTACGCTGGCCGCTCCGGTCGTCACTACAGCTATGTATTTGGCAGTGGGAACGCCGCGTTCGGTGGCACCTTCCTCGCTGACTTCGGTAGCGAAGGTGACAACCCCGGCTCGCAGCTGTTCTATGTTCCGACCAGTGCGACCGACCCGATCATTACGGGTGACCCGGCATTTCTTGCAGACCTCGACGCCTATATTGCCAGCGATGGCTGTCTCGCCGGACACAGAGGCTCAATCGTTCCCCGCAACAGCTGCGAGACCGACTGGGTCAACATCGTCAGCCTGAGACTGCAGCAGGAAATCCGTGTATTTGAGGACAAGACGATCGACCTGTTCCTCGATATCGAGAACTTCGGCAACCTGATAAACGACGACTGGGGTCGAATTGACAGCTACACAGCACCGTCAAACATATCTCCGGCGACGGTGGCTATCGTTGGCAACCAGTACGAGCTCACGCCGAATGCGTCCTACGTGGGCACACCACAGTCAATCGTGTCCCAGCCGGCAATCGCTCGCATCCCGTCTGTATATCGCGTTCAGTTCGGAATACGCTTCCGCTTCTAGGCGGTTCCGCAAATCGCAAAACCCCGGAGGGGCAGCATCGCTGCCCCTTTTTTGTGTCAAAATATGCGGATGAAAAATACATACCGGAAATCTACGTTCATCGTCCTGATCCTGGCTTTAGCCGCATGCTCCCAGGATACGGCACCTGTCCCGCAGAGCGCCGCGGAAGTTCCGGCAGATCAAATCGACCTGATCATCATAGGCGACTACGTCGTCAGCATGGATGCATCCGGGTCCGTCTATGAAAATGGTGCTGTCGCAGTCGACGAAGGAGTGATAGTGGCTGTCGGTTCTGCAGAGGACATTACAGCTGAGTACAGTGCAGCGGAAACGCTGGCTGGCGAGAATCGCATCGTCATGCCAGGCCTCGTCAATGGCCACTCGCACGCAGCCATGACTTTGCTACGAGGCGTCGCAGACGACCTCGCACTCATGGACTGGTTGAACAATTACATCTTCCCGTCCGAGGTGCAGTTCGTCGATCCCGAGTTTGTACGTATCGGCACTGAACTCGCGTGCTGGGAGATGATCAGGGGCGGTACGACGACGTTCGTTGACATGTATTACTTCCCGGATACGGTCGCCGAAGTTGTCGATAGCTGCGGAATGCGTGCGATGGTATCGGCTACCGTCATAGACCAACGCAGCCCGGATGCCGAGAACGCAGCAGATTCGATCAGCAAGGGCATTGATTTCATCGGCCGCTGGAAAGGCAAGAACAGTCGTATCACGCCAATATTCGGTCCACACGCGAACTACACACTGAACGCAGAACAGCTTAAAGCGGTTCGCGCGGCTGCTATCGAAAATGGTGTCGCTATCAGCATTCATATGTCGGAGTCACCCTTCGAGCTGCAGTACTCGAAGGACACCTTCGGCAAAACCAGCGTTGAGTTCTTCGAATCGATCGGCTTTCTTGACGGACCGACCATCGCTGCTCACATGGTATGGCCCACCGATGTAGAGATACCTGTTCTTGTTGAACGTAAGGTGGGCGTCATTCACAACCCGACTTCCAATATGAAGATTTCTTCCGGCATCTCGCCCGTCGCCGAGATGCTGGAAGCTGGTGTTCGCATGGGTCTTGGGACTGATGGGGCCGCAAGCAACAACGATCTGGATATGTGGGAAGAGATGCGGCTCGCCGCGCTGTTGCAGAAAGTCGATCGCATGGATCCGACCGTAATGTCGGCATCGACAGTACTGACGATGGCGACCAGCGGTGGCGCAGAGGCCATCGGTCTTGACGGCACAACAGGCTCTATCGACGTTGGCAAACGCGCGGACATCATTCAGGTCGCATTCGACGACGTTCACCACGTACCGACCTACGACGTCATCTCACACCTGGTTTACGTTACCGATGAGCAAGACGTTGCATCGGTCGTAGTCGACGGCAAGGTGCTCATGAAAGAACACGAGATGCTTACTATCGATACGGAACGGGTCAGAACTGAAGCCAATGCTCTCGCGGCAAAGATTCAGGCAGCACTCGACGAGCGTAATCGCTAGACGAAACTCGTGCCGTAGTCCATCGGCGCCAAACCAAAATGCGTTGCGAGACTTTGACCGATATCGGCAAATGTTTCGCGAAGTCCCAGCGAACCCGGTGTGACGCCAGCGCCGTACACCAACACCGGGATATTCTCCCGGGTGTGATCGCTGCCGGGCCATGTTGGATCGCAACCGTGATCGGCGCAGAGTATCAACAGGTCACCCTCTTCCACTAGCTCCAGGACTTCAGGCAGGCGGCCATCCAGGTATTCAAGTGCGCTCGCATAGCCTTCAACGTCGCGACGATGTCCGAACAGCATGTCGAAGTCGACAAAGTTCGTAAAAACGATGGAGCGGTCGCCAGCTTCTTTCATTGCATTCAACGTGGCCTCAAAGAGCGCCTCGTTGCCACTGGCCTTGATTTTCTTCGTGATACCCATGTGGGCGTAGATATCCGATATCTTGCCAACGCTAATGACGTCGCCACCGCTCTCGGCCAGTTTGTCGAGCACGGTCGGTGCATGCGGAGGTGTTGTCAGGTCACGCCGGTTGCCGGTGCGGGCATAGGTATCAGGGCCGTCACCGATAAACGGCCGAGCAATCACTCGTCCGATGTCGTACTTGTCGACAAGCTCGCGAGCGATATCAGAAAGCTCATAAAGTCGCTCAAGCCCGAAAGCTTCTTCGTGACAGGCAACTTGAAAAACACTGTCCGCGGAGGTGTACACGATAGGCTTACCACTCGCAACATGCTCATCGCCGAGCTCGGCGATTATCGTGGTTCCGGAAGCATGGCAATTGCCGAGGACACCGGGCAACCCGGCACGCTCGATGAGCTCATCCAGTAGTTCTTGTGGGAAAGCGTTGACCTTGCCCGTGAAATAACCCCAGTCGTACAACACCGGGACACCCGCGATCTCCCAATGACCACTCGGCGTATCTTTTCCGCTGCTCAATTCTGCGGCATGACCATAGGCGGCGATGATTTCCGTCTCAGGGTCGTATCCGGGCGAAAACTCAC
>Ga0255049_10002179_pt1 | contig 10432 bp, 26 predicted proteins | sample JV7_2_3_MG_FD_183615 | JGI IMG/M metagenome (GOLD analysis project Ga0255049, IMG submission 183615) | Seawater microbial communities from Jervis Inlet, British Columbia, Canada - JV7_2_3 | ecosystem: Environmental > Aquatic > Marine > Inlet | place: Canada: British Columbia | collected 2016-10-06
ACCTAGCTCTTTAGGTATATCATCTTTTTTACCTAGTCTTAATTGATACTTTAGTATATTTCCTTTTAAGAATCCTTTATACTCTTCTTTAGTAAGAAAGTCTTTTATCAATTCTATACTTTGAGTGTCACCCCAAAGTAGATGATGATTATTTTCTTTTATATTCATTTTTCTCTATTTCCCAATAACTATCACATTCTACACTATCATCTTTTGTTTTAGGATATAACATATAAGACTGATACACACCAGCCTTTGATTTATACCTGTAGCATGATTCTTTTAAAGAACATTTACCGCCTTTACATTTACTTATATCAGACATAGTTTTTTAGATTAAGGGAGTAAGAGCCTGACCAATTACCCCCTCTTATTTAATAGTCTAGTATGGTTGCTAGAACATCTATTAAACGTAAATTAAAAAGGTAGTGAATTATCAACTGGTTCTTCTGCTGGTGCTAGTGTTCCTCCTTCTACTTTCTCCACCTTCCAACAAGACAAAGAAGTAAACAACCTCTCTACATTAGTTTTAGGATTAGTCCAAGAGTTAGTTTTTACATTAAACTCAACCTCTACATTATCACCTACTTTGTTATACTTTGAAAATTTATCTAAGTGTTCTACGTGTTCTTTACCTTTAAATAGTTCAAACTCCCAAAACTTATTGTACTGTTCTCCTGTATCAATTCTAAATGTTAGTTTACCACTACCAGCATCAAACATTTGCTTTTCACTAATTTCTGTAATACTTCCTTTTACTTTGTAACTCATAATTTTAATTGTTTATTCCTAATTGTTCTAAATCTTTTTGTTTAAACCCCCATCGACCTAAAGTAACTCTATGTCCTACCTGTGGGTTTTCTCTCATTCTATTAATACGTAGCTGCGTAATTGTTAATAGCCTAATAAGTTCATCTTTTGGACTACCACATTCACTAAATCTAATAACTCTACTACGTATGTGTAAATCTATTCTTTCAGTTGGTTTGCTTCCCATAATGTATCTACTCTATTTAATCTATTTATTGAAGTCCTTAACTCAAATATATTAAGGGTAGTTGTTTGTATCTCATGTAATATAATTACAATCCTACGATATTGGATAAACTTTCTAATCAATCTCATTTATATCTGATTCTAGTTGAAACTTCTTATTCCTTAAACTATTCAAATAATTAAAATCTGAATAAGAATTAGTATTTCTATTAAGTTCAAAATGTTCTAATTCCTTTCCTATCCTTTCAAGTTCTACCTCATTAGAAACCATATCAGACACTTTGATAATTTCCTCAACTAACCAACTCCTAATTACTAGTTCTTTACTTAGAGCTTTCTGTATCTCTCTATACGGTGCGTGTTGCAAAGACTTTTGATGCTTGTCAATTAGCTTATCAGCTTTATCTAACTTTTGAAATAAGCTACTTAATTTATTTAGTGTTTTCATCTTTCAAGTATTGTAGTTCGTCTAAATCTAAATCTAACTTAATTGATACCTTTGCTAAGAATGAGAAAGGAAAGTTTCCTTTACCATTTATAAGGCTTGATAGATACGTTTTTTCATATCCTAACAATTCACATAACTCATCTAATGAGTGTTCAATTGTTCTTAGTTTAATCTTCTTTGTAATTGGATGCATATTATTTATATTCTATTTCTACTATATCCCAAATGTATTTATTATATGAACACTCTACTATCTTACCGTCTACATCACAATAAAAAACAAATTGAGTTTTAGTATCTTCAAAACTTAGGGCGTTAATAATAACGCTCCTTTTAGTTTTGTTGTGTTCGATTCTGTACCTGTTCATATTAGTTTATTTATAAGGTTTCAAACTTTGTTAATCTTATCTTTTTGGTCTGCTGTTAAATCATAACTTGCAAAGGCTTTTTCTTTAGTTACAGAACCTTCTGATATTGCTTTTAACAATCCTTCAAAGTTAGATACTTTTGGTTTTTTCTTAGATGCTTTACTTGCTGCATTTGCATCATCATCCTCTGCCTGTAATGCTAACAATGAGCATAATGTATATCTTCTGTAATAAGTTACAGCAGAACCGAGCTTTTGAGGGTCTGATAATTCTGGTAGCTTTAGAAAACTTGTAACCTCTGACCCACTTTCAACATCTACAATACAACTCCCTTGCTTTCCTTCTTTTATAGGTTGCAATAATAACAAGCCATGCTTTGTAAGTATTGGTTCAACGTGTTGAATTAAACTGTTAATATCAAAGTATTTTGATTTAAAGAATGGGTTTTTGCTATCCTTTGAGATAGCACCCACTTCCTTCTGAACTTGTAATAACTTTTTGTAAATTTCCATTGTTTTAATTGTTTAAACATTTGCAGCCTCCCAGCTAGATTGATTTTCATTTTCAATATTCTCTAAAGATAATTCCTCTATATCTTCAATTTCCTCATAATCAAAATCATCATAAATATCTATATCATTTAAGATAATCTTTTCACATACAAAATAATCACTCATAATACCTACGCTCTCGTCTGCATATTCTATGTATCCTTGTACTGTTATTAATGTTTCGTTGTATTGTATCTTTGTTTCCATGACTCAATATTACTGAACTTTTATTAAAAGTCAAACTTATTTAAGAAAAAATAAAATATTTGTGATTTGTTAAATATGTTCTTATATTTGAAGCATGACAAACGAACAGATATTAAGAGAGCAGAAAAGAATAAGAGATTTAAATCTTATATTAGATTGTATTAATTATGCAAAGAGAAGGATTCAAACTCAAAAAAATAATTATAAATTTATGGGGGCTTTTGCTGGTCAAGGTGAAAAGATAGAACATAGAATTGAGATTTTAAACGCTGCTATTAATAGATTAAATAATAGGTATTTTAAAGTATTGAATAAATAACGCCTGTGTAAACATCTGCGAGGTACGAGTTGTGTTTTACACTACGTTATAATGAGTTAAGAACTGACAATAAAAATATCATGGGAGAATTAGAAAATATAGAGTTTTGGAAACAACAAAAGGAGCTAATCAAAAAAGAATGTGACGAATTTTTGAGGCTTGGAATAGTTGAGTACAATAAAAAATACAAAGTTAAAGATATTGTAATAAAAGACAGTAAAGATGACAGAAGAACAAAGAGACTATAAGCTAAAACAATTCAAAGAACTATTAAATCAAGCATTAAACGAAGCTATGTGCTACAATAAAAGGATTAAAGACCCTAACAGTAATAATATAGCTGAATTTGTAAATGACTTTTTAGCACGTAAAGAGTTAAAATCTGATTTGCTACATAGTGTTGGAAAATCGTATTCAGAAAAAGATATGGATATGGCTTACGATAAAGGTTATAGCGATGGACTTATCGATGCCTCGTTATAATGTTTGCTAACGCTTGTGTAAAAATTGAAGCCTTATAGATAGCCTTTGTGGACCAGTAGAGTTTGCAAAGGCTTTTGTTTTTTACACTTTGTTATCTATTGCGGATTAATTACGAAACTTTTTTAGTATTGTAGTTGTATTGTAATGTAATTGTATTATATTTGTGTATACAAAAACGGTAAACAAAACGATAATGGTAAAAACAACATCACTAAAACACTACAAAGAGTTAAAATCTAAGGGGGTAAATTGTCAATTAGTAACAAAGTCAGATTTAAATAAATAATGAAAGTACCTTATCAAATAAGAATAGAGCCAGAAATACTAGAGCAACTAAAGAAACTATCAAAGGATAATGGAACAAGTGTAAACCACGAAATAAGACAGTCTATACGTGCTAAACTTAGTGATAGATAACGGTTAATGTATGAATAGTAAGGCATACTAAGCAAACCTTACAAGCGAAAATGTTAATTAAGTAGCTTGTTTAATATTGAAATGAGATAGGTCGAGCCTTATTATTTTATACATCGTGTTATCATTACTATACTAAACTTAATAAATATGCACACATTCAAGAAAAACGATTTAATACATAGAACTTGCTACGAGTTTACAGGACGTAAACGTAATGGCAAATGTGCCTTTATGCTACAAATAAAAGGCAAAGGATGGAGAAAGGTAGCGAGTGGTAATATGGTTGATTACGATGCTGTAATACACTTGCTAAAGACCAATGATTTTAACACGCATGAAGAAGCTAGGGAATTATTGATAAAGGAGAAGTTTCTCAATTAATGATAACGTATTGTGTATGAATTGTTTTTTAACGGATTAAAAAGATAAAATTATGGATTTAGAAGAAGTTGCAAAAAAGCTAGGATATTTTGACATAGAACATTTGGAAAAGAATATTGAAAATTATGGAGAACCTTTGATAGAATGGTGGGACGTTATAAAAGAGTTAGTTAAAAAATGATTTATACACGTTGTTACCATTTCGTTTTAATGAATGGTAATGCAATAATAGAGGGCGTTTTAATGCCCTTTATAATTGTGTTGTAAAGCGTTTTAATGCTTGTTTTAGTTTCTGTGTTTATTCTTTACTTTTTCGTATGTTCTAATAGCTCCAAACCCTAACATACCAGTAATAAGTGTACTTAGCACTCCCATATCTAAAGAATCCATTATCGGAGTAGTTGGACTAAATACTAAAAGTAAATAATTTATAATAGGTCGAATGACAAAATTAAAAGCAATACCCACAGAACAAACCCATCCAACCATAGGCCTCCAACCACTAACAAATAAAGAACCGTTACCAGCTTCTAACTCATTTATTTTAGTTTGTAGTTTATTAAATTCAATGTCTATTTTACCACGTTCTACAGAAGTAGTAACAACGGTATCCAATATCTTATTAACTCCACCTAGAGCATCGTTAACAACCTTACCAGCACCTTTACCTATACCAAACATTTACTTATCTAATTGTTTCTCTATGTGGCTTGTCTTTTCCTCAACTCTTACTAGAGCTTGACAAATTAAATCTAACCTTTTATTTATCTCTTTATAGTTTGACCGCTCCTCTTTCCTTATAGCCTCAATATCTTTCCTAGTTTCTGAATCTCTCTTACTATTATCTTTCATTTCATTTTTTAATAGCTGTATATCTGTAGACATCCAAACAGAAAACTTAATAAAGGCGATAACCTGTAAAATGATAAAAGAAATAATACTCCATTGGAACGGAGATAAAAGATAAGTAAGTAACATAATAATAATTTAACGCATAAATAACGAAATTTAACGAGAAATAACACTATTTGAACTGAAAATTTAATATAGCTAAATCACCATGGACTTCTTTAGCTTTTTTATTGTACGCAGCCCTAGCTTCTCCATGCGTTTTAAAGCTACCTAATTTTAAGGTTTTATTATTAACGCTTATACAAGCCCTAAATCTGTCTCCGTTTTTATCAAAATAAACCCCACGACCATACTTACTTTTAACACCCCTATTATAATTGTTTTGAGTCTTTGTAACTATTCTTAGATTGCTAATTCTATTATCAGTCTTTATTCTGTTTATATGGTCAACTAATTCCCCTTTTTTAGCGTTCATAATAAGTCTATGTAAGTAAGTCATCTTACCTTTTTTATACGCTTTAAAGTAACCATTGCTTTTGTCATAATAAACTTTATACTCATCTAACAAATGCTTATATTCTTCTGATATTTTTAAATCCATACAACAAATATAATGCAATGGGGAGGCAATAGCAAATTATTTTATCTGGAAGTGAGGTAAATCCTTAACTCTTTTAAAATCTCCGCCCCATTCTAACTCAATACAAAACAAGTCCTTAGCAACTTTCTGTAAATGTCTAGCAATAGGCTCATAGTATTTATGTTCCCATGTTGCTTTACCATCTACATAAGCGAATATATCAAATGCTTTGCCTGTTATGTGATAGCTTTTAGTAGTCCATGTAATAGGCTTTCTATCTAGTTCTGTAGTACGACCAATAGAGTATAAGTATTCTTGACGTTCTTTAGTTCTTAAACCACCATCTAAAGGGATTCCGAAATCATAAGGACTATCTTTTATACCCTCTAATAGTATATCTATTAAAACAGGTTTAATACCTACTATCCTTCGTTTACTTGTGTTAGATAAATTGTACATCTTCCACGTCAAAACCGAAATTATTTAACTCTTCTAAAGTGTATGTTTTAGATATTACATTTCCTTCATCATCCTCTCTTACTACATCTAAATTAGCGTTATACGGATAAGGTAAAACCCAGTAAGGCTCACTGTCTTTAGTTTTAGGGTAACCGCAAGTTACACTACCACCATATATAGAGTCGTGCTTACTTTGGTTAAATTGTTTTAACTCTTCGTGATTATCACCCTCGAACCCGTCCTTTTTTAGAATCTCTTTACTCGTTTCAAGTAGTTCTAAATTTAAATCTGATTCTTTTATTATGTGGTATCTATATTCCATGTTATACTTTTTGTATTGCTGTTAAATTATAATAATTAATAGGGTCTAAAGTACTAGTGTTACGTGTTACTACTGTACCGTTAGAGCCTGTGTAAGTTAAGCCGTTGCCTGAGGGTTTGAAGGTTTCACTGTCAAAAGAAAAACCCTTAACAAATCCACTTATAGTAGTTGTTAAATCTACAGCTCTTGCTCCTACCCTAATAATTGACTTATCAATAGTTACAGGCTTATTGTTAAACCCAGTACCAGCCCCTAACTCTATCCCATTAAAAAATATTTGACCCCCTGTTACGGTTATATTATTTAATGATAATGGCGTAATAGTGAACCCTCTAGTATAAGAGGTAGCTCCACTAGTGACTTGAACTAATACTTGGTTATTTGATACCCATTTAGCCACATAAAAATAATTTGTTGGTGTACCTATTCCGTAAACACCTTGAGCGCCTGAGGCTCCTAACCAATCATTAACGCTAAAATCAATGGATATGTCTATATCGTCTGTATTTGTTATGATACCTACTTTACTTAAACTCTCATAATCAATATTAGTAGAGTTTAGAACGTCTTTAAACTCGCTCTCACTTTTATTTATTACACCTTCTAGCATTATTCGGTAGTTCCTGTTAGAATGTAAACACTTGCACTCTTACGAATTACAGCTACAATACTACCAATACCACCACTAATTAACGATAATGAAGGTGCTGCCGATATAGACGCTGTACCATTAGCGAAAAGTATACGCCCTGTATTTATTCTCTCAAAAAAGACTGCGTCACCATCCTTTGCAAAAGCTCCTGTGTTAAAAGTTATAGTTTTATCAGTTGCACTATCTACATTTATATAAGTATTGTCTACCTCACCACTAGGCGTATAGTCTGCCGTTTTAGTTATAAAAGATATATTAGGTCTTTTAAGGTCTAAAGCCGTTTGTGTAGCCGTACTAACAGGCTTATTAGCATCACTTGTATTATCTACGTTACTTAGCCCTACATCACTTTTAGTAGTTCCATGAGGGTTAGTTCCATCGTCTAAATTTAAATCACTATGGTTAGGAGTTAGACCGTTTTGTAAGTCTGTTACAGCTTGTGTAACACTTACACCACCACCATCTATTAACTCTACTTCCGTACCATCAGGAAAAGACATCACAACATCAGTAGCAGTACCACCAACACCATCACCTGTAACAGTAGAAACGCCACTAGTAGGAGCATCACTAAACTCTAATCCATCTTCTGTACCATTAACGGTAGCTAATTTACCAGCCTGACCGCTATAACTATTAGGAGTATCCGTTAACTCTACAAATTGAGTCATAGATACAACCTCACACCCTAAATCTACTTCTATTGCCATTAATTCTTAACTTTAAATTTTCCCTCAAACAATGTACCCACTATCGCAGTATCTACTTTGTCTATTAATTTTAATTGATAAAAGTAATCACCTACTTTTAATGATAAATCAGGCTTGTTAAATGTTATCACATTATCTGTAAATATCATTTCACCCGATGCCGTAGTTATTGTTTCTAGTGTTGAGTCTTGTTTTCTGTATTTTACCGTTAAACTACCATCATAAGCAGATACATCTAAACCCTCTCCACACTCTTTAGATAGCCATACAGTTATCTTATTACCTAAGAATGTAAAAGTATCATTCTTTACCCATTGCATATCTAAGTTGTAGGGTATTACTTCATTAAATGTATCCATTATCCTATTGATGTTATATTAAATCCAGCCTTTTGAGTCTTACAACAATCCTCATAAAGTGGGTAAACGTCTTTATTATTATATAAAAAATCACTTAGAGCATTTTGATAGTATGATTTCTTTTCTTTATTCTCTGTGATAATATCTTTTAACTCATCTCGAGTAATTTGCTCTAAATTATCTCCTACTACCTTTACCATTCCTGTAGCTGTAGACCTCTTACCAGCCGTTGTAAGATAGTTTACATAACTAGCAAACACTAACAAAGGATTAACATAATCATTTAATAGAGTTTGGTTTTCAGTCGTTAGAGTATCATCTAAGAATTGAGTATAAACTTCATCATATAAACTACTACACATCGTACCCTTTACTACTCTTATTTGAGCATCTAAGATATGAGGGTTTAATTGCTTTTCTTCTATGTTTTGAGATAAGTCTACCCAATAAGTAAAATCATCTTTATTCAGTAATAACTTTTGCATCTTCTACTATTTCTTCTTTACCAAATTCTACTAAATCAAACTCAAAAGGAGATATTTTAACAGGCTCAACTATTTCAGACCAAACACTATTAGCAAATAACATATCATAAGTACGTTCTAGCTTGTTTTGTCTTTTCTTAATTCTACCATGCATAAGAGCTACAGCGTTACTAATCTCTTGACTAGCTCCTAACTTACCAGCTACTTGAATATTACCCAATACAGGAGGTACACTACAAGCAATAACAATATTATCTACCGCTAAGTTTTGAAGCGTAACAAATAAAGCATCATTTGCGTTAGTTGGAAATGCTTGTACCTGTGGAAAATCATCTTTTATATCATTCCAAGTTACAAAGGTCTTACCACCATTACCGCTACCACTAAAAAGCTCAGACATTTTCTCATCAAATGCCTCTCCAACTGTTTTAGTAGTGTATGTATTACCGTTACTATCTTCTGCTGTACTATAAGCCTCCGTAGGGTCGCCCACCATATTAATAAGCCCACCTAAAAAGAAATTATTATCTAAGTTAGTGTTATGAAATTCTCCTACCTTTCTCTCTGTTTCAAACCATCTATAACCACTCCAATAATAAGGAATTGGATAGAATTTATTTTGCGGTCTATTCTCTTTTACGAATAATATTTGACCTCTATAAACTTCCTCTTCATCCTCTTCGTCTTTAGCTTTGTTTAATTCTACTACGTCCTTCATCTCTTGGATTACAGAAGATGGATTATAAATAGGGAATATAATAGTTTCATCTGGCTTATAATCACCAGTTCCAAAGTAAGGATTATAATATATCTCATGTATGCTACCTGTTTCTTTGTTAGGTATTCCTAATCTACAAGTATCATAAGGTAATTTACTGATATAATTAATCTTCCCTAATGGATTATATCTAACATTAATATAAAAACCTTCAAAGTATCCCTCATCTTGGCTTACAGCACCGTGAAAGTCTGTAAAAGTATCTTTGTCGTTTATCTTTAGATTGTTTAATTGGTCTTGCTCAAAACCATCACCTTCTATAAAAGTAATTATAGTATCAATGCAACTTGATGCGGTGTGAGAGCCGTCTACAGAATCAAGTAGAAAATTAGGAAAGCTATCTTTTTTTCCAAACTCAATATATCCTAAAGAATCATTTATAGATACTCTAGTATTAACCCCATCTGATGGGTCATAATTATATAATTTATTATCTTCAATCTTTTCAGAGTGTTGATATACTTGCATTGCTTTATACATAATTTTAAATATACGGTTTTTTTTGTATATTTGAAAATTAACAACTATAAAAAGAATTATGAGAAATGCAAAAGAATTTATTAATAGGGTAGTTAAGAAAATGGAGTACAACCCTAATCAGTTTACGGTAGTAGAAGGTGGTAATGATGTTGACCGTATAGCGGATGAGATTACTTTCGGATTAGATGAAGGGATGGTATTTGTTTTAGATTCATTAATACCAAGCGAAGCTAATGAATGTGTAAAAGATTGGAGTGTTTTAGATAATAGAAAGGTTATTTCGTGCGATGTAGATAATGGTGTAAGTATTATTGTAAAAGGTAAAAGTGAAACTGATGAAGGGATTAATATACAACCTTTAGGAGTTATCAATTCTTTTTTAAATGAGCTTATTAAAATCAATCATCAAGAATCTGTCAATGAGTTTGTAGAAGAAACTGAAAAGGTAGAATCTGAACAAATAAGCCTTAAAGACTACTACAGGTTAAACCTACCTAATAATAAGATTGGTAGAAAGTCAGACGAAACTCTAATAAAAGAGTTAAAAGAAGCTGGTTTTAGTGTTTAGATAACGCCCGTGTAAAC
>Ga0255049_10002182_pt1 | contig 10430 bp, 9 predicted proteins | sample JV7_2_3_MG_FD_183615 | JGI IMG/M metagenome (GOLD analysis project Ga0255049, IMG submission 183615) | Seawater microbial communities from Jervis Inlet, British Columbia, Canada - JV7_2_3 | ecosystem: Environmental > Aquatic > Marine > Inlet | place: Canada: British Columbia | collected 2016-10-06
CGCTGACCGGGATGGGGATCATTCCCAGCGCCCAGTGGAGCTGGGTGATGGTCGACGGCTCCGGCTCGACGACCTCCCAGATCTTGTTGATCTCGTGGGGGAACGCCGGATGGGCGACGCCCACGCCCAACTCGGCGCTGGGAAACCCCGAGGTTACGGAACGGATCTCGATCTCGGGGAAGCTCTCGCGGAACAGCGCGTAGTGGGCCTTCTTGAGCTCCAGGATCTCCGGAATCGCCTCGAGCAGGAATCGCGGCCGAAAACTCCCAAGCTCGGCGGGAAGGTGAGCGCCGTCGTACGTGAGCCTGATGATGTTCGCCATGATCCGGTCGGCGCCCTCGCGGCCGAACGCCCGCACCAGGCCCGGGTACTGCTTGCCGATTCCGTCCGGCGCCGCGGGGAAATCGAGAGCGACCACCCGCACGTCGTACGGCGCCAATCGCGAGCCGAGTTGCATCGTCTTTCCGGCGCCGACGATCCCGTTGGCGCCCGACACGACCAGCGAGCCCCGCTGGCCGGACGAGCCGAAGACCCGGTCGACCAAATCGCCGGCGTCGACCGGCAGCCGACCGCGCCTGAAGATATCCAGGACCGACCCCAGCCCCAGCGTCTCGAGCGTTGATTGCCTCATCGCCGTCGTCATGATTTCACCTCGGACACCTTGAACAGGGCCGCTATCCCGACGTCTCCCGCGGCGCAGCCGAACAACAGGACGTGGCCACCCCCCAGGTCGACCGCTTCCTCCAGCGCCTCGATCAGTAGTCGGGTCAGGGTCGGCCCCTGCGGATGTCCCCGGACCAGCGAGCACCCGGTCCAGTGCCAGGGAACGGTCGAGCCGATGACCAGGTACTCCAGACGATCCTTGGGGACTTTCCGCTTGCCGAAGATCCGGTTCATCGCTTCGCCGGCAAACTGGCCGATATTGACCTCCGCCAGCGCGGAGGTTTGCCACGCGGGGAAGAAACTGGCTCCCCAGGTGCCGTACGGGATTCTGGCTTCAGGGAACATCGGTTCTCGCTCCTTCTTCGTTTCGTCGCGACGTGTGCTTCGCCCCCGCCTGTGGAAGCCGCTCCACGGCGAGGTCCACGGTGTGCTCGTCCACGCAGAATGCGATTCGAAAATGACCTTCGCGGCCGAAGGTGCCACCCGGCACCAAGAGCAGGAGATCCTCGATCGCCCGCTCGACGAAGGCTTCGTCGTCGTCCCCGGGCGTTTGGGGAAACAGGTAGAACGTCCCTTCCGGGGACTCCACCTCATAGCCCTTCTCGACCAGGGCTTTCAGCAGGCGGTCCCGGTGCCGCCGAAGATCCGCTGTGTCGACCACTGCATCCAGGCACCGGGCGATCACGTGCTGCCATAGCGAGGGGGCGTTGGGAAAGCCCAGGATCCGACCGGCTACGGACAGGGCCGCGACCAATCCCCGCGCGTCGGGGCTCTCGGGGTTCACCGCTAAATAGCCGATCCGCTCCCCCGGTATGGAGTGGGACTTTGAGAACGAGTAGGCCATCAGCCCATGCTCGTAAAGCTTCGCCGGGCTCACGAACGGTTCCTCCGTGTAGCGGATCTCGCGGTACGGCTCGTCTGAGAGAAGAAAGATCGGCCGACCGAACCGCTGACCGCGCTCGCGCAGGAGGCTCACGAGATCGCGCAACAGCGGCTCCGGGTACTGGCGGCCACTGGGGTTGTTCGGGTGATTGACGATGATCACGCGGGTGCGCTCGCCGATCGCCCGTTCGATGGCCTCCAGGTCGGGCAAGAAGTCGGGGCCGGTTTCGATCGCGACGGGCTTACCCCCGTGGTTCTGCACGTGAGCCGGATAGTCCGGGAAGTACGGCGCGAGCAGAAGCACCTCGTCGCCCGGTTCGAGCACGCTCCGCAACGCGATGTTCGTGGCCGCGCTCGCCCCGGCGGTGACCACGACGTGCTCGCGCCGGGCGCCCGGAAGAAAACCGCGCTCGTCGAGGTGCTCGGCGATCCGCTCCCGGACCTCCGGATCGCCGGCGCTCGCCGTGTAGCGATGAAGATCCGGGGAGGGACGCGCGACCACCTCCTCGAGCGCACCGAGCAGGGCCTCGGGCGGCGGCGCGAACGGGTTGCCGATCGTCATGTCCGCCACGTTCTCCGCCCCGTGGATCTGCTTCATCCGGACGCCCTGATCCCAGACCCGGCGGATCGCGGAGCCGGTCTTCATGAGCTGGCGCATCTCTCGGGAAATCAACGGACTACTCCTTCACGCACCAGGTTGTCGATCGCGCGCTCCTCGAGCCCGGTCTCCTCGAGGATCTTGCGGGTGTGCTCCCCATAGTGCGGGGCGAGTGGAAACTCCCCCCGTCCGGTTTCTACGGCGGCCGGAGGGAGTCGCACCTGCCGCCCGTCCGGCAGGGTGGTGCGGTTCAGATGTTCCCGGACGCCCGACATTTCGCGCACGACGGACATGGGGTTGACGGGCGCGACGACGAGTCCCGACTGACGGAGCAGGGTCAGAAGCTCTTCGGCTCGGTGGCCGCGGATCGTCGTGGCAAGCTCCGCGTGGATGGCGGCGCGTTCGGTTTTCCTCCCCTCGTTCGTTTCCCGGCTCGGCCGGGCGAGCGCGGCAAACGGCGCGAGCGTAACGAGCCTGTTCCATTGCACATCGCTGCCGATCGCGAGGTACAGCCACGAGTCCGCAGTCTCGTAGACGTTGACCGGCACGAACTCACGGTGATCGTTCCCGCTGCGGCGAACATCCTCCGTGGACGCGCCGAGATCGAGCAGCGGCAGCGTCGTCTGGAGCCAGGAGGCCGCGGCCCGGCCCATCGACACGTCGATGCGTGCTCCGCCCCCGCCCTCCGCTTGCTCCGCCAGCGCGCGCATCGTCTGGGCGAAGACCTCGTCACCCGCCTTGAGGTCGATCATGGGGACTCCCATCAGACTCGGCGGACCGTCCGGCTCGCCGGTGAGGTCCATGTAGCCGAGCAGCGCCTGCATCATCGGATCGTAGCCCGGGACGTCCGGGTGATCCGGGCCGAGCGCGGACACACCGACCCAGATCAGGTTGTCGTTCGCGCGGGAAAGCGTTTCGTAATCGATTCCCAGTTCCTCGTAGCGCCGCGGCAGGGTGTTCGCGGCGAAGACGTCCACCGGCAGGTCGCGCACGATGCGGAAGAGTAAGTCACGTCCCCGCTCCTGTTTGAGGTCGATCGCCAGCGCTTCCTTTCCGACGTTGGGGGCGAGAAAGTAGCTGCGCCGGTCCGCTCCGGCCGCCGCGCGGCCGACGTAGCGGTTCGGGTCCCCCGGTGTCTTCTCCCCGAGGCGCGGCGTGGATTCGAGCCGGATCACTCTCCAGCCGAGCTGGACGAAGCGGAGCGTCCCGTAGGAAAGCGACAGCGCCTGCTCCATGGAGAGCACGGTGCGCGGTCTCACCGGCGAAGCACCATGAACACCCGCTCGGGCGTGAGCGGCAGGGTCGTGAAACGGCCCCCGGTCGCATGCCGGATGGCGTTCGCCACGGCGGGCGCCGTGCAGATCGCCGGCGCTTCCCCGATGCCTTTGGCGCCGTAGGGGCCGTCCGGGTCGAGCGTCTCGACGAGAGTGAGGTCGATCGGCGGCACCTCGGGGGAAGTGATCAGCTTGTACTCCCGGAACGACGGGTTCGTGACCCGGCCGCCTTCCACGTGCAGTTCTTCGGAAAGCGCGTAGCCGAGCCCCATGACGATGCCGCCGTGCACCTGGCCCTCGGCGCCCATCCTGTTGATGACCCGGCCGATGTCGTGGGCCGCCGTCATCCGCAGCACCTTGACGACTCCGGTTTCGATGTCTACCTCCACCTCGGCGACCTGCGTCGCGAACGCGTAGGCCGCGGAGATGTCGCCCTTGTACCCGCGGTCCTGCATCACGCTGGGCGGTTCGTAGTAATGACTCGTGACGACCACCTCGTGCTTCTCGGCGAAGTGCAGAGCGCGGATCACCTTGGCCAGGTCTCCCAGCACCTCTCCGTCGGAATCGCGCACCACCTTTCCCCGACGCAGATCCAACTCGTCCGCCGGGATGCCGATCTGCTGCGACGCCGCGGCGAGCAGTTTCCGTCTCGCTTTCCTCGCGGCCAGTCGCGCCGAGTTGCCCCCGACGAAGGTCGTGCGCGATGCATGGACACCGACGTCCCACGGTCGGATGTCGGTATCATTATTAAGTACTTTGATCGAGTCGAGCTGCAGACCCAGCTCCTCGGCGGCAATCTGGGCCAGCACCGTTTCGGAACCCTGACCGATCTCGGACGCGCCCGTGATCAAGGTAACGCCGGCGAAGTCGTCGATCTTGAGGATCGTTCCGCAACCGTCGCTGCGGTAGATCTTGGCCCCGCCGCCGACGTGGATCATCGAGGCCATGCCGATCCCGCGCCGGACGTGCGGCCGGTCGGTCTCGGTGCGGCCACGCTTCTCTCTCCAGCCCGAACGTTCGGCGGCGGTCGTCAGGCATTCCCGGAGACCGCAGGTCTTGAGCACCAGCCCCTGGCCCGTCGTTTCGCCGTGCTCTTGGGCGTTCCGCAGGCGCAGTTCGAGCGGGTCCATCCCCAACTCGTTCGCCAGCAGGTCCACGCTGCTCTCCACGGCGAACGTCGCCTGGAGATTGCCGTAACCCCGCATCGCTCCGGAGTAAGGATTGTTCGTGTAGACCACCCGTCCCTTCATCAGCACGTGGGGAACGCGGTAGAGGGACGAGAAACACTGCATCATCACGAACGGGGTCGTTGCTCCCCAGGACGTGTATCCCCCGTTGTCGTGGATGAAATCGACGTCACGGAACGTGAACGTCCCGTCGCGCTTGGCCCCCGCGCGGATCCGGATTTCCGTGGGCTGACGCGTGGGCGAGGCGACGAACTCCTCCACCCGGTCGAACACCAGCTTTACCGGACGTCGTGTCTTGCGTGCAAGGTGCACGGCGATGGGCTCGTACGGATAGATGTCCAGCTTGGAGCCGAAACCGCCACCGATCGTGACCTGGATGACGCGGATGTCCTCCGGCGGGACGTCCACGATTGCCGCCATGTCGCGGAGATAGAGGAACGGAACCTGCGTTACCGAGTGCAGCGTGAGCTTCCCGCGCGCGTCGAAGGAAGCGGCGATCCCGCAGGTGCCGAGGCAGCAGTGCGCCACGTAGGGCAGCCGGTAGGTTTCCTCGATGACCACGTCCGAATCGCGCTCTCCGGCCGAAACCTCCCCGTGCGAGTAGTCGTACGTGAACGGGACGTTGTTCTCCTTCTCCTCGTGGATCAGCGCGGCCCCCTCCCGCAGCGCTTCCTCCGGGGTCAGGATCGGGGGGAGGTCCTCGTACTCGACCCGGATCAGGGCCACGGCCTCGCGCGCGGTCTCCACCGTATCCGCCGCGACCGCGGCGATTTCGTCGCGGATGCAGCGGACCTTGTCCCCCTTGAGCGGGGAGTTGTCTTTGCCGTGCCCGAACGGAACGTTGTCGATGTCCTTGGCGGTGATGACGGCCTGGACCCCCGGCAGCCGCTCTGCCGCGCTGGTGTCGATCGAAACGATCCGCGCGTGGACGCGGTCCGTGCGCAGGATCGCAGCGTGGAGCATGCGGGGCAGTTCGAGGTCGTGAATGTAGATCGCGCGACCCGTGGCGCGCTCCGCGGCGTCGATCTTCGGGAAGCTCTTCCCGATCAGGCTGTCCTTCTCGATGCGCATCAGGGTTCCCTCGCCCCGGCCGCCCCCTCCAGGGTCGCCGCCGCGGCTCGGATCGCGTCCTGGATCTTCACGTAGCCGGTGCACCGGCAAAGGTTCCCTTCGATGGAGCGGGCGATCTGCTCGTCGGTCGGGCGGGGGTGTTCCCGCAGGAACGCGACCGTGCGTAGAATCATCCCTGGGGTACAGAAACCGCACTGGACCGCGCCCGCATCGACGAAGGCGCGCGGCACGGGGTGGAGCGAGCCATCCGGGGCGTCGAGGCCCTCGATGGTCACGACCTCGCGGTCGTCGAGCAGGGCGGCCGGCAGCAGACAGGAATTCATCGCTTGCCCGTCGACGAGGATCGTGCAGGCACCGCACTCACCCTCCCCGCAGCCGGTCTTACTCCCGGTCAGGCCGAAGGTCTCGCGCAGAAGCTGCGTCACGGGCTGCGCCGGAAGGACGCTCGCGGAGACGGTGTCGCCGTTCAGAGTAAAGCGGATCTCAATCATGGAGCAGCCTCTTCACGAAGGCGCCGACGAGCGCGCGGCGGTAACACTCGCTCCCCCGGATGTCGGAGATCGGGCTGACTTCCTCCGCCGCCGTCCGGGCCGCGCGCTCGACGACTTCCGGCGTCGCACGTTGGCCCTCGAGGACCGCTTCGGTCTTCCGTCCACGCAGGGGCGTGGGTGCCGACGAGCCGAAGGCCACGCGGACCCGCTCGAGAACCTGGCGCGTAGGCGTGAAGGCCAGACCCAACGTGACCACCGAGCATTCCATCGCCGGGCGCGTTCCCGCCTTCTGGAAGCGAAAGATCCGATCGGGCGAAGGAACGTCGATGCGGACCTCGACAAGCAACTCGTCCGGTCGAAGAACCGACTCCCCGGGTCCGGTGAAGAATTCCTCGACCGCAACGGTGCGGCGTCCCTGCGACGAGGCGAGCACCAGCCGGGCGTCCAGCAGCAGCAGCGGATTGATCAGGTCGCCGGCGGGCGAAGCGTTGACCAGATTCCCACCGATCGTGGCGGCGTTGCGGACCTGGGCCGACGCCAGGCGGTCCGCGACGTGCGCGAGGATCGGCGCGCATTCCACCACCAGGGGCTCGCGGCCAAGGTCTGCGGCCGTGGTGGCCGCGCCGACGACCAGTTCCCCGTTTTCCCGCCGGCAGCCTCGCATCCCGGCGATGCGGTGCACGCTGAGGAGAGTCGTGCGCTCGGCGGGTACCACGCCACGGCGCACGCGCACCATCACGTCCGTGCCACCGGCCAGCACGCACGCGGAGGCGTTGTCCCGCAAGATCTCGAGCGCCGCATCGAGCGTTCGCGGCGCATGAAATTGAGTGAAAGGGCTCATGCTCAGAACCTCGTGGGCTCGGAGAAGGTCCCGAACTCGGCTTTCAAAGCATCCATGATCTCCCCGACGGTGGCGTAGGCCGCGACCGCGTCCATCACCGTGGGCATGACGTTTTCGCCGCACGACGCGGCGGCTCCCACGCGACCGAGTTCCTTCTCGACCCGCTCACCGCTGCGCTCGCGGCGCAGCTTCGCGAGCCGCTGCCGCGCCCGCTCCAACTCTCCGGGACGGTGCGGGTGAAGCTCGACGGACGGCTCGTCCTCTTCGACGCGGTAGCAGTTTGCCCCGACCTTCTTGATCTCGCCCGTGCGGATCGCCTTCTCGCGTTCGTAGGCCCGTCGCGAAACGTGGGCCTGGAGATGGCCCTCGCCGATCGCCGGAACGATTCCACCCCAGCGCTCGACCTCGGCCATCGCGTCCCGAATCCTTTGTTCCATCTGGTTGGTCAGGGTCTCGAGGGCCCAGCTGCCGCCGAGGGGATCCACCGTGTCACAGATCCCCGTCTCCTCGATCACGATCTGCATCGTGCGCAGCGTGATGCGCGCAGCCTTTTCCGTGGGGATGGTGTAGGCCTCGTCGTAGCTGCACAGCGCCATCGTCTGCGTGCCCGCCAGGGCCGAAGCCAGGGCGTAGTAGGCAGTCCGGACGATGTTCAACTCGGGTTGCTCGATCGCCAGGCCGCCGCCACCGCCCCCGGCGATCATGCGCAACACCATCGAGCGTGGGTTCTCCGCCCCGTACTCCTCCTTCACGCAGCGGGCCCACATCCGTCGTCCCGCGCGGAACTTCGCGATCTGCTCCAGGAAGTTTCCGTGGATGTCGAAGTTGAAGGACAGCCGGCTCGCGAACTCGTCGACACCCAGATCCCTCGACAGGACGTGATCCATGTACGCCCGGGCGATGAGGAAGGCGTAGGCCATCTCCTCGTGGGGCAGCGCCCCGCTCTCGCGGATGTGGTACCCGCACACGCTCACGGGGCTGTACTTCGGCAAGTGTCGCGCGCAGTACTCGATCGTGTCGCCGACGAGTCTGATCGACGGTTCCACGGGAAAGACCCACGTGCCACGGGCCACGAACTCCTTCAGGATGTCGTTCTGCGCGGTCCCCCTCAGGGCTGCGAGATCGTAGCCGCGCTTGTCCGCCATGGCGAAGTACATGGCCATGAGGACGACGGCGGCTCCGTTGATCGTCATCGAGACCGTGATGCGGTCGAGGTCGATCCCATCGAAGGCCTCTTCCATGTCGAGCAGCGAGTCCACCGCCATCCCGACGCGGCCGACCTCGACCTCCGCCATCGGATCGTCCGAGTCGAGTCCGATCTGGGTCGGTAGATCGAAGGCCACGTTGAGACCCGTCTGCCCGTTGTCGATCAGCCACTTGAAACGCTCGTTGGTCTCGCGCGCCGTTCCGAAGCCCGAGTACTGCCGCATGGTGAAAGGGCGCTTGCGGTACATCAGGGGGTGGATGCCGCGGGTGAAGGGATACGCCCCGGGCTCCCCGATCGAACCCGACCCGCCGGTCCGCTCGACGTCATCGGGACCGTAGACCGGCTTGACGTCGATGCCCGACTCCAGCCTGGCCGGCCGGATGCCGTCCTTCTTCTTAGCGCTCATGCGACGTTTCCTCCCGGATGAACTCGGCGATCTCGTCGAATGAGGCGTTCGTGGGAAAGACCCCCGTGAAGCCCAACCTGCGCACGGCCTCGCGATCCTGTCTGGGGATCACGCCGCCCACGAGCCAGGGCCGGTCGTCGAGATGGGCTTTCCGTAGCGCCAGCGCCAGTCGTTCCAGCAGCGGCACGTGCGCGCCGGACAGGATCGAGACGCCGATGGCGTCCACGTCCTCCTGGAGAGCGATGGCGGCGATCTCCTCGGGGGACTTGCGCAGCCCGGAGTAGATCACCTCGAACCCCCGCTCCATCAGCGCGCGGCACACGATCTTGGCGCCCACGTCATGGCCGTCCAGGCCCAGTTTTCCGACGAGGACGCGCCGGCTCATCCGCAGATCTCCTTCGCGATGACGAGTTTCAGTATTTCCGACGTCCCGCCGCCGATCAGCGTGAACCGCACGTCGCGCAGGTGGCGCTCGACCGGGTACTCCTCGGCGTAGCCGTACGACGCGAGCACACGCGCCGCCCCGTCGCACACCTTGAGCCCGGTTTCCGACGCGAACAGCTTGGCCATCGCGGCTTCCTTGCGGCTCGGCAAACCGCGGTCGTCTCTCCAGGCGCCGTAGTACACGAGTTGACGTGCGGCCTCGAGTTCCGTCGCCATCTCGGCGAGCCGCATCTTGATCGCCTGGAACGTCTTAATCGGCCGCCCGAACTGGGCCCGCTTGCCCGCGTACTCGAGCGCCGCCTCGAGGGCTCCCTGTCCCGCTCCGATGGCCAACGCGCCGGTCATGAGCCGGATCTTCTCCAGGATCTCCTCGAGCACCTCGCGCCCCTTGCCTTCCTCCGCGAGAAGAAACCGGCCGGGCACGCGGCAGTCGTCCAGGAATAGTTCCGACGTCACCGAGGCGCGCACGCCCATCTTCGGGATGTTCCGTCCCACCGTCAGTCCCGGAGTATTGCGCGGCACGAGGAACGGCGAGATCTGGTCCTTCGTGGTCTTGGCGAACACCGTGAAGAAATCAGCGACCGGCGCAGACGTGATCCAGGTCTTTCGACCCGAGACGACCCACTCGTCCCCGTCCTGCTGCGCCCGCGTCGCGATCGCCGAGAGATCGCTTCCCGCATCCGGTTCGGTGAAGCAGATCGTCCCCAAGCGCTCGCCGGCGAGCGCGGGCCGCAGGAACTCGTCGCGGATTCCTGCGTCGCCGGAACGGTGGAGAAAGTAGGTGCCCATCAACGACTGCATCGTGCAGGCGGCCGCGACGGACAGCGAGCCGCGGGCCAGTTCCTCGACCGCCAGGCAGTAGCTGACGACGTCCTGTCCGCTGCCCCCAACCTCCTCGGGGTAGCGCATGCCGAAAAATCCCAACTCTCCGACGGCACGGAACTCCTCCCGCGGAAACACGGCGGCCCGGTCGATCTCGCTCGCCCGCGGCGCGATCTTGTCGTCCACGAGCCTCCTGAAAGCTTCCCGGGTCGCGTGCTGTTCCTCGGTAAGTGAGAAGTCCATCAGTCTTCCTCCCGCCCGTAGGCCTCGATCGCCGCGGCGGGCGAGATCACGCCGTCTCTGACTTCCTCGCGGATTTTCTCGCGGGGCCGGCGGCGCGGATCGCCGTATCCGCCGCCCCCGCCGGCGTGCTGAACGTACAGGGTCCCTTTCGGCACGCCCCTGACGAGGTCCTTGGAGGCCAGCTTCCGCACTTCTCCGCTCGGGTCCACGATTTCGATCTTGTTCAAACACCCCGGCCCTCCGCCCAGCAGGCCGAACGCCGGCTCAACGTCCCCGTCGCCGAACGTGACGACGGTCGTGT
>Ga0255049_10002183_pt1 | contig 10429 bp, 8 predicted proteins | sample JV7_2_3_MG_FD_183615 | JGI IMG/M metagenome (GOLD analysis project Ga0255049, IMG submission 183615) | Seawater microbial communities from Jervis Inlet, British Columbia, Canada - JV7_2_3 | ecosystem: Environmental > Aquatic > Marine > Inlet | place: Canada: British Columbia | collected 2016-10-06
CCAGGAAGCCTCTAAATATTCCGGGTTATTCGCCATTGCTTTATACATATTTGGAATAAAATCGATTCCAAGGGTTTTTTTGATATCTTCATAAACTTTTTCGACTTTTCCCGTTGCCTCACTTTCGCCAACTACATTTACAAACGCGACTTTTTCCTGATAACTTTCGTTACAGGATACTGTTTTCATTTTCGTGGCTGAACTGATCATAATTTTGGTCTCCAGAATTTTAAATGGAATTTTTGTTCGTAACCCTTTGACGTTCAGGCAGCAATAAATGTTACAAACATCACCCAGGTTGAATGATATTATTTCATTCGAAAGACGTTGCACATTGGGAAGACACGAAAATTAATTAGAATAAAGGACAATGCAACATGTGTGACCGCCCATTGTTTAATCTTAATCGTGTTATTTTTTATTTGGCAAAGGCTCGCACGGGATATCGTCTTGACCAAGCGACAGGACGCAATTTTTCTCCAGGATCTGACGCAACGCATCCCGTCCGCGATGCAGTAAGACCCGTGAGTTAGCTTCGCTCAGGTTAAGTTCGACCGAGATTTCGCGGTGGTTAAGGCCAGCCATGTCATGCAGAACCACTACGTCATACTGAGGGCGCGGCAGTTTCGCAGCGTACCGAGCAATACACGATGACATTTCCTGTTTCAGAATGGTCTGCTCCGAAGAATCATCGCAATCTGGGATAGATTCCAATACCGACAGGTCGTCGGCTGTTTCCGGGCAGCGTGCGATTCTGCGAAAGTGGTCCCGGACAAGATTCATCGCAATCGCTGACAGCCAACTTTGCAGACTAGCGTCACCGCGAAATTTCGCCACCTTTTGCGTTGCCCGAATAAATGTCTCCTGGGCTATGTCTTCGGCCAGGGCATGGTTGCCAACCAGTTTGTTCACAAAAGCGACAATCGCTGGTCTGTGGCTGGGTATATCCATTGCTTCGGAAGTCATGGCAGCATCTTCCTGATCATGTTTTCTGACCAGGAAGTGTAGCCGACATGTGCCTGCCTTACTAGCAACATCCCTTTTTTACGCCTTTCTCATCCCCAGCCCTGTCACCAGGGTGGGCCTGAAAAAAACGAGCCATCATTGAGGCGCAATTGCAGCCACAATTTTCCATTGCCGTCTTCATGGTATCGGGAGCAAGATCTTTGGCGTCGGAACATTTTTCGTCTGTATTTTCGTTTTGGTCGGTCATGGTAAATCTCCATCTTCAAAAAAGTTGTTGATTGAACGCAGGTTGATTACCCCTTAGACGGCGGATGGATCAAAATTGTTACACGATAAAGATGGTCTCCATTGGTAAAACGAATTTGTGCGGGGCTGTTAAATCGCTCAATGATGTCGGTGAGACCTGTGACGGGGACAACTTCGTCCTGAGTTTTAAGCCACTGCGTGAAGGACTTCAGGCGTTCCAGGTAGGCTACGTCTGCGATGCCGCCCGGGGTGCCGAAGAAAAGCAAAAATTCAATTACGTAAGGTCCGACAAGGTTTTCCGTCGCGAAGTCCATGTCCTGCCTGAAGGTCGTGCTTTCATCCGCAGGCTCATATGAGTGGCACCTGCCAGTTGAAATCGCCATTGATATCAAAATATATGCATGAGAACATCACTGCAACATTTGGCGGCTTATCAGAAAATTCCAGCTAGCGCTATATTACGCTGGTCGTGCCGTCCACTTTAATCAACTGCTATGTTCTGAAATGGGCCTGAAGCAACTGGCTGTTCCCGCACACCTGAAGGGGAGTATTCGATGAGTAGTGTTAATACTGCATACCTGCAACTGAATCCAGCCGACAACGTCAGCGTCGCGCTTCGCCAGGACGATGGCATCCCTGCGGGCCACAAAAAAGCGACGGAGGCTATCAAGACTGGCGAAGCGGTACGTAAGTACAACCAGATCATTGGTTTTGCTTCTGTCGATATCACCGCGGGTGAGCATGTTCATACTCATAATTGCGATTTTGCCAGTTTCGAACGCGATTATGCTTACAGCGAAGATGCTGTCTCAACAGCCTTAGTGCCAGAAAATGAGCGTGCGACATTCATGGGATTCGATCGCGGGCACGGGCGCGTCGGTACGCGCAATTACATTGGCATTCTATCCACGGTTAATTGCTCGGCGACAGTGGCCAAGCATATTGCCCTGGAATTTGAGAAATCGGGTGAGTTAGCGAATTATCCCAATATCGACGGTGTTGTCGGGTTGGCCCATGGCATGGGGTGCTGTATGGATGCTCAGGATGAAGGTTATGCCAATCTGCAGCGAGTGCTGAATGGATATATTCGGCACCCTAATTTTGGCGCTGTGCTGCTGATTGGATTGGGGTGTGAAGTGAATCAGGTTTCTTACTTACTGGGTAATTACGGTCTCGACGAAAGCCGGACATTCCAGATCCTGGTGATGCAGGATATCGGTGGCACTCGTAAAACAGTCGAAGAGGGGGTTGCCCGCATCAAGGCCATTCTGCCCGAGATCAATGATATCGAACGCAGTCCGCAGTCTGTAAGCAGTCTGTCGGTGGCATTGCAATGCGGTGGCTCTGACGGCTATTCCGGAATTACGGCAAACCCGGCTATGGGCGCGGCGGTAGATATATTAGTACGCCACGGCGGTACCGCTATTCTTTCTGAAACACCTGAAATATATGGTGCCGAACACCTTTTGACGCGCCGTGCCGTGAGCCGGGAAGTCGGTGAGCGACTGATCGAACGCATTCGCTGGTGGGAGGACTATACCGCTCGCAACGGCGGTGTCATGGACAATAATCCGACTCCTGGGAACAAGGCGGGCGGGCTCACCACGATTCTGGAAAAATCTCTGGGCGCCGTGTCCAAGGGTGGGACGACAAATTTGAACGGAGTCTATAAATATGGCGAACCCGTGGACGCCAAAGGATTTGTTTTCATGGATAGCCCCGGTTACGATCCGTGCTCGATTACTGGCCAGGTGGCTTCGGGTGCGAATCTGGTCTGTTTTTCGACCGGCCGTGGGTCAGCCTTCGGCTTCAAACCAGCCCCATCCATCAAACTTGCCACCAATACGTCGATGTTCAAGCGTCTGGAAGAAGACATGGACATCAATTGCGGTGAAATCATAGACGGTGAAAAGCCAGTTGCAGAAGTGGGGCACGAGATATTCGATTACCTGGTAGCAGTAGCCAGCGGAAAACCTTCCAAATCAGAGATACTCGGCTACGGTGACAACGAGTTCGTTCCCTGGCAGATTGGCACAGTAATGTAGAAACAACGGTGATAGTTTACTTAATAAATAAGAAGGACGTTAAGGGAGCCTCATACGACTTTTTCAATTTGTGGCGAATATCGGCTCAGGGCACATTCCTGCGGAGGATTGATGGTTTTAGAACGACTGCTTTCTCGATAGCGGCCGTTTAAATCCTAGTCTACAAGGGCGACTCACGGCGTGAAGCGGACGGCGCCGCCCCAATATAAAAAATGCAAAGTGTAGGCAGCAGATCTATTTTTGATAAACGCGAGGATGGCACATCCGTTCAGAATAGTTACAATTAAAAAATATGTGGCGAATTCGAATTCTGATGGCAATCTGTGTCACCCTGGGAGTTGCACTGGCTGGCGAATCAGTTGCCGGTGGGTCGCTTGTTCCGACGTCCTTTGCCCCTGCCTTACCCGATACGATTACCGGAAAACCGGGCCCCGGCATGTTTTTGGTGGCCAAGCGGGCGCTCGACAATTCACATTTTGGACAATCCGTTGTCTACCTGGTAGAGCATGGTGAGGACGGCACACTGGGTTTGATCGTGAACCGGCCAAGTGATGTCGGCCTGTCCGAAACTGTACCCGACATCGAAGACAAACTGGCAACAGCACATGCGCTGTACTATGGAGGACCGGTTGGGCTGCCAATGATACTTATGTTAGTGCGAAGCGAATCGGCGACGGAGGGAATGGCACATGTCGTCGATGATGTCTATATCAGCTCGGATCGACGAGTACTCGACGAGGTACTTGCGGCGAAAAAACCCGATAGCGAGCTGCGTTTTTACATCGGTCATTCCGGTTGGGCAGTCGGTCAGCTCGATTTCGAACTCGTGCGTGGCAACTGGCATGTCGTGACAGCCGACACGGATGCGATCTTCTCCGGCGAAACGGACTCGCTGTGGAACAGGTTGATCGAGCGATTGGAACCGATGGGCATTCAGGTGGATAATCGACCACCCTTGCCAATTCCGGTGCAATACATGAAGCTCTGCCTCAACGGTTGCCATTTGACTATAAAGGTTTGGGTGAGCACGTACCAACAAAAGGGTCGGCGACAACTGATAATCATTCGCATATGACACCGACCCCTTTAAATAGAAAATTCAATTTTTAACTAGCGGATGAATCCTTTTTACTGACTCTGCACTGCAGCAATACGAGCTACTTTCATTTTGTGGATAGTGTCATGCTACTTTTACACGATTTCGACCAGAGTTTTTAGCTTGATAAAGTGCTTTATCTGCGCGAGCCAGCGTTCGATCAAGTGTCGTATCGTGCTCCGTAGTTGTCGCGACGCCGATGCTAATCGTCACCGATACAGGTTGCTTCAAATTATCCACCACAGATTTACGCAATTTTTCTGCGATAAGTAGCGCCCCATCCGGCCCGGTGTTAGGCATTAGCACCAAGAACTCCTCACCACCATACCTTCCAACAATATCCGTTGATCTGATCTGTGATCGGAGCGTCTCCGATAATTGGCGCAAAACCTCATCACCGACGAGATGACCAAAGCGGTCATTGACCGCTTTAAAATGGTCGATATCAACCATCAGTAACGACAGACTACCAGCTTGCGCCTGTGAGCGTTCAAGCTTAGATGCAGTAGTCATTATCGAACGTCGATTGTGGATACCAGTCAAGCCATCAATAGTAGCAAACTCATGCTGTGCGCGACTGATTGTATTAGCTCGACGGGTAATCCAAATCGTGCCCGCACTAAGTATTAGCCAAAAGGAGATGAAAAGTCCCATTAGCTTATTCCACGTAACAAATAGTTCATCAACCAGAATTGTGCCAACTGCGACCATCGGATAATTGGTCAAGTGTCGAAACGAGATAATGCGTTGCTTCTGGTCAAGTTGCGACGCCGTAATACTCGTCGTAACGTAATTTACGGCTTTCACCAATTCCAACTCATGCGAACGACTGACTTTGCTCCCAACGTACAATGCATGATCTGGAGTGCGCGTATAGATCACTCCATCGTTAGAGAGCAGGCCTTGCGAACTCGCTGGGATCGCCATACGGCTTCCTAAACGCTGATTAAGAAGTGACACATCAACAATTGCAACCAGCACATTCGTCAAATCACCCTCGTCATCACGCAATGCTTCACTAAGCGCAAAAAACCACTCCCCTTTGTGGACCAAGGACAGTAGAGGTTTACCAACATAGAGATCTATATTTTCCTGCTCCGCATGAGAGGCAAAGTAACTGCGCCCACGTATATCCGGTGGCACCCCACTTCCTGTCCAATGCTTAATCATTCCATCTCTTGAAACAATCAACAGATCCATGATGTAATCGCTCTTCGCCTGGAGACTGAGCAATCCATGACGAATCGCTAGCGAATCAAGTGATTTCTCCTGCATAGGAGGTTGAACCAAAAATTTCATCGCAGAAAATAAATTCCGGGTTGAATCAAGCGTACCTTCTGCAACCAGGGCAGTATGTTCGGCAAGCTGTTCAGCAGATTTTTTTCCATTAACCAGAATAGTTTGGTGATCGTATCGCCCATAGGAGATAAGCAACAGACCAAACAAGGTGATTGCGATCCAGGCAATACCGTTAAACCAGTGCGCGGGGACCGATTCCCTTGTTGCTTTAGGAGAAGACTGTAAAGACATGTACCACCGAATACATCAATTAAATAAAGCACATGGTATCAAAGTGTCATGATCTTTGGGTAGTAGGCAAAAGTCACCAAAGTAAGGTCAGGAGAGCTACAGGTTCATCGAGAATGAATTACTTGTATTTGCGGAACTGCCCGACAACAACACCGAATATTTCCATCTAACCACGAGGACGGATCGTGGGGTAGGACCTGTTGACTGGATAGCCGTTCACGCGGGTATCGAGTGGTCGCCACTGAATTTTCCTGAATTTGCTGTCCTTGCCGAAAAATCCTGCCTCAATTCCGACCCTTTCCAGCCAATTCCGGTCGTCAGCCCCCCCTGTAAAGTAATCACGGATCCCAGGGGATTAAGGAATATTCAACACAGCATTAGAAGCATTGAATTAACACTCGGCCATACTTAGCAAGTGCCAGGTAACTATGCCAAAAAAAATAGTGACGGTATGATATGGCGCAGGGCAGCAGGTTTCGTAGGATTTGGATTACAAGTGGTATTATCTACCAGTACTAGTCATAGCCGACATACCATAATCAGCGGTAACAGACAGGATTCGGCACACAAAGGAAGTCCCGATGCACGCCCAGAAAACTATAACCTTTCTGGTAAATGTCGGCCAAATAATACAAAATTGCGGAAACGGGGAGGGAGCATTCATGACGGAGCATATCAAAGCGGAAGGTCCCAACAGCGATGAGATCGAGTACTGGAACAGTGCGGCAGGCCAGATTTGGACCGAATCCAACCGTTTGTTTGATCACATGTTCGAACCATTGGCAGATCTTGCTATCGCAAGAGCAGCGCCGAAGCCCGGCGAACGGGTGCTCGACATTGGCTGCGGATGCGGAACAACCACCCTGCTAGTTGCGGAGCGTGTGGCGCCCGGCGGGACCATTACCGCTTTGGACGTTTCCACGTTGATGCTGGCCAAGGCGCGGGAGAGGGCCAAATCCGCACCTGTGCCGATCCAGATCATTAACGCCGACGCCGAGACCCACGATTTCGCCCCGTCGTCCTTCGATGTGATGTTTTCACAGTCAGGAGTTATGTTCTTTACCAACCCCAATACTGCCTTTGCCAATTTCCATCGCGCACTAAAGCCCGGCGGCCGTGTGGTATTCGTTTGCTGGCGCGACCCCGACGTGAACCCATGGTTTATGCTCCCCGTCGAGTCGGTACTGCACCTCGCGCCCGAGGGGTTTGAGTTACCTCATGCCGATGCTCCCGCCAGCCCGTTCTCGTTTGCACCACAAGAGAAAGTCGAAGCCATGCTGGCTGATGCTGGGTTCACGGATGTACGGCACGAAGCTCACAGTATCAATATTCGGATGGGCGAAGGCGATCTCGACGATTGTGTAGATCTGGCTTTCAAAGTGGTGAGTCCGATTAGGGGGATTTTGAGCCAGGCCAGTGACTCCGATGCCACGGCGGTCGTGGATGCTGTTCGTGCGGCTTTGGCGCCTTATCATACTGGAAACCGCATCGAAATCACGGGGTCGGTGTGGGTCGTCAGCGCCCGACGCCCATGATTTACTTATTAATTCGTCCAATGATTTCTGATATTTCACGTAAATCGATACGGATCATCGCTGAATGGGCACTTATGGAGATTCGCTTGTGATAAGTTTGTAGAGGTCCTGCAACAAATTCTTATCGTTAATATATCCTGATTTGAACCTTCCCTACGCTCATTACATAGACCGCTTTGGGGACACTCCAGCCTATGCCTCTTTAATTCTGAGTGACTGCTTTTTTGGTTAGCAGACGTTCAAAAATTCAACTGATAGGGCTGGGTTCGGCACTTTCCAACCATTCGGTATGAGAATTCATAGTCGCTGGACACTTCCCATGGGGATACTATTTAACGGTTTTATTTCATTAAATGGCTATGGCAGGCCTTACCTTTCTTGAACTGGAAAGAAGCAAATATAAACGGATTGCACGACTAGCACTGGAAGAAAAGCAGGTCGAATATGTTCTAAGGGGAACAGAAATATTTAGCGATGGAGGAGGCCCTGTCCATTATTTTGTGTAACCGTCATGTGAAAGCGACAAATACTGTTAAAACAAACATGACAGCACTCAAGATGCTTACTGAAACGATGCCACGCATATCCTTTGGCAGCGGTTGGAGTAATGACGCGAGTCTACCCGCCAGCGCCATTGGAAATCCGGCGATCCATAGATCACGAACTGACCTGGAACCGCCGCGCTGCATTACTTCATAAACATGCCCCATTGCTTTGACGACAGGCACAAACATCCTCTGACTTTGAGTTTTGCGTTGAGGATTTTCGTGTACAAGATGGTCTAATGCCTGTGCCAACGCTTTTTTATCGCTGGCCCATAAAGAGCGAAACAACACGGTGCCCGTGGCGCTCATTAGAAAAGCTGCATTGGGTTTAGGATCCAGGGCGCGATGCAGGCTGCCTTCAATGTCATCGCTTACCACCGTGAAGTCAACGTCATACAACCGTTTAAGTAGACGGGCGTGTTCCAGTTTGCTCGATATGGTTTCCGGTTGCGGTATCAATTCACCCGGGTGTGCTTCGCGCACGTTCATCAACACAAAATCGACCTTGTCGCCAAACTGTTTATGTAGATGTTTTATGATCGGCATGGCGCTGGCGGTCATCGGGCAGGTAAGCGAACCAAAGATTAACAACATCGGTTTGTGATCAGTAAAATCCTGTTTTGAAATCACATTTCCGTCGGTGGTTTCCAGTTTGAAATCCGGAAACGGTTCACCCGCCTTGGGTGCCGATTTGTGAAAACGCATATCGCCCAACAATAATTGTGTGGTGAAGGTTTTGTACCGATAATCGTTATTTTTTGTCATGATGTTGTGTAGAGTTTCATTCGTTTTACGTCTCCTGTCAACGAATCTGTGTTCTTGGAAGTCATGGTTTTTTCATTACAAACACAGTGTTAAATTATCGCTCCTGGCTCGCGAAACACAGACGCACATATAAGATTCTTTTTCTTCTGTATTAAGACAAAGATCGCGGTGATCTGGCTTGCCCTCTATCACTCGCGTGGTGCACATGGCGCATTCACCGCGTTTGCAATCGTGTGGTACCTGGACGCCGGCATCGAGCAACGTATCTAGAATGGTGCGATCAGCTGGCACGGTGACGGTTTGATTCGATTTAGCAAGGTGTACACGAATGGCTTTATCGTTGGGCAGAGGCTGCGCGCCGAAACTTTCAAAGTGAATATGGGCTGGGGGCCAGCCCTTAGCCTCGGCGATCTCGCGCACAGCATTGATCATGCCGCGTGGACCACACATATAAACATGCACACCCGGTTCAGGTTTCGATAATAATTGCTCCAGATCCAGGTGCTGACTCTGCGGGTCACACGAGGCATAAAACTGTGCCTTGTCACCTGCTAATTGTTCAATTTTGTCGCGGAAAGCAAGACCCGAAAGTTCGCGTGCACTGTAATGTATTTCATACGACTGCTTTATTGATGACAGGCTGTGCAACATGGAAAGTATGGGTGTTATTCCAATACCACCTGCAATTAGTATGCTATGTGTTGCACGGGTCGCCATCGGAAACGCATTTTTTGGTATTTGAATTTCCAGCATATCGCCTTCTTGAACGTGTTCGTGTAAATAGAGTGAGCCACCGCGTCCTTCGGGTTCTTTTAGAACACCAATTTCGTATGATGAGCGATCGTCAGGATTATTGAGTAAAGAGTAGTTGCGTTTTGCATCACTGCCATCAGGCATTTTCACCTTAACCTGCAAGTGTGCACCGGACAGAAACTCCGGCAACTCTTTACCATCAGGTGCTCGCAGGCGAAATGATTTAACACGATCGGTTTCCTGTTTAATGCGCTCAACCTGTAGTGAAAGCATGTCGTTAGACGTTGAGTAGCGTTGAAGTTCAGGAATGTGTGGTGATTCATTCAGCAACTCCCATTCGAAACGATAAGGAAGGGTGGATTCCTGCCAGCTGGTTATATCGAACTGCCAGTAACGCCTGGTACCGCCAGTTTCTCTTTGCGGATCGACCATATCAAATAAAATTTCTGCCTGACCTGTGAGTTGCAACAGGCGACCGTGTTCAAAATCAATGAATAACAATCCTGCAAAGGGGTAACTCGTAAAATTACCCAGGGTATTGAACATGCTGTTACCGGCAAAATCCGGAATACGCAGTTGTTGATTATTTATTATGTGCACAAACCCTGGATGCCCACCGCGATGTGAAGCGTCGACACCATGCTCGGGGTGTGCACTTGCAACGAACAGGGTGTTTGCGGTCGCGATTAATGATCTTTGTGTTTCGTTAAGTTCTTTGCCATGTGTGCCTGGTATTGCTTCGTTTTGTTTATCAGACTCGAGTGTTTTCCAATCGCGGCTTTGAATGTATTTTGGGCAGTTCGGATACGCGCGTTCAACATCGATCAGAATGCGTTCGGCAGAAACTATTTTTGCCACACCATTTATTCGAATCCTGCGGCGTGAACCCAGCTCGATAACCAGTAAACCTATATTCGGATTGTCGAGCAGATTAATCCACAAAGGATC
>Ga0255049_10002187_pt1 | contig 10418 bp, 8 predicted proteins | sample JV7_2_3_MG_FD_183615 | JGI IMG/M metagenome (GOLD analysis project Ga0255049, IMG submission 183615) | Seawater microbial communities from Jervis Inlet, British Columbia, Canada - JV7_2_3 | ecosystem: Environmental > Aquatic > Marine > Inlet | place: Canada: British Columbia | collected 2016-10-06
GGGGTCGACTCGAGCAGGACTTCGCCCGCCTGGCCCAATTCGAGCCGCTCGACGGGTCGGCCCTCACGCGCCAGCGCGAGAACCGGGATCTGCTCCATCCGAACCTGCTCGTAGCCACAGAACGTGGTCTCGTGACCGCGGCCGAGTGCTTGCCAGGCTCCGCTCGCCGCTTCCTTCCTGACGCCGCCCTTCCAGGAAGCCTGCGCGCGCTCGCGCTGCCGTTTCATCTCGGCGTCAAAGCCGGTCTGGTCCAGCCTCACGCCGCGCTCCTCGGCGATATCGCGCGCCAGGTCGAGCGGAAAACCGAACGTATCGTAGAGACGAAAGAGTTCCTTTCCGGGCAGGACACCGCCGGATTCGGCCAGCGCGTCCTCGAACATTCCGAGGCCGGTGGCCAACGTGTCGCCAAAGCGCTGTTCCTCTAGCCGTCCGATCTGGGCGATCGCATCCCTGGCCGCGAGCAACTCGGGATAGCTGCCGCCGAATTCGTCGAGGACGACGGGCGTGATCTCGTGCAGGAAAGGTTCCTCGATCCCCAGTTTGCGGCCGTGACGGATCGCGCGCCGCAACAGGCGGCGCAGGACGTAGCCACGCTTGTCGTTGGCCGGCACCACGCCGTCGGCGACGAGGAAGCAAAACGCGCGTGTGTGATCGGCGATCACGCGCATCGAAAAATCACGTTCGTCGTCGGCGCCGTACTTCCCGCCGGCACGCGCCGCCGTGGCGCTCAACAACCCCGCAAACGCATCGGTGTCGTAGTTGGAATGCTTGCCCTGCAGCACCGACGCGATTCGCTCCAGGCCCATACCCGTATCGATGCTCGGACGCGGCAACGGCGCATAGCTCCCGTCGGCCTGCTGATCGAACTGCATGAACACGAGGTTCCAGATTTCGAGAAACCGTTGGTCGTCGTTTTCGGGCGTCGCGACACCCGCGGCCGAGGTGAACTCCTCCCCCAGGTCGAAATGAACCTCGCTGCACGGCCCACATGGACCCGTATCGCCCATGCGCCAGAAATTCTCGCTCTCCCCGAGCTTCAGGATCCGCTCCGGCGGGACGCCGATCTTGTCGCGCCAGATGGCCAACGCCTCGTCATCCGCGGGGACATCGTCGTTGCCGCGAAAAACGGTAACCCAGAGTCGTTCCTCGGGGAGCCCGTAGCGCTGCGTCAGCAACTCCCAGGCGAACGCCAGCGCATTTTCCTTGAAGTAGTCGCCGAACGAGAAGTTGCCCAGCATCTCGAAGAACGTGTGGTGACGCGGCGTACGCCCGACCATCTCCAGGTCGTTGTGCTTTCCGGAAACACGCAAGCACTTCTGCGAACTCGCGGCACGCGTGTAGTTCCGTTGCTCGGCACCGGTGAACACGTCCTTGAACTGGTTCATCCCGGCGTTGGCGAACAACAACGTGGGGTCGTTGCGCAGGACCAGGGGCGAACTCGGGACTAGCTTGTGTTCGTGCTCGGCGAAGTAGTCCAGGAAAGACTTGCGAACGTCATGGACTTTCATGCTGGTACTCGTGCTCCGCCGAGTTGTCGAGCGCGTCGCGTTGCCGCTTCAACTCGGCGTACAGTTCCGCGGCGGGAAACCCGGCGCGAAGCAGCGCATTATATACGCGGCGCATTCCCGCAGCATCACGATCGCCCGAACGCTTCAGGCGCACCGCGACGGACTCCCGGAGCAGGCGCTCCGGTTCGAGTTGCCCGCATTCGACGGCCCGCTCGTAGGCCCGCTCCGCGACGCCGGGATCGACTCCACGGCGGGCCAGTTCGCGCAACAAACGCGCCCTGCCGAGACGCATCCGGTGCGAGCGTAGGACGATGAAGTCGAGTGCCAGCGCGGCGTCGTCGAGCAGCCGTTCGGCGACCAATTCCGTAACCGTCCGATCGATCTCACCGGAGCCGAAGCCCGCTGCGGCCAGACGCTTGCGAATCTCCGTCTTGGCCAGCGGCCGTCGGGCGAGCCAGCCCAGTGCCAGCGCTCGCGGCCCCGCGGGTCGCGTCTTCCGTTTGCGCCGGCGTTCCATCGCTTGCTTCATTCCCGCAGCCTAACAGAACCCCACCCACGTGGCGGCATGTCGGCCGTTACCGTTACGCAACCCCGCAAAGAAGAACGGCCCGCCGAAGCGGGCCGCATGGACCGATCGATCTTGGGCTGGCGTTCTAGCTATTGGAGAATTCGAAGGGTGAGTTCGCCTCGTGCGGATCGGGAGACGCGCCGTCGTCCTGCGCCTCTCCCAGCGCGTTCTCCATGTCCGTCCGGGCCATCTCCGAGGTCGACTGGATACCGGCAATCTTGAGTTTGAACTCGTCCGGATTTGACGCCTGACGCAGCGCTTCCTCATAGTTGATCAGGTCCTTCTGGAACAAACCGTGGAGCGCCTGATCGAAGGTCTGCATCCCGTACTGCGAGGTGCCCTGAGCGATCGAGCCCTGAATCAGTTTTGTCTTTTCCTTGTTCTCGATGCAATCTCGAATGTAAGGCGTAATGCGGAGCACCTCGACGGCGGGCACCTGGCCCTGGCCTTCCTTGCGCCGGACCAGGCGCATCGAGACGATCGCCTTGAGCACCGCGCCGAGCTGCAGGCGTACCTGCTTTTGCTGGTGCGGCGGGAACACCGAGATGATGCGGTTGATCGTTTCGGTAGCGTCGACGGTGTGCAGTGTGGACAGCACGAGGTGCCCGGTTTCCGCCGCGTTGAGCGCGGTCTCGATCGTTTCGTGGTCGCGCATCTCACCTACCAGGATGACATCGGGGTCCTGGCGCAACGCGGAACGAAGCGCGGACGAGAACGATTTCGTGTCCACCTCGATCTCGCGCTGGTTGACGAGACTCTTCTTGTCCTTGTGCAGGAACTCGATCGGGTCCTCGATCGTCATCACGTGCTCGGTGCGCTGAGCGTTGACGTGGTCGATCATCGCCGCGAGCGACGTCGACTTACCGGAACCGGTCGTTCCGGTGACCAGCACGAGGCCGCGGCGCTCCAGCGCGATCTGTTCCAGCACCGGCGGAAGGTGCAATTCCTTGATCGTCTTGATCTTGACGGGAATCACACGCAGCACCATGCCCACGGTCCCGCGCTGTTGGAACACATTGCAACGAAAGCGCCCGAGACCGGGAACCGAGTAGGCCATGTCGATCTCGAAATGATCCTTGAATTTCTGCTTTTGCCGGGCACTCATGATGCTGAACGCCATGGCGATCGTGTCTTCCTGCATCAACCGTTTCTGGTCGATCATCGGAGCCAGCCGGCCGTTGACGCGCAAGACCGGGTGGGATCCGACCTTGAGGTGAAGATCGGACGCGCCCTGATCGGTTGCGAGCTTGAGCAGATCGTTGATATGCATCGGTCCCTCCAGGCCGTGGATGCGGGCCTTCTCTTAATTTGGGGACGGTCGTCGACGAAGTCAAACGCCGCACGCTGTGTCCGCCAAATCCGAAAACATCCCGATTTCGACCGCTTTTAGTGCGGACGTTCGAGGACCAGGACCGCCCATGGCTCCCGCTGGGCCCGATCGATCTCGCTCAACCCCGCCGCGGCGAAGGCGTCGGCCAACTCGTCGAGATCCTCCTGCAGCACCCCGGAGACCAACAGCATACCCCCGGGCCGCGGTAGCGCGGCCAGATCCTCGGTGTGCATGCGGACGAACGTGGTGCTGATATTGCAAATCGCGCCGTCCCATTCGCCGCGTAGCGCCGTTTCCAACCCTCCCTGCTGCACCTGGCAACGGTCCGAGGCGCCGTTGAGGGACAGCACGCTGTGTGCAACCTCGACGGCCACCGGATCGATCTCGATGCCCTGCAGGCGAGCGGCACCGAGTTCTTGCCCGACGAGTAGCAGGATTCCGGTCCCGCAGCCCAGATCGAGCCATGCCTGGCCCGCGCGCACGCGGCGCTCGAGTTGCTCGGCACAAAGTTGAGTCGTGGCGTGCTCCCCGGTGCCGAAGGCGCGCCCCGGAACCAGCAACAGCGGTTGCCTGCCGTCCCGGATTTCGACCCGGCCGCGCGGGTGCACGGTAAACCGTGTGCCGATCTGAAACGGTTGGAGCGATTCCTGGTAGCGTTCGACCCAGTGTCCGTCCTCGACCTCCTCGGTGGCGAACGAACATGCGGCCGCATCGGCGCCCATGGCGGCCAACCGGCGCTCGGCCCAGGCGCGCATCTCGGCGGCCTGCCCGGACTCGCCCGTCAGAAACGCACGCAACTCCTCGACGCGGGAATCAACGGGACGGCTCTCCACTCCACGGCCGAGCGCGGCCAGTTCGGCGGCGAGATCCTCGGCGTATTCGCGCGGGATGCGCAGCACCAGCGCGGACCAGGAGGGGGTCATCCGAAGATGTTGCGCACGCGCTCGAATAGGTTGGGTTCCTCGACTTCCAGGTTGTCGTGCTCGGCGAGTTCCTCGAGCAAGCGCCGTTGCTCGGCCGTCAGCTTGCGCGGTGTCACTACACGAACCTGAACGTAGAGATCGCCGACACCGCTCCTGCCCACCGCGGCCGTCCCCTTTCCGCGGATGCGAAAGGCGGTGCCGCTCTGCGTGCCGGCCGGGATGCTCAACCGGTGGGTCCCGTCGAGCGTCGGGATCTCCAGGTCCGCCCCCAACGCCAGTTGCGAGAAGCTGACCCCGGCGTCGCAACGCAGATCACGCCCGTCGCGGGTAAACACGGGGTGTTCGCGGACCTGGAGCACGACGTAAAGATCGCCGGGTGGTCCCCCACCTCGCCCGACCTCTCCCTCACCGGCAATCCGCAACTGCATGTCGTTGTCGACGCCCGCCGGGATGCGCACCGTCAACGTGTGCTCGCGGCGAACCACCCCCTGCCCCTGACAGACCGGGCAGGGTTGCGTGATACGCCGCCCGGCCCCGCGACAGGCACCGCAGGGACGCGATAGCGTGAAGAACCCCTGGCGGAAGGCCACCTGGCCCTGACCGCCGCACTCGTTACAAGTCTCGATGCCCTCGGGCTGCGCGCCCTGGCCGCCGCACTCCTCGCAACGCTCGCTGCGCGGGACCTTGATCTTCGTTTCCATCCCGCGGACGGCTTCCTCGAAATCGATTTCGAGATCGAAACGCAGATCGTGGCCCGCCGCACCACCGCGGCGCCGGCGGCCCCCGCCGAAGATGCTCGCGCCGAAAAGATCGCCGAGGATATCGCTGAAGTCGCCGAAGATATCCTGATTGAAGCCCTGGAATCCGGCGGCGTTGCCCAGACCACGCTTGCCGAATTGATCGTAGAGGCGTCGTTTTTCGGGGTCGGAGAGAACCGTGTAGGCTTCTGCCGCCTCCTTGAAGCGCTCTTCCGCCTGGCCGTCGCCGGGGTTCTTGTCCGGGTGGTTCTTCAGCGCCGCCTTGCGGTAGGCACTCTTGATCGCGGAATCCGCGGCACTGCGATCGACGCCGAGGATCTCGTAGTAGTCCCGGTCGGACACGTGGTCACGCCTCTCCGGATTCCCCTTCGGTTTCCGGCGAGAGACTACCGGGATCGTAGAGAATCACTTCGGAGAGGATTCTACCCATATCCGCAATCTTCTCCAGGGCCTCCGTGCATTCGCCCGCGTTCCCCGATTCCAGCGCGTTCCGGGCATCGTCGAGGATCCTGCGAGCCTCGACCTGCTGATCTTCGGGCAACATCGAACCGAATTCATTGAAGGTTTTTTGATTGCTCTCGACCAGGCCTTCCAACCGCGAACGGGCGCGAATGAATTCGGCCCGGCGGCGATCGTCCTCGGCGTGCTGCTTGGCGTCGGAGATGATTTCGTCGATTTCCTTCTCGCTCAGACCGCTCGAGGGCGAAACCAGGATCTTCTGTTCGCGCTGGCTGGTGCAATCACGCGCCTGCACGCTGACGATGCCGTTGGAGTCGATGTCGAACGTGACCTCGATCTGCGTCGCGCCACGCGGGGCCGCCGGGATGCCGATCAATTCGAACTGGCCCAGCGAATTGTTGTGCGCCGCGATCTCGCGCTCACCCTGAAGCACGTGGATCTCCACCTTGGTCTGGTTGTCGGCGACCGTGGTAAAGACCTTCGATTTGCGCGTCGGGATCGTCGCGTTGCGGTCGATGATCTTGGTGAACATCCCGCCGCGTGTCTCGATACCCAGCGACAGCGGGGTCACGTCGAGCAGGACCAGGTCCTTGACATCACCCTTGATGATGCCCGCCTGCACGGCGGCGCCCACACCGACGACCTCGTCGGGGTTGATGTCGCTCGAGGGTTCGCGGCCAAAGATTTGGCGTACCGTTTCGATGACCTTGGGCATGCGGGTCTGACCGCCGACCAGCAGGACCTCGTCGACATCGGAGGCCTGGAGTCCGGCCAGCTTGAGCGCTTCCTCACAGGGACCACAGGTCCTCTGCACCAGGTCCTCGACCAGTTCCTCGAGTTTTTCGCGGCTCAACGTAGTGTGTAGATGCTGTGCGCCCGTGTCGTCGGCGCTGATGAAGGGCAGGTTGATCTCCGCCAAATCGGTTCGCGACAACTCGCACTTGGCCTTTTCGGCGGCCTCCTTGAGACGTTGCAACGCCATGCGGTCGGAGCGCAGGTCGACGCCCGATTCCTCGCGGAAGGTGTGCAACAACCAGTCCACGATGCGGTGATCGAAATCCTCGCCCCCGAGGAACGTATCGCCGGAGGTCGACTTGACCTCGAACACGCCCTCACCGAGTTGAAGAACCGATATGTCGAACGTCCCGCCACCGAGGTCGTAAACCGCGATCTTGCGCGCCGCGGTCCCCTCGTCCATCCCGTAGGCCAGCGAGGCCGACGTCGGCTCGTTGACGATACGCAGGACGCTCAGACCGGCGATGCGCCCGGAGTCCTTGGTCGCCTGGCGTTGGGCGTCGTCGAAGTACGCCGGCACCGTGATCACCGCTTCGCTGACCTCGGACCCGAGGTAATCCTCGGCCATTTCCCGGAGGTGCTGCAACAGGAACGCCGAGAGTTCCGGCGGGGAATAGTCCTTGTCGCGGACACGCATCCATGCGTCACCATTCTTGGACGGAACGATCTGGTACGGAACGAGTTGCGCCGCCTTGGCCACCTCGGGCGAATCGAACTTGCGTCCGACCAGCCGCTTGATCGCATAGATCGTGTTCGTCGGGTTGGTCAGCGCCTGGCGTTTTGCGATCTGGCCGACGAGGCGTTCGCCGCGAGCGGTGAACGCAACGATCGACGGGGTCGTACGCGCGCCTTCCTTGGTCGCAATGACCTTGGGTTTGCCGCCCTCCATGACGGAGACGCAACAGTTGGTGGTGCCGAGATCGATTCCGATCGCCTTGGCCATCTTAGAACCCCTCGTGGCGGGAAGAATCTGCGTCGTGCATCCCCGGTCTCGTACTGACCTTGACCAGTGCCGGGCGCAGGAGCCGTGCGTTCAGCGTGTATCCGCGCTGCAGTTCTTCCATGATCGTTTGGTGCGGTATATCTTTGTGCTCCTCGGTCGCGACCGCCTCGTGAAGCTCGGGGTTGAAGGGTTCGCCGACCGTATCGATCGCTTCGAGTCCTTCGCGCCGGAGTTCGTCGAGAATCTGCCTGAAAATCATTTGAACGCCCTGGTGAAGAGACGACCCGGCGTCGTCGCCCGTCGCCGATGCGATCGCGCGTTCGAAGTTGTCCAGCACCGGTAGCAGGTTCTGGACGATGCGAGCCGACGCCTGGCGCTGATCGGTCTCGCGATCCTTTTCGACACGCTTCTTGTAGTTCTCGAAGTCGGCCTGGAGCCGTACGCGTCGGGTGCGCTCTTCGCCCGCCTCGGACTCGGGGTCGTGGTCGTCGAAATCGAGGATCAGGTCGGACGACCCGTCGAGGTCTTCCGCGGTTTCGTCCTCTATTTCGATCGCCTGGGAGTCGTCGAAACCGACGATTTCGACGATTTCGATATCGTCGTCGTCTTCCGGCTGCAAGGCGGCCTGCCCGTCTGAATCCAGCTTACTCATCAGTCGGTTCCCACCCTCCACACGGACGCCGACCAGGGTCCGTCGTCCAGGAGAATCTGGTCCCTCGATTTCGCAAGGTCAATCCCTGGGGCCCGACAATAGCCTGGAAAGGACCACTGCGAGGTGATCGACCAGTGCGATCGCCTTCGCGTATTCCATCCGAGTCGGTCCGACAATCCCCAAAGTTCCCAGAATTCCGTCTTCCGTGCCATAGCGAGCCGCCACGACGGAGCATTTGTTGAGCTGTTCCTGGGGGTTTTCCTCCCCGATCACGACCTGCACCCCTCCCGCGTCGATCACCTGGCTCAGCAGCCGGATCAAGGATTTTTTTTCCTCGAGCGTGCGGAACAGGCCACGCATCGTCTCGAGTTCCGAGAACTCGGGCGACCCGATCAGGTTCGAGGCCCCGTCGACCAACAACTCGGCGTCGTCCGGGTGGGACTCCAGAGCCTGGCAGCCGAGTTCGAGGCTCTGCCGCATCAGACGGTCGTACGCGGCGCGCTCCTCGGCCATCCGGGTGAGCAACCGATCCCGCATTTCGGGCAGCGTCAGTCCACCGAGTTCATCGGTGAGATAGCGGCCGATTCGATCCAGTTCGACCTGTTCGGTGGGCTCGGCAACCTCGAGCATGCGGTTGTGCACGACGCCCGATCGTGCGACCAGGATCGCGACCACCCGGCGCAGGTCCAGGCGCACGAATTCGATCCGGTCGATCAACACGCGCTGCATGTTGGGCGCCAGAACCAGGCCCACCTGGTTCGAGAACTGTGATAGCTGCCGCGATGCCTCGGCGAGCAGATCGGGGATCTCCCCGCGGCTCTCCGCCAGTGCCACATCGATCGCCTGTGCCTGGCTCGGACAGACGCGTGTCTTGCGCAGCATCTGATCGACGTACAACCGGTACGCCCGATCGGTCGGCACCCGACCGGCCGACGTATGCGGTTGCTGGAGCAACCCGCGCTCTTCCAGTTCGGCCATGACGTTCCGGATCGATGCCGGCGAAAGGTCCAGCGGAGTTCCGTCGGTTACAGCCTTCGAGCCGACGGGCTCGCCGGTGAGGACGTGCCGGCGGATGACGGTCCGCAGCACCTCGCCGGAACGGTTGTCCAGTTCGCTCATCCCGCCACCTCGTCACCGGTCTCGCGACCATCGACGGCTTCGGAGGTCAGCGCCGCACGGATAAAGCCGTCCAGATCACCGTCCAGGACGCGGTCGGCGTCGCCGATCTCGAAGGAAGTCCGATGATCCTTGACCATACGATACGGGGCCAGCACGTAAGACCGAATCTGCGAACCCCACTCGATCTTCTTCTTCTCGCCGACCTCCTGCGCCAACGCCTCCTGCGCTTCGCGCTCGGCCAGCTCGACCAACTTGGCGAGCAGGATCTTCATTGCGACGTCCTTGTTGCGATGCTGCGACCGCTCATTCTGGCACGTGACGACGATGCCGCTGGGATGATGTGTGATGCGGATCGCCGACTCGGTCTTGTTGACGTGTTGCCCGCCCGCACCCGATGCACGGTACGTGTCGATACGAATTTCCTTCTCGTCGATCTCGACGTCGCCACCGTCCTCGATTTCCGGAAGCACGTCGATCGACGCAAACGAGGTGTGGCGCCGGGCCTGGGCGTCAAACGGGGAGATCCGAACCAGGCGGTGAACTCCACGCTCGACGCGCAGGTATCCGTAGGCATTGGGGCCCTCGATGCTCAGCGTGGCGCTCTTGATCCCGGCCTCCTCGCCGGGCTGCAGATCGAGCAATTGGAGCTTGAACCCGCGCCGCTCGGCCCAGCGTTGGTACATCCTCAACAGCATTCCCGCCCAATCCTGGGACTCGATGCCTCCGGCGCCGGAGTGGATCTCGAGGATCGCGTTGCCGGCGTCATGGTTTCCGGTGAGCAAGGCCTCGAGCTCGACCTCCTCGGTGCGTCGTACCAACCGCTCGACGGCCACGTCCAGGTCGTTGCCCACGTCTTCGCCCTCGCGCGCCAGATCGAGGAACGCTTGGGCTTCATCCAGCATCTCCCCGAGGTTCGCGGACGATTGCACGGACTCGCTGAGGCGCGCGCGTCGCTGCTGGATCTTCCTGGCCTTGTCGGGGTCGCCCCAGACTTCGGGATGGGTCAGTCGCTGTTCCAGTTCGTCGAGTTCCCGCCGTTTCGACTCGACATCAAAGGAACCTCCGAAGCGACTCCACCTTACCCTGGAGCGCTTCGATTTGTTGGGACAACTCTTGAAGATCGAGACTAGCCACGGGTCTCCTCCGGACGGCCGATGGGGCGAAAGATAGCATAGCGGGACGCACCCGACAGGTGCACCCGGTCCTACTCGATCTTCGTCGGAAACGCTCCGGGATGGCCCTTGGTCTTCAACTCACCGGCGATCGTCGCCGCTTCATCGCGTGTGCCGAAACCGCCGACGCGCACCTTGAAGAGTTGACCGCTGGCCCCGTTCTCGGAAAACACGCCGGCCGAGTATCCGGC
>Ga0255049_10002188_pt1 | contig 10413 bp, 9 predicted proteins | sample JV7_2_3_MG_FD_183615 | JGI IMG/M metagenome (GOLD analysis project Ga0255049, IMG submission 183615) | Seawater microbial communities from Jervis Inlet, British Columbia, Canada - JV7_2_3 | ecosystem: Environmental > Aquatic > Marine > Inlet | place: Canada: British Columbia | collected 2016-10-06
GATCGACCTGTTCCTGATCGCCAAGCTGACGGGATTGGCCGTGGCCGCGCTGGCCCTGACCACATGGCTGGCTGGGGACCAATGGATTGGGGTGAGACTCGCACTCGTCGGATTGATCTACGGTGCACTCTTGTTCGCGGTCCACAAACCGCTGCGCACGGACGGGATCGCGCTATGGTCGAGTCTCAAGCAACGATGGGGCGAAAAGCTAAAGTGAGGCGGCCGCCCTACGTGGAAGGGCCGCGGGTCTTGAACGGCCCGGAATTCGGCTCGATCAACCGGCAACTCTCCGATCGCCACTGGCGCGACGCCCTGGACGAAGGCGTGGGAACGGCGATCGAGCGCGACGCGTTTGAAAACCGCCGGAGAGGCTATCTTGGTCTGATGCTGGGGGGCGCGGCCTCGGGCCGCGTGCTGGAGATCGGTGCGGGGACCGGCGTCGTATCCGCCCTGCTGGCAGGCTACTTCCGGTCCGTGGTGGCGATGGATCTGGACGAGTGCGCCGTCGAATTCATGAAGCATCGCTTCTCTCAGGATGGTCAGGACAACGTCGACGTGATCCGGGCCAACGCCCACCGGCTTCCCTTTCGCCGCGGATCGTTCGATCTGGTGCTGCTCAACGGCGTTCTGGAATGGTTGCCCAGCACGGCCCCGAGCGCCGATCCCCGGCGCGTCCAGCTGCGCTTCCTTCAGGACTGCGCGGGCCTGCTCAAGCCGGGAGGACGGATCTGCATCGGGATCGAGAATCGGCTGCACTTCAATCACTTCCTGGGTCGAACGCCGCACGGCGACATCCCGTTCACCACGATACTTCCCCGACGGATGGCGGGATGGATCAGTCGCAGGCTCCGGGGGGCGCCCTACGACACCTACATCTACTCCTCGTGGGGTCTGGCGCGGCTCTTGCGCGCGTCCGGCTTTGCGCACTCGGAGATCTATACCGCGCTGCCCAACTACCGCGATCCCATTCTGATCGCGCCGATGCAGTCGTCTGCCGTCCTTCACGAGACGCTGGTGTCGTCGGCAAGCCTGCCCCGGGGAGGCAGCAGGCGAGCGGTCTTCTTGATGTTGTCCCGATTGGGTCTGATCAAGCACCTGCTCCATTCCTTCTTCCTGGTGGGTCGGAAAGTTGCTTGACCGAGTGCTCGAAGGTCTTTGCGAGCGCGGCGTGCTGGCCTCGCCGGATCCGTCACACTACCTGTACGTGTTCAACAACCGGGCCAGCATCAACCTCATCATCTTCGATAAGAATACGAAGGAGCGACTGGTCTTCCTGAAGATCTCCGATCAACGCGACTTCCGCCGGACGTTCGAGGTGTTGAGCAAGGTGCGCCGGATCGTTGGCGACGCGATTCCCGAGCCGGTCTGTGTGATGGCAGTCGATCGTTGGCAGGTGCTCGCGACGAGAGCCTACCGTCTCGATCTGCTCGCCGGTAAGCCGCGTCTCGGGTTCCGCGACCAGTGTCGCGTAGTCGACGGCGCCATGCAGAGGCTCGTCGAGCTTCACTCGCGGACGCGCGGCGGCTCGATCGCCATCGATGATCCGGTTTGCCAAGAGACCATTGCTGCGATGGAACGCCGTTTCTTCGATCAGTGGGACGACCAGCATCTCTTCGACGCATTTCGCGAACACATGCGGGCCCTCGCCCGGGAGGGCGACCTGACGATCCCCGAGATCCCGCAGCACGGAGATCTCGTGGTGTTCAACACCGCCTTGGTTGACGGAAACAAGGAAAAGATCATGTTCATTGATTGGGACTCCTATGGCCAAACGCAACTTGCTTGTCTGGACGCGGTGACGTTTCTTGTAACATTCGCGAATCGCTACGGAGCTGGCCTCTACTCCGAATCGCGGCTGAGTCGCCACCTGGCCGAGGTGGCGAAACGCTACTGCGATGCCATCGGTGTCCCGCGTCGCGATCTGCATCGTCTCTATCCCCTTTGTCTACTTCATTACGCGGAACTTCGGCGGGAATTCGGAGTTGCAAAGGGGCAGGAATTCGCCTACCGCGAGATGAAACGTTTCTTCGACCAGCGGGAGAGGTTTGTCCTCGCGTGACGGCGGCACGTTGGCGGTGCCCTGCGACCGGGCTTCGGGTCTTGTAGGATGTCGAGCGTGGACCCCTTAGCGAAATTCGTACGGCATGTGGCCCACCCAGTGTGGGCGTGGAAGAACGGTAGCCACGTTCTACGCTACCTCAGGGAGTACGAGCAGACTCAATTCCTCGCCCCGGAGGAGATCGAACGTCTCCAGTTGGACCGTCTGAAGCGATTGCTGGCCCATGCCTACGACAACTGTCCGTACTACCGGCAGCGCTGGCTGGATACGGGCGTGCATCCAGGCGACATCGAGAACACCGGCGATCTGGTCCACTTCCCTCGTACAACGAAGTCAGACATCCAGTCCAACGTCGAATCCATTGTTTCGCGGACCGAGCCCCGTAACGCTCTGATCCGGGACTCGACAGGCGGGTCGACCGGCTCGCCGCTCGTTTTCTTCTACGATCGGTTGCGGAGAGACAGCCGGGCGGCTTCGAGAATCCGTCACAACCGGTGGGCCGGCTGGGACATCGGGACGAAACTGGCCAGGCTGTGGGCTCCGGATCTCAATGCACCACCGCCGGGCTGGGGCGCGCCGCTTCGCCGCTGGTTGCTCAAACGTAGTGTCACGCTGGACGCGTCGGGGATCACCGAAGAGTCTTTGCGAGATTTCGTGAAAAAGTTGAATCGCTTCAAACCCACGGTGATTCAAGCCTACGCCAACATGGCCGATCTCGTGGCGTCCTACGTCGAGAGTCGCGGCCTTGAGATCGCCTCGCCACAGGCGATGGTCACCAGCGCGGAAGTGCTCACGCCGGACAAGCGAGACAGGATCGAGCGGGTCTTCGGGTGTCCGGTTTTCGACCGATACGGATCGCGCGAAGTGGCGTTGATCGCCAGCGAGTGCGGCGAGCACCACGGCCTGCACATCAACGCCGAAAGCTTGTTCGTCGAGGTGATCAAGGAAGGCAGGCCGGCGGCTCCGGGCGAGCTCGGCGAGGTGCTGATTACCGATCTGCTCAATCACTCTATGCCGTTGATCCGCTACAAGATCGGAGACGTCGCCCGCCGTTCGACAACAACGCGCTGCGCCTGCGGTCGCGGGCTCCCGATGCTGACGGACATCGGGGGTCGCGAGACCGATTTCCTGGTCACCCCGGAGGGCAAGCTCGTCTCCGGCATCACGTTGGCGACCTACATGATCACCAATATCGAAGGGGTGCGCCAGATCCAGTTCGTGCAGGAAAAACGTGACCTGACCAAGATTCGCCTGGCGACGAATCCTAGCTACGACTCCGATTCGGAAAGCGAACTGCGTCGGCGGGCCGTGAGGTTCCTGGGTCCGGAGATGCGGATCGAGTTGGTTCCGGAGGAACACATTCCGAGCGAGCCGTCGGGCAAGTTCCTGTTCACAATTTCAAAGGTAGCGCCGTTCGAATGATCCCCGATCTTCCATTGGCCATCGGCTTCGGCTTCGGCCTTTCGCAATACGTACCCCTGCTCGTGTACTGCGCCGGCATCGCGGCGATCTTGGCCACGTTGTTTTACCGGACCGACATCGGCCTCTACTTCCTGGTGCCGTTCATACCGCTGCTGGTCGTGGCCGAGAAGATCCAGCAGTACCCCTTGGGCAAGGATTTCGTCGACCTGCTCGTCCTGGCCGTCATCATCGGCACGATCTTCAGGTCCCACGGCGAAACGCGTCACAATCTCTCGCTGAACATATCGATCGTGCTCTTGCTCGTCGTGACCTATCTGGGCCTGTGGATCGGTTCGTGGAAGCTCGGGCTGCCCTGGCCGGTGAGCCTCGATAACGAGCGACTGATCCTTTGGAAGAATTACGCGATCCTGCCGATCCTCTATTTCCTGACGATCTACACCGTCAGGACGCGCCGGCAGGTCATCATCATCCTGGCGTTGATGGCGGTCACGATGCTGATGATGGACCGCCATTTTCACAGCACGTACCAATGGGTCAAGTCCTGGCACTACAGTCACGAGCAACGAGTGGCGGGCGCGTTCACTTACTTGGGTCCCAACGAGTTGGCCGGTTTCTTCGCCCAGTACACGATGCTTCTGGCCGCCCTGTTCTTGACCTACAAGAAGTGGTTGATCCGGCTGCTGATTTCGGGAGTCATCGCCGCGAACCTCTACGTCATCCTCTACCTGTTCTCCCGCGGCGCGTACATTGCGGTGTTTGTGGCGACGCTGGTCTACGGGATCGTCGCGGACAGGCGGATTCTCATCGCCCTGATCGTCCTGGGCTTGGGTTGGCAGTTTCTGTTGCCGGTCGCGGTCGTGGATCGGCTGGAAATGACGCAATCCGAGGGGGAGATAACAGACTCGTCGGCGCTGGGCAGGTTGCAGATGTGGAAGCGCGCGGGCGGGATCATCCTGGCCAATCCGATCGTGGGGGTCGGTTTCGGAACCACACCGTATCTCGGATTCACAAGCTACACGGGCGAGAAGCACCGCAACGACATCCACAGCGGGTACCTGGAAACGCTGATGGAGACGGGCCTCGTCGGGTTCTTCTGCGCGGCCTACATCTTCTACTGTGGTGCCCGGAGCGGATGGAAACTGTTCCGGTCGGCCAAGGATCCTCTGTGCCAAGGTATCGGACTGGGCCTCATCGGCGTGATCAGTGCAAGCCTGGTGAGCAACCTGACGGGAGACAAGTGGCACTACCTGCCCGTCATGGGCTACTTCTGGATCCTGTTGGGCATGGTGAGCGTGATGCGGCTCCGGGTGGAAGAGGAGCAGAAGTCCGCCGCGGCCACCACAGACGCCCCATGAAATCGACGGTCCTTCATCTGTGCAGCAGTGCCGGCCTGTTCGGCGCCGAATCCGTCATCCTCGCCCTGGCCCGCGAAATGCAGCAGAGCGAATGGAACCCGGTGGTCGGAGTGATGCGGAACCGGCACAACCCGCACGTGGAACTGGCCGAGGAGGCCGAAAAGCAGGGGATTGCGACGGCGCTGTTTCCGTGCCGTGGCCGGTTCGACCCGCGGGCAATCCTTGCCATCCGGCGCTACCTGACCGGAAACGGGATCCGGATCCTGCACACGCACGGCTACAAGTCGAATCTGTACGGGCTGCTCGCGACGGCCCATACTCGAGTCGGCCGGGTGACGACGTGTCACAACTGGACCAAAGCCGATCGCAACCTGTCCCTGTATGCCTGGCTCGACCGGAAATGCCTGCGCTTGTTCGACGAGATCATCACGGTTTCCGACGATCTCAGGTCGGAGTTGTCAGGCCTCGGGGTTTCGCCGGACAAGACGGTGACGATCCGCAACGGAATCACGGTCGAGAGGTTCGAGCGATCCACCCCGGATGCGGAGCTTCGAGTCGAGCTCGGGTTGCCGGTTGACGCGAGAGCCATTGCCGTCGTGGGCCGGCTGTCGGAGGAAAAGGGCCACGAGTTCTTCCTGCGCGCTGCGGCGGAGTTCGCCCCTCGGTTTCCAAGAGTCTACTTTCTGCTGGTCGGGGACGGGCCGACCCGTTCACGGCTGCAACAGCAATGCCACGCCCTGGGCATCAAGTCCCGCGTGATCTTCGCCGGGACCCGCCGCGATGTCGGGCGAATCTACGCTCTTGCCGAGTGCCTGGTCATCCCTTCCAGCCGTGAGGGCTTGCCCATGGTACTGTTGGAGGCCATGGCGGCCAGGACGCCGGTCGTGGCGACGACGGTGGGGGCGATTCCGGACGTGGTGGACCACGGCGTGGACGGCTTACTGGTTCCTTCCGGCGGTCTGCAGGAACTCGTGGATGCGATGCAGTCCGTGCTGCAGAATCGCGACCGCGCTCGATCCATGGCCGATCGGGCCCATCAAAAAGTCCAAGAGCTGTTCTCCTCCGGGGCGATGGCTCGACAGTACTCCAGGATCTATCATCGCCTGGTACATCGTGCCCACGCCCCCGTGGGACTCGCGAGGAGCTAGATGTCACGCGATCACCATCCGTCACGCCCGAACCTCTTATTCATCACGATCGACTCGCTGCGCGCGGACTACGTCGGGCTGTACAACGAATCCATCGCGCAAGCGCACTTGACGCCGAACCTCGATCGTCTCGGCGAGCACGCAGCGATCTTCAAGCATGCGTTCTCACAGAGCGTCCACACAGCCCCGGCGCTACGGGCGATGATGTCCGGAAATTATCCCTCCAGATACGGCGACTGGTTCTACGTACTGTCGCCCGAGCGGCCGATGCTTGCGGAGATCCTAAAACGTAACGGCTACCACACGCACGGCTTTCACTCCAATCCCTACGTGTCCCATCATTATGACTTCAACCGCGGCTTCGATGTGTTCGACGACCACTTGCCCAAGATCTCGAGCAAGCGTAAGACGCTGAGGTTGGTCGCGCGGTTGAAGGCACTGCTCACCGAGCCCTACGAGAACGCACGCACGATCACCGACCAGGTCTTGACCGCCCTGGACAGTTCGCAGCGTCCGTTCTTCGTTTGGGGCCATTACATGGACGTCCACGGTCCTTACATCTCCAAGGACGGGCACAAAACCCTGAGCCGGATCAGGGCGGCGCTGCTGTGGAAAAAGGCGATGGAACACCCCGAACGGATCAGCGGAGCCGAACGGGACGAGCTGATCCGCAATTACAAACAGGAGATCGCCTACCTGGATCGCCATCTCGGCGAGGTGCTGGATAAGGTCGATCTCGACGAAACGCTGGTCGTGATCACCGCCGACCACGGGGATCTGTTGGGAGAGCATGGACTCTACGGGCACTCCACGATGTTCTACAACGGGGCGCTGCACGTGCCCCTGCTCGTCTCGATACCGGGGGTGCCGCGGGGTCCCGAGCAGCCGATCGAGACGCCGGTCAGGTTGATCGATATCGTACCGACGATTTGCACGCTGGCTGGTCTGGATACGGAGGAGTCCTTCGAGGGATCGAGTCTTGCCTCGCTCGTTACGGGGTCCGGGCCGGACTACGACGCCGACACGATCGTCAGCGAGATGAGCAGAAAGCATCTTTGCCTCCAAAAAGATCCCTGGAAGCTGATCGTCGATTACAGGAAGAACGTGAAGGAACTTTACGACCTGGCCTCCGATCCGGGCGAGGGGGACAATCTCTTGGATCGGGAACCGTCCCGCGCGCGGGAAATGGAGTCGCTCCTGCAGGGCCACGTGCAGCGCGTGAAGCCCGCGGCCGCGCAACAGGAAGTCGCGCACGAGGAAGAGATCAAGGCCCGATTGAGAGCGTTGGGCTACATGGAATGACGGTCGAGATGATAGCCGTGAAGATCGTCTTCTGGTCGACCCTTGGCCTGATCGTGTACGCCTACGTGGGCTATCCCGTGCTCACGCTGTTACTCTCGCTGGTGTGGCATCGCGCGGTTCGGCGCGATGCCGCACACGAACCGAGCGTAACCCTGTTGATCGCCGCGTACAACGAAGAGCACGATATCGCGCGCAAACTCGACAATGCGAGGAGTCTGGACTATCCGGCCGCCAAGTTCGAAATCCTCGTCGCCTCCGACGGATCGACCGATGCGACGGACACCATCGTCACCGAGTACGGAAAGAACCACCCCCAGGTCCGTCTGGTCCGCGTGGAAGGTCGCGTCGGCAAAACCGAGACCCAGAACCAGGCGGTCCGCGCAGCCACAGGGGAAATCGTCGTTTTCTCCGACGCCACGACGAAGTACCGCAAGGACGCGATACGCAATCTCGTGCGGAACTACGCGGATCCCAGCGTGGGTGCGGTTAGCGGCAAGTACCTTTACGAGACCGTGGCCGGGTCGGCGATGGGAGTGGCGACGATTCTGTTCTGGAACTACGAGAACCTCATCAAGTCTCGTCAAACGGGGATCCGGACGATTACGGGGTGCTGCGGCTGTATCTATTCGGTGCGCAAGGCCTGTTTCGTCGAATTGCCCGCGGTAATCATCAGCGATCTGGTCGAGCCGCTCAAGATCATCGAGCACGGGCATCGGGTCGTCTTCGAGCCCGAGGCGATTGCCTACGAGACCACGACCGAGCAGGTCCAGGACGAGTTCCGCATGCGCGTGCGAGTCATCACCCGAGGAATGAACGGCTTGCGCTACATGCGGCGTCTCTTCAATCCGTTCAAGTACCCCTTCGTCGCCTTTCAGCTGCTCTCGCACAAGGTGTTGAGGTGGCTGGTTCCGGTTCTCATGGTGGTGCTGTTCATCGCGAACCTGATTCTGGCGCGCTCCGGAGCGATTTACACCGTGGCGTTCGTCGGGCAACTCGTCTTCTACGGATCGGCGCTGTTGGGGCTGATCCTGGAGAAGATGGGGATCAGGATGCGCATCCTGGCAACCCCGCTCTATTTTTGTGTCGTGAACCTAGCCTCGCTGGTGGGCCTGTTCAACTTGCTTCGGGGCGAGCGGAAGGCCGTCTGGGAGCCGATGAGGAACTGATGCGCATAGCGCTGGTCACTCAGGACGATCCGTTCTACATCGCACGGTTCTTCAAGACGTTCCTGGAGAACCTCCCCGAGTCGTTCGAGACTCGTCTGGCCGTCGTTTGCCGCACGATGGGCAAATCGTCCCGGACATTGGCCAAGCAACTCTACGAATTCTACGGCCCCGTGGATTTTTTGCGCATGGGCACCCGCTTTACCGTGAAGAAAGTGCTTGCCGGGACGGTAGGCGCGCTGAGCCGGCGCCGTCCGGTCAGCCTCTCCCAGGTGTTCAGGGCACACGATGTTCCATCGATGACCTGTACGAACGTGAACGCTGCAGCGGTCGTCGATCGATTGCGATCCGAGAATCTGGACCTGCTCGTTTCCGTCGCGGCCCCCAATGTATTCAAGGAGCGACTGCTTGCGGTGCCACGCGTGGGCAGCATCAACATCCACACGGCAAAATTGCCGCAATACCGCGGAATGATGCCCAATTTCTGGGTTATGTACCATGACGAGCCGCGGTCGGCAATCACGATCCATACCATGGACGCCGAGATCGACCGCGGGCAGACCATCCTGCAGAGGGAGTTCGACCTTCTTCCCGGCGAGAGCCTGGATCGGCTCATCAAGCGGACCAAGAGGATGGGGGCGCGTTTCATGGTCGACGCACTGCGCGAGATCGAGGCGCACGGGATCCGGCCGATCGAGGTGCCGTCGGCCGAGTCCTCGTATTTTTCGTTTCCGAAGAAGGAACACGTAGAAAAGTTCAGGCAGCAGGGAAAACGGCTGCTCTGACGATCATGCGCCGCAGCGACATCGAAACCGTACCGATTCTCCTCTACCACCGCGTCGTTCCGGCGGGTCAGTTCGATCACGCTTACGACATCAGCGCCCACACGTTCGAGCAACATCTGGTTCATCTGCGCGCCAGCGGCTATCGGACGGCATGCTTTGCCGAGTATCTGGCGGCGCTACGAGCCGGAAAGTGGCGCACCGAGGAGAAGCGTGTCATCCTCACCTTCGACGATGCGCCGATCAGCTATCACCGCATCGTGCTTCCCTTATTGATGCAGTACGGTTTTCGAGCGGTTTTTTTTATTCCCACAGCGCACCTGGATCGGGGCTCCGATCAACTCGGTCTGGTCGAACTCTCCGAGATGCGGGATGCGGGTATGGAGATCCAGTCCCACGGCCACAGCCACGCCTTCCTGAGCCAACTTGCTCCGGACGAGTTGCGCGAAGAGTTGGTTCGGTCCAGGACCGTCCTCGAGGAGCAACTGGAATCACCGGTCCGAATCTTGGCCTGTCCCGGCGGCCGGTACAACGGCAGGGTGCTCCGGATGGCGAGCGAGGTGGGTTATCTCGGCGTGTGCACCTCGCGCCCCGGTCACGGGGCTCACTCTCCTCGGGAGGACTTGCGGGTGTTCGATCGGCTCGTCGTGCACGAGAGAACCCCCCGCCCGGAGTTCCGCGGTTTTCTCGACAAGCGAACCAGTCTCATGCGAAAAAAAAAGCTGAGCTACCAGCTCAGGGTCGCCATACGCTCCGTTTTGGGACAGCGGCTGTACCACGCGGTCTGGAGCAGCCTCTCGCGGTGGCGCTCCTCGAATCGGCATCCAAGATGACGGTCGCGTAATCCGCACCGAACCGTCAAACGGATTCGTCAGGGATTCCACGACAACTCCGTGGCACAGCGTTTGCTAGAACATTGGATTCCTTGCGACTTCGCAGCGTGCCGTGCCGTCGGCCGCGGCGTGAAAAGGGGTGCGGGCCTGAAGTGCCTCGCCCGTGGCGCGGTTGCCGGGCGTCGGAAAATGTATCAGATTAGAAATTAGGAACGCAGGGGTCGGCCGCCCAGGCTGAGGAGAGACAATCGATGTGGAGCACTAAACGAGGAATCACGGGAATACCCGTAGCCGCCGCGGTTGCTTGCTTGTGCCTCGCGTCGTTCCAACCCGTTGCCGCGCAGAACCA
>Ga0255049_10002189_pt1 | contig 10407 bp, 11 predicted proteins | sample JV7_2_3_MG_FD_183615 | JGI IMG/M metagenome (GOLD analysis project Ga0255049, IMG submission 183615) | Seawater microbial communities from Jervis Inlet, British Columbia, Canada - JV7_2_3 | ecosystem: Environmental > Aquatic > Marine > Inlet | place: Canada: British Columbia | collected 2016-10-06
CGGCTCTTTGGGTGGCGGCCTCCTCCATGGCGGGGAGGCCGCCGCGGCCTTCAATCCACTTGAGGGTCTTTCCCATCATGTAGATGGCGAACACCGGTGGCGTGTTGTAGAGGGAGTTCTTGTCGGCGTGAATGTCCCAGCGCAGGTAGCCCCCCAGATCCCGGTTGGTGCTTTCCAACACCGACCGGCGCACGAATACGATCGCCAGTCCCGCCGGGCCCAGGTTCTTCTGTGCTCCGCCATATACGACGTCAAAAAGCTCCCACGGGATCGACCGCGACAGGTAGTCAGAGGACATGTCTCCCACCAGGGGCACCCCGGTCTCGGGCCACTCCGCCATGCGGATGCCGTGAATGGTCTCGTTCGAGGTGACATGCAGATAGCGCGAACCGGGACGAACTTCGACCTCGGCGGGGGCAGGCATGCGGGTGAATCCATCATCCTGGCCGTTCCAGGCGGCGTAGGCCGCCCCGTGGTGGGTGGCGTCCTCCAGTGCTTTCTTGCCCCAGGAGCCCGATACCACGTAGCCGGCCAGATCACCTGCGCGTAGCAGGTTGAGCGGCACCATCGAGAACTGGAGCGAGGCGCCCCCCTGCAGGAACAGGATCTCGAAGTCGTCTGGCACCCCGAACAGCGAGCGGACCAGCCCCAGGGCCTCGTTGTGGACGTGGTCGTACTGGCTGGAGCGGTGGCTCATCTCGACCAGAGACATGCCACTGCCGGCGAAGTCGACGAACTCGGCCTGGGCCTCCTCCAGAACCGCCAGGGGGAGCGTGCAGGGGCCGGCGCAGAAGTTGATTGCCCTCATGTGTTGAAGCGGGCGTGGATGATCTCGGGGATTTCCATCAGACGGTCGAGGAGGTCATCTGTCACCTTTCCTTTCAGGTCGAGGGTGGCGCTGGCTGCTTCTGCCCCCTGGAAGACCAGGTTGCTCATGTGCTCGACGTTGATGCCGGCATCCCGGATCAGCATGAGCATCGCCGCCAGCACCCCGACCTGGTCCAGGTGGCGGACGGTGATTCTGGTGGTGTCCGGTACGTGGGGCTGGAGGTTGACGCAGTTGAGGATTTCGCCTGCCGCGAAGGCATCGATGACTTCCAACACTCCCTCGGCCACGGCCGCCTGCGCCTGGGCCGTGGAAGCGCCGATATGGTGGGTCCCATACACCCTCGGGTGATCGGCCAGCGGCGAGGCAATGCGGTCGCGGCCCGAATCCGGTTCGTCGGCGAACACGTCGACGCCCACCCACAGGCCTTTCTCGTCGATCACCGCCAGAAGCGCGGCCTCGTCGACCACATCGGCTCGCGACGTGTTGATCAGCACGGTTCCTGGCCTGACGGCGGCCAGGAACCGGGCGTCGACGAGCCCGGAGGTTCCGTCGGTGGCCGGAACGTGCAGAGTGATGATGTCGCAGGCCCCGGCCAGGCCGGCGACATCAGCGTGGAGACTGAAGCCGAGCTCGGTCATCGATTCCTCGGTGGCCGGCCCGCGCGGCTTGGCAAGGGCGTGCAACTCCAGCCCGAAGGAGGCCGCCCTGGTGGCCACGGCCAGGCCGATCGCTCCCAGCCCGATGATCCCGAGGCTCCTCCCCATCAAGCCGAGGCCCTTGCTGTAGGCCGACTTGTTCCATTCCGCGGCCCGCAGGTCGCTGACGTTGTCGGGGATCCGGCGGTCGATGGCCAGGATCAATCCCATGGTCAGCTCGGCCACGGCTACCGCGTTGCGGCCCGGCACATTGGAGACGTGGATGGCCCGGGCGGCGGCCGCTTGCCGGTCGATGGTGTTGGTCCCCGCCCCCGCCCGGACGATGAGGGCAAGGTCGACGGCTCGCTCGATGGCTGCTGCGGTGACGGCGGTTGAGCGGACCACAAGGATCTCCGCCTCCCCCAGGGCGTCACCCAGGCTTTCCCCGGTGGTATCGGGCAGGTACTCGACCTCGTGGCCCTGTTCCCGGAGGTGGGCCAGGCCCGAGTCCGGGAACCTATCGGCTATGAGCAGTCGCATTGTTACGGGACAACCATGACCGGGGTCTTGGAGATGTGCACCAGCCGGTCGGCAACGGAGCCGACCATGATGCGCTCTACCAGTCCCGCCCCGCGCTGGCCGATGACCAGCAGGTCGGCATCCTTCGCCTCGGCAAAGGCAGCCAACTGGTTGGCCGGGTCGCCAACCTCTTCAACCGTCTCGTACTTGACGCCGCTCAGGTCGATGCCGTCGGCGGTCTTCTCCAGCACCGCCCGCTGGGCATCTGCGAGGGCATTGCCGAGCGACTCGGCGGGCGGGGGAGCGCCGACGATTCCCCACCATCCCTCGGGAGGACGAACGACGGTGACGATGAAAAGGTAGGCATCGTTGGTGCGGGCCAGTGCGGCGGCCACGTTGGTCGCTCGCAGGCTCTGATCAGAACCATCGGTTGCCGCCACGATCACATTGGGAGACCAGGGTTCCATTGCCTCTCCTTGGTAGGCCGTCACTTCCGACGCTAGTCCGCTGGTCAGTGAAGCGGGCGGCGCCACACACGGGCCGCCCGGCGGTCCAGACGAGACTGCCAATCGCGGGCCCGCCGCACCAACCCCACCCCGAACATGAGCGCCACGATGGCGGTGAAGGCGGTTTCGAGTTGGACGCCGGTCAGCGGCAACTGCTGCAGGGTCTGGGAGGTGTTGCCCTCCAGGCCGGCGGCAACGGTGGTAACAGAGGCTCCTGAGTCCGAGACTCCTGAGTCGCCGGTGGTGGTGGTGGTGGTGGTGGTGGTGGTGGTCGTGCTGCTGCCGCTGGTCGTGGTGGCTGTGGTGCCGCCTCCGCCGCCGGTTGTCGTGGCTGTCGTGCTGGTGCCGCCTCCACCGCTGGTTGTTGTGGTGGTGTTATCGGTCGACGTGGGCGTGGTTCCGTGCGGGAAGAAGGCGACGCACAGGGGGGCAACCGAGTGGGGCTCGTTGGCCGGGTAGGCGGTGTGGATGGCCTTGATGTTGTTTATGGCACTGGGCACGCTGACCGATCCCAGGAAGAAGGTGGCCTGATCGACGGTTTCAGGCAGGTCGGGCGTGGAAGGGGTTGCGAACACCAGCGATGTCCCTGACAACCCCTGCAGGTACCACTTCTCCTGCAGTTGTACCTGATGAGACTTGTCACTGTGATTGTCGTAGGAGACCGCCCACACGTCCCAGATGCCCGACGGCAGCGAGAAGTCAACCGGGCCGGCCATGGAGCGGGCAGCATCCCATGCCAGCAGCAGCTCTGAGCTGATCGAGACCACGTGCGGGCCGGCCGGGAACGGGCAAACCGGCGGGGAGATTGGCGCGGTTCCGGTCGGGTAGAAGCCGGCGCACAACGGGGCAACCGAGTGCGGCTCGTATTGGTCCGGATAAGCGGCGTGTACCGCAACCACATGATCGATGGCCTGGGTGGTGGTGATCGAGCCGACCATGAAGGACTCCAGATCGGTCGTGTCGGGCAGGTCGGGAGTCGACGCCGTCGTGAACACCACTGCTGCTCCGGCCAGGCCCTGCAGATACCACTGTTCCTCGAGCTGACTCTGATGGGTCTTGTTGCTGTGGTCGTCGAAGGAGGTCAGGTACACATCCCAGCTACCGGCCGGGAGTGAGAAGGCGGCCGGTCCGGCCGTCGACTTGGCGGAATCCCAGGCCAGCAGGCGATCGGTGCTGATGTCGAGCACGTAGGCGCCGGCACCGGTGGGGAGGGGGCAGGTAGTGGCCGCGCTGCTGGCGGCTCCGCCGGTGGCGGCGGCCCCCAACGGTAGGGCAAAGAGGGCGACCACGAACAACGTCGTGACCACAGCTATTTTGCGCATCGAGCCCTCTTCCCCTTCTCCCTAGCGCGGACGATAGCACCGCCCGATGTGGTCCCCGGAACCGCGAGCGCGCAAATGTTTCGCGTACTTAGATGGCGGTCAGAAGCGCTCCGGCCGCCAGCCCATACAGCCCCGCTACCAGGTCATCGGCCATCACACCCCACGCCCCCGGCAACCGCTCGGCCTGCTTGACCCCGGGCGGCCACTTGGTTATGTCGGCCACCCGGGCCACCGCCCAGGCCACTGCGAAAGGCCAGCCGGAAAGCGCGATCAGCCCCAGCCAGGCCCCGGCGGTCTCATCGATGACGATCCAGCCGGGATCGCCGTTGGCAAATGGCCGGGAAGCCCACATGCCTACCGCTGTGACGGCGGCAACCAGGCCAAACTCGACCCAGCCGTTCTCGACCAGTAGGGCCAGCGGGATTGCCAGAGCCGCTCCGAACGTGCCTGCCCCGTTGTCCGATCCGAACAGTCGGCCCGGGATTAGCCCCAGGCCCAGTGAGCTGGCCACAATCCGACGCATGCGGTCACGCTAGCCGTGGAGTGGTTGCAGTTCCGACTGCCGGAAGAACGTGCCAACATGGGGCCCATGGAACCGGTCACTTACATCTGGATGGACGGCGAACTGGTTGCATGGGAGGACGCCACCGTCCACGTCCTCTCCCATGCCCTGCACTACGGAACCGGTGTCTTTGAGGGCATCCGGGCCTACGAGACCGACTCGGGACCGGCGGTTTTCCGCCTCACCGAGCACATGGAGCGTCTGGTACGGGGCGCCGCTGCCTACCAGCTGCCGCTGCCATACGGGGCCGAGGAGTTGTCCAAGGCGGCTCGCGAGTTGATTGCCACCAACGAGCTGACCGCTTGCTACATCCGTCCCATAGTGTTTTTGGGGACAGGCAGCATGGGCCTGAATCCTGCCGGGGCCACCCCGCATGTTGCAGTCGCCGCCTGGCGCTGGGGCGCCTACCTGGGCGATGAAGGGCTGCAAAACGGAATCCGGGTGGGGGTCTCCTCGTGGCGGCGTATCCACCAGTCGATGTTCATCCCAGATGCCAAAGGTACCGGTGGATACATCAACAGCATCCTGGCCCGGCTGGAGGCCAATGCCGCCGGCTTCGATGAGGCACTGCTCCTCAACATGGACGGCTTCATCGCCGAGGGGAGCGGCGAGAACCTGTTCTTGATTCGGGACGGGATCGTTCGCACCCCGCCACCGCAGGCGGGAGCGTTGGACGGGATCACGCGCCAATCGGTGATTCAACTGCTGCGGGATGACGGCGCCACCGTGGAAGAGACCAATCTCACCCGTTCAGATGTCTATTACGCCGATGAGGCGTTCTTCACCGGCACTGCCGCCGAGGTCACTCCCATCCGCGAGGTCGACCATCGCACCATCGGAGCAGGCAAACCCGGTCCGGTCACGTTGCGGGCGCAAGAGCTGTTCATGGGAGCAGTAACCGGCAAGCTTGACGCCTATCGAGACTGGCTCGATTTCGTCTGATGGGCCAGGAGCCGAAGATCGAGATCACGGCCACGGATGCTCCGCGAGCTGAAACAGGGCCGGCCCCGGCCCGCCGGTGGAAGGCGTCCCGACCCGGCGACTTGCACAGCCCGCAGGACGTTCCCTGGGGTGGCGGATTTGGGACGCCCGGCCCCGACACCGGCTATGCCCTCAAGCTGGCTGGAGAATCGGACTATCAGCTCGATGAAGGGGAGAGCCGGCACAATGTTGATGCCGTTTTGGTGGTGATCATGTCGGCCAGGGCCTCGCTGACCGGCAAGGCGCCCAGCGCCGACGATCTGAGTTTCGCTCTTCTGATGCTGGGCCTCGACCCCCGTGAGGAGGTGCCGGACGCGGTGACCTCGCAGCTGGTTGCCGGCCGCAAACGATGGGCACCCCGGGTAGCTCACAGCAAGGCGACGGCCCGGGAGCTGGTCGGACACCTCCCGGCTCAGATGCTCGAGCTGACGCCGGCCGATCTGCGGCATCGTCTGGCTCTAGGAGAGGTCCCACTTCCTCTATGACACTCCGCTCGTGAAGATCGTCCGCACTCGCGCAGCCAGCGACGAGATCAGCTATGGGGGTGTGGAGCCCGAGGGAATCCGCCTCTACCGGGGCAGCCCATTTGTGGCCTGGGAGCCGACCGAGGCGGTGATCGACTTCAACGAGGCCCGGCTCCTATCGCCCAGTATCCCTACCAAAGTTGTCGCGGTTGGCCGAAACTATGCCGCCCACGCCGCCGAACATGATGTGCCGATTCCCGATGAGCCGATCATCTTCATCAAACCCTCAACAGCGGTGATCGGCCCCGCCGCCGCCATCCGCATCCCACCCCATTCACGCGAGGTAGAGCACGAGGCTGAGCTGGCAATCGTCATGGGGAAGGTGGCTCGCAACGTCGCCGTCGAAGACGCCAACGCCTACATCCTCGGCTATACGGTCGGCCAGGACATCAGTGCCCGCGATCTACAGCGCCGCGACGGGCAGTGGGCGCGCGGCAAGGGATTCGACACGTTCTGTCCGCTTGGTCCTGCCATCGAGACCGAATTCGACCCGCTGGAGGGCCAGCGGATCGTGTGCCGGGTCAACGACGAGGTCCGCCAGGACGGGCTGCTGTCGGACATGGTTTTCGGGCCGGCCGAACTGGTCGCTTTCATCAGCGGCGTTATGACGCTGCTGCCCGGCGATGTCATTCTGACCGGAACCCCGGGAGGAGTCGGTCCTATTGCCGACGGCGACCTGCTGGAGACTGAAATCGAGGGATTGGGCCTCTTGCGTAACCCGGTGTCCTCGTGAGGGCCCGGTTCGCCCCGTCACCAACCGGGTATCTGCATGTGGGGAGCGCCCGCACCGCCTTGTTCAACTGGCTGGCCGTCCGCCACGCCGGCGGCGAGTTCGTGCTGCGCAGCGACGACACCGACCAGGAGCGGGGTTCCGACGAGTATTACCACGACGTTATCGACGGCCTTCGCTGGCTGGGGATCGACTGGGATGAAGGCGTCGAAGTGGGCGACCGGAACGGCTCCTACCGACAGAGCGACCGGATGGACCGGTATCAAGAGGTGGCGGTTCAGCTGCTTGAGAGCAACGGGGCCTACCTGTGCTTCTGTACCCCAGCCGAGCTGGCCGACAGACGCGACCAGGCGAGAGCCGAAGGTCGTCCCCCCGGTTACGACGGTCGCTGCCGGACCCTGCCAGGGTCCGAGTCGCAGGCGCGTCGTGACGACGGCGAGGAAGCGGTCGTGCGGCTGGCGGTGCCCCGACCAGGCCAGACCGTATTCGAAGACATTGTCCGCGGCGAGGTCGCCTTCGACCACGAGCACGTGGAGGACTTCATCCTGCTGCGCTCAAACGGGTCGCCTACCTATCACCTGGCCAGCACAGTCGACGATGTCGACTACCAGATCACCCACGTGGTGCGCGGTGAGGATCTGCTGTCCTCGACCCCCAAGCACATCTTGATCACCACGGCGATGGGGGAGGAGCCGCCTGCCTACGCCCACCTCTCCCTGCTGATGGGCCCCGACGGCAAGAAGCTGTCCAAGCGCCACGGCGACACCGCCCTGCACTCCTATCGCGACGGAGGATTCTTGCCCGAAGCCTTCGTCAACTACGCCGCCCTGCTGGGGTGGAACTTCGGCGACGACCAGACGGTGTTCACCCGCGCCGAAATGGTCGAGCGTTTCGACCTCAGCGACATTCAGAAGAACCCGGCAGTATTCGACAACGAGAAGCTGACCTGGATGAACGGTGTCTATATTCGTGAACTGGAGCCTGCCGCCTTCGAAGCCCACACCGTCCCGATGGTGGAAGCCGAGCTGCAGAGGCCGCTCACCGACGAAGAGCGGGACACCTACAGGGCCGTGGCCCCGCTCATCCAGGAACGGATGAAGCTGCTGACCGAGGCCCCCGGTCAGGTCCAATTCCTGTTCGTAGACGATCTGGAATACGACTCCGCCTCGTGGGACAAAGTCATGACTAAGCCGGATTCGCGCCCGGCGGTAGAAGCCGCCCTCGCTCGCCTGGCCGGGCTAGAGGAATGGTCGACCCCCGCGATCGAAGAGACGCTGCGGGGCATGCTGGCCGATCTGGAATTGAACGCCCGGCGGGGACTGCAGCCTCTGCGAGTCGCCGTCACCGGTTCCTCCATCAGCCCACCCCTGTTCGAATCCCTCGAGGCTCTTGGCCGGGAGAGAAGCCTCGGCCGCCTGCAAGATGTGCTGGGGCGCCTGTGAACGTCGACGACCAGATCACCTTCATCTATTCGGGAGACCTGGAGCGTTCTGCCCGGTTCTACGGCAACGTGCTGGGATTTGAGCAGGTCCTCGATCAGGGAGGATGCCGCATCTTCCGGATCACCCCCACCTCCTACCTTGGCACCTGCGATGTTCGGCCTGAGCAGGCAGGTGTGGCTGGAGCTCTAGTTACCTTCGTGACCCGAGAAGTCGACGAATGGCACCGGCGCCTCGTCGAAGCAGGTGCCAGCATCGTCCAAGCACCTGCCCACAACGAGGCCTACGAGATCTACAACTTCTTCGCCGAAGATCCCGACGGCAACCGCTTCGAGGTGCAACGCTTCGACGATCCGGCCTGGAAGGTTGCGGACGTCTGACGCTTTTGTATCCTGACCTCCCACCATTCGGGGGTGGTGTAATCGGTAACACAGCAGGTTCTGGTCCTGTCGTTGAGGGTTCGAGTCCTTCCCCCCGAGCGAAGTAGCTTTGTGCTGCCTCACGGCCCCGTCGTCTAGCGGCCTAGGACGCTGCCCTCTCAAGGCAGTAACGCCAGTTCAAATCTGGTCGGGGCTACTCATTCAAGAATTGGTCGGTCCCCCCGGAACTCTTGACTTCCGGACGGCGTTGTAGGGGCGTTGAGACCAATGGGAGCGGATGTGACAACGCCAGACGCCGGCAAGGCCGGGATTATTCGACGAGCCCGGGCGTTCGTTCGTAGACGGCCGCTGGTTTCCACCGCCGCGGCCGTCCTGGTGGCCGGGCTGGGGGCGTGGCTCTTCTTCGGCTTCTTCGGCTTTCACACCCTGTTCTTCGATGAGGTCGTGGATGAGGCTGATCCTTTCGCCACCACGGCCACTCTGCCGGCACCCGTCGCCGACGACACCACCGAAGATCCGGTTGAGGACGTGAGCACGACAACGACCGTCGAAGTTGATGACAATGGCGACGACGACGAGGCCACCACCGAGGATTCCGGTGTCGCCACCCTGGTTGAAGGAACCTTCGTCGATCGTGCTCATCCAACGGTGGGCATCGCCAAAGTGATCTCGGACGGCAACCAGCGCTTCCTGCGTCTCGAAGGCTTCAAAACCGACAACGGGCCAGATCTGAACGTCTACCTGGCTACTGGACCTGCCGATGGCTCACCGGGAGAGTTCGTCGACCTCGGCAACTTGAAGGGAAATGTCGGCGACCAGAACTATGAGATTGGCGACGATGTCGACCTCGCCGCTTACACCTCAGTGTTCATCTGGTGTGTTCGGTTCAGCGTCGCCTTCGGGGCCGCCGAGCTGGCCTGACGGGGACCGATTATGTGTTGCCGTAGACCGGCACCGTGGCGCCGTTCATGACGCCGGCGCCGTCCGACAACATGAACGCAATGACGGCCGCGATCTCGTCCGGAGTGGGCCAATCGACGTAGTCGGCATAAGGCATGGCCTGGCGGGTGGCGTGGGTGTCGATAACCGACGGCAACAGCGAGTTGGCTGTTATCTCGGTTCCCCGTAGCTCGTTGGCCAGCGTCTTGGTGAGGCTTACCACCCCTGCCTTGGCCACGTTGAAGGCGGCCTGCCCGGCCGGATTGTCGATGGCGGCCCGGCTGCCGACGGTGACGATCCGACCCGTGCCGGTCTGGCGCAGGAGTGGGAGCACCGCCCGCACCGCGTAAAAGGCCGATCGCAGGTTCAAATCCAACATGCGGTCGAAGCGCACGTCGTCGGTGTCCTCGATGTCGGTTCCACCTGCCCATCCACCGACCAGGGCAACCAGGGCGTCGATCGACTCGAACCGCGCGGCGCAATCGTCGACGAAGGCCGTGAGCGCATCGAAATCCGAGGAGTCGACCCGGCGCAGAAACACCTGGTCGGGATCGGGTGCAATTTGCGCCTCCAGAGCCTCCGCTTCTTCCGGGATGAGATAGGTGATTCCGAGACGGAAATCCTGGGCGATGAGAAGAGGAACCAGGGCCCTGCCAAGGCCGCCGGTCCCCCCTGTGATGATTGCTGTCTTCATTGGGCATGATTATGGCGCAAGTGATAATGTCAGCGGGCGAATACTCAGGAGGCATGAGTGGCGACTATCTCGTTCGAGGACGTAGGAAAGATCTACGAGGACGGAACCCGGGCCATTGAAGGTGTCAACTTCGAGATTTCCGACGGGGAGTTCCTCGTCGTGGTTGGCCCATCCGGATGCGGGAAGTCAACTCTGCTTCGCATGGTGGCGGGCCTGGAAGAGATCTCGGAAGGCAAGATCATCATTGGTGACCGGGTTGTGAACGACGTTCAGCCCAAGGACCGCGACATCGCCATGGTCTTCCAGAACTATGCCCTCTACCCCCACATGTCCGTCTTCGACAACAT
>Ga0255049_10002191_pt1 | contig 10405 bp, 6 predicted proteins | sample JV7_2_3_MG_FD_183615 | JGI IMG/M metagenome (GOLD analysis project Ga0255049, IMG submission 183615) | Seawater microbial communities from Jervis Inlet, British Columbia, Canada - JV7_2_3 | ecosystem: Environmental > Aquatic > Marine > Inlet | place: Canada: British Columbia | collected 2016-10-06
CACCTGCACGTCCAGACTGCATGAGTTCTCAAAGCGAACCTGGTACGGCAATAATTCTTCTGCCGTGACCGCCGGTAACGAGATGACAAGCGCCAGAACTAGCCAACATGCCAACACACTCTTGCGTTCGAAGCCGAGTTCCCTCATTCCGTTTCCCTTTTTCTTATTAATGGCACAAGCAGTGCGATACGAGTCCTATCCCCGCACTAGGCTGCTTGCTTGGCCAAGCGTTTATTGGAGTCAGCATACTAACCCGTTCGGTATCACGTCGCGAACGCTTAAACATCTAACTTCACACGCTTTTCCGAGCGCACACTGTCCAATATAAATCACACCTAACCGTCGCAAACCCCTAATTTTTAATACTTACGTAATGTTTTTTTGGACACACTGCAGGCGGCTACGTGTAATGACTCAAACTCGATCATACAAGCACCATCCAGTCAGATAGATATCTGAATGTCCGCTTTTCCCGAAAGCGGACGTTCAGATCACTAAAAATTGAGTGAAATTAGGGGCCGCTAACGGCCAGAAGCAGCCTGTTCGATCCGACCACGCCAGATGGCGAAGATTGCCGGAAACACAATTAGTACCATGAGGAGAGTTGTTCCGATTCCACCAAGCATGGGCGCTGCAATCCGCTTCATGACATCCGAGCCACTACCATCACTAAGCATGATTGGCAGCAGCCCCATTAGAAGTGCCAATCCCGTCATCAGCATTGGCCGAATACGCTGTTTCGCACCCTCTGCAATTGCTTGCCACAGTTCCGGCCCATCATTGAGCCGATTTTCATCATGGGCGTTTCGCCAGGCGATGTCGAGATACAACATCATCAGCAAACCCAGCTCCACCGCAAGTCCTGCAACGGCGATCATGCCGACGGCAACAGCAACGCTTAGTTTGTAATCCAATAACGCCAGCAACCAGGTACTGCCGACGATCGACATCGGCAAAGCTGACATGATGACCAATGTCTCGATTAGCGATTTTCGGTGCGTGAACAGCATAAGGAAAATAGTAAAGAGTGTTAACGGAATCAGAATTTGGAGCCGTGCCTTGGCTCGCTCGAAGTACTTGAATTGTCCTGCCCATTCCAATCGGTATCCCGAAGAAAGGGTAACCTTGTCTTGAACAACTTGTTTCGCCAAGTCAACATAGTCGGCAATTCCTATCGTCTGGTTGACGTCGACAAACACGAAACCAACAAGCTGGCCGTCTTCATTGCGTAACATCGGCGGTCCGGTACGAAAACGAATATCTGCAACCTGGGTAATCGGAATCTGCGCACCAGTGGATGAAGTAACCAGTACGCGCTGCAACGCTTCAATGCTATCGCGATACTCGCGTGCGTAGCGAACCAGTATCCCGTACCGCTCCCGGCCCTCGACGGTCTCGCTGACGACGGCTCCTCCGAGTGCAGCTTCAATCACCATTTGAACGTCTCCGACGTTAAGACCGAATCTGGCTGCCGCCGCGCGATCAACATCGAAGTCCAGAAAGTAGCCGCCCGTGGTACGTTCAGCAAACGCGCTTCGTGTATAAGGCTCCGTTCGACTGTCTTCCAGCAACGCACGCTCTATGTCGACCGCGGTCTGCTCGATCTGCTTAAGATCCGGTCCGAATACCTTGATTCCAAGCGTCGATCGTATCCCGGTGGCCAGCATTTCTGTACGAGTTTGAATCGGCATCCACCATATGTTCGGCATGCCCGGAAACTGCATCGCCGCATCCATTTCGCTGATCAACCCATCCCAGGTCATTCCGTCTCGCCACTCGCTCTGCGGTTTCAACGTGATATTGGTTTCAATCATCGAGAGCGGCGCCGGATCCGTCGGGCTGCTGCTGCGTCCAATTTTGCCAAAGACACGTTCCACTTCCGGAAACTTCATCAGCTCACGATCCATGGTTTGCAAAATTCGGGTTGCCTCACCGATTGATATACCGGGAAGTGTTGTCGGCATATAGAGGATGCTGCCCTCGTTCAACGGGGGCATGAATTCGTTACCGAGCTGCCGATAAATCGGCACGGTCAGGATGACGGCAGAAAGTGCCAGTACGACCACAGCCCAACGCCATTTGACCGAGAATCGCACAATCGGCGCATAGACTGACTGCAAGCCTCGATTCAGCCAGCTAGTATCACCACGGATCTTGCCGCGAATGACCAGTACGGCCAAAGCAGGTACCAGGGTCACTGACAGAATTGCTGCGAACCCCATTGAGTATGTTTTCGTGAATGCCAACGGCTTGAAGAGCCGACCCTCCGTTCCTTCCAGCGCGAATACCGGGACGAACGACACGGTGATGATCAATAATGAGAAAAAGATGCTCGGGCCGACTTCCTGCATTGCCTGAATGATGACAGCGGTCCGGGATGGACTTTCCGCTGTGTGACCCTGCAATCGCTTGTGAATGTTATCGACAATAACGATTGCCGCATCGACCATCGCACCAATTGCAACAGCAATTCCACCCAGTGACATGATATTTGCGGTGAGCCCCTGGTAGTACATTGGAATGAATGACAACAATATGGCCACCGGTAAAGTCACGATGGCTACCAATGCTGACCGCACATGCAAAAGAAATACACCAATCACCAGCGCTACGATTAGCATTTCCTCCCAAAGCGTGGTGCGAAGCGTATCGATGGCGCGCGTAATCAGATCCGAACGATCGTAGACCGACACGACTTCAACACCTTGCGGCAATCCGGGTTGAATTTCCTGTATTCGCTCTTTGACACGGTCGATCACGGCCAGCGCATTTTCTCCGTAACGCATGACGACGATGCCGCCCACCGTGACACCTTCCCCGTTCAGGTCTGCCTGGCCGCGTTGTAATGCCGGACCCAGAGACACGCTGGCGACATCGGCGACGCGAATCGGTATGCCATTGGCATCAGCACCCAGAACGACCTCTTCAAGGTCCGCAACCGACTGCACGTAACCGCGACCACGAACAAACTGCTCATGCCCGGAAATTTCCAGAACCCGGCCACCGACATCATTGTTGGATGACCGCACTGCCGCCGTAAGTTTTTGTAATGGAATGCCATACGACGCCAGCTTGTTCGGGTCGACATTGATCTGATACTCCTTTTCGAATCCGCCTACTGATGCCACTTCGGCGACGCCTTCAACGGCCTCAAGCGCGTATCGAAGATTGAAATCCTGCAGGCTCCGCAAATCTGCCAGATTCTGATTGCCACTGCGGTCGACGAGCGCGTACTGATACACCCAACCAACACCGGTAGCATCGGGGCCCAGAATTGGCCGCACTCCGTCCGGGAGATCACCGGAAGCCGAATTCATGTATTCGAGGACGCGTGACCGCGCCCAGTACATGTCAGTGCCATCTTCGAATATGGCGTATACAAATGACAATCCCATGAAGCTTTGGCCGCGGACGAACTCGACCTTGGGCGCAGCAAGCAGGGTTGTGGTCAGCGGGTAGGTAATCTGATCTTCGACCAGATCCGGGCTACGCCCCGGCCATTCGGTAAACACGATGACCTGCACATCTGACAGGTCCGGAATGGCGTCCAGAGGCGAATTCAACAAGGAAAGGTAGCCCCAAACAGCTGCAGCCGATGTCAATAAGATCGTCAACAGCCAGTTTCGAGCCGAGAGTTCGATCAATGACTCAAGCGCTCCACGACGACTCGATGGTTTGTCTACCATTGATCAATCCCCGCCTTGAGTTTGGTTTCAGCCGCGATCAGAAAATTTCCTGACGTCACGATGACGTCGCCGAGGCTCAAGCCTTCCATTACTTCAATCATGCCCCCGGCGTGCTGACCTGTTTTGATTCTTACGGGTCTCAATTGGCCGCCACCCAGATCGACGAATACCACCCGACTTTCGCCAGCAAAGAGCACCGCATCTTCAGGCACGGCAAGACGATGGCCAATGTCCGCCTTTAGAATTACCTCGGCATACATGTCGGGTTTGAGTGCGCCATCGGCATTATCGAGGGTCAATCGAACGCGGCCCGTGCGACTCGCCTTGTCGAGGTAGGGGTAGACGTAGTCCACGACAGAAGCAAAGGTTCGATTCGGCAGGTATGACAGGCTAATTGTTGCATTCATACCCTCGTGGATCAGATCGAGCTCGGCTTCGTAGATCTCGGCTTCGATCCACACTTCACGCAAATCTGCAATACGCAGCAAGGTCTGACCTGTTTTTGCCGCGCTGCCGCTGTCGATATGCTTGGCGACAACAGTGCCATGAACAGGCGAATAGATCGGCACATACTCGCGTGGCGTTCCGCGATCCTCGAGAGCAGATATCTCACTGTCCGACAGGTCCCACAGTTTCAGCCGCTGTCTCGCTGCGATTATCAGCGAGTCGTCAGAATTGCGTCGCGATAATCGCTTGCGTGCTTCGAGGTACTCCTGCTGGGCAGCAAGAAGCTCTGGACTGTAAATGCTGAACAACCTTTGCCCACGCGTAACAGGCGCTCCGACATAATTGGCCTCGAGTTCGCCGATCCAGGCATCGTATTTGAGCGATATTTTTGTCAGGAGACGCTCGTCATAGGTGACGTTACCGATCGCTCGTACAGTTTTCACGAGGTCGTGATGCGTCACCGGTTCCGTTTCGAGCCCTATCAACTGTCGCCTGCGACTATCTACCGTAATCGTCCCAGCCTGCACTCCCACACTGGCGGGCGGCAGTGTACTTCGCAATGCCGTAGTCGGGCCGATTGCCCTGCCGCCAGTGGATATTCGCAACCCGGGGCGGTCGGTCGCAAGATCGAATGTCATTTCCGCGTTGCCGTGCACCGCATCCGTGATGCTTACAGTCAAGGGCCAGGCGCCGCGCATGCGAAGATCGACTGCGCCTTCGAACTGGCCAGCACCCGTCGCAACCAAATCGGCCGGTGCTCTCATTGCCTGCATCGCCCCCATCGCTGACATCTCTGCGTAGGCGCTGACCTCGGCATTGATTGCCGGCTCGCCGTTCGCCAGCCGGACTTTGACGATCAGATCGTTCCCGCCGACATGTGGTGTGCCGGGAATTGTCACTACTCCGACCTCGAATGATCCTGATTCAAACCAGGCAAGGGAGTCGTCGCGCGACGAAACTTCATTGTCATTGCCATTGAAAACAACGATCCAAAGAGCCGCAGCGACAAGGCCTGTTGCAACGCCAATCATTGCCAGCTTTCTATTCATAGTCATGATTCACCTCCGACCCGGGAATGCCGGAATCAAAATGAGCCGTGCCTGTCCAACGATCGAGTTCGGCAGCGCGACGAATGTAGTCTGCGCGGTTGCGCGCAAGCTCTTCCGCAGCAGTAAGCCTGTGTTTTTCGGCCGCGATAACGGACAAGAAGTCGCCTGCTCCACTTTTGTAATCCGCTAACGCCGCATCAAGGAACTCGTCGGCGAGAGGCAACAGCGAGTTTTCGTAAAGTTCGACTGACTCAAGAGACTCGACCACTTCCGCGCGTACTCGAACGAGCTCGCCCAGCAGTTGGGCGCGCTGATTGGCAAGTCGTGCCTGGGTACGGCGGACTTCCCAATTGGCCCTGTTGACTTCGGCCTTACGTTTGCTTCGATTAAGAGGGACGTTAATCGATATGCCGATAATCGGCCGTTTATCGGCCTCGTCCCAAAGACTGTTGTATCCCGCTGTAAAACGGAGGTCCGGCCAAAGCGCCTTATCTGCAACGGTAACCTGTGCCTTGTGACTCGCAATACGAGCATCAATCGCCCGAAGCTCGGGATGTGATCGAAGTGCGTAGTTTTGCAATATCTCCAGAGACACGATGGTCTTCGGAGTCAAAACAGGCCCGGGTTCTGGCACTTGAGCTTCCGGCGCTCGATTCAGCAGCGCATTGATCTGTGCCCGAGCTGCCTCCCTTTGCCTCGCAAGGAGCAAACCGTGGCGATGCAAATGCAATTGCTCGAGTTCGACCTGCAATACGTCCTGCTGAAGCGCCCGGCCTGCTGCGTAACGTGTCTCGGCAACAGACCGCAGCTCTTCTAGCAGAATGTGTGTCGACTCGTGGATTTCCAGCGCTCGGTGCGTGAAATACCATTCTGCATACGCGCGCCGCGCGAGGGTAGCGACATGTAGTCGTAATGCGCCAACGCCTTCGCTCGCGGCCACGGCTGACAAATGCGCCGCCTGTTCTCGTGCGGCGAGAGTTCCGGGCCACGGTATCCGCAGGCTAAGCTCAATATTCTGATTGAGGCCATGTCCTTCACGGCCGAATGTCTGTGGCGCGAATGCGTAACCGAATTCCGGATCATCAAGAGAGCCCGCCGGTTCTACGCTGAAAGCGGCTGCGTTTGCGGCCGCATTCGACTCGGCGATTCCCGGGTTGAGCTGCAGTGCCAGGGTAACCAGGCGTTGTTCTGTTACTTGGTCTTCGAAAAATATTGTGGAATCTGATTCCGACGCATCGACAGCCGAGGCAATCAGCAAAACGAAGTACAGATAAATTCTTGCGTGTGGGACGGCAATCACGGGCCACCTCCGTTTTATCGTTGGGACAAAATACGGAAAGCCGTTAACCGACTCTTGTTTGGCTACGGCTTGTAGGTGGTTGTGTTTAGATACGCAGGCGTTGCGTAATCAGATAGGTCGCACTACCGGCAGTATGGGAAATCCCGATGTAATTACCGCCGGATATTGAAGCACAGTCCAGCAACTGCGGCGAAAGCTCGACTGCAGAAGTAATTATGTCAGGAGGATCAACGTCAGATTCGAACTTGATCGGCTTGGTCTTGGCCTGCGCCTGATCCGTCGCAGCATCAATAGCCAGTTCGACCGATTTATCGCAGCACGGCTCACCGTCGGTGACCATCATTTCATCAACGTCAGAGTCCGCACAACAACAGTCGTCGTGAATGACTGTATCCATCATCTCGCAAAAATACGAAACCTGGGCCTGAACTGATCCCATGATCAGCATCAGGCCAATCAGTACGGCTCGCACGAACTGTTTATTGAGTTGCGGCATTTGATAAAAGTATAAGTCTTTAGCGCCAGGCTTTCCAAGCCGATTCATAATACTAAGAATACTGCCCTTTGTTCGGGGACGATTCGACGCAATTCACAATATAGGGCTGCGCTATCGATGTACCGCCGACCTCAATCCGGGCTGTGGGCTGGATCTGCACACATGATTGGTCTATTTACGAACCAAGTCTATTCCTGAGAAGCCGCAGACGTCCTTTGGACGACTGTATATAATCGCGCTCCATCATTTCAGCAGACAGCTTCTTCGCCTTGCTAAACCTAAACCACATCAGCATTCGCCGCGGGCGAAAAATACTCATTGAGAACGTGAGCTTCCAGGCCCATGCCGGGCAGCGTATCGGCGTGATCGGCGCCAATGGCAGTGGCAAGACGTCACTGTTCGCGCTGCTATTGGGCGAGCTCGAGGCAGACGAAGGTGAGCTTGGGATTGATCGCAACGATGTTTTTGCACACGTCGCACAAGAGAGCCCCAATACAACAAGTTTCGCCCTGGACTATGTCATGGATGGTGATGCCGAACTGCGCAAAACTCAGGCCGCTATCACATCTGGAGAAGCCAGTTCGGATGGTAATGACGCCAATCTGCATGCTCTTTACGACAGGATGGAAGCTATTGACGGCTTCACTGCCGAGGCCCGCGCAGCGAAGCTGCTACACGGCCTGGGGTTTTTCGGGGATGACATTCGCAAGCCGGTACGAGAATTTTCCGGTGGCTGGCGCATGCGCCTGAACCTGGCCAGGGCGCTAATGTGCCGGTCCGACATCCTGTTGCTCGACGAACCAACTAACCACCTCGATCTACCAGCGATTCTGTGGCTTGAGCGCTGGCTCAAACGATACGAGGGAATTTTACTGGTCATTTCGCATGACCGTGATTTTCTGGATGAAGTGTGCACACGCATCGCGCACATAGAGCATAAGGAGATAGGTCTCTTCAGCGGCAACTACAGCCAGTTCGAAATGCAACGTGGCAAAAATCTTGCACAACAACAAGCCATGTACACGCGCCAACAAAAAGATATCAAACATATGCAAGGATTCGTGGACAGATTCCGTTACAAAGCCTCAAAGGCGCGTCAGGCGCAGAGCCGACTTAAGATGCTGGAACGCATGACTCTGATTGCACCGGCGCATGCCGATTCACCTTTTCGGTTTCACTTCGCGACACCAAAAAAACAGCCTCAGCATCTTCTGGGGCTTACAGACGCAGTACTTGGCTATGCAGACAGCGGTCAGGGGCCAGTGCTCGACCATGTTAACTTGAACCTGATGGCCGGAGATCGGGTTGGCCTTCTTGGCGTCAACGGCGCCGGCAAGTCCACCCTGGTGAAGGCGCTGGCGAGTGGTGATACGCTACTGACGGGCGAACGTCTGCTCAGCAGAGATACGAAGATCGGATATTTCGCGCAGCACCAGCTGGATTTGCTTGACCCGGAGCAGAGCCCACTAGATCACCTGCGGCACTATGCGCCAGATGACCGTGAATCGGATATGCGTAGTTACCTGGGCCGGTTCGATTTCAGTGGCGAGCGTATATTCGAATCCATAACACTGTTTTCAGGTGGCGAAAAGGCCCGTCTCGTACTGGCACTGATGATCCGACAAGAGCCCAACCTGCTGTTACTGGATGAGCCGACCAACCACCTTGATCTTGAAATGCGCCAGGCACTGAGCGTCGCCCTGGTCGAGTACACCGGGGCCCTGGTCGTTATATCGCACGACCGCCACCTTCTGCGGAGTGTTTGTGACGAGCTCTTGATCGTACATGACGGCGTCGTCGACCGATTCACCCGAAGTCTTGACGAGTATCCAGTGTGGCTGAAAGAGCAGCAGGTCCATGAAGGCGAGGCTGGTGTCGGTAAGACAGAAAACCAAAACGCAAACCAGCAAATCAATAGAAAGCAGCAACGCCAACAGGACGCCCAACGTCGTCAGTACCTGAAACCTCTGTTCGACAAAGTGCGAGAAATTGAAAAACAACTGAAACTGAACCGGAACGAACTGGCCACAGTAGAGAAGAATCTCGCCGAAGAGGCTATTTACACAGATCCGGATCGCAAGGCCGAGCTTACTGGCCTAATGAAAGATCAGGCCTCATTGAAATCTGCAATAGACACTCTCGAATGGGACTGGATGGAAGCTAGCGAGGCACTGGAAGTTGCCGGTTATGGCGATAAAAACGGGGACACATTGCGACACTAAGTTATTGGCGCGCCCGGAGAGATTGACAGGTCGGTTAGGGTCTATTGTTGCCCGTCGTGTCGCCATACAACAAATCCGCGGCTATCGACCCAAATAAGCCGTTGGCCGTCTTCAAATGGCTAGCCGCTCGTCGCCAGAACCTGGCGCACGGGCAGCACGTACCAGACCACGGCGAGAAAATGACAGATGCCCCCGGCAAGCACGAAGAAATGCCAAATGGCGTGATTGAATGACAGGCGCTTCGCCTTGTAGAACACAGCGCCCACCGTGTAACAGATGCCTCCTCCGATCAGCCAGGCCATACCGCTGGCGCCGACGGCGTCTGCCAATTGGGGCGCCGCGATCAAGATGAGCCAACCCATGAGGAGATAACTAATGAGCGACAACCGGGGGTACCTATGTCGAAGCCACAGCTTGGTCAGGATCCCGGCTGTCGCCAACGACCAAATGGCGCCAAACAACCACCAACCGGTGTCGGTTCGCATCGCGACGAGCAGGAACGGGGTGTAGGTGCCGGCAATCAGTAGATAGATTGCACAGTGATCGAGCAACTTGAACAAACGTCTCCGCGGCGAAGCGTGCAACCCGTGGTATAGCGTTGAGGTGAGGAAAAGAGAAATCAGGCTAGCGCCGTAGATGCAGCTGGCAACGATCCGCCATGGGTCGGAGAGTTCGATCGAGAGATAGAGCATCCACGAAAGGCCGGCGATGCTCAGGATTACGCCCGCCCCGTGGCTGACCGCATGGACGATCTCCTCGGCCAAAGTGTATTCGGACTGTGTGTTATGCATTGTTATCTGTCCAGGAGTCGTTTTGTCAACCGATGTAAGCGAGTCCGCCGGGATGAACGTCTATCAGAATACCTTACATGTATTTGACGAGACAGCATGGTAGCGTGCAGTCGTCGCTTCGCTCCTCCATCTGTCGGCTCACTTCGTTCGCCTCGGTGTGAACGCCACGCTTCGCGTGACAGAGTTCGAAATCTCGAAGAAGCTTCAAATACTAAAAGGGGTCCATCGGACCCCTTTTTAGTATTTGGCGCGCCCGGAGAGATTCGAACTCCCGACCACCTGGTTTGAAGCCAGGGCTACAAATCAACGATTTCAATCCGTTACGAAAGAAATTCCCAAAACTAACCCCTGAAACACCCCTAAAACAATCAAATACATAGCCGTTATTTTGGGAATGCCACGGTCGGCTAATCT
>Ga0255049_10002192_pt1 | contig 10404 bp, 12 predicted proteins | sample JV7_2_3_MG_FD_183615 | JGI IMG/M metagenome (GOLD analysis project Ga0255049, IMG submission 183615) | Seawater microbial communities from Jervis Inlet, British Columbia, Canada - JV7_2_3 | ecosystem: Environmental > Aquatic > Marine > Inlet | place: Canada: British Columbia | collected 2016-10-06
ACTGATACATCCTGACATCACTCGCCCTCACTATTACCGGAGAATCTCCCATCGTGAGAATCCTGTTATCCGCTTTCGCTCTACTGTTCGTTGTCGGCACCGGCGCATCGGCCCAGAGCGAAGAAGAAGCGGTCATGGCCACCGTCAATCGCTTGTTCGAGGGAATGAAGACCGCCGACAGCGTGATGGTGCGCAGCACCTTCCATCCCCAGGCCCGACTTCAGCGAGCCGGCATCAACCGGCAAACAGGCGAGCCCGAGTTGTCATCCACTCCCGTCGATGGATTCATCGGCTTCATTGGCGGGATCGAGCCGGGCCAGGCCGAGGAACCCATCTGGGACGCGGTGGTCCAGATCGACGACCGGCTGGCGACCGTGTGGGTGAAATACGAATTGATCTTCAACGGCGAATTCCATCACTGCGGGGTCGATGCCTTCGAATTGTGGCGGTCCGACGAGGGGTGGAAGGTCTTTCAGTTGACAGACACGTCCCGCACCGAAGATTGTTGGCACCAGCCATGACAGGAAACGGTGTCAGAAAACGGTGTGACGTTCGAACGCCATGAGATACCGTAGTCGGATTCGCTTCACTCTCGAGGGGCTCGAAGGAATCGCCATTCTCACGGGCGCCATGTGCACCTGGCCCGTATCGAAGCGCTGGCTCGAGAATTGGGGGGCGGATCTTCACGAGCGAGGACGGACCTGGCCGGGCGATCACCTGGTTGCGACAAAACACCACAGGTACACCCGCGCCATCGACATCGCGGCTCCAGCCGACGCGGTGTGGCCCTGGGTCGTCCAGTTTGGCCTGGGGCGGGCTGGATTCTATTCGTACGAACTGCTGGAGCGCCTGGTCGGTATCCCAGTCAAGAATGTAGAGAGTATCGAATCCACGATGCAGTCACTCGCTGTCGGAGACGAGATTCGCCTGCACCCTAAAGCACCGGGCATTCCGGTAGCACTACTGGAACGTGGCAGGTACGTCTGTTTTGGCACGATTGACGAGCCGGGCTCAGAGGCCTCCAAGCCTGATCCGGTCCGGTCGTGGTCCATTTACGTCGAGCCGGCACCGGACGGCTCATCCCGGCTGATCCTCAGGGGGTGCGTTGAACCGCCCAAGGATCAGCCCTGGTCCAAGCGCCTGGCTGCTGCACTCGAGGAACCGGTTGACTTCCTAATGGAGCAGCGCATGCTGCGCACGATCAAGCGGCTTGCGGAGGCATAGACCCTCCAAGACTCTATTCTGGACGCGGGAGAGTGGGACTTTGCTGCACATCTTCGTCGATGCCGATGCCTGCCCGGTCAAACAGGAGGTGTACCTCGTCGCCCGGCGGTACAGCCTAGAGGTAACGTTGGTAGCCAATTCGTGGATGCGCACGCTGAACGAATCGTGGCTGGCACTCGAAGTCGTAGGCGACGCACTCGACGCGGCCGACGACTGGATCGTCGACCACGTACAACCTCACGACATCGTGATCACCGCCGACATTCTGCTGGCAAGCCGTTGCCTGGAGAAAGACTCACGCGTCCTCGGACCGGCAGGAAAGCCGTTCACGGATGACAACATCGGCGATGCCGTCGCGACCAGAAACCTGCTGTCCCAACTGCGCGAAGCAGGCGAGGTGACCGGCGGGCCTGCACCACTAACGAAGCGCGACCGATCACAGTTTCTGCAGCAACTCGACCAGGCGATTCAATCAATCCGCCGAAAGCACCCCTCCGACTCCAGCTAACAAGAAGCCGATCCTCAGTTGGACCGGCGTCCCCGCCGCCCTTGGCGCGACCGTTTCGGGGCAGGTGCCGCCGCCCGCACGGCGCCGGCCGCACGGCGATCGGCGTTGACCTTGGCTCGCGCCCGATCTTCTTTCTTGCGAGCCCTGATCGCGGCAATCCGCTCGGCGATCGGCACCTCCAACCTTGCCGCTGGCTTGGCGCTGTAGTCGAAGTCGGGCACCTTGACCCGCGGCAGCTTCTTCCCCACCGCCCGCTCGATGGCTCGAAGATCCGACTCCTCCTCCGGCGACACGAAAGTGAAGGCCTCGCCCTGGGCCTCCGCCCGGGCCGTTCGGCCCACACGGTGGATGTAGTCCTCGGGCACGTTGGACACGTCAAAGTTCACCACGTGCCCCAGCGCCTCCACATCGATCCCGCGCGCGGCGATGTCGGTGGCCACCAACACCCTGAACTTGCCCGCCTTGAACCCCGCGAGCGCCGCAGTGCGCTGCGGCTGCGACCGGTTGCCGTGAATCCGCTCCGCCACGATACCAGCGCTCAGCAGGGATTTGCAGAGTCGGTCGGCTCGGTGCTTGGTGCGGGTGAACACCAGAGCCTCCTTCAGGTCTCCGCGCTCGAGGAGCTCTATCAGCAAGGCCCGCTTGAGTTCCTGGGGTACCGGGTACACGGCCTGGGTGATCCCCGTGGCCGGGGCGGCCTTGCGCTGGAGCTGGATGCGAACAGGCGACTGCAACAGCTCACGAGTCAGGGCCACGATCGGCTCCGGCATGGTGGCGCTGAAGAAGAGCGTCTGGCGCTGCCTGGGAAGCTGGCGGACGATCCGCTTAACGTCGGGCAGAAACCCCATGTCGAGCATCCGGTCGGCCTCGTCGAGCACGAAATGCTCCACGTCATCGAGCCGGGCGTAGTCGTATTGCAGGTGGTCCAACAGCCTGCCAGGCGTGGCGATGAGTACGTTCACCTTCCGGCGAAAGGCGGTTTCCTGCGGCCCCATGCCCACGCCGCCGAAGATGGCGGCGGCGGTGATCGGGGTGTGTTTGCCGAGATCCTTGAGGTCGCCCAGGATCTGCGCCGCCAGTTCCCGAGTGGGCGTAACTACCAGGGCCCGGGTAGCCCGCCTCGGGTGGGCCAGGATCTGCTGCATGATCGGCAACAGGAACGCCGCCGTTTTGCCGCTGCCGGTCATGGCGCAGGCGAGCACGTCGCTGCCCGCGAGACCAGGCGGAATGGCCTCTAGCTGAATGGGTGTAGGGCGGACGAATCCGAGATCACTGATGCCACGTTGGAGACTCGGGTGCAATTCCAGGTTGTTGAAGGGCACAAATATCCTATCGTCGTGGCACGGCCCCCCGACAATATTGTCGGCTAGCCGTACTCGTTGCTGCGCACTGATTATGAAGGGAGTCCTGCGAAGCCGCCTGTGCGCTCTGGCGGTACCGGGTAGAAGGCCCGGCACCCAACGGGGGAAAGCATAAGGGCATGCCGTACTTCACACAACCCGCGGGCGTGTTCGAGCGGGGCCTATCCAGACCCCTTATGTTCCTTTCTGGTCCCGCCGTCGTCACCTTGGCCCCACTCGCACCCCGAGACGCCCTTGCCAAAACGGAACTATGGCTTCGAGAAGCGGCAGAAAGAACTGGCTAAACAGCGCAAGCGTGAGGAGAAGCGCCAGCGCCGGGCCGAACGGAAGGCCTCAGACGAGCCCGACCCGGACACAGATTCCGACCTGGACCCCGACTCCCCGGATTTACCCGCGGAACAGCCGTAGCGACTGCATACAGTCTTCAGGCCGCCTCCAGGAAGACGACCGGGTTATCTTATGGGACGTCGTTTTCTACCCAACCTCCTGGTGCTCCTTCCTGGCGCCATACCTGGATTGGCCCCGTAACCGGAGCATTGCATGGCCGCATTCAAGCCGCAGCAGCGTCACCTCTCCATTGGCGACCGGACCTTTCATTTCGTCTCCTATGAGGCCCATCCGCCGAATGAACGGCGCGGCGAAGTCGGTGGCCCCGCCATGTGGTACTTGATGGTGGAGGGTCGCCGGTGTCCCGCGCTGGCCTACGATCCGATCCAGGACTTGGAAGACGTGGACCGCGAATTGGAGCTGTGGGTCCAGGCCAACGCCTTGGCTCCGGCCGCCGCGGGGCCATCGAGCTGAAGCGGTAGGACTTGCCCCACCCCGGCCCGGCGTTCAGCTTACGCGCAGGGCGTCGCAAGCCGCGAGCGGTTCCACATCAGCGGGGTGCCGGGTGCACGTTTCCCAACAATCACTTGGCGAAGAGATCGCCAATAGCGTGAGCCATGGCGTTGGCTTCCTGGCAGTCCTCGCAGTGACGCCCGTGTTGGTGCTGGGCGCTATCCCCCACGGTGCCGCGAGTATCGTCGGCGTCAGCATCTTCGCCGCGACGATGGCTGTTCTATACCTCACATCCACTCTCTACCACGCCTTTCCGCACTCGCGAGCCAAACGAATGTTTCGGGTGGTAGATCATGGGGCAATCTTTCTTCTCATCGCCGGCACCTACACACCGTTCACGCTAGGCATACTGCGTGGTGCGTGGGGTTGGGCGCTCTTCGGTACCGTGTGGGGCCTGGCGCTGGTGGGAGTCCTCTTCAAGGTGGTCGGGGGGGTACGGTACCCGATCGCCTCCACGGCGATCTATGTGGCGATGGGCTGGCTCGTTGTTGTCGCGATCCAGCCGTTATGGCAGCGCATGCCGCAGGCAGGCCTCATGTGGCTCGTGGCCGGCGGCGTCGCCTACACCGGGGGAGTGGCGTTCTACGCCATGAAGCGAGTGCGCTACAGCCATTTTCTGTGGCACCTCTGCGTCCTGACCGGTACCACGTGCCACTTCTTCGCTGTGATGGGATACGCGTCCTAGAGCTCCTGGCAGCACCATTCGGCGCAGCGCTCAACCGAGGAGGTCATGATGGCACTGTCGAGTCGCACGATCCAGCAGGGGTTGGTGGTGGGCCTCATCGGCTACGCTTCGGTCGCGGCGCTATACGCCGCTTTTGATTTCGTCGCGGCACGCGGCGCACTCTACACCGTCGACCTGCTCGGCAAATCGGTGTTCGAGGGATTGCGCGACCCCTCAGTCCTGGGTTTGCCCATGCAGCTGGACGTGACGGCAATCGTCTGGTACAGCGCGCTCCATCTCCTGATCTCGTTGGTCATCGGATTGATCGTCACCGGGCTCGTCGAACAGGCCGAGCAACGACCGTCGCTGGCGCCGATGGTCCTGTCTACCATTCTTGCGGGGTTCGTAGTCACCATCGTGGCAGTGGGCCTGCTAACCGCCTCAATCCGCCCGCTGCTGCCCTGGTGGTCCATCGTGGTCGCCAACGCGCTTGCCGTGCTCCTCGCCGGCGGGTATCTGCTCCACAAACGCCCGGATACCTGGCGCCGGCTCAGTCCTTTCGCCGGCTGACGGTCTTCACCATTCGGCCGAGCGACCCGGCATGCGCCTTACACCCGGTGCACCAGCACGGCACATACGGCTTCCTGCCGTCGACGGCTCGACGTTCGACACAGCGAGCCTGAAGGGCAAGCCATTCATGCTGTCTTTCTTCCGTTTTGCCAGCTGCCCCTTTTGTAATCTGCGGCTACGAGAATTCGTTAGCCGATACGACGAGTTGGGCTACGACTTCAGCGTCGTCGCCGTGTTCGATTCGGCGTTGGGCAACCTGATGCGTCACGTCCAACGACACAGGGCACCATTTCCCATCCTGGCGGACGCGGACAATGCCTACTACAGGGCGTATGGTATCGAACACTCGATCGTCGGGGTGTTGAAGGGAATGTTCCTGCGCACGCCAACCCTGTTACGAGCAATGTTCAAAGGATACATACCGACCACTATCAAAGGCAGCATGACGACCATGCCGGCCGATTTCCTGATCGATCGTGAAGGCATCATTCAGGTGGCATACTACGGCAAAGACGAAGGAGATCATCTGCCGATTGATACGGTGAAGGAGTTCTCCCATCGGTAATCGCGAAAAGGCCCACACCGCATGGGCGTGGGCCTTTTCATTCCCAGGCGATACCGCCGGGTCTAACGGGTGAACGACGCCAGCGAATCGATATCTACTCCGCCGGCCGAAGGACCGGTGAACTTGCCACTGAAGATCTGTGGCTCCTGGCCCTGTGACTGCACGGTGACGACCCAGTCGGTCTCGGGCTCACCGCAGTCCGACCAGTAGTCGAGCGACACCTTGTACATGCCCGCTGGGGCATCGCCCGTCGACCACACGATGTTCTCGTTGTTGATGCCGTCGATGTTGCACGCCGGATTGGAGTCGAGATCGAGAAAGCCACCGCTCTGGGACTGCAGGTTGCCAAAGTAGACCTCTTCACCGCTGGGGTCGGTCACCCGCAGATCGACATCGGTGGGCGAATCCCAGGCCACACTGACCTGGACATCACCGGTGGCCACCCGCAGAATGCGAACATCATGGAGCGCATAATCTCCCTGCCCTGAACCGGCGCTCAATCCGTAGAGGAGGTCCATTCTGTTGGTTGCGGGAGCGCTCGGCTGAATGGACGCTACCAGGTCAACAGATGTCACCGGCGCCGGCAGCACCAACTCGTAGTAATTGTCGAGACCCTCGGCCGCGAGAATCACCCGGGTGAAGGCGGTAGGGCTGGTAATCGTAATTGGCAGACTGCCGCCGTTGATGCCGACTTTGATACCGTCCAACGACGCCACCGGGCCGCCAACGGCGCCCGGACGGTCGCCCGTCCGCAACGTAGCCGTGGTGGCACCGTCGAGCGTCGACAGAGCGCTCAACACGTCGTCCAGCGACGGGAGAATGTTCGGCTTGAGTTCACCACCACAACCCGTCATCAGAACCGCGGCGGCGACCATGCCCCAGCCGGGGGCTTTCCGTAGGACTGCTTCAAGGACTTTCACGGGACTACTCCTGCTCAGATGGACCGAATAATCGTGGCGCCCACGGGCCGTGGCCGACACGTCCGGGGGCATCATCGAGCAACGAGCGTGCCGTGCCTCACGCGGCCCGGACCACAGTGGTCAACTATATGTTGTTAAAAGAGTTACGCTAAGGAACCCGGCGAGGGGGAACACCGTGTTTCTGGTTGGAAGGGACCCTCGTCGGGCGTTCTGCAGTTGCCGCCGGGTTGATGTGAGAGATGGTCAGTCGGAGTAAAACTTCCGGTTGGCCTCGGCCTGCTCAACCAGCGCGTCGCAGGGGGTGAACCGGGGGCCGAACATGGCGGCCAGGCTTTGCAATACGTCCACTACCCTGGCGGCGCCCAGCGTGTCGATTACCCGCAGGGGACCACCCCGAAACGGCGGAAACCCGATCCCGAAGATGGCGCCGATGTCACCATCACGCGGAGAGCTGACCACTCCCTCGCCAACCGCCATGGCGGCCTCGTTCAGCATGGCATACAACAGGCGTTGTTCGATCGTCTCGGGCGACACTTCCTCTCGCTTCTTCACGCCGAGCAACCGGTAAACGGATTGATCGGGGCCCTTCTTTCTTCCCTTTTCATAACGGTACAGCCCGCGTCCGTTCTTGCGCCCCAACCGGCCCTCACCCACGAGTTTGTCGACGACCGGGGAGGGGCGGAGCCGCTCACCGTACGCCTCGTGCATGACGCTCGAAGCCTTTTGAGCCACGTCGATACCGACTTCGTCGAGCAAGGCGATAGGCCCCACCGGGAAACCGTACTGCGTCATGGTGCGGTCGATCATTTCGATCGGGGTGCCCTCCCTCAAGAGATGTCCGGCCTCGTTCATGTAGGGCGACAGAATGCGATTGACCCAGAAACCGGGATGATCGAGCACCACGATGACGGTCTTGCCCATGCGCCGCCCGAAGCGAACCGCGGTAACGATGGTGTCTGCGTCGGTCTCCTTGCCGGGTATCACCTCGAGCAGTGGCATCTTGTCCACCGGAGAGAAGAAGTGCATGCCGATGACGCGTTCCGGGTGCGCCACTCCTTCCGCGATAAGCTCGATAGGAATGGTCGACGTGTTGGTGGCGTACACCGACCCCGAAGGAAGAACTTTCTCGAACTCAGCCAACACCAGCCGCTTGACCTCCAAGTCTTCGAATACCGCCTCGACCACCAGTTCCGCTTTGCCAAACCCTGTCATGTCGGTGGTCCCCGACAACAGCGCCAACTGACGAGCGTAGTCGTACTTGGTGAGCCGGCGCCGGGCCAATCCCTTGTCGAGCGGGACCCGGGCTGCTTCGAGCCCGGTGGCCACCCTGCCAAGGTCGGTGTCCTTGAGACGTACCTCGACCTGAGCCCGGCTCACAGCAGTCCCGGCTATGCCAGCGCCCATGAAGCCGGAGCCAACCACACCAACCCGGTGTACTTCCAGCGCTTTTCCAGTGCCGGGAGGAACGCCGTCGTCCTTCTTGAGGGCGGTGGTGGCAAAGAAGATCTGGACCAACTTGCGGGAGACGTCGGTAACGGCCAACCGTCCAAATTCGCGATGCTCAGCCACCAAGCCGGCCGCCATGCCCTTCTCCAGCCCGATGCGTATACAGTCGATGGCCGCCAACGGGGCAGGATAGTGTCCTCCGGTCTTGCTCTTGACCTGCTTGCCGGCCTGGGCGTACACCACCCGGCGGCCGAGTGGGTTCCGGTCCAGCAACAGGCCCATGAATCCCTTGCCCCGCTTGGTCCGCTTGACCACGGGGTCCCGGGTCAGCTTGTGGGCGGCGGAGAGGGCGGTCCGGCGCAGGATGGAGTGGGGCACCAGCTCGTCCAACAAACCCAACCGCTTGGCTTTCCGGGCGCGGACGGACTTGCCGGCCAGAATCATGTCGAGGGCCGCCCGGAGGCCGATCAGGGGTGGGAGACGCTGGCAGCCGCCGGCTCCGGGCAACAGACCCAGCTGAACTTCCGGGAGTCCCAATTGCGTCTTGTCGTCGCTGGAACCAACGCGGTAGTGACACGCAAGAGCAAACTCGAGTCCCCCACCGAGGCAGGCCCCGTGTATGGCGACGACGACCGGCTTGGAGAGGTGGGCAATGTCGTCGAGCATTGCCTGCCCGTCCCGGCTCAATGCCTCGGCCTCTTCCCGGTTCTTGACCTGGGTGAACTCTTCAATGTCCGCCCCGGCGATGAAGTTGCCGGGCTTGCCGGAGAGGAATACCACGGCCTTGACGTTGTTGTCATCGGCGAGCGCGCCGAACACGTCCCTGAACTCGGCCTTGGCGGCGGCGTTCAGTTTGTTGACCGGTTCACCGGGCAGGTCCATGGTCACGACGGCGACGCCGTCTTCGTTGGTTACCTGGAAGATCGGCATCAGGCGCGTTCCAGTACCATGGCGAACCCCATTCCGCCTTGGGCGCAGATGGAGATGAGTCCGAACTGGACATCTCGCCGCTGCATTTCGTTGGCGAGCGTCGTCACCAGCCGCGCCCCAGTGGCGCCAAACGGGTGTCCGATGGCTATGGAACCGCCGTACACGTTGGTGATGTCCCAATTCACCTGGCCCACGGGTGCGGAGCGGCCGAGCTTGTCGGCCCACGCCTGGGAGGCCCAGGCCTGTTCGTTTGACAATACCTGGGCGGCGAAGGCCTCGTGGATCTCCACCAGTCCCAGATCCTGCCACGTTATGCCGGCCCGGTCGAGGGCTAGCGGAACGGCGTAGGCGGGCCCCATGAGCAGTTGCCAACCCGGATCGACCGCCGCGACGGCGTAACTCCGGATGAGGGCCAGCGGCTGGTATCCCATGGCCCTCGCCTTGTCAGATTCCATCAACAGCACCGCGGCGGCGCCGTCGGTGAGCGGCGAGGAATTTCCGGCCGTGACGGTGCCGTAGCGCCGGTCGAACACCGGCCGGAGTTTGGCCAGCGCTTCGAGCGAGGTGTCGGCCCTGATGCCGTTGTCGCTGGTGATGGGACCGTCCCGCCCCTCGAGCCAGGGAGCGATTTCACGGGTGAGGACACCGCTCCCGGTTCCGTGGGCGGCACGCTGGTGGCTCATCAGCGCCTCCCGGTCCTGGTCCTCCCGGCTGATGTGGTTCTCCTTGGCCATCTTTTCCGCCGACTGTCCCATCGATTCACCGGTGGATGGCTCGGCGATGGCCGGCGTCACCGGCACCAGATCACGAGGCCGTATGGCGGCAAATGCCTTGAGCCGTTGTCCCAATGTCTTGGCCTTGCTTGCCTGCACCAGGATCTCACTCAAACGGCGGGAATGGAGGATGGGGATGTCGGACAGGGACTCGACTCCCCCCGCGATGACGGTATCGGCGTGGTTCAGGACGATCTGGCCGGCCCCTGAGGCCACGGCCTGGGCAGCCGAAGCACAGGCCATGTTAAGGGTGTAGGCCGGGATGGTCTTGGGGAACTGCGGCAAGAGACTGACTTCGCGGGCCACGTTGGGCGTCAGCACCGAAGGGACGACCTGGCCGAACACTACTTCGTCAATCTCGGTGCCGGCGATGTCGGTCCGGTATAGAAGCTCTTTGGCGACGTGGCGGGCCAGCGCCACGCCCGGCACATCCTTGAGTACGGTACCGCTCTTGGCGAACGGTGTCCGCAAGCCGTCGACAATGGCCACTCGACGCCCGCTCAGGAAATCAGCCACGGTAGACCACCGCGGACCAGCCTTGTCTCATACGGCATGACCAATTGTCATTCGAGACGATCCCCTGGGCGTGTGCCACCCATGCCA
>Ga0255049_10002194_pt1 | contig 10401 bp, 10 predicted proteins | sample JV7_2_3_MG_FD_183615 | JGI IMG/M metagenome (GOLD analysis project Ga0255049, IMG submission 183615) | Seawater microbial communities from Jervis Inlet, British Columbia, Canada - JV7_2_3 | ecosystem: Environmental > Aquatic > Marine > Inlet | place: Canada: British Columbia | collected 2016-10-06
GGGAGTGTGCGTCTTGTCTCTCGCCACAGTCACCGCCGACGGGAGACCGGTGGTCGGTCCGGTTGATGGCATCTTCTACCGGGGTTCGTTTTGGTTTGGCACAGGGGCTGGCGCTCTCAGAGTGGTGCACATTGCTCGTAATCCAGCGGTCAGTGGGGCATACACCGTCGGCGAATCTCTCGCCGTGACCATCCACGGAGAGGCCAAGGTCGTGGATCTCAGTCAGGAAGAGGGATTCGGGACCGTTTGCCGCGAGATCTACGGCGATGCATGGGACGGTTGGGGGGGCCTTGCGCCCTACTACCGAATCGAGGCGCGAGCGTTGTTCACGTTTGCCATGGATTGATGATCGGTGTCTACGACTCGGGGGTGGGGGGGTTGACCATTCTGGGCCGGATTCGACGGTTGATCCCCGATAGCGATCTGGTCTATTTGGCTGACCAGGCGAATCTTCCTTATGGCGATCACACCCTCGACGAGGTGCGGAATCTTGCGGGCGATGCGGTTGGGATGCTGGTCGGCTGGGGTGCCACAACCGTGGTCGTCGCATGCAACACGGCATCGGCGGCGACGCTGGCCGAGCTCAGGGAACGATTCGAGAGCTGTTCCATCGTTGGGATGGAACCGGCCGTAAAGCCTGCGGCCGATTCGACTCGATCGGGTGTGATCGGAGTGCTGGCGACTGCGCCGACCTTTGAGGCGTCCCGGTTCGCCGATCTGGTGGGCCGCTTTGCCGAAGGCGTAGAAGTCATCGCTCACCCGTGCCCCGGTTGGGCCGCCGCGATCGAGGACCGATGGCCCGATGGCGCAGAGGAGGAGGTGCGCGACCATATCCGGCCGCTGTTGGATGCCGGCGCCGACACGATGGTCCTGGCGTGTACGCACTATTCGTTTCTGGCGGGCACGATCGCCTCGGTTGCCGGAGAGGGGGTCGAGGTAGTGGACCCGGCCGATGCCGTGGCTCGGCAGACGTCACGTGTGGCTGAAACCACCGGCTCCGGTTCGACTCGCTACTTCACTACGGGCGATCCAGCTCGGTTGGCCGCTCAGATAGCGCGTCTGGTGGGCGATGTTGTCGAGGTGGGTGTCGCTGGCCCGGCCTCTATTTAGAAGCCCTGGCGTCGGAGTCGCCACAATCCGCACAGTGGTAGGCATCGATCCTGCCCGCCGGGCTCCGCTGGTCGCCACGGCCTTTCTCCCACAGCGGCCGCGGTGCGTACACCACTCGCTCGGAGCCGCAGCTGCGACAGCGGATCGTCAGATCCCGATGCCAGCGGTGCCCGCATGACTCACAGGTGACCTTGATCACATCGTCGCTGCGCTCGCCGTTGAGTTGATCTGTTTCACCACACGACGGGCACACCACGGCTTGCATCGGCGACGAGGGTAGGGGGCGTCGGTAATCGCAAGCAGTCACAATGTGTCGGTGCTGCGCGACCGGATAATCCAGGAGATTCGCTCCGACGGGCCGATCGGGTTCGATCGGTTCATGGAGGTTGCCCTCTACGACCCCCTGGCGGGCTACTTCTCGACGGGGAATCTCCGCTCGGAGAAAGGTGGGGATTTCCTCACCAGCCCCGAGGTCAGCCCTCTGTTCGGGGAGATCATCGCCCGTTTTGTTGCAGCCGAGCGAGACCGGCTCGGGGAGCCGTTCACGCTGGTCGAGGTGGGGGGTGGCAGCGGATCGTTGCTGCGTCCTCTGTTGGATTGTCTCGACGTTGCTCCTCGGGTGGTCGCCGTCGAGCGGTCGGCGGCGGCCCGGGTGTCGATCGGTGAGGTGGTGGCCGATGTCGAGATCGTGGACGAGATGGGCGCGGTGCGGGGTGTGGTCGTCGCCAACGAACTGTTGGACAACATGCCGGCGGCGTTGGTGGTGAGGCGCGCCTCCGGGTGGTCGGAGCGTCGGGTCGGGGAAGCCGCCGGCGGTCTGCAACTGGTGGAGGTGTCACCGCGGCCCGAAGTCGCTGGGTGGGCAGATCGATACGCCGGCCCGGTGCCCGAGGGAGGCCAGGTCGAGGTGCAACTGCTTGCTACGGAGTGGGTGCGAGATGCCGTAGGACGTCTAGAGGCCGGAGCCTTGCTCCTATTCGATTACGGCGAAATCGCTGAGAACCTGGAGCACCGTCGGCCTGAGGGGACGGTGCGCACTTATCGCGCTCATCATTTGGGTCCCGAGCCGTTGGCCGAGCCGGGGGCGACCGATATCACGATGGACGTCAACTTCTCTGCGCTGATGGCGGCTGTCGAGGGGTCCGGATGCGAGTTCGAATTGCTCCGCCAGGACGATTTCCTCGAACAGTGGGGGCTGGTGGATCGGCAGCGAGAGCTGCGTAGCAAGGAACTGGAGGCAGCCCGGGAAGGGGACTCGATGGAGCGTCTACGGCTGCGGAGTCGGGTGACCGAGGCCGAGACGCTGCTCCATCCGCGCGGGCTGGGGGATTTTCGGGTCTTGGTGGTCCGTCGCTAGAGCGCGAAAATCGTTTCTATCTCTGTGGGCCGTGTGATATTGCGGTCGGACTGGAACAGTTTCCGTCTCCCGGTAACCTCAAACCATGAAGAACAACTTCAAGACGCTCGTGTTGATGGCGACCCTCGGGGCTCTTTTTGTCGGCGTGGGTCAGCTGCTGGGTGGCACCAGTGGGGCGACCATCGCCCTGGTGATCGCCGGCGTCATGAACTTCGCCATGTACTTCTTCTCCCACAAGCTCGCTCTGAAGGGCGCCAAGGCAAAGCCTGTCGCCGAAAACGAACTACCCAACGTGTATTCGATAGTCGGTTCCCTGGCACATCGTGAAGGCATGCCGATGCCCAAGATCTACCTCATCGATTCGCCGCAGCCCAACGCCTTTGCCACGGGTCGCAATCCGAGCCATGCGGCGGTGGCAGTGACCACAGGGATCGTGGAGATGATGAGCCACGCCGAACTCGAGGGCGTGCTGGCTCACGAGCTGTCGCATGTGAAGAACCGCGACATTCTCATCTCCTCGATCGCCGCGACTGTGGCCGTTGCCCTCTCCTTCCTGGTACGGATCTCCTTCTGGACCGGGATGGGGCGAAATCGGCGCGACAACAGCGGTATCTCGGCCATCATCGGCATCTTGGCCCTGATCCTGGCCCCGCTGGCGGCGATGGTCATCCAGATGGCGATCAGTCGTTCCCGCGAGTATCAGGCTGATCGCAGTGGCGCCGATATCACAGGATCGCCGCTGGCACTGGCCCAGGCTTTGGCGAAGCTGGAGCAGGGGACTTCGAAGATTCCAATGCAGATAGACCCATCGACCGCCCAGCTGTTCATCGCCGATCCGCTCAAGGCGCTAGGGGGACGGGGCAGGGGCGGTAGGAGCGGCATGACTCGTATGTTCTCCACCCATCCCCCGATCGCAGAGCGCATCGAGCGTCTCCAGGACATGGCTCAGGGCGGATTGATCAGGTAGGCGACGATTAGAAGGACCCCGGGGTTACCGGGGCCCTTCCGTTTCGAGTTCGTGGCGCCGTTTAGGCGTCGGTGCTATCGGACTTGGCCATCTGCTCCAGGCTGAGCAGGTTGTAACCGAGGGCCACCAGACCAGGAATGCCGAACCACAAGGCGACAGACACCGCGGTGACTTCATCGACCAGGACCGTGACCAGCATCATGATGAAGATGATCAGCCCCGCGGCTCCGATGCCGAGGAGCACGCTGCTGCGCCAGGCCAGTCCGCCGTACACCACCAAACCTGTGATGGCGGCAAACAGGATCAGCCAGCCATCGTCGGTGCCAAACAGGCTCAAACCCTGAAGGCCCGCATACAACGAACCAAGGGCGAAAGCCGTGTTGCGTGGCTTGAACCAACCCTCGTTGGCGAACCAAACCCAGGCCAACCCGAGTGCGACTTGGAAGACGAACCCGAACCAAGCGACTTCTGGGGCGCTTCCGGTGATGACCACCCCCACCAACTGGTCTTGGGTGCTTTGCCACTCGTTGACCTGGATGAGCACCAGCAACGCGTTTAGTGCCTGTACGGCCGTAAAGAACAAGGCGAGTTGCGTGGGCACGGATTCGTGTCGCTGGTAGATCCACCACGCCGCCGCCGCCACCGGGACCACTACGAGGGCCGGGGTGAAGTCACCCGCATCGAGTTCGAGCAACAGCAGGTTTGTGGCGATTGCCCACAGGCCGAAGCCCGACGCCAACGTAAAGCCACCGGCACGCTTGACGGCACCCTCACCGTAGGTGGTGAGCTTGTGCCCGACCGCAAACAGCAGTGCAGCGCCGGCCAGCGTGACAAATCCGCCGGGAACGTTGTCTATGCCGCCGAACAGGAAATCGTCGGAGAGGGCAACCTCGATCATGAGGGCGATCGTGGCGATGAAGAGGGCCACCGATCCGAAGTAGCCGAGTATCTCGGCGAGCCGGAGCGAAGACGGGGTCCCATCGGGCTTCCCTGCCAATTCGGCCTGCTCGAACGAGATGAACCCGTTCTTTACTAGTCGCACTGTCATCTTGCCTCCTAGTGCTGGTGGGAGACAGGGTAAGCCGTTCACGGAATGGTGTGGCAGACCCGCTAACCTCACGCCGCCTCGGTGGGATGCCCGAGCGGCCAAAGGGAGCAGACTGTAAATCTGCCGGCTACGCCTTCGGAGGTTCAAATCCTCCTCCCACCACCAATCGAGACACTTGCTCATGGAGTGCTCAAGAAGCGTCGACACTGGTCGAGTCCTGTTCGGACTCGACCAGTACCTCCATCGAGCCTCGCCAGGCTCGGCGCCCCGTTCTCGGCTCAAATCCTCCTCCCACCACCAACAAGAACGGTCGGCCTCGATCCTCCTTGGAACGACGATGGGGCCGTCGGATGACGGCCCCATCGTTCGGTCATTGTTGCTTTAGCGAGCCAGCTGGCCCACTCGGATGGTCTGGAATCGCAACACCTGGGTGATGGTGCCGAGTCCAAAGGCGATGCCAAACAGGTACATCGCGACGCCAAAGCGGCGGAATCCTTCGAGCACTTCGCCCCAGCGGGCCACGCTCTCCAGTTCCCAGGTCCCAACGCCTGCTGCTGCCACAAAGTGGAGCACCACCGAGACGCCAATCGTCATCATTCCCATCATCATGAAGAGCATGAAGACCTTGGCGGTCACCGGCATCCGGAGCGTATGGACGTCGCCGCCAACAGACTCCTGGATCTCACCGCCGCCCTTGCGGAAGCGTCCCAGAATTCTGGCGATAGCGAACGAGATCGCCGCAAATACCCCCAGGAACCCGATGAACCCGAAGGCTGCTACGAGGTGCCCCAACCGGGCGGCGTCCTCGATGTCGACCGGTCCTGCTGCATCTGCAATCGTCGAGGCACGAACCCACGAAAGCACGAGTGCCACCGGGAAGGCCATGATCGCCATCGCGAACATCGGCGCCCAGAGACGGTTGCCCATGGTTTGCGGCCGGTTGTAGCCGGGACTGTCGTCCGTTACCTCGTAGTTGAATTCAGTATTGGTTGCCATGGTTGTTCCTCTCAGCTACTTGCCGGTCGTGATGATCTCGCGCACCCGGCTGAACTGGAATGCCAGGACGTTTCCGATCGTCACCAGGGCCAAAACGATGCCGGCCAAAAGCAGGCCGAGACCGAATTCGCGGAACGGACCGAGCCATGCCGACCAGGCAGCAAATGACTGCGGATTGGTGATGCTGGCGGCCGCGATGTACAAGACGAACTGCACCATCGAAACCATCAGGCCAGCGACCATGAAGCCGACGAACAGCTTTGCGGTTTTTGGCATCTTCAGCGTGCGCACGGCTAGACCGAGCGACTGCTGGAGGGTCCCGCCGCCCTCACGCAGTGCGGCCAGGATCGAGCCGAGCAGGAATGAAATGCCTGCCAGCAACATGCCTTCACCTAGGAACTGAACGCCCTGGGTCCAGGCTTGAGCTGCCTGCTGGGTGCCGTCTTCAACCTTGCCCGACCATACGAGCGAAAGCACGAAGCCCACGACTACCAGCATGTAGCCCATCGCCAGCATCGGGAACCACATGGTCCGAGCCATGCGATGGATCGGGAGCGGACCCGGTGCTTCGGCCGTCTCGGTGCACTCACCGAATTCGGTTTGGATGGTTCCGCGCGGTTCGGGGGCGCCGGCGTCTGGCTTCAGGTTGGCGCACGCCTCCTTGACGGCGGTTACCCGGAACCAGAGCCGAACGAGTATGCCCACCAGCACCAAACCGATGGCCAGCTTCAGCGTGCCAAATCCCAGCACTGTCAGTCCGAATGACCAGGCCGCCGTCGTCCCGGTGTCTGTGTCCGAGTTGGCGGCGGCAATGTTGGCGATGAGGGTCACCGCAGCAAGCATCAGGCCGACAAACGCGAGTACGAAGCCGATCGAACGGTGCTTCGATGACACTCGGTGATCGTCCCCTGACTTGGGACGGGTCAGCGCATCGAATCGTGTTGTCATCTCCTACCTCCTATTTGGGTCGAGATCACCTCGAACAACAGGAGGTCGTGGTTGCCCGATAGGAGAATGTCACCCACCTGACACAATCTGTCGCCCAGCCGACAAAGACTGAGTGCTCCCTAGACCTCGGCCGTGTTGGCCGCTGCCTGGGAGAGGAGGTCGTGATCGATCACCCTGACCACGCGATAGCCGGTTTCGACTGCGCCCAGCGTGCGCAACTGTGAGATCGATTCGTTTACCGCCTGGCGACTGGCGCCGATCAACCCTGCGATGTCGGCCTGAGAGAGGTGAACTTCATTGCGTTCGTCGACTTCATCGATCAGGAGTCCGGCAACCTGTTCGATTACCGCACGATGCATGAGGCCGACCACCCGACGCTGGGTTCGCTCCAGTTGGCTTAGCCCGGCGACCAACCATCTCAGGGCAATAACGGGTCGCTGGAGCAGGAGAGGAATCAGTCGATCGCGGTCGAGTTGGAGTGCGACCACAGCATCGACGGCCCGCGCCGACTGCACATACGGTTCGCCGCGGAACATGGCGATGTCGCCTATGACCGCACCCGATCCGGCTCTGCCCACGACCATCGGTGCTGATTTTTCGCCGCGGTACAACTCGACGGTTCCTTGCTCGATCACGTATGCGCTTACGGATGATTCGCCCTGACGGAACAGGTGAGTCCCGGGATACTTGGTCACGGTGCGCGCCACCTCGCCGATGGCCGCCAGATCCTCCGGTGCCAATAGGAGATAGTCGGTCCTGCCGAATGATCGGGCCAGCCAGGCAAAGTGTTGGCTGTCGAGCTTGGAGGGTTGTGCTGCCATATGAGGAAGAACCTTGTGGTGGCATGCTCTTGTTCCCCCGGTTTTGGCGGGGGGCCCGGCGGATGTGCCACCGTAGGGGGACTAATCTTCCGCCGCCGCCTCCTTAGCTCAGTGGTAGAGCACTTCCATGGTAAGGAAGGGGTCCCCGGTTCGAATCCGGGAGGAGGCTCAGACGGCGACGTGCCCAAAGACGCGTCGGCGTTTAGACCCGGGGGTTGCCCCGTGTCGGGGCGGCGTAGCTCAGAGGTAGAGCGCCCGGCTCATAATCGGGTAGTCGGTGGTTCGAGTCCACCCGCCGCTACGAGGTCACGAAGAGAACCAGAATCGAAAGCGTCAAGAAGGAGAGTCCCATGGGTAAGGAGAAGTTTGAGCGGTCGAAGCCTCATGTGAATGTGGGGACGATGGGTCATATTGATCATGGGAAGACGACGTTGACTGCTGCGATTACGAAGGTTTTGGCGGAGTCGGGGTCTGGGGCTACGGCGTTTACGGCGTTTGATGAGATTGATAAGGCTCCTGAGGAGCGTGAGCGTGGGATCACGATTGCGATTGCTCATGTGGAGTATGAGACGGAGAATCGTCATTACGCGCATGTGGATATGCCGGGGCATGCGGATTATGTGAAGAACATGATTACGGGTGCGGCGCAGATTGATGGGGCGATTTTGGTGGTGTCGGCGGCTGATGGTCCGATGCCGCAGACGCGTGAGCATGTGTTGTTGGCTCGTCAGGTGGGTGTTCCTTACATCGTGGTGTTTATGAATAAGACGGACATGGTTGATGATGAGGAGTTGTTGGATTTGGTGGAGTTGGAGGTTCGGGATCTGCTGACGGAGTATGAGTTCCCGGGTGATGATCTTCCGGTGATTCGTGGTTCGGCGTTGAAGGCGTTGGATGGCGATGCTGATGCTGCTGGTCAGATTGTGGAGTTGATGGCTGCGGTGGATTCGTATGTGCCGGAGCCGGAGCGTGATGTTGATAAGCCGTTCTTGATGCCGATTGAGGATGTGTTTTCGATTACGGGTCGGGGGACTGTGGTGACGGGCCGGGTTGATCGTGGTTTGTTGGAGGTGGGTACTGAGGTGGAGTTGGTTGGTATCCGCGAGACGCAGAAGACGGTTTGTACTGGTGTGGAGATGTTCCGCAAGTTGTTGGATGAGGCTCGTGCTGGTGACAATGTTGGGTTGTTGTTGCGGGGTACGGGTAAGGATGATGTGGAGCGGGGTCAGGTTGTTTGTATTCCGGGGTCGATTACTCCGCATACCAATTTTGATGCGCAGGTGTATGTGTTGACTAAGGAGGAGGGCGGGCGGCATAACCCGTTCTTTACTGGGTATCGGCCGCAGTTCTATTTCCGGACGACGGATGTGACTGGTGCTATTGAGTTGCCGTCGGGTACTGAGATGGTGATGCCTGGCGATAACACTGAGATGTTGGTGGAGTTGATTCATCCGATTGCGATGGATGAGGGGCTCCGGTTCGCTATTCGTGAGGGTGGGCGCACTGTCGGCGCCGGCCGCGTCACCAAAATCCACAAGTAACGAGGAGTCATCAGTCGTCAGTCGTCAGTCATCGGCCAGAGATGCGACAGACGACTCGAGACACTGAAGACAGAGACTGATTGAAGACTGAAGACTCAGGACTGAGGACTTAAGAAATGGCTTCTGACAAGCGACCGCCGCTCACGCTCGCCTGCGAGACGTGCAAGCGCCGCAACTACGTCACGACGAAAAACAAGACCAATACGCGCGATCGGCTGGAACTCAAGAAGTACTGCCGCTGGTGCCGCGACCATACGCCTCACAAAGAAACGCGCTGACCCAGCGGGGGGTCACGAGATGTCCGTCCTCGATGACCTGATCGGGACGAGCTACGGCCCGTTTCCACTGGCGGTGACCAGTGATCGCGTCGCGGGTTTTTCATCTGCGATTGGAGAAAGCGGTTTTGTTGGGTCGGTGTCTCCGATGTTCGCCAATGTCGCGCTGTTCGCCGCAGCCCCGGCGCTTCTTGAGGACGAGGTGGTGAATCCGTTTACCCGGTCGCTGATCCATTCCGAACAGTCGTTTTCCTGGTTGCGCCCGCTCGCTGTTGGCGAGGAGATCGAAGTCGTCGGCACGGTGCAAGCGGTTAGGGCGCGAGGACCGCTGCATCTGGTCACCTTCTCGCTTGAAGCTGGATCAGACCAAGGGCCGTGGCTTACCGGGTCATCCGTCTTCCTGATGTCCGACCAAGCAGCTGCGACCGCGGCCGAGACCAGCGAACCCGATGCCGACGATCGTCCTCCAAGTGACGCCGATAACGGGCCGCTGCAGCTACCTGCAGAAGGTGAGCAGCTCGTCGATCTTCGCTGCGGTGCGTCGAGATCTGATCTCATGCGGTATGCGGCCGCATCCGAAGATTGGAATCCGATCCACCTCGATCACGATGCAGCGCGAGCGGCCGGCCTCGGCGGAGTGATTGTCCACGGGCTGCTCATGGCCGCGTGGATGGGCCGACTGGCGGGAAGATATGGCGTCCTCGAGTCGATGCGGCTTCGGTTTCGCAACCCACTTCGTCCAGCTGTTGCGGCGCGGGTGACTGGTGTGGTGCGTGGAATCGCCGCCGATGCGGCAGAACTCGACTTGGCGCTCATGGCAGACGATCAGCGGCTCGTCACCGCCAGCGCATCGGTAACTCCGTGACCTCCCGCAGGGTCCAAACGGACGAGCAAGAGCTCATCGCCAAGGCGAGGGAAGGAGACCCAGACGCCTTCGGCGAGTTGGTGTGGAGGTATAGAGACACGGTGTACACGCTTGCGGTTCGCCTCGTTGGACCTGACCTCGCCGCTGATGTGGCGCAGGAAGCCCTCATCCGGGCGTGGCGGGCCATGCCCAGATTCCGCGGCGAGGCTGCGTTGGGGACTTGGCTCCACCGGATCACCGTTAACACGGCTTGGACGATGCGCAGACGTGCCGCCCGTCACGACACCCAGCAACTCGACGACTCGGTTTATGACGAGGCGATTGACCACGCCACCAGCCCGGAAAAGGCGGGCGAGATGATCGAACTGCGGGCCGGATTGCGCGCAGCCATCGAGCAATTGAGTCCGGGTCAGCGTGCCGTTCTGGTTCTGCGCGATGTCTACGGCTGGTCTCATGCCAAAGTGTCTCGCGAG
>Ga0255049_10002195_pt1 | contig 10399 bp, 7 predicted proteins | sample JV7_2_3_MG_FD_183615 | JGI IMG/M metagenome (GOLD analysis project Ga0255049, IMG submission 183615) | Seawater microbial communities from Jervis Inlet, British Columbia, Canada - JV7_2_3 | ecosystem: Environmental > Aquatic > Marine > Inlet | place: Canada: British Columbia | collected 2016-10-06
GGATCGCCCTGGGATAAGACCAGCGCCGTCATCGGCCGAAGCTTTCGAATGCGCGGCCCCGATCAGAGCGTCTACACGATGGCTGCCACAGCGGTCATGCGCCTCATCGAGCGCTACGACATCGACCCTCGGCGCGTCGGCTTCCTCGGCTTAGGCACAGAATCCAGTACCGACAACTCCGCGGGCGCCGTCATTATTAAAGGCATGCTTGACGAGGCACTGCGCGCGCGTGGCCTCCCGCCAATCAATCGCAACTGTGAAGTACCTGAACTGAAGCACGCCTGTCTCGGCGGCATTTATGCCATGAAACAGGGGTTGCGTTATCTCGCTCTGGAAGAAGAGGATCGCTGCGCTATCGTCATCAGCGCGGATATCGCCGAGTATGCCAGGGGCAGTTCCGGCGAGCCGACGCAAGGAGCCGGCGCGGTCGCGATGTTGCTGGAAACCGATCCGAGCCTGCTGCAGGTTCAGCTAAAGGATATCGGCAGCGCGTCCGCCTACCGCGCCGTCGACTTCAGAAAACCCGTAATGCGCAACCTCATTCGCGGCAATCTGAACTGCCATTTCCAGGACCTGCCCGTATTCAACGGAAAATATTCAACGACGTGCTATCTCGACGAGACGCTGCACGCGCTCTACGAAATGTTACGTCGTCTTGACGCAGAGCCCGCCGATTACTACCGCAGCCTTGCCGCTGCATTTATGCATCGGCCCTATCACCGCATGCCGATGACGTCCTTCGCGATGAGCTATCTCTTTGGCCTCGCCCGCAATGGCGCTACCGGCCTGGCGGAACTCGAAACTTATTGCCGCGATGCCGAATTGGACGTCGATGCGGTGTTGGCTGAAATGCGATCGACTCCGGATATTCTGCAATTAGTTCGCGACGGAGATATCGACTCCGACGTCTATCCGTTAAGCGTCCAGCTGCTCAAGAAATTCCGTACGAGCGAAGTCTTCAACGAGCAACTCGCCGCCAAGATGTCGCTGGGTGCGGAGCCGATGAAAGACCTTGGCAACGTGTATTGCGCCGCTTTACCCGCATGGATCGCCGCTGGACTCGAAGAAGCGGCGGCCGAAGGCCGCGAGTTGACCGGCGGAAAGATTCTTGCAGTCGGGTACGGAAGCGGCGACGCCGCCGAGGCGATTCCGATGAAACTGGCGGACAACTGGCAGGAAGCCGCGGCTAAGATCGGCTTCATGGCTGCGCTCGAGCCTCACCAGAATCTGACGCAAGCGCAGTATGAGAGTCTTCACGATACCGGTGACGCTGCCGGCCTGACCGGCCCCGAAGACGGATTCCTGATCGAATCCGTCGGCTCGAGTTCGAATCCCAACTTCAGCGACGAGGGAATCGAGTATTACCGCTTCCTGCGCTAGTACGTACCAATCGAAAGGTGTGGGAGCGGCCACCTGGCCGCGATTCGGCGTTCCTTCATATGGCGGTCGCAATAGTCCATGGCTCGCTGCGCCTTACCCACCACGCTCTTATCCGGCGTTACTGCCAGCGGCTGCGTTCGCCATGAACTATCACACCCGCCGGTCATGGGCACCGCGGCGGTTACAGCGCGGAAATCTGTTGTTCCAGAACCTCGATCAGGTCCGCAATCGACCCGTCACTCAAGACCCGCTGATATTCGGCCCGTTTCAGCGCCAAATCGCTTACGCCGTCGGCAACGACATTGATAATTCGCCAGCCGCCATTATTCTCATGGAGGATGTACTCGAGCGGAATATCCGTCCCTTCCGCGCGCTTGATACTCGCGCTTACTTCAGCGCGGCCCGAAGCGAGCACACGCGATTCATGAATACTTAACGAGTCCGCCGACAGAGCGCCGAACCGGCTCGCATACGTCATCACACTCAATCGTCGGAAGCTTTCCACGAACGCCGCGCCTTCGTCGTCGCTCAGATTCGCCCAATGACGCCTGATCGTGAACTCGGCAATGTATTGCAGATCGTGGGTGGCAACGATCAGCGGCCGCAGATCCTCAGCCTGTTGCGCTACATCACCGGCATTCTGCGCGAACGACAGGTTGATCAGGCCTTCATGAAGCGCCTCGATACACATCATCGGTGTGCCGTAGACGGCGCTCGGCTCCAGAGCCTGCCCGAGCACACTCGCCCACGGCAGCGTCGTTAGCAATGCGCCAATAAAAGATCCCGTCAGATTTATCCTCGGTCTGGTCATCCTGTTTCTTCGCCGCTGATCGCGGCCAGGCGGCCGCTGCTACAACAACTAGGAGGGGCCGGTCGAGCGAATTTTGATTTCATCTAGCGGGACCGCGACACCCGGCACTTTTCCGTCATGCAGTATGGGCAACTCTGGCGCCATCTCACCATCCAGGCGCGGCCCGAAAAGAAACACACTGAGTGCCTTCATCGGATTGGCGAGAGTATGGTCGACGGCCGTCCCTTCATAACCGCAATGCACCATGCAATCGTCGCATTTGGGATTCCGGCCCGTACCATAGTTCTCCCAGTTCGTAGTCTCCATCAAGCCCTGAAAGGTCTCGGCATAACCATCGTCGACCAGCAGATAACACGGCTTTTGCCAACCGAAGACATTGTAGGTCGGGTTGCTCCACGGCGTGCATTGATAGCTCTGGTTTCCGGCCAGGAAGTCCATGAACATGCTGGACTGATTGAAGCGCCACTTGCTGCCGCGCGCCCGGCCGACCTTGAAGACGTTACGAAACAGCTGTTTGGTCTGGCGACGACCCAGAAATACATCCTGTCTGGGGGCATGTTGATAGCTATATCCCGGCGAGACCGTCACGCCCTCAAGACCCAGACTCATGGCGAAATCAAAAAAATCGGCCACGTCGGCGGCGTCCTCACCGTTGAACAACGTGCAGTTCGCCGTCACGCGAAATCCCCGGCTACGCGCCAATCGAATTGCCGAGACGGCTTTCTCGAACACGCCTTCCCTGCAGACGGACTCATCATGCCGGTCCCGATTACCATCGAGATGCACGGACCAGGTGAAATAGGGTGACGGCTCATATTCGTCGATCTTCTGCTCGAGCAGCAGCGCGTTAGTGCACAGGTAGACGAATTTCTTACGCGCAATGATGCCGCGGACGATTTTGGGCATCCCCTTGTGGATCAGCGGCTCACCGCCCGGGATAGACACGACGGGGGCACCGCACTCGTCTACGGCTTTGAGCGCATCCTCAACGCTCACCCGCTTCTTCAATATGTCTGCGGGATAATCGATCTTGCCACACCCCGCACAGGTCAGATTGCACTGAAACAGAGGCTCCAGCATTAACACGAGTGGGTAACGTTTGACGCCTCGGAGTTTCTGCTCGAGGACATAACGTCCGACGCGGTAAGTCTGGACTAACGGGATGCTCATGCGCTCTGCAGTATGGCGTCGAGGTGGCTGTTTGCTATCTGCGCCCACTCCATCTTTAGCCACGGCGTAAAACTTTCCGGGGATGAGGCCATCTCCGACTCCAATGAGGCGATGTCGATATACCGCCACTCGGCAATCTCGGTTTCGTTAACGTCCACTTCGCCGTCGTAGCGCCCGGAATACACCCAACAATACTCGTGTTCGGCACCGACTACGCCGTACTGCGCGTGATACTTGAATTTGTAAAGATAATTCAATGGGCACTCGATACCGAGTTCCTGAACGAGACGGCGAGAAACCGCTTCCTCCATCGACTCCCCGACTCTCGGATGCGAGCAGCAGGTGTTGGACCAGTAATCCGGCCAGAGCGGTTTCTCCGCACTTCGTCGCTGTAGCAGAAGCTCATGTTTGTTGTTGAAGATAAAAATGGAGAACGCTCGATGCAGGATGCCGTTACCCGCATGACAGTCGCTCTTGGCGCTCTGCCCGATCTCGCGATCCAGCTCATCCACGAGAATGAGTTCCTCGCCGGAATCGGAGACGACTTCGTTACGCGCCATCGAGATCAGCCCCGAGCGCGACTGGGATCGCCTGAAATCCGGCCGCGCGAATCGCGTTGACGACAGCATCGGAATTGCCGTCGCACAGCGCAATGATAGAACCACCACCACCGCCGCCGGTAAGCTTCGCGCCGAGCGCGCCGTGCTCCCTGGCGATATCGACGAGCTGCTCCAACTCCGGCGTCGAAACCTGCAGTGCGTTGAGCATGCCATGACAAACGTTCATCAGTTCGCCGAGCGTCGTCAGGTCCTCATCCTGAATGGCTTGCACGCCTCGCAGCACAAGGGCGTCAATCTGATCGAAGATTCGTTCGTATAACTTTCTGTCCTGTTGCCACGCCGCATTAACCCGGCCCACGGTCTTTGCCGTTAGTCCCTCGTATCCGGTCATGCCCACAACCATCGGGATGGGCGTCTTGATATTCAGCGGCTCGACTAACGGCGGATTGCCGCTCCTGAACACCAGCGGTTTGCCGTAGCAGGCCAGGGTGTTGTCGATGCCGCTGGGATTTCCGTGTGCGAGTTTTTCCGCTTCGAATGCCAGACGATTGACTTCCTCGTCCGATAGCCCGAGCCGATAGTGCTGGTCCAGCGCCCTGACGATGGCTACCGCCATCGCCGCGGAACCGCCCAATCCCATGCTGCGTGGCACGTCCGGGAATACCTCTATCCGCATCGCTCGGCCGCTCAGGCCGAGTTCATCCAGCATGACGCCAGCCGGACGTTCGAAGGAGTGTCGTTCGCTCGGGTTTTCGGCGAGTTGAAACTCGACTCCCCAGCGCGGAATCAACAAATGAATACCTTCGTCGCAGTCCTCTACCAGCGCTTTGATCGTCATCGGCACCGGCGCTGCGATCGCATGTCGCCCGTAAACCACGGCGTGTTCACCGAGAATGACGACCTTGCCATAGCCCACACCAAACGCCGCATCCTTCATCGTACTAAGTCGTGCGGACTCGTGCGTTCCCTGAGCCGGGTCCGTCAGCTCCGCAACAATCTCCTGCGCTTTCCATACCTTGATTTCACCGCTCAGGATCAGGCGATCGAGCACCTCGTCGAAGATTTCCTGTGGCGCACCGGCGGCCGTGACCACACCGCGCGCGTGTAACGTCATATGGCCCTTCTGTATGCCTTCGGTCGCGAGCGCCCGAATGGCTGCAAAGTTCTGCGCCAGACCAGCCGCGCCCATCACCTGTGCAAGTTCGGTCGCCGATTCCACACCAAGCAGACGCAGATTTAAGGAAGCCGTAGGATTCGAGTCCACAGCGGCGCCGACGGTGCCGACTTTGATCGGCATCTCCAGGCTACCGCAGAGATTTCCCTCCTCGTCAGCCCACCACTTCGTCAAAGACGTATAGCGGCCGCTGCGGGCCGCGAAGGCATGGGCGCCCGCCTCGATGGCCCGCCAGTCGTTGCCGGTCGCGATCGCGACAGGATCGATTCCGTTCATGATCCCCTTGTTGTGCGTTGCCGCACGGTACGGGTCCACGGCAGCAAACTCTCCAGCCATGATGATGCCGTCGCGCGCCTCTTCGCCGCTGTAGCCGCGGCCAACCAGCGCGTCGACCGAAATTTTGCAGCGCGCCTGCACAAGCGCGCGATCGGTCAGATTGGACAAGATGCGCAAGAACACCTCGCCTCCGGTTATTGATTCGATCAACGGCGCAACACTTTCACACATTCCGTTCACGAGATTCGCGCCCATTGCGTCGCGAGTATCGACGAGCAAGTGAACGACGAGCATCGGGTTGCCACTGGAAGGAAGCGGGTGGACGAATAGCTCGATATCCTGCGCGCCGCCACCACGAGCTACCATGTTCGGGTGCAGGCTGTTGGCGAGACTGACGATTTCCTGGCGGCGTTCTCTTAGCGCCTGTTTCGCGGCCTCGAGATCCGGAACACTCACGACCTGAATCTGGCCGATCAATATTGGATCCGTCGCTTCGGTCTCGAAGCCGCCACAGCGGCTGACCAACTTCGATGCTGAGCTCAGTGCCGCGACGACCGACGGCTCTTCAACAGCCATCGGAACGATGTATTGCTTGTCGTTGACGCGGAGGTTCATGCCCAGGCCGAGCGGCAAGCCCATCACGCCGACGACGTTCTCGATCATCTTGTCGGCGGCGTCGAGATCGAGCGTGTGCTTACCCGTCGCCAGCGCTCGGAAATCGCTGCCGGTCAGCAGCCCGCGTTCGTGAACGACTCGGACGCGCTCTTCGACGCTGAGTCTGTAGAACTCCGGGATTCTCGAACGATCGTCAGTCAATCTTGCTGCTCCTCAAGCCTTAATCCGATCGTGTCCACTTGGAACTCCACGGCGCTGTATTTTTCTCCGGCCGCTTCCTTGAAAGTGGCTAACGCTTCCGGGTCCGCCGAGAACGCGACCCCTAGATCTCCACCGCCTGCACCACTCACCTTGTACGCCACACCAAACCGCTTGGCGTGCCGGGCGATCTCGCGGTGCTCGGCCGTCACGATCTCCGCACCCATACTCCGACCCAGATCGTCCAAGCGCTCCCCGTACGCCGCAACCGCCGCCAGAAATTCTTCCGCATCATCCTCGCGAGCCGCCTCGCAGCCGTCCGCCGAGATCCGCTCGAGAGCCTGCAGTTGCCTGGCGGCCGCGGCCGGCTCCGCTACTCGCCAGTCGTCGAACATAGACACGAAATCGGTAGTGGCAGCCGAGCGGCCGGTGAATACAGTCGTAAATTTTACACTGTTCGGCAGCTGGACTGAACCGACGACCGGACCCGACTCAGGGCTGAGGCGATAGGTAATCGCGCCGCCATGCAGACTTGCGGCGACGTCCAGGCCGCTTCCGGAGCCGCCCTGAAATACCCGATGCAGACGGATCAACCGCTCGAGCCCAGCCGCGTCAGGCGCGATGCAGTCCCGTCCGGCGTAGGCGGACCAGGCGGCGACCCAGGCCGTAAGTACCGCCGCGCTCGAACCGATCCCGAGCTTGGTCTCGCCGTCGAAGAAGTCGCTGGAATCGATGTCGGCGCGCCAGGCAAGCGGGCCGCCGGCCTCAAGTGCGTTCGTCACGAGATCGACGAGTGCCACACCGCTGGTTGCCCCGACCGGGAAGCTCGTCTCTCGCGACTCCGGCGCGCGGGTGCGCAGCTGGCAGCGCTGATCCTCGCTCGGGCCGAGGTCCGCCTGGCAGCGGCGATCGACGGCGAGTACAAGCGCCGGCGCCCCCGCCAGAACCGCATACTCGCCCAGCACGACGAGCTTGCCGGGCGCTGTCGCGCGGACTTTCACCGCCTAGAGAATCTCGACACCAGGGCCGAGGCCGCTGACGATGACGTCGATGACGCCCGGCACATCGCGAAGCGCAGTGACGACCGTGTCCCGAGCGCCCGGTGCGCAGACTGCTTTCAGCTGGGGGCCGGCATCAATCGTAAAAAATACCGGCAGACCGCCTGCGCGTAGCGCCGCGATCGCCTGCATGCATCCCACCGTGGCGGGATTCCAATAGATCAAAGGCGGGCGGTTAGCCATCGCTGCGGCATGCATTTTCAGGCAGCTGTGTTCGGCGATCTCAGCCAACGCATCGAAGTCGTAGGCGAGGATCGCGTCGCGACCCGCGCGAAGATCGCTCTCGCTGGTCGCGACCCATGCCGGATAATAGGGGGATGTCGATGCGGAGCGCTCCATCCCATCTCTAGACCCAACTTTTTTCTCCCCGCGGCCGGTAATTGCGATGATCACCTCGAGCGGCCAGGCGTCGGCGGCGAGCAGCGGTTCCGCGAAGCTGTCACGGCCATCGGCCGCGCTACCAGCGTGCATCTCCACGTAGCCGCCGAAGATCGACCGCGCCGCTGATCCCGAACCCTGCCGCGCGACGATGCTGAGCTCACGAGGGGAGAGATCGAGTTGCAGCGCATGGGCAGCCGCGGCTGTTAGTGCGGCGAAACCGGAAGCCGACGAGGCCAGACCGGCACCGGTCGGAAAATTATTGTCGCTGGTGACTCGCGCGCAGGTATCGACGCCGGCGCGCTCCCGCAAAAGATCGAGGGACCGCGATACGCGCTCGAGTTGTTCGGGCCGGCTGCTGCCATCCAACAGCAACGTATCGTTCGTGAGGGTCGCGTCAAATTCTACTTCCGTATCGGACCATAGGCGATCCAGGGTAATCGAGATAGAGCCCACGGCCGGAATATTCAACGCCGAATCCGCTTTTCCCCAGTATTTAACGAGCGCGATATTGGCTCTGGCCCGAACTTGTGACTTCATCAGGCAAGATTACAGGATGCCGCAAGACTAAAGGTAATCGTGCTCACGAAACCACTCGATTGCCGCCGCGATCGCTTCTTCCGGCGGGCGGGCCCGATAGCCGAGCTCACGGCTCGCCTTCGCGCTTGAGAAATACATATGCTTGGCGGCCATCCGCACGCCATCGAGACTCACGCGTGGGGTCGTGCCCCTCAATCCGGCCCAACCCTCGGAGATGTGTGCGATCGACCGGGCGAACCAGTGAGGCAGGCGTACAACGGGGGCGGACCGCCCCGTCTGCGCTGCGACGAGAGTTAAGATTTCCCGCAGGCTCAGGTCCGTGCCACCCAGTATGTAGCGCTGCCCGGGCGTTCCCGACTTCAAGGCCAGCACATGTCCGGCGGCAACATCGTCGACGTGCACGACGTTGAGTCCGGTATCGACATACGCAGGCGTGCGCCCGGCAGCGGCATCGAGAATGATCCGCCCGGTAGGCGTCGGCTTGACGTCTCCAGGCCCGACGGGCGTGGACGGGTTAACCGTCACTAGAGCCAGCCCGAGTTCCCGCGCGCGCGCGCCGACGGCCGCCTCGGCCAGGTACTTCGAACGTTTGTAATGGCCGATCATGTCGTCGACGGAAACCGGTGTCTCCTCGTCGGCGGGGGAGCCATCGGAGTTCACTCCAAGCGTCGCGACACTCGACGTGTAGACGACCTTTTCTACACCCGCGGCCGCGGCGGCTTCGATCACGTTGACGGAGCCGTCAACATTTGTCGCATACATCGACTCAGGGTCGGGCACCCAGAGTCGATAGTCGGCTGCCACATGAAAAGTAAATCGACAGCCCGACATGGCGCTAGTCAGCGTGTCCGTGAGCGTTATATCGCCGTCGACTGACTCTACCTTGAGAGCATCCAGGTTGATTCGATCGCTTCCCGGCCGAACGAGGGCTCGCACGCGCTCCCCGGACGATGATAGAGCTCGCACAACGGCCGCGCCGACGAAACCCGTCGCCCCGGTGACGAGAATGGTCATGCGCGCGCTCGCAGCGAGAGCAACGCCGGTAGCAGAATCAGCGTCGCGACCATCGTGACAATCATCCCTAAGGTCAATAGCTGACCCATACTGGCCATACCAAGGTGCGAAGCGAAGGCGAGATTGCCGAAGCTCGCGATCGTCGTCAGGCCGCTTGCGAGTACGGCACGGGACGTACTCGTGTTGATCATGTCGCCGTCGGCGGGTGGCTCGGTCCGCATCCGGTGCACGATGTGAATACCATTGTCCACACCGACGCCCAGCAACAGAGGCAACGCAATGATATTGGCGAAGTTAAACTGCATACCCAATACAACCGTTAAGGCCGCTGTCACCCCGGCCGCGAGAATAACGGGAATGATCACCAGTACCGACTCCATGAACCGCCGCAGGAATAACCAAAGAATGACGCTTACCATGAACAGTGCATAGCTGAAGGCCAACTGAAACGCGCGGACGACGGTCCGGCCCCCTTCCTGGTGTACGACCGGTAGCCCGGTTGCCGTGCTGACTGTCGCTCGAACCGTCTCGACAAACTGGCGGGCGACCTCGCTGTCGCTCATATCTCCGGAGGCCGCGATCTCGATCAGCTCCGCCCCATCGGTGGCAACCCAACGCGATGCCAACTCCTCGGGCAGAGCTTCACGGCCGAATTCTCCCGCCGTGAGCCCGACAGCCAGTCTCTGCAACTGTCGCGGCAAGGTCGCCAGCAACCCGGACTCCAGCCCAAGCAATACCCGCCGCTGTTCGTCGGCTGGTTGAGCTGCCAAGTCGGCGAGAAACCGTTGCAGGGAGCCGGCGAGCTCGGTCGTGGCCGGCGACGGCGGAGAACTCTCCGCCACACGCGTGCTCAGTTCCTCCAGTGCGGTTCGAAATTCGGCCGGGTCGAGCGTTTGGCGATCGAGTTCGGCAAAGCCCGGCCCGAGAAGGAGTTCGATGTCCTCAAGCAGCAGAAGCTTGGCCTGTTGATCGACCGGCACCATCGCATCCAGGCTACTGGCGCCGCTCACGGTCGGCAGCGCCTCGAGCGCAGTGATCCATTCACCCGCAATCGTGGGATTCGGGGCGACAGCGACCAGTTGCAACGGCAGGGCTTCGCCGTCCGCTGCAAGCTCCTGTAGCGTCAGCACCGATTCCGAGTTCGGATCGCGTAGATTGACCGGATTCCGATCGAAGCTCGCACGCGGCAACAGGATCGCCGCTCCGATCGCCACGACCAGGCTTA
>Ga0255049_10002198_pt1 | contig 10391 bp, 6 predicted proteins | sample JV7_2_3_MG_FD_183615 | JGI IMG/M metagenome (GOLD analysis project Ga0255049, IMG submission 183615) | Seawater microbial communities from Jervis Inlet, British Columbia, Canada - JV7_2_3 | ecosystem: Environmental > Aquatic > Marine > Inlet | place: Canada: British Columbia | collected 2016-10-06
AGCTGTCCGTAAGCTGAGGAGCTTCCGCTTTCTGGGCGCCGGGTGTGCTGCTGGGATACGTGCCTGCGCGCAAGGGGCAGCGCACGCAGGTTGATCCGTGAATGGGTCACGCGTAGGGTAGGGCCTGAGCGGGAGACGAGATGGATTCGACATCATCGCGTGAGGGACGGTTCGTGGTTGCGCGGATCGGTGCCTTCGCCGTTGCGATCGTTCTGCTCTTCGCCGGCATTGCCGGAGTCGTCCTGTATCAGCTGAATCGCATCTACGAGCAGACGGAGGAGCTTACCGAGACGGAAATTCCGCTCACCAGAATCGTGACGGGGGCACGTCAGCGACAGCTCGCTCAGCACGTTGCCTTGGAGAAGATCCTGAGACTCCAGGTGGCAGGCGGCGAAAGCCAGCGGGAGCTGCTCGGGGAAGCCGTCACCTCTTTCCGGAAGCAGGGAGATGAGCTAGACCGGGACCTCGAGCGAGGGATCGAGGTTGTCGGGGCGGCAGGAGCGATATCGAAAGACGCGGTAGACGAATATCGCAACGTAGACGAGCTGCTGCTCGGGCTCCAGCGTGAGCACCGGGAGTTCGAAGCCCAGGCCGAGAGGCTGCTCGGCCTGATTCAGGCGCGTGAAGATGCCGATATCAGCGCTCTCCTCGAAGTGGTCGAGCGGGAAGCGCAGGACGTCGACCGTTATGCGGAGCGCCTTCTCCTGGAGCTCGGAAGCTTCATGGAGGAGACGGCATGGCGGGTGGAATTACACGGCCGCAACGCCATTGGGACCATTAGCCTGGTGGCCGCGATGGGTGCGTTCGTGGCCATTATCTTCGGCGCCTATGTACTCTTCTCGACCTTCTCCCACATGGAGAAGCGTAAGCAGATGGAGGCAGCGCTGCAGGCGAGTGAGGCCCGGCACCAGGCGAATCTCTCGACTCTGCAGGCTCTGGCTGCGGAGCTGGCGACCCTGGCCAGCGAGGTCGAGATCCAGCGCCATGTGGAGCGGCAATTGACGGCCGCTCTCGGTTTGGAGTGGGCGCAGGTCAGTCTCGATCCGGATCGCGAACGGGAAGGCGTTATGTGTGAGCCCGTAGCCTTTCGCGGGGAGCGGCTTGGAACAATCGCCTGTGGATCGAAGAGCACGGGGGCGGTTTTTTCGACGGAGGAGCGCCAGCTCGTGAGAAGTGTTGCCGAGCAGGCCGCGGTCGCGCTTCACAACGCGAAAACAATCCAAGCGCTGCAGAAGGCGAACGAGTCTCTGTTGCGCAACGCACGGCTCGTTGCCGTGGGGGAGTTCGCTGGGGCCGTCGCACACGGGATTCGCAATCCGCTGGCTGGGATCCGAGCGTCCGCCCAGATGGCCCACAAGAAATCCCAGGCGGGCCCTTTGGCGGATACGCTGGAGACGGTGATGGCTGAGGCGGATCGGCTCGATCATCGGATTCGCAGCCTGCTCGATTTCTCACGACCTTACGATCTCTCCCTGCGCGGGACGGACCTGCGCGAGCTGCTGGGCTCCGTCTCTAACACGATCGCGCGCCTGCCGGAAAGCGCCGGGATAAAGATCATTTCCGATCTCACGAAGGACCCCCTGGAGTGGGACATCGATCCGGACTATCTCGAGGAAGCGCTTCTCGAACTCGCGGTCAACGCGCTTCATGCCATGCCGAGGGGAGGGGAGCTGCGGCTACGTCTGGAACGGTTCGGGAACACAGCATCGATCCATGTGGAAGACACAGGCTCCGGTATCCCCGCAGGCGTACGGGATCGCGTGTTCGACCTTTTCTTCACGACCCGGCCCGAGGGCACGGGCATGGGTCTCGCCACCGTAAAGAAGATCATCGAGGCCCATAACGGCATGCTCGAGGTGCTACGCACGGGACCCGAGGGGACCGCGTTCCGCATCGTTCTCTCGTAAGGATAGTTTCGTCAGCTGAGGCCGAACTTCTCCAGTCGATACCGAAAGGCGTAGCGTGTGAGCCCGAGAAGGGCTGCGGCGCGAGTCCGATTCCCCGCCGTCCTCTCGAGAGCCTGACTCAGCAGCTCTCGCTCGAGAGCCTGCAGGTCGACACCTCCCTCGGGCAGTGTGAAATGAAACGCGGGAACCTCATCGGCTACATCCATCAGGGCCGAGAAGGTTCTCGCGGATAGCTCCTCGGAGCGTTCGACGAGTGCAGCTCGCTCGATCACGTTACGGAGCTCGCGGACGTTGCCCGGCCATGCATAGCGTCCCAGGAGATGCTCGGCTTCAGTAGATAGGCGCAGGGGTTGCCCATGATACTGGATGCCGAGCTCCGAGCAGAAGTACCGTGCGAGGAGTCGCAGGTCTTCCGGGCGTTCACGCAGCGGTGGTACTTCAATCTCGAGCACACGCAGGCGATGGAGCAGATCGAGTCGGAACTCGCCGGCGGCCGCAGCGGCATCGAGATCACGATTGGTCGCGGCCATCACGTGCACGTCCACAGCGCGCTCCGTTGTGGCGCCGATTCGTCGAACACGCTTCTCGTCGATCACCTTTAGAAGCTTTGCCTGTGTCTCGGGATTCAGCTCCCCGATCTCGTCGAAGAACAGCGTGCCCCCCTCCGCGGCCTCGAAGAGGCCGGGGCGCGAGGAACGAGCGTCGGTAAAGGAGCCGCGCTCATGTCCGAAGAGCTCCGCTTCCATCAGGGTTGCTGGCATCGCGGGGCAGTTGAACTCGATGAAGGGTCCGCTTCCTAGGGTCTCATGAACCGCGCGCGCCAGGACTCCCTTGCCGGTGCCCGTCTCGCCCCTGAATAGAATCGTGGGGCGCTTTCCGGGCGGCAGGTTCGCATCGCGCAGTCGCTCCGCATACGTGAACACTTCGAGAAGTCGTTTATCGCTGCCGATGATACCTGGCCGCTGCTCACGACCACGTAGGTAATCGAGCTCGCGATCCCGCCGCTGCTGAGTGAGGATGCGCTCGACCAGCAGACCCACTTCATCCAGATCGAGGGGTTTCTGCAGATAGTCCGCGGCACCGTCGCGCATCGCCTTCACGGCGTCGCGCACGGTGCCGTGCCCGGTCATCAGCACCACCCGTAGCTCGGGATCGATTGAATGCAGCTCGCGCAGGACCTCGAGCCCCGAGCCGTCGGGGAGGCAGAGATCCAGGAGCACCAGGTCGAGAGGGTTGTTGAGGGTCGTCTCGATGGCTTCGGTCCCCGTTAGGACGGTCCGCACCTGGTGCCCCTCGCCCTCGAGAGAGCGGGCGAGCTGCTGGGCCAGGAGCCGCTCATCGTCCACGATAAGGATCGTTGCCATGGGCTCGGATTCTACCCTCTTTTTCGATTTTTTGTGCGATTTCGCCCGCTAAGCGTGGGATATCGCACAGGAGCCGGCCATCTGAGGCCGTAAAATGCTGCATAATCCACGCAAGGCGCGGTACGCTTCTTGCGATCGCTCTGCCTGCTTGCAAGAGGAGGGCCCACTGTGGCTGGTGATTCACGTGGAAGTTCGGGGCCTACGCGCCGGATACTGCTGGTGGAGGACGACGCAAGGCTGTGCAAGGTGCTGGCCGCGTTCCTCGAGGAGAGCGGGCTGGGGGTGACCTGCGCGGGAAGCCTGGCTGAGGGGCGAGCGCAGCTGGAGCGGCGGAGCTTCGACGCGTTCGTGCTCGATGTTGGGCTACCGGACGGCAGTGGTCTGGCGCTGCTGGAGAGTGTGGAGCCCGAACGGGTGCTCGTTATCAGCGCGAACCCGTACCGTTCCGGGTATGCCGAGTTCGGTGTGCGCCATTTCCTGGAGAAGCCACTGGATCTCGACGATCTGGCCACGGGTGTAGAGCGCCTGTTTGCGGAGTCCGGGAGTGGCGATGGGAAGGTCCGGGTCGGGCACGCGCCCCCTCGACCCCGGCGGCCGAAGATCGCGCTCTACTCACACGATACGATGGGGCTCGGTCATCTGCGACGGAACCTTCTGGTTGCCCAGGCACTCGCCGCTCCTCCTCTAGAGGCCGACGTACTCACAATCGCCGGTGTGCATGAGGCCCAGTGGTTCACGACGCCCCCGCGCGTCGATTGCCTGACTCTGCCGGCGCTCCAGAAGAATGTCGACGGGACGTATTGGTCCCGTCGGCTGGGTGTCTCTCTCTCGAAGCTGATTAGTCTTCGCGCCACCGTGATTCGCACCGCCCTCGAAGAGTACGATCCGTCCGTGCTCATCGTCGATAACGTTCCGCGGGGAGCCGTGCGCGAGCTCGAGCCGGCGCTACAGATGCTCCGCTCGAGGGGTCGCACCCGCTGCGTACTCGGGCTCCGGGACATCGCAGACGATCCGGATGCGGTACACCGCGAGTGGGTTCTGGCGATGAACGACGACGTCATACGTAGGTATTATGATCAGATCTGGGTGTACGGAGACGCGGCAATCTACGATCGTGTACGCGACGATCAGCTCTCCCCCGATGTTGCGGCCAAGGTCCAGTACATCGGGTACCTGGATCAGACGGCCCGCCTGGACAACCCGAACGCCCAGGCCGCCGCTCAACTGGCTACGACGCTTGTCGACGGCGGGGGTCCGTTCGTGCTGTGTTTGCTGGGTGGCGGCCAGGACGGCGAGCAGCTCGCCGAGTCCTTTGCGGTAGCGGAATTCCCACCCGGAATGACTGGACTGATCCTGACGGGTCCCTACCTCCCCGCGCACGTACAGCGGCAAGTAAGTCAGCTGGCCGAGACTCGCTCCGACCTGCGAGTGATCGATTTTGTCCCGGAGCCCGCGCTCCTGGTTCAGCGGGCCGACCGCATCATCTCGATGGGGGGCTATAACACGGTCCTCGAGATTCTCTCGTTCAACAAGCGCGCGCTCGTCGTGCCGCGGGTGGTTCCGCGTCGCGAGCAGCTGATCCGGGCCGAGCTGTTCCAGAAAATGGAGCTGGTCGACATGCTGCACCCCAATTCCGTGTCCCCGCGCGCGATCAGTGAGTGGCTGCGGCAAGATGCCCGGCCGCTGCCCAACGCAAGGGACCGGGTCGATTTCAAGGCACTCGAGCGGCTTCCTCGCTTGCTGGGGGAGCTGCTGCAGTCCGATACCGCACTAGGTGAGCCAGGCGCCTTGCCGGCTTCGTCCGCCTCATGAGGAGTACACGTATGCGGGTTGGCTACGTCGTCAAGCGATACCCACGTTACTCGGAGACGTTTATCGTGAACGAAATTCTCGCGCACGAAAGCACGGGCCTCGACATCGAGATCTTCTCGTTGCGCCCTCCGGCTGATGAGCGCTTCCAGGACGCTATCTCTCGAGTCAGGGCGCCGGTTACCTACATACCGAGCGGAAGTGGTAAAGCCGCTGACCTCTGGTCGGGACTGCAGTCGGCCGACGAGGTTCTGCCGGGCTTCTGGGAAAAGCTCGCACCGGCTCGCGGCGAAGATGCGCGCGATGTGTTGCAGGCCGTTCTTCTTGCGTTGGAGGTGAAGCGGCGGAGAATTGATCATCTACATGCGCACTTCGCCACCGTATCTACGACCGTCGCGCGTCTGGCGGCAGCCTTTGCGAACATCCCCTACACCTTCACGGCGCACGCGAAAGATATCTTCCACGATAGCGTAAGAGCGGACGATATGGAGCGAAAGCTGGCCGATGCTGCAACCGTCATCACGGTCAGTGACTTCAACGCCGAGCTTTTGCGCAGCGCCTTCGAGAGCGTTTCCCCTCGGGTGGAACGGCTCTACAACGGACTGCCTCTCGATCGCTTCCCGTACGACGAGCCGCGCAGCCGCGCGCCGCGAATCGTGGGCGTGGGTCGGCTCATCGAAAAGAAGGGCTTCTCGGATCTGATCGAGGCGTGTTCCTTGCTGGCCGACAGGGGTAGGGAGTTCTCGTGCTGCATCATCGGAGCCGGCGATCTCAAAGCCGAGCTTCAACAGCAGATCCAGAAGCTCGGCCTGGAGTCGGTTGTGGAGCTCGCGGGACCGCAGCCTCTGTGCGAGGTTGCCGCGCAGGTTCAGAACGCGTCCGTTCTGGCCGCGCCATGCGTCGTGGGCTCTGACGGCAATCGTGATGGAATGCCGACCGTATTGCTGGAGGCGATGGCTCTTGGAACCCCATGCGTCTCGACCGACGTGACCGGGATTCCGGAGTTGGTACAACACGAAGTCACCGGCTTGATCGTACCCGAACACGACCCCCGTGCTCTCGCTACGCAGATCGAGCGGCTGCTATCAAGTCCCGAGCTCCGTTGCGAGCTGTCGGCGCGTGCCCGGCGCCTGATCGAGGAAGAGTTCGATATCGTCGGCAACAGCGTGCGTCTGCGCCAGATATTTTCTGCGGCGCGCGGAGAGACCAGCGAGATCTCGAAGGCATCGTGATGCGTCTTGCGTATGTATGCTCTGACCCTGGCGTGCCCGTTTTCGGGCGCAAAGGCTGCTCGATTCACGTCCAGGAGGTTCTGCGCGCGCTTCTCGGCCTCGGCATCGAAGTGGTGCTCTTTGCGCGGCGCTTTGACGGGGAGGCTCCGCCGGGGCTCGAGGCGTTGTCGATCTATCGGCTCGAGCCGCTTCCCAAGCAGGATGTTGCGAAGAGGGAACAGGCAGCTCTTGCTGCCAATGACACCCTACGCGCTGCACTCGAGCACGCAGGACCCTTCGACCTGGTCTACGAGCGCTACGCTCTCTGGAGCCTTGCCGCCATGGGCTATGCGCGCGACACCGGGATTCCGGGCCTGCTCGAGGTGAATGCGCCGCTCGTCGACGAGCAAGCGCAGCACAGGAAGCTGGCGGACCGCGCGGGGGCCGTATCCGTCTCAGAGAGAACCTTCGGAATGGCAACGCACCTGATTGCGGTGTCGCTGGAGGTTGCCGATTACCTGCGAGGCTTTGCGGGCACCTCGGAGCGGATCCACGTGGTCCCGAACGGCGTGGATCCGGACCGCTTTCCGCAGGACGTTGTACCTACCCTGGGCGCCGCGCCCGGAATCTTTACGATCGGCTTCGTGGGTAGCTTGAGGCCCTGGCACGGCCTTTCCGTACTCGTAGAGGCTTTCGCTCAGCTCTACCATGCCAACGAAGCCACCCGGCTCATCGTGGTTGGCGATGGCCCCGAGAGACCCAAGCTCGAGTCCGATCTCTTGGCGCGGGGTCTGTGCGATGCGGTCCAGCTCGTCGGCCAGGTCGAGCACAGTGAGGTACCCGGTCTGCTCGCCTCGCTGGATGTGGCGGTCGCTCCGTACCCGCGCCTGCCGCATTTCTATTTCTCGCCGCTCAAGGTCTACGAATACATGGCAGCCGGGCGCGCCGTGGTCGCAAGTGGGATCGGACAACTGCGGCAGCTGATCGAGCCCGAAGTGAACGGGCTCCTGTGCCCGCCGGGAGACGCTGCGGCACATGCTGCGGCCCTGGAGCGGCTGCGCCGGGATCCGCAACTTGCTCGGCGGCTCGGGCAAGCCGCGCGTACCACGATCCAGCAGCACCACAGCTGGAATACAGTCGTACGTCGTTTGCTAGCGCTTGCCGGGATTCGTCCGCTGCAGGGTCAGCGGGGGGCGATTGGAGCGGTGCCATGACAGGCCCCAAGAGTCTGCGCGGTGTGGCAGCGAGTCTCCGACGCATCCTGGTACGTGTCTGGCCCCATCTTCGCAGACAGCGTGCTGCGATCGGGATCTCCTCCTTCGCTCTGTTTGCCGAAGTTCTGCTGCGTCTGCTCGAGCCGTGGCCGCTCAAGTTTATCTTCGATCTGGTGACGGGCTATGCCCCGGCGGCGGGAGCGCCAGGAGCTTCCGGGGTCCTCTCCTCCGAGGGTACGGCCCTGCTCGTGGCCTGCGCGCTGGCGATCCCGTTGATCACGGGCCTGCGCGCGCTGGCCGCTTACTGGAACTCTGTCGGATTTGCACTGGTTGGCAACCGGGTCCTGACCGATCTGCGAGCGGAGCTGTATCGGCACCTGAACTCCCTCTCCTTGATCTTTCATAGCAAGGCGCGCAGTGGTGACCTGATTGTTCGCGTGATCGGTGACGTTGGCCTGCTCAAGGATGCCACTGTCACCGCGCTGCTTCCGCTGCTCGCTCACTCCATCGTGCTCGTCGGCATGCTCGCGGTTCTGTTCTGGCTCAACTGGAAGCTGACCCTGGCGGCCCTGCTCGTTACACCGGCCTTCTGGTTCCTGACGCAACGGCTGACCCGACGTATTCACATCGTTTCGCGTAAGCAACGCAAGCGTGAGAGCGCGATGGCGACGACGGCTGCGGAGTCGATTGGCGCGATCCGTGCGGTTCAGAGCCTCTCACTCGAAAAATCGTTCGAGGACAGCTTTTCACGGCAGAACGAGCAGGGATTCAACGAGGGCGTGAAGGGAAAACGGCTCAGCGCGAAACTCGAACGCAGTGTCGACTTTCTGGTGTCCATCTCGACCGGCCTCGTCGTCTGGTATGGCGCCCACCTCGTGCTGATCCGGGAGCTGACGCCGGGTGACCTGTTTGTGGTGGTGACCTATCTCCGGCGCTGCTTCAGGCCCATCAAGGATCTTGCGAAGTACTCGGCTCGCTTGGCCAAGGCAGCCGCGGCAGGCGAGCGGGTGCTGGACGTCTTGGAACGGCCCGCCGAGGTGCGCGACATTCCGGGCGCCCGACCTGCACCCGCCTTCAGGGGCGCAGTGAGGTTCGAGAAGGTGAGCTTCGACTACGAACCGGGCCAGCCTGTGCTTCAGGATCTCTCGTTTCGGATCGATCCGGGCCAGTTCGTCGCAGTCATTGGCTCCGCAGGTGTCGGCAAGTCGACCCTGGCGAGTCTGCTGCTTCGCCTGCACGATCCTTCGCAAGGCCATGTTCTCATCGATGACGGGGATATTCGCGAGTACACGATCGAGTCACTGCGGCGTCAGATCAGCATCATTCTGCAGGAGCCGGTGTTATTCGCGGCCACCGTTGGAGAGAACATCGCCTATGGGCGCGAGGGAGCCGCTGCTCGCGACATCGAGCAAGCGGCGCAGCTGGTAGGAGCGGATCGATTCATTGCAACGCTAGCGGAGGCGTACGACACGCCGATCGGCGAGCGTGGCATGACTCTGTCGGCCGGACAGCGTCAGCTCATTGCCGCGAGCCGTGCTGCGATTCGGAATGCGCCGCTTTTGATTCTTGACGAGCCCACCGCCGCCCTGGATGGAGCGAACGAGCGCATGGTCAACGAGGGGCTGGATCGGCTGGCTCGCAACCGGACTACCTTGCTCATCAGCCATGATCTTGCGCGGGCGGCGCAGGCCGATTTGATCCTGCACCTGGATCACGGACGGCTGATCGAGGTCGGCCCCCACGCGCAGCTGATGCGATCTGACGGGCCGTACGCGGCTTTGTACCGTCGACGAATCCCGGCCCTCCGGGTTGCGGCAGAAGGAGGCCCTCCTCGTGCTCTCGGCGACTGAGCGAAGCATTGTCGAGAGAGAACGAGACGTTCCCGGTCTCGGAACCCTGCTTGACCCGGATCTGTTCCTCGAGGCTCTGCGTGCGCGAGTCGATCGTCTCGAGCTGCTGAGCGCTCGCCGCACCTACATTCGCTACAAGCCCGGGGCGAACTGTATTGCTGCTTACACGATCGAGACCGAGTCCGGTCCGCTCGAGCTCTACGGAAAGGCGCACGGCAGAGACGCCTCGACCAAGTTCGCGAAAGCCAGTGCCCGCCAGCAGGTTGCCTCTGTCCTCGGACCGGGGCGGCTGTTGTTCGACGAGGATGCGATTGCGGTCTCGATCTTCCCGAATGACAGCAAGCTGTCCGCGCTCCCCGACCTGGCGGAGGTCGCGACCCGTCTGGCTCTGCTCGAGTCCATTATGCCGGGCGACCCGCGTCTCGCCATGAGCGAGTACCGGCGCATCGCGTACAAGCCGGAGCGCCGCTACGTGGCGGGTCTCGAGATCGAGGGCGAGCCTTGGGGCGTCCTCAAGCTCTACACGCGAGATGGCTATCGCAGCGCGCGTCGACGAGCTCTCGCGTTTCAGCCGGGAGAGCTCCTCCGCGTTCCACAGCTGCTCGGGAAGTGGAGTCATCCCGGCGCCGTCATCACGGCCTGGCTGCAGGGTCGCCGCTTGAGCGACGCGTTGGCGGACGGGGATCTCGACCTCGAGTCGGTGGCCAGGGTAGGGGCCGCCCTCGCCGAGCTCCATGGACAGGAGCCCCCTGTGCGACTCCCCTTGCAGCGCCCGAACGTCGAGATCGACACCCTGTTCTCGTTGGTGGAGACGGTGGGACATCTCCTACCCGGACTCGCCTCGCGCGCGTGGGCACTGGCCCGCCGTCTGTCCTCCCTGCTCGAAGAGCGCCATTTCGCTCCCGTCTCGGTGCACGGAGACTTCTACGCGAAGCAGGTGCTGGTCGATGCCGGACACATCGCCTTTCTCGATCTCGACGGGGCGGCCCGGGCTGCCCCGGAGTTCGACCTGGGGGTGTTCATCGCACACCTCGAG
>Ga0255049_10002199_pt1 | contig 10391 bp, 5 predicted proteins | sample JV7_2_3_MG_FD_183615 | JGI IMG/M metagenome (GOLD analysis project Ga0255049, IMG submission 183615) | Seawater microbial communities from Jervis Inlet, British Columbia, Canada - JV7_2_3 | ecosystem: Environmental > Aquatic > Marine > Inlet | place: Canada: British Columbia | collected 2016-10-06
CTGTCGTGTGGTATCGTTTCGCATACGAAGGCCTTTTGCGTGGCGAAAACATCGTGTCGCAACGACTTTTTACCACAATGAAGGCCTTCCTTTTTGCGGGATTCATGAATAATCCGGGCTAGCGCACTACCGTCAACCCGATCCGTGAGTTCGTAAATTCAATCTTTCCTTCCGAATGGCCAATACAGGAAGTGTCCGGAGAGACGCTTGGGCTTCTCAAAAATTCCCGAGCTATGCTTTGTGCGCACTTCGATGCCAATATGTCATGTGACCTTGCTGGAAGCACAACCAATGTCGCTTCTGAGAAGTATTCTACGCCCAAATGCGCCCACTCTAACGGCGTTGCGGGGTCCCATTCACCGGCGAGAAGCAAGGCTGGAACTGACGACTGGAATTTAGAGCTATTCAGCGCACCACCAGCGCTGTGTTGAAATTGATTGCACACACTCCAATCAACAGTCCACTCCGCAAAGTGTCGATTGGCATTCTGTTTCGTTTGATAACTCTGTGAGTCAATGCTCCCGAGATCATTGCAGTTGACCGCGAACAATTGTAGAACCGTAACAAACTCTATAGTAATGTCTGCAAGATAGGTCGAAAGCAACGACTCCAACTGCACAAGATCTCCTTCTGCCACCGCCGATATGTAGTTTGGAATATGACTAAGCCCAAGTTTACTAGCTAATTGATAGTATAGAAGATCCAAGAACAAGATTTCATCTAGCGTTATCTCTACGATCTCCCGTTTTGGCCAAACCTTTTCAACATGCAATGTTACGTTGTTGCTTCCTAAATAGTCATACGCATTCCAAAACTTCTTCGCGACTTGAGGATGCGCCGATTGGCACGCACTGTCATTCGTGCACACCTGAAAAAGCCGGTCGAGTAGCATTAAAAATTTTCCGGACGATCGGTATCTCCAGTCTCCAGCATTCGGTGGATATGTTCCTGCCAGGATAACAGAGCGAATACCCTCAGAAGAACGACGGAGATAATCGAATGCAACGCGTGTCCCATATGATTCCGCCCAGAGATTCCAGGTTTGAATACCCAATGCCGTTTGGATGTCTATGGCATCGGCTGAAACTTCTGACGTATTGTAGTCACTCAGGTCGATTGAATCTTCTTCAACGATTTCTTTGCACTCCCTGAGTGAATTCGACAGCACTTCTCTCCATCTGCGTCCAATCATTGGATTGTCCAACTTTGGACACGCCAAAGACGGGGAGGCCGACCCCGTTCCTCGATAGTCGAATACGATTACGGCCCGGTTATCTAACCATCTGGCAGTGTCGAATCGAAGTTTCCAAATTTTACTAGTGACACTTGGAATCGATAACCCGGGATGTCCTGGGCCACCAGGTAGAAACAGAATAGGGTCCGATTCCTGAATGACGTCTTCTGGTGAGAATCGAACTACGGGAAGGCGAATGGTGCTTGACCAAGGATTCGCGTGATTAGATCTGGTGAATATATGAAAACACTCGGCCTTGCGACCAGTTGTGTTTTTGAACCAACAGTCAACCGAAATAGAAAAGGGTCTGGGCATCCACGCAGAAAAACGTGTGGCAACCTCGACTCTAAAAATCCAACCAATTCCTAGCGCAAGCGACGCTGCCGCTGAAAAAAGAAAGATAAGCAGAAGAGTACGTGAGCTCCTTCGGCTAGACATCACGACTAACGAGGACAGAAAGCACGGATAGCACGATCTCTGCGCTGCTTTGCTAGTGCCCGTTCTCTCTGTTTGTTCAAGCGATCTTGCCGAACTAGCTCGTCGGCTCTACGCGGACCTCGTTGAAAAAATTCTAGGGCTCGGTCGAAGCCAGGTGCTCCCACACCCTGCGGTAATGGTGGCCCAGGATCGATTAGTCGAAAGTTTTGATTGATAAGCTCCTCGGCCACTGTTTCATTAATTTCCAGCTCTTCCATTAGCCTCTCTTTTGCAACAGTGTCCAATATACTCTTCGAGGTTTGTCCACTTGGGATATTCTGTTTGATCGCAGGAGGCAACTTGATCCCTCGTTGTTGCCCTGTTGGATCAATGAATTTGAGTGGGTTAGCACTGACGTATGCATAAGTATTGATTCCGCCTAGTAGTCCGATAGGGTCCGAACTGAAATATCGCCCAGTGGACGAATCATAGTCCCGGAAGTAATTGTAGTGCAGCCCCGTTTCTGCATCGAAGTATTGTCCCGGAAACCGCAAATTATTTGTAACCGTATTGACCGTCTCAAGCACGTCGCCGAAGGGCGCATAGTCCGCGGACCATACGATGCTTGCGCCGGCATCGGTCATGCGCTGTGGCGTGCCCAGATGGTCGTTATGATAGTAGAAGGTGCTCGTGATTGCGGTGCTCGGGGCTGTGCCGACCAGGCGAACCGCGTCCGCCAGCACCCATTTCCCATTGGACTGGTCGCTGAGTTCCAGCCGATGTCCGGCGCCCGGCGTCAGGGTGAAGGTGCCGAGCAGGTTCCACTGCGCGGTGTTGTCGCGTTGGTTGCGCGTGAAGGTGTCACTGCCGTTGGCGTGCACGACGGTGTAGCGGGCGAATTTGGCCGCCTTCTTCGTGCCTTCGGGCCATCGCACGTAGAGGTCATAGTCCCCCGCCGTTGCCACCTGCAACGACCAGGTGGCGATATTGTCGCCCGTGGCGGCGCTGTCGACGAGGTAGATGGCGTCGGCCGATACGGCGCCGTTAGCGTCGTTGCTGAGACTGATCGTGGTCGGGCCGGCAGCGAAGCTGTAGGTGCCGAGCGCGTTCCAGGTGCCGCCGTTGTTCTTCTGATTGACCAGCACGGTGTCACTGCCGCCGGTGTGATGGACCGTGTAGGGCGCGTTCGTCGCCATGTCCGAGGCCAACTTCCAGCGGGCGTAGACGGTATATTGACCCGCTACCGGGATGTCTGCGGTCCAGGTGGCCAGCGCTTCCCCGCTGCCGGCTTCGGCGCGATGATGGGTGCCGAGATAGTTGCTGCTTGGCCGACTTTCTTGCGCCCACGGCCCCACCCGGGTGGCCGCCGAATCATCGACGACGATGCCGCCCGGGGCCGGCGCGTTGCTGCGGTGGCGCTGGTGGGCACCGTTAATGTCCCCCGTGCCATTGTTACCCGGCTCCCACAGGGTGGTGGCCGAGAAGCCAGCGTCCTGATCATCGATGATGAGTTCCGCGGGCCCGCCCGGGCTGCGGGTGATGAGAGCCAGAGGTTGGCCCTGGAAGTACACGTACTCGCGCTGCGCATTGCCCAATGCATCGCTCTCGGCGATAAGTTGGCCCTGGGCGTCGTAGTGGAACACCGTCGTTGCGCCTCCTGCGGTCTTCTTCACTCGCTCACCCTTGCCGTTGTAAACGTATTCGCCCACCAGAACTCCACTGGCGAGTGCTTCCGTCATGCGGTTGGTGTCGTCGTAGGTGAAGGTGCGTGGTCCCTTGGCTACGGTATTGCCGCTAGCATCGTAGCCAAAACTCGTCGCGTTTGGACCGGCGACCGTGCCTAGCCGGTTTGTGCCAACGTCGTAGTTGTAGGCATCCGTGCCCGCGCTGCTTATTAGGCTCAGGCGGTTCCCGTTCTCATCGTAGGCGTAGTCGCGCACGCCGTAAATGCCATCGCCTTGGGTGAGGCGGTCCAGGGCATCGTAGACGAAGCCCTGGTCACGAGAGGCGTCCAGATTATCCGCAATACTCGTAATGTTGCTTCCAGGATCCAAGGCAATCGTCAAATCCTGCACGGTGCCGGCGGTCTGGCCGGTGAGCCGGTACGCCTGATCGAAGTTTCTCAGCAACGGTACCCCGTTGCCGAACTCGAAACCGCTCGCGCGGCCAAACGGAAGATACGTGACGCTAGATGCCAGTGTCTGCGTAACACCATCAATCGTCACCGACGTCGATACGATGCGCCCAATTGTGTCCCGAGAATGAGTCACCCGGGTTCCGCTCGGATAGACAATGTCCGTGAGTCTGTCGTCGCCGTCGTACGTGTATCCGGTTGCGTAACTCACACCGTCGATGGTGCGAATTTCGCTGGCTAGATTGCCGAAACCGTCATACACAAAGTCCGTGCTGCCACTCTCGTCGGTCATGCGGGTCAGGCGCCCGACTCCGTTCGGCCCCGCGTCGTACTCGAACCCGATGTTCTTGGAAGGTTCGGGGTACGCGATAAGCTCCAATCGGCTCAACGCATCATAGTGCAGTGCTGAAATTATCCCCCGCGCGTCCATTCGTACAGTCGGGTTGCCCACTTCGTCATACGACAGAATAATCGCGCCTCTATCCGGACTGCCTTCTCTCAGCTGATTTCCAAGGTCATCGTACGCGAACGTCGTCTCCACAAGTGTCTGAAAAGTACCGCCCACCACGGATCCGCGAGCGATACTGATAGGTCGGTCGTTCACGTCGTACGCGACCTTGTTTGCGGCCTCCGCTGCGGAACCGAATCCTTCAATGGACAGCGTGGCTCGATTCAGGGCGTCGTAGGTACTACTTGTGACGTTCCCGTTTGGGTCAGTTATCGCGACGACGTTCCCGGTCGCATCGTTCACAATGTCTGTGATCGATTCTGCGGTTATCGTACCGCCCACAACGAGATGGGGACTTCGTGTCTCCGCCAGTCGATTCCGAATGTCGTAGTCGAAATTCAGACTCCTGACGAGCACGCCTTGCGGGTCGAACGTATTTTCCTCGACTCGCTCGCCATTCAGATCGTACTTGAACGTTATGAAATGACCGAGGTTGTCCTCTATCCTCTTCAAGTCATGGGCCGCATCGTAGGTGCGTGTCACGACAACGCCTTCTGGCGTCGTGGTGGATTTCAGCAATCCCGTCGCGAGATAGTCGAACGAAGTCGTCCGGCCTGGATCGGATAGAGAGAGCTTCTCTGTTGCCGCGACCATGCGGCCGCGCAGATCATACTGGAGAGTTGTGATGAGACCGTTCGAATTGGTTGTCTGCGTGACACGCCCGTGGGCATCGTAGCTGTCGAAGGTTATTTCGTGACCGAGCGCGTTGACAACAGCCGCGACCTGGCCGCACTCCGCGCCCGTGTCGCAATCAAAGTACTCCAGCGTGGTTGTATCGTTGACGCCGACACGAGGGCCATCGATTATCTTGCGTTTTCCAGCAATAAACTGCACCCCATCAATTACCGGGTCGAAGTATGTAAAGCCGGTTGTGCGCGAAACGGGCGTTCCGTCCGGCTGAAATCCCTGCTCAGTTATTGACAGGACCTCATTACTGCTTCCGTACACCGCGATTGTGTTCTTCTGAGCGCTCGTGAAAACACTGGGCGATGCGACATTCGTTACCAGGTCGACATCCGGTGACAGGTACTCGAACGTGCTGATGCGCTGTTCCGCCGTTCCGAAGGCCTCGGTCGAACTGATGCGCTGGTTAGTCGCATTGTACGTGTGCTTGGTTACCCGACCCTCTTCGTCAGTTCGACTGGTCAAATTCCCCTGGTCATCGAACTCCTGAACGATTCCTTTCAAGTCGATTTGATTGATCCGGCTAATCGGATACTTGACGTTAAGGTGCTCCTCAAATACCCATGATTCCGCCGTTCCCTTTGCGTCGGTGACGATGGTTTGGGTGCCCGAGTTGTACTGAAGCGTGAACCTCTCCTGAGGACTGCCGTTATCCGTTACCGCATGCTCCGTGGACAAGGCTCTCCCCTGGCTGTCATAGGAGAACGTGGCAAATACATTACCTTCTTCATCGGTGATAGTGGTCAGTTGATGGGGATAGATTGGATGCAAATAGCTGTACGATCGGAATGAACTATCCGGATACGTGACGCTGGCGAGCGTGTCGTTAAGGTACGTGTACGTATACGGCTGTCCCGCAGGATCGGTCATCGTTTGCAGCCGGCCGTCTTGATACGTGAAGGTGAGCTGGTGCCCAAACGGTCCTGTGGCCGATTGCAGATTTCCGTTGACATCATAGGTGTAGGCCGAGAACTTGCCGAAATTATCGACCTCTTGGGTCAGAAGACCACTGCTGTCGTAGTGCTCTTCCCTTCCGTCGGGGAGTGTCAGCACAAACGCAGTTCCCTGCTGGGTCACGATGAGATTGGAGTCGGCGTGGCCCGTGCAATCTGTGCCATCACAGAAAAATGGCTCAGCTCGCCCGTCAGCCCGGCGAACCTTGATCGCAGTGGCGTCGACAACTTCGATCTCCTTGTGAAAATTCGATGACCAACCGACACCGAGTCCCTGGTCCAACGTCTGCTGGCTGTTATAGTGGCGGACGAAGGACAAGCCCGTGCGGGGCGACTCGTAGTCAGGTTCACGTTGATACTTGTTTCCATTCGACGGGTTGCATGGATTGCCGATCGTGCAGGACTCGCCAGAGTCCTTTTCCGATAAAACGACCCGTACGGTGCCGGCCCAACTTCCAAGGGCCCCTACGTTGCAGCCTCCCACGACACCCATTGCCTGCGCGCTGACTGTGTGCGTGCCTCCCGTCTGAATTGGTCCATTGATTCCGCCCTCGGAGCTCCGGGGTGGAAGCGCCGAGGTTGAACCCACAGGCACGCTGTCGATCGAAAAATTGACCCCGATGTCACTGCAGTGGGAAGCGGGCGTTATGTACTCCAACGTGACGATATCCTGTCCGCCGGTTTCAATTGCGAAAGTGACCGGTGGCTCGCATAGCTGCCCGGACGAGCTGCAACCAGCAAAAATGGGTTGGATCACCGTCTTGGCTTCGGCAGGGTGGTACGTCCCCAACAGGAGTACCAGTGCGATGGCGGACGTGACGCGCAGCTTCGTTGAATTGTCGTTGAACACCATTGCGGAACACGGGACGTTCCGGAGTGCACGGGCGGCGGAAGGTCCGTCAATCATTGTGGAATTGCCGTAGACGGCTTCTACGATTCGAGTCAGCATGGCGCTATCCCCCGAGTTGCCGTGGGCTTGCTAGCCCTACTAGCTTCAATGCGCCCGCTCGGCCTCGGCCAGCGAGACACCTTTTTATCACCGTAACATGGTGGACAACCTCGGTGTCAGGGAAATGTGAGAAAACTGACATCCTGTGGGAATTAGCCCGCATTATTCATGAACGTTGATCCGAAAGCAGCGATCGAGTGATTTGCACGGGTTTCAGGTGATGAACTCGGCGCTGACGAGATCAATCGGGTCGAGGCGGCGCGAAGTGACGCGGTTTTCACCGGGGAGACGGTTTGTTGGGCCAACGCGACGCGCTCTTCCCGCACCGGGGGCTCCCGGCGGCGATGAACATGGCAAGGAAGCGGTACTCAACTGGGAGCCACTCCGAGCGCGCGCGCTACGCGGCACCATTCTGAGCGCCTTGGTGCAGAATCGGGTAGATGCAGCACGACACGCCGTACCGAACGCTCGAACCAGGCGCCGAGCTTCAGCAAGCGCTCGCGAAGCGTCGTGACTTGCGCGCGCGCACGTGGTGCCAGCCGCGCAAAGCCGAAGCTCCTGCATCAACACGTAGGCCGCCGCGGTGAGCATCACCCGCATCTGGTTGGCCCAGAAACTCGTGCAGCTGGTGCGATCAATCGCCAGCCCATAGAGCAGCTCCTTGATACGGTTCTCGATGTTCGCCCGCTGGCAATAGACCACCTCATACACCCGCTGAGGCACCCGGCGCAGGTTGGTCACCACGAAGCGGGCGTTGTCCTTGGGCTCACGCTCGCCCAGGCGCACCACCTCGGCCTTGAAGATGACCCGCCGCTCGCGATTCCAGCTGCCCGCGGCGTAGCGGCACTCCCCGTAGAGATGCTCGGTCTCACCCCTTTTCTTCGACAGCCGCCGCACCTGCTTCATCAGCGGCTCGGCAAAGCTCTTCAACACCGCGTTTTTCGCCATCGCCACCACGTACTCCACCCGCTCGGCCTCGAGAAACTCAAACATCTCCGGCCCAGCGAAGCCGCCGTCGAGGCGTACCAGCACCTTCGCCTTGGGAAACGCCCGGCGCAGCCGCCCGAGCACCCGGCGAAGAATCCCGATGGCGCCGCGCTTGGCGTTCGCATTCCCAGGACGCAGCACGTAGGCGAACAGGTACTGTTCGGGCTCATCGTCGAACTGGATGAACCCTGCTGTGGGCAGATAGCACCAGGTGTCGTAGTGACCGTTGAAGAAGCTCAGCTGCTGCGCCCCATGGGTTGGGTCGTCCGTCGGGTCGAGCTCGACGGTGATGCGCTTGACCCGACCCCGCAGCCGCTTGCGGTGTCGCGCAATCACCCTATCGGTCAGTGCCAGCCCCATGCGCATCAACGACTTCGGCCCGAGCGCGTTCTCGAATCGCGACAGCGTCGATTGCGAGGCGAGCGCTGCTCCCTCCACCGGGTCGCGCCCAACCAGCAGCTTGTGCACCGGGTCATCGCCCACGCGCGCTGCGTCGTTGCAGTCCTCGTACCCGCAGGCGATGCCGAACACCCGCTGGCGCACCAGGTCATGGAAGCTATGCTCTACCTTCGACTGCTGGCGCCCATCGGACAGGCAACGCGCCAGCGCATCCGTCAGGCCCAGGCGCTCGTCGCATGCTTTGAGCAACACCGCCCCGCCGTCGGCGCTGCTGTCTGGCTGGTCAAACCGTGCCACCACCGGCTTTCCAAACAGATCTTTGAAGACAACAGACTGTCGTGTGGTATCGTTTCGCATACGAAGGCCTTTTGCGTGGCGAAAACATCGTGTCGCAACGACTTTTTACCACAATGAAGGCCTTCCTTTTTGCGGGATTCATGAATAATCCGGGCTAGGACGACGCGACTGAATGCATCCTCAGTGGATAAGCCCGCGCATAGATGGCGCTTGAACTAGTTCTCCTGGTTCTGGCCATTTTTTTGCTCGCGGGCATGGTCAAAGGCGTGATCGGTCTCGGTCTGCCCACTGTATCCCTGGCCGCGTTGACCGTCGCGGTCGATCTTCCCGCGGCCGTGGCACTCATGGTTGTTCCCTCGGCGATTACGAACATCTGGCAGGGTCTGGATGGGAGGCACTTTGCCGAATTGATGCGCCGGTTCTGGTTGATGTTACTGGCGAGCGCGGTGGGTGTGTGGTTTTCCTACGGTTTCTTGCTGGTTGCCAATCCCAAAGCCATGACCGCTCTGCTCGGAATCGTGTTGTGCGTATACGCCGCCGTCAGTCTGCGCCACGGCCGGCCGATGCCGTGGCCGGGTCAAGAGCGATTCGTGTCACCGTTGGTGGGATTGGTGACTGGTGCGTTGGCTGGTGCCACCGGGTCCCTGGTCATGCCGATGGTAGCGTATCTTCAGACGTTGAATCTGGAACGCGATGCCATCGTGCAGATGATGGGTATTTCCTTCGCCGTATCCACCTGTGCCATCGGTCTGTCGATAATCGAGCACGGCAGCTACGACGGCCAGCTGATCTTGCTATCGGTTGCGGCACTGATACCGGCGATACTCGGAATGAAGCTCGGGCAGTGGTTACGGCGACGCCTTTCAGAGCGTGTGTTTCGCAACACGCTGTTTATCGGGTTGCTAATTATCGGAATTCGCCTTATCTGGAAAGGTGTAAGCTGATAGTTGCATTGCGGGGAGAATTTCATGACGGATACGGCAAGTGGGTGTTGCCTCTGTGGCAATGTGCAATTCGAACTTCGTGGAAAGCGCCTGTGGGTGGCTCACTGCCACTGTGCCAGCTGCCGGCGCAATACCGGGTCTGCCGTGGCGACATTCGTGGGATTCAAAAAGGAACAGCTCGCCTATACCCGTGGGCAACGGAAGTTCTATCAGTCCTCGCCGGGCGTAGAGCGCGGGTTTTGCGCAGACTGCGGCACGCCGCTGACCTATGAGTCGGACCGCTGTCCGCAGGAGGTGCACTTGTACATCAGCACCCTCGATGAGCCTGGCGCATACGAACCGCAGGTGCACGTCTTCGTCGCTGAACGCATACCCTGGATGGAGCTCGACGATGCGCTGCCTCGCTACGAAGGTCTGAGCGCCGGCAACGCCCCGGTCTCCTGGGGGCCCCTGCGGCACAAGGGCGGGGGCTGAGCCAATCGAAAATCACATTAATGAACAGCAGTTTGCGGCGAAACCCTGATTGGGGCACGAGCGGGAATTGCACCCCGCATCGATTGGTGAATAATATGTGCCTGCGCCGTATGTATGGCGCCCATTGGAAAACCACTTAAAAGAGACTTTTGCACGAGAATCGAGCGTGTCCCGACTTTCTGTCCCGGCGTTCCAATGGGGGATCCGAGGCACGGGCTCGAGAGGAAAAATCATGAATATATACGTCGGCAACCTGCCGTATACTGTTTCCGAAGATGATTTGCGAGCGGCGTTTGCCGATTTTGGTGAGGTCAGCAGCGCGAATGTGATCATGGATCGAGCGTCAGGACAATCGAAGGGATTCGGATTTGTCGAGATGCCCAATGATTCCGAAGCAGAAGAGGCCATCAA
>Ga0255049_10002200_pt1 | contig 10389 bp, 8 predicted proteins | sample JV7_2_3_MG_FD_183615 | JGI IMG/M metagenome (GOLD analysis project Ga0255049, IMG submission 183615) | Seawater microbial communities from Jervis Inlet, British Columbia, Canada - JV7_2_3 | ecosystem: Environmental > Aquatic > Marine > Inlet | place: Canada: British Columbia | collected 2016-10-06
AAGACCACGAACATGCCCAGTTGCAGCGTCGCCACCATCGGGATGGCCAGCAGCAAGGACAGGCATGCCAGCACGGCGGATGCTGCCAGCGTGTAGATCAGCCGCTGCCACAACACCCGACGCCTGAACTGGCGCAAACGGACCTGGATATCCTCGCGTAATTCGGCGGGTTTCAGCTGGCACCCCCGGTCCTGTTGGCTTTCCTCTCACTGAGCCAGCGTTCGATGATCCACAAAAATACCAGCAGCACCGCCAACAGCCGTTGCAACGGGCGACGGGGCAGGGGGACGTCTGTAACTGTTGCATCACCTATCAACGACAAACGGGCGGTATTGATCCTGGCCTCGCCATGGCGCAGTGTTTGCTGTTCATGGGTCAGCATCAGTTGCAACAGCAAAGAGGGGAATTCGACCTGTTGGCCCAGGTTGCTCCAGGCAGGGTCGAAACGGCTGTTGAATTGCAGCCAGCGCAACGAGCCTTCGCTCGTGTGCTGCAGCAACGGCCAGCCTTCACGGCTGGCCATTAGAGTCTGTCCCGTGTTCGCGGTGTTAGCCGGGTTTTTTGAAAACTGTTCCAGGCTGAATGTTGTGTACGGATAAAACGGCAGGGACATCGTTTGCCTGGTAGTCTGCAGTGGCGTAGTCTGCTTTGGCCGGGTGCCGGCGTCAGCAAGCACGGTAAGCGGTGATTTTATCGTTCCATGCCAGGGGGTATTCAGGGATAGCAGGATCAGCCAGTCCGCATCCAGATGCGTCACGTCGATAAGTGCGCTTTGTGTGACTTCCCAGTTCAAACCCTCAAGGCGGTGGTTCTTAAGGGTTGTCAGAGCAGCGCTGAACAGCGCCGCATCCTGGCTGCGCTCCGGAGCATGCGCGATGACAACCTTGTCCGGCCATGAGTTGAATTCGGGTGTTTGTTGTGAATGGTTCAGTACCCAGTTGACCGGTCGGGGCAGAGCTGGCCTGGAAATCCCGAACTGCAACATGTGATCGCTTGCATACACATCGACCGGCCCGGTGTGTCTTTCCAGGCTCAGCCGCTCGGCCAGCAATGGCCAGGCATTGGCGAAATCCACAATGCCAGGTGGTGACCGCCTTATGGTCCCTGCCACACCCGCCTCCAGTGGACCGAAACCGGGTCGCAGCAAAACAAGCCTGGTGTCGTCACCTTGCTGCAGCAAGGTCTCGATCTCTGGCGGCGTTGCGGCCTTGAGCCAGGCCGGCGTCACGTAAGCCGTTGCCTGCCCGGTGGCGGTGAGACCAGTGCTGGCCAGTCCCGCCATCATCAGCGCCGCCAGCGCAAGTATCCCCAGGCGCAACAGCAACAACAGCCACTGGGTCAGCTTGAGTTCGGTGACACGCAGCCTGCGGGCCTTCCTGACCAGGTCGATATGGCCTATGTGTACCAGGCGTCCACGGCTGCGGTTGAACAGGTGGATCAGAACCGGGATCGCCAGCGTCGCCAGCGCCCACGCGCCCGATGGCGTGATAAACGACAAACCTGACAGCGAAGCGAACATATCAGCGACGGGTCTTACGCCGGCTGTTCAAAAAATCGAATAGAGCCTGGTCCATTGGCTGGTCAATATTGATACGGCTCAACGTAACACGCTGCCGGTGTAAGGCTTGCTCCAGGTCCCGCTGGTGCCGGGCAAGTGAATCAAGGTAGCCTGCACGCGCCCCGGTGGCCGAAACCAGGATCTGCTCACCGCTTTCGAGGTCCTCAAAACGGATCGCACCGGTGTACGGGAAGTGTAGTTCGTCATCGCATTGCAGTTGCATGGCAACGACTTCCGTATGGCTGGTCGAGGCTTGCTTTATAAATTCAAGTAATTCATCAGAATGTTGATAGAAGTCACTGATAATAAATATTAATGATGTTCTTTGTAGTCGCTCGATTGCGGACTTTATCAACGTCGGGTCGGGGAAGGTATGACGGCCTTGAAGCAGGGCCAGCTGTTTGAGCATGCGGTGCCAGTGACGCTCCCCGTTACCCGGCGGTATCAGTGTTTGGTGTTCACCAGATAGTGCCAGCATGCCAACATGGTCGCCCTGTTTCTGGCCGATGTAGGACAAAGTCGCCAGCAGGTGGCGGGCATATTCAAATTTTGTCCAGGTGGATTCCAGCCCACTTGTTTGCAACATCGACGCGCTGGCATCGAGTACGAACCACATTGCAATTTCACTTTCACGCTCGGCTTCACGGACAAAATACCGATCGGAACGTGCGAACAGCTTCCAGTCGATATGGCTTAACGGGTCACCTGGTTCGTAACTGCGGTACTGGCTGAATTCGATCCCCACACCGCGTTGGTGGCTTTGCTGAAGTCCGTGCAAAAAACCATCTGCGACCGTCCTGGCGATCAGCGGCAGGTCTTTGACACGAGCCAGGGTCCGTGGGTCAATGAATCTTTCCACCGTGAAATGTTCGGGTTAGTCCAGTGGGCTGGACGGAGTATCTACCTGTTCTAACAGGCTGTCGACAATATCCTCGGTGGTAACGCCGTTGGCCTCGGCCTGGAAATTGAGCAGGATCCGGTGCCGCAGCACGGCATGCGCGACGCGGCTGATATCATCCAGGGACACCGCGAAATGACCGCCCATCAACGCGCGCGCCTTGGCACACAGGGCCAACGCCTGGCCAGCGCGGGGTCCCGAGCCCCAGCGTACGTATTCTTTTACCATCGGGTTGCTGATTTGAGTCGGACGGCTGGCCCTGGCGATACGCGCGATATACGCCAGCAACGGTTCCGATATTTCGACTTCACGCACCAGTTCCTGCAAAGCCAGCACATCCGCGGCATTCAGGATGGTCTTCAGTTGTGCCGCCCGGGTACCGGTGGTGCGGGCCAGTATTTCAATTTCCTCGGTCTGTGACGGGTAGTCGACCCGAATAAACATAAGGAAACGGTCCAGCTGTGCTTCCGGCAGGGGATAAGTGCCCGCCTGTTCCACCGGGTTCTGCGTGGCCAGTACAAAAAATGGCCGTGGCAGCGTGTGTACTTCGCCGGCGTAGGTCACGTGCTTTTCCTGCATGGCTTCCAGCAGTGCGGCCTGGGTCTTTGGCGGCGTACGGTTGATCTCATCTGCCAGCAGGATATTGGTGAATACCGGGCCCTTCTGAAATTTGAAAAAACGCTTCCCGCTGACGTGATCTTCCTCGAGTATCTCGGTGCCGATGATATCGCTGGGCATCAGGTCAGGGGTGAACTGCACGCGCCGGAAATCGAGTTCCAGGCATTTTGCCAGGGTGCTGACCATCAGGGTCTTGGCCAGCCCGGGAACGCCCTCCAACAGGCAGTGTCCGCCGGCCAGGATGCTGATCATCAGTTCATCGACGATCTTTTGCTGGCCGACGATGACCTTGCCGATCTCGGCCGAGACCCCGGGAAGCTTGGCCAGGTAGGCCTGTATTTCCTGTTGTTGCATGTGATCAGCCCGTCGTGTTACGCCGTCATTGAATAAATGACGATATTAACCGCAAAACGGGTGTTATCCACCCGCATAAAGCGTTTGTTTCTGAAATCAAAGTCCCACTCGCAGCCGAGATCCTTGTTGGAATAGAGCACGGCGATGCGACCGTTGATCTCGATCGCCTTGAGATAGTCATGCACCAGGTCATCGCCCCAGCCATTGAGTTCCTGTGAGGTGTTGGGCGGGCCGTCAAATTCGAAGAAGGCACGGTAGATGGGATGGTTGTTGGGTATTTTGCGCAGGGCGTCGGGGCCAAACAGTTCTGCCATCTGCTTCTCAAAGCTGCGTGCAAACATGCCGTCTATGTCGTGGTTGCAGTCATCGACAAACACAAACCCGCCGTTGTTGACATAGCGGCTGAAGTTTTCACTCTCGGCGTGGTTGAACTGCAGCAGGCGTCTGCCGGCCATATAACAGAATGGGGCATTCAACATCACCGGATCCGCCAGCGCCATCACCTGCTCGGTCAGGTTTACCCGCAGCGTGGTGTACTCGATCAGCGAATTAAGCAGGTTGGCCGGCATGCGCTCATCCACATCCCAGTCGCCCGAGGCGTAACTGAGGCGGGTGAACACGAAGTCGTAATCTTCATTGGCGAGGGTGAGTTTGGGCAAAAGACCGGCGCCTGCCCATGTTATTGCCTGTATGAAAGATCTTCTATCCATGGCATTGACCGGTGGTGGACATGAATGTCCACCCTACGTAATTGACGGGTGGTGGACATGAATGTCCACCCTACGTAATTGACGGATGGTGGACATGAATGTCCACCCTAAACGGCGTCGGAGAGGCTGCTGAAGGTGAAGTCGCGAATCTTCAGCGGCGGTATCATGCTGCCGTTGATGCGTTGGGGTTTGCCCAGCGCCTCGATGTTGTTCAGCATCACGATCGGGCTTTCGTTGAAACGGAAGTTCTTGATCGGGTACTTGATCTCGCCATTTTCGATATAGAATGTGCCGTCGCGGGTCAGGCCTGTATACAAAAGGGTCTGTGGGTCCAGTTGACGGATATACCAGAGCCTGGTAACCAATACACCACGGCGGGTGTTTTTGATCATGTCTTCCAGTGACTCCTCACCGCCCTCCATGATCAGTTGCTGGTTGCCGCCGAAAATGCCACCGCCGGTGTAGGCTGTGGGCATGTACTCGACACCGGTCTTCTGGGCCCAGTAGCGCGAATTGGGCATGGCTGCGATCACACCCTTGTCAATCCAGACGGTCTTGCCAATCGCGTGGCAATCGCCTGAAAACGGTGCGGTTGGACACTCGGGATGGGTTGGGTCACTGTAAATGGTGACGCGCTCGTCAAACATTTTCTCACCCAGGCGGTTGGTTGGATCACCCTCTTTTGCTTCCTCGGCCTCCTCGTGCTTCTTACTCAAAAAACTGCGGCCTTCATCTGCGGCGCGCTGTGTCATATTGCCAAACATGTTGGACAATAACTGTACCGAGGCTGCCGGTTCCATGATCACCGTGTATTTACCCGGCTCCATCTCTTTTGCGTTGACCGAATCCATCGACTTTTTTATCGCCACCGCAGATGCTTCACTGGTGTCCATCTTGCCGGAATCGTTGAAATCGCGTGAAACCCAGCCGGAGCCTGTACCATCCTCGGTGCGGATGGTGGCGGTGAAATTGACACTGGTCGACAGGTGATAGGCGAACGCGCCTTTCTTGTTCATGATCGCATTAAAGGATTCGGCATCATTCAGATACCCCGATGCGATCAGCTTGTGTTTCTTTGAAGGTGCGATGCTCGCCTCGGCTGCGGCCGCACGTTCTTCGGGCGTGATGGATGCCGTGGCTTTGTGCCAGGCATTGACCGTGGTGTATTTATACGGTCCCAGGTTGGGCATGTGCTCCGGGTTTTCCGGCGCCAGCGTTGCCAGTTCCTCGGAGCGTCGTACGACTTTTCTCAGTGAGGCATCGTCAAACTCGTTGATAGTCGCGACACCGGTCCGTTTGCCGTAGCACGATTGTACTGCCAGCGTGACGTCGCTGACCTCACCGGCGGTGGAGACGGTATTGCGGGCATAGCGAATGTTGCCGGCGTTGGAGCCGTCCAGGTTGCATTCGCACTCATCAGCCTTGGAAAAAGACATGACCTTGGTCAGCAGATCCTTGGCCTGTTGTTCGGTAAAAATTGCCATGTTAAACCTCTTGAATTCTGATATCTGATCAGCGATCAACCGACCTTGCGGGCGGTATTGATCACATTGATGTTATTGAAACGGGTTGTCGGGCAACCGTGCGACACGGCGCTGACCTGCGGTGGCTGGCCCTTGCCGTCAAAGAAGGACCCACCCATTCGATAATCGGATTGCCCGGCCAGCTTGACGCAACTGTTCCAGAATTCCTGCGTGTTCGACTGGTAAGCGATATCCTCAATCTGCTCGGTAATCTTGCCATCCTTGATCTCGTAGAACAACTGGCCGCCAAACTGGAAGTTATAACGCTGCTGATCGATGGAGTAGGAACCCCGGCCGACGATGTAAATACCGTTTTCAACGTCCTTGATCACGTCGTCGGCGCTGAGGTCCTGCGTGTTGGGCCGCAACGAAACGTTGGGCATGCGCTGGAACTGCACGTCCGACCAGCTTTGCGAATAACAGCAACCATGAGATTCGTTCTGGCCGATGATGTGTACCTGGTCACGGATCGCCTGGTAATTGACCAGGATGCCGTCTTTGACCAGGTCCCATTCCTTCGTCTTGACCCCTTCGTCGTCATATTCGACATAACCCAGTGAGTTTTTCTGGGTCTTGTCAGCAAACAGGTTGACGATTTCGGAACCGTAATTGAATGTTTTGCTTTTCCATTTATCCAGCGTGGCAAAACTGGTGCCGGCGTAATTTGCCTCGTAGCCCAGTACACGGTCGAGTTCCAGCGGGTGGCCGACGGATTCATGGATGGTCAGCATAAGGTGGTGCGGGTCCAGTACCAGGTCGTATTTACCCGGCTCAACCGAACGCGCTTTCAGCTTTGTCTGCAACTGCTGGCCGGCCTCTTTTGCGTCCTTGACCATGTCGTAGGAGAATCGGTAGCCGGCATTTGCGCCCTGTACCTGGATCTGTTCCTTCGGGTCGCCGTCGAGGTATTCAAAGCCCATGCCGACCGGGTTGCCAAGACCGGAACGCTGTTTGAAACCGGCGGGGCCGACCGCGGTGGCAAAGAATGGTGCCCACAGACGATGGACGTCCTGGTCGATATAGGACCCGTCGGACGAGGCAAAATATTTTTGTTCATTGACCAGGAATAACACCGAGGTAATGTAACTCGCGCCGTTGTCCATCGCGGCATTATTAACTTCCATCAACAGGTCAACCTTGTCCTGGATCGGTATTTCCAGGGCATTCTTAACGATGGGGGTCTTCCAGGAGACCTCACCCACACCCTTGACCGGGGCCAGTTGCACGGCCTCGGTCTGGAACTTGGAATTGGCCTTGGCCACCGCCACCGCCTGTTCTGCTGTTTTGGCGATGCTGTCCGGTGACATGTCAGAGGTGGCGGCAAAACCCCAGGTGCCGTTCGCGATAACGCGGATGCCGATGCCGGCGGATTCGGTGTTGACGACATTACTGACCCGTTTTTCCTGGGCGGTTATAAACTGGTTCAGATAGCGGCCAATGCGTGCGTCGACATAGCTGGCGCCTTTGGACCTGGCCGCGTTCAGGGCTATGTCCGCCATGCGCCTTTTATACGTAACATCCAGCGGATTGGCGGTCAGCTCCGCCGCTGAAATAAAAGTACCGGGCACGGGGATCATCAGACCGCCCATACCTACGCCGGTGAGTTTAATAAATTTCCGTCTGTCCATTTATATTACCTCTGGGTGTTGCAACTTTGACGGCCTGGTTTGCAGCAGGCTCATGGGTCGCATTTTTGTCGTGGATTGGCCACTTCATGTTTAATTATGTTTATTTTGACCAACCCGTACTTTAGCATCAAATCTGTGAAGTACGCACAGCCCTGGTGAGATTAGAGAACTATCATCAATTTTGACAGTGAGAAAAGTCACATGTGAAATAGATTTCTTTCAACGCCGTGACAGCCAATGTGTCTGAAATGGCACTACAATGGGTGCTTGCGGGCCAGGCGGGATGAGAACTGAAGTCGTATGAGACATGTGCCCATACAGGTCTGGCGCCTGACGGTGGCCTGCAGAGCCGTCACCCGTGGGGCAGGGGTGAACGACACCGATAAATTTTGATTACAATGTAAGTTGGATACCACGGAATAATATTCAAGCCGACGTGAGTAACGCCTATTTAAGTGTTGAAGGCCAACCGGGCAAGTTACTTGTCAGGGTAAGAAATGACTGGATATTTGATAACGTCCTGGCCCTGGAGGAAGCGACGGCTACGGTGCTGCCGGAAGCGGGGCAGGAAGTTACGTTTCAGTGTGCCGGTCTGCAGGACATCGACATAGCCGGCGCATGGGTGCTTTACGATTGCTCGGGGCGGTTGTCCTCCATGGGCATAAAGTCCGAATTCACGGGATTCAAAGCCGCCCATTTCAAGTTTTTACAGCACATCATCGATGCTGCCGCAATACGCGAGTACGAACAGCCACCGGAGCAGGCCGAGCGCCCGAACAGACTGCGCGAAGCCGTAGAAGATATCGGCCGTGTCACTTCATCAAATATCGAGGACCTCGGTGAGATCGCCAGGGTCATCCTTGATGGCGTGCGCCGTCCTTCACTGATCATTATCGGTGAAACCATCAAACAGATTTACCAAACCGGCGTCCAGGCTATCCCGGTGGTCATGGTGATAACCTTTCTGATCGGCATCGTGACCGCCCACCAGGCTTCAGGGCAACTGGAGAAATTCGGGGCCATCGTACTGGTGGTGGACCTGGTCAGTATTTCGATCACCCGTGAAATGGGCGTACTGCTGGCCGCAATCATGGTGGCAGGACGTTCCGGCAGCGCCTTTGCCGCCGCTTTGGGGGTGATGAAACTCAACGAGGAGGTGGACGCAATGCGGGTTCTGGGGCTGAACCCGAACCAGATGCTGGTCATCCCCCGGGTGCTCGGCTTGATGATCGCCCTGCCGGTATTGACCATTTTTGCGGATATCGCCGGCATTGCCGGCGGTGCGCTGATTGCCATCGGAACGCTGGGTATCGGTGGTATGCAATTTATCGAACGGGTGGCTTACAGCACCGACCTGGCTGATTTTTACGTGGGCCTGGTCAAAGCCCCGGTTTTCGCGCTGTTGATTGCAACCATCGCCACCCTGCGCGGCATGCAGGTCAAGTCATCGGCCGAGGAGTTGGGGTTGAAGACCACCATGGCCGTGGTCCAGTCAATTTTCATGATCATTGTCGCCGATGCGTTTTTTGCGACACTGTTCACACGGATGGGTATCTGATGGAGCACATTATTACGGTCAAAAACCTGGTTAACCGGTTTGGCGACCAGGTCGTACACGACGGTCTCTCGCTTGACGTGCGGCGAGATGAGATACTCGGGGTGGTCGGTGGTTCCGGCAGCGGAAAATCGGTGTTGATGCGCAGTATACTTGGCCTGCAAAAGCCAAGCAGCGGTTTCATCACAGTCATGGGACAAAAAATCGAGTACAACAAACCGGGTCCGAGCCGTTGCTGGGGGGTTTTATTCCAGGGCGGGGCGTTGCTGTCGGGTCTGAATGTGCAGGAAAATGTTGAATTACCCATCGCCCTGCATTCGGATATGCCGGTAGAAACCCGGCACGAACTGGCCAGTTTGAAATTGTTGATGGTCGGCCTGTCGCTTTCGGTGGCTGATAAATATCCGTCTGAACTTTCCGGCGGCATGCGCAAGCGTGTTTCCCTGGCCAGGGCTCTGGCGCTGGAGCCAAAGATACTGTTCCTGGATGAACCAACCGCAGGACTTGATCCGATTGCCGCAACCGCATTTGACGAATTGATCACATACCTGCACGATAATCTTGACTTGACCATCATGATGATTACCCATGATGTCGACAGCCTGTTTGGTATTTGTAATCGGATTGCCGTGTTGGTGGATGGAGGAATAGTGGTGGGAACCACGCAAGAGATACTGGATTCCGAGCACCCCTGGATAGAGAGCTATTTTGGCGTGCCACGCGCACAAAGGGCCTTTGAGGCTGCGGGGGAGGCCCATAATGGCTAATAAAAACTTTATCGTAGGACTGTTTGTCGGTATTGCGCTGCTTGTTTTCGTCGGCACTTCCATCTGGCTCACGGGCAAAAAAGGCACGGAGCCAACGGTTTTTTACTCGATGCTGTTTAAAAGGGATGTTGGCGGCCTGATGCTTGGCGGGCCGGTGTTTTACCTGGGGGTTGAAGTCGGTACTGTCACCGCCATGGTCATCATGCCCGGCAACCCGATGCAGGTCAGGGTCGATGTCGAAGTGCTGGCATCCACACCGGTTGATTCCGGTACCTTTGCCAGCCTGGCCATGCAGGGTATTACCGGCGTGGCCGTGATTAAAATGAGCGGTGACCCGGGTGTGCATGGACCCCTGCACGAGAAGCAGGGCCAGTTGTACCCGGTGATCGAAGTGCGTGACGCAGGATTCAGCGCCGTGTTGTCCAAGGCGCCTGCGATTGTCGATAAGCTGGATTCCGTGCTGGTGCAGATCAACCAGATCCTCGGTGAGGAAAACCGCTTGTTTGTGCGTGACATGCTAAAAGATTTTTCCACTGTGTCCAGTGCCCTGGCATCAAGGCAGGATGTCATCAGTGACATACCGGTCTCTTTAGACAGGGCGATCAATGAACTCCACGCGAGCCTGCTAAAGGTGAAATCCATGGCCGGTAAGCTGGAACCTGATCTATCGTCTGCCGTGGCCAATCTCAACCTCACCACTGCAAACCTGGCAGCAATGACCGAACGGCTGGCGGGCTGGACCGAGGCCAATGACGGCGAAATGAACGCGTTCATGGGC